>Ga0268386_10001053_pt1 | contig 18628 bp, 18 predicted proteins | sample RVTome_15_FD_200260 | JGI IMG/M metagenome (GOLD analysis project Ga0268386, IMG submission 200260) | Soil microbial communities from uranium-contaminated site in the Upper Colorado River Basin, Wyoming, United States - RVT150D86... ...
GATACAAGTCTCTAGGCGCATCCGTCCCGACCCTCCTCTCGTAGGCGTTGAACACCCACGAAGGATAGCCGTGAGGCGGATGCGCCTCAGTCATTTGCGCCCAGTCACACTTTCCGGACAGGAACCCTATAAATAGGCGAGCCCGAGCCGCAGCCGGCCCACTCCAAGCCGGCCAGCTCGCGCGCGATGGCGATGGCGATCTAGCCGAGACTCAGCCGGAATGTCGATCCGCGGCCGGGCGCGCTATCAACGTCGATGCGGCCCCCGTGCGCGATCACGATCTGCCGCGCCACGAAGAGTCCCAGCCCGGAGCCCGGGATCGAGTGCCGCGCGTCGCCGACGCGCCGGAAGGGCGCGAAGAGGCGCCGGCGGTCTTCATCGGGGATGCCGATTCCCTGGTCGGCCACCTCGATCTCCGCCGCCCCACGGGAGCGGCAACTTTGGCGACTTCGCGAGCCGCGGGGTCGTGACCTGGAAGGACGCGACCAAGGGCGCCCGGGGCGTGTGCCGCGAGCGGATCTTCTTCGCCAGCATCGACGCCCGCCTTTTCGCTCTCGACGCCGCCACCGGCGCGCGGTGCCTTGACTTCGGCGCGAAAGGCATGATCGACCTCAAGACGGGCCTGCGGCGGGCGCCGTCGTACGTGGGCGAGTACGAGCAAACCTCGCCTCCGGCGGTGATCGACGACCTGGTCGTGGTGGGGTCGGCCATCGCCGACAACCACCGGGCCGAGGCGCCCACCGGAGAGGAGCGGGCCTTCGACGCGCGCACGGGTGCGCTCCGCTGGACATGGGACCCGCTGCCTTCCGATCCCAAGGCGGGCGGGGCGAACGCATGGTCCCGGATCGTCGCAGATCCGGAGCGCGATCTCGTCTTCGTGCCCACCGGAAGCCCGAGCCCCGACTACTACGGCGGTCGGCGGCGCGGCGACAACCGCTACGCCAACTCGGTCGTCGCCCTCCGCGCGCGGACCGGCGAGATGGCGTGGCACTTCCAGAACGGTGCACCACGACCTGTGGGACTACGACGTCGCCACACCGCCCGCGCCCCTTCAGCGTGAAGCGCGCCGGCAAGGCGCTGGCCGCGGTAGCGGTGGGCTCGAAGACGGGCCACCTGTTCCTGCTCGATCGGGAGACGGGCCAACCGCTCTTTCCGGTGGAGGAGCGTCCGGTGCCGAAGAGCGACGTGCCCGGGGAAGAGGCCGCCGCGACGCAGCCCTTCCCCAGTCTGCCCCCGGCCCTCGTCCCCCAGCGTCTCAGCGCCGAGGATGCGTGGGGAGCGATCGAAGCGGACCGGCAATGGTGTCACGACCAGATCGCCGGCCTTCGGTCGGAGGGCATCTTCACGCCGCCGAGCCTCCGCGGCTCTCTCGTCGTGCCCGGCAACATCGGCGGGTGCATTGGGGCGGCGTGGCCTTCGCTCCCGAGCAGGGCCTCCTGATCGTGCCCACGAATCGCCTGGCCGCCGTGGTCCGCCTGGTGCCGCAGGCGGAGGTCGATGCCTATCGCAAGGACCATCCGTCGTTCGAGACGACCCGGCAGTTGGGCGCTCCCTACGCGATATCGCGGACTCCTGCTGGCACCGAGCGGCCTGCTTCGCAATCCGCCGCCCTTCGGAGCCCTGACGGCCGTGGATGTCGTCACCGGGAGGATCCGGTGGGAAGTGCCGCTCGGAAAGCTGCCGGTGCCCGGCGCGCTCGCGGAGTGGGGATCGATCAATCAGGGCGGACCGCTGGCTACGGGAGGCGGTCTCGTGTTCATCGGCGCGGCCCTCGATCCGGTGATCCGGGCCTTCGATGTCGAATCGGGGGTGGAGCTGTGGCAGGGAGCCCTGCCCGCGAGCGCGCGGTCCGTGCCCATGACCTTCCTGGGTCCGAGCGGCAAGCAGTACGTGGTGATCGCGTCCGGGGGCCACGACCTGAAGTTCGGTCCGCTCGACAATGCGATCGTGCCTTCGCACTGCCATGAAGACCGCCGTCGCCCCGTCGGTGCTCCTGATGGTCGCGCCTCAGCTCGACCGGCCGCCCTCGACGGGCCGGCGCTCGAGGGAGGCCCAAGCTCCCCAGGCCGCAAACGCCAGCGTGACGAGGATCGCGGCCACGGCGGCGTCCGCGTACCACGCGGTGAGCCGTGTCGTCATCACCGAGGTCGCGAGCAGGTTGTCCACGGCGAACAGGACTATGGTCGCGAGCAGGCCCCGGCCCACGAGCATCCCGACGAGCAGCAGACCGTTGGCCAGCCCCACCGCAGCCGCGTGCGGGCTCGCGAACACGCCTCCCACGGTCAGCAGAGCGACGAAGACCACCGCCGCCGCCGCGGCGAGCCAGGTCTTGCGGAGCAGCAGGCGCAGGAGGGCCAGACAAAGCAGGCAAACGAGCACCAAGAGGACGGCCGGGCCGCAGGCGCGGAGGACGGAGCCCGGTACGCGCCAACCACCGAGAAGGAGGTCGGGCTCCCACCAGGGGAATGCGGGGTCGGCGGCACCCGCCCCCACGTCGACCAGGGCCAGGCCGACGCCGGCGACGGTGCCGAAGAGCACGTCCCGGCCGACGAGCGGATCCAAGAAGCGCCCCGACAGCAGGCGAGTCCACGAGGCGAGGGCGTGGGGCCATAGGCGCCTGACCGGAGGCTCGAGGGCGAGGTAGGCGACCGTGTAGAAGGCCACGAAGAACAAGCTGATCGCGACGCTGAAGAAGACCCTTGGGGGCAGGAACGAGCGGGGATCGTTCAGGAGGCCGTGCCCCAGGAAGCCGATCAGCGCAGCGAGCGCCGCGACGCGCCGGGCACCCACTGTGTCGCCCCGGCCCCGCCGCAGGTTGCGAAGAGCCAGCAGCAAAGACAAACCAAAGAGGCCGACCACCAGGTAGATGGCGGGCGAGATCCTCGCCCCGGACGGCGGAGGCGCGGGCTCCACACGTAGCCACACCGGGCGACCACGGAAGGCCGCGGCCTCGACCTTCGTTGACGTCTCTCCCCGCCGCGCCTCCCAGGCTGCCCGCGCATCGCCGAAGACGGGCGGGAGGACCGTGGGTTCGACCGCCCGCAGCTCCCCTGCTTCGAAGCCGGCTTTCGCGAGCAGAGGCGAGAAGTCCGGCGCGCCCGCAGCTGGCTCGTCTCCCGTGGGAACGCGAACGTACTCCTGGAGCTTTCCGTGCGCGCTGAGCTGCACGCCCGCCATACCGGGCACGAGCGGGGGCGGGTTGCGGAAGGACAAGGGGCCTCTGCCGAGAATCACGTCTTCGGCGAGGGAGCGCGGGCTCTCCCGGTACCAGAGGCGGAGGTGGCGGGCGCCCTGGGAGTCCTTCTCCCAGGTGAAACCGCGGGAGCGATCGGCGGGCACCACCGCGCCAGCCACGGCGGCAAGGATCAGCCGCGCTTCGTGCTCCAGCACCTCGGGCGGCGTGTCGAGCGTGTCGAGCACGGGTGTCCCTCGATCGGCGAGGACGGCGACCAGGGCGATGCCGGCCGCGACGGCCGCGAGGCACGTCCCGACCCCGAGCGGACGCAACCCTCCCGCGCCGCCGGCGGCTGCGACCATCTCGGGCGACGGTGTCTCCCCGGCGGCGAGCGCGGCGGCCAGCGGGTCGCCGCCCGGCAGCGCGACGGCCACGGCGAGCGCCGACGAGGGGCGCATCGCGGGGTCCTTTTCGAGGCAGCGCTCGATGACCCGCTCCACGGCGGGATCGAGGTCCTTCACGTAGCTCGAAGGGCTGGTCGGCCGGGAGTCGCTGCGGCGGCGCACCTCCTCCCACGAGCGTGCCGGGTAGGCCTCGCGTCCGGTGAAGACCTCGTAGAGGACGAGCCCGAGGGCGTAGATGTCGCTGCGCGCCGTCGCCTCGCGCCCCTCGAGCTGCTCGGGCGCCATGTAGGCGGGCGTCCCGGACCGGATCTCGGCTCCGGACACGTCTTCCGCGAAGGCCGCAAGGCCGAAGTCCGCGAGCTTCGTGCGCCCTCGCCCGTCGATCATCACGTTCGGGGGCTTCAGGTCCCGGTGGATGAGGCCCTGCTCGTGAACGGCCGCGAGGCCGGCGCACAGCTCGCGCGCCACTTGCACTGCCCGGTCCTCGGGCAGCCGTCCGACGCGCCGGAGGAGGGAGGCCAGGTCCTCCCCGTCCACATATTCCATGGTGAGGAAGTCGTGGCCGTCCACCTCTCCCACGTCCCACACGCGGCAGACGGCGGGGTGCGCCACCCGGCGCGCGAGCTTCACCTCGTCGAGCAGGCGGCGCCGCCGGTCGGGGTCCCCGCGGAGGCCAGCGGGCAGGAACTTGAGGGCCACGGGTTGGCCGAGCTTCACGTCCTCGGCCCGGTACACCTCACCCATCCCCCCGCGCCCCAGAGGCGCGACGATGCGGTACCGCGCAGCGAGCAGCGTGCCGGGGAGGAAGCGCACGGGCTCGTCTCGCCGGTGGGCGGGTGCGGGCTTCGCCGCGGTCGCAGTGTCCGGGTGGTCCATGGGCTGAGCGGCCGGAATGGTAACCCGGCGCGCTACGCGCGGCTACCGCCTACAGAGCCCCCCAGGAGCGTCGCTCAGCCGGCAGGCCATCTCCTCGCGCACGGCGTACCGCGCCCCGGCGAGAGAGCCCGGGCTTACGACGACCCCGCCCCCGAGGGATCCGGTCTGCCCGATCCTGAGGGGTCCGCAGCGCCGCTCTCTGGACCCGTCCTGACCCGCCCGCAGTGGAGACTTCCGCTCGCCCGCTCCAGGCGGGTCTCAGGAAGCATTCTGCTCTCGCCGGACGCTCTCCCTCCGGCAGGTCGGCTGGTGTGGAGATCACGTGTCGGGTCTACGAGCTGCCGCACCCGGTGTCTATCAGCGCCATCGGCCCGAGACGACGGCGCTGCACGAGGTCGTGCGCGACGATCTTCGAGAAGGCCAACCGACTGTACCGGCTCATGGAGGATGCGCGGCGCAAGGTAGAGAGCCGGCCCGAATGGCGGCGGAGCGACGACACCAACCGAGAGCTTCAGCGATTGGCAGAGGAGCTCCCCGGACCGCCTTCCCGTAGACGAGACGACAACGATCGACAGGCCCAGCCGTCGGAGCGTCGCAGCGCGCAGCGGCAACGAGCCCGGTCCCGGCTCCACACACCAAGTCGCCACCCTTCGGCAAACCCTACTCGCCAAACTGAACCGACGGGATCGTTCGCGATCGCCGCGGCCGGACCGCGTATCATCCGCTGGTACGTCACGGCGATGCCGGCGAGCGCCCTTGTGCTGCGTGGTGTGCGGGCGCAGGGGTGTCATCATCGATCCCTGGCCGAGGTGAGCGTGATCGAACCCGCAGAGACACGTCGGCCGATCGAGCAGGCGAGCCTGTCATGGGCGGATGTACAATCGCGCAACCCATAGCAGCCGCACATTCGACGGGGAGTCGGACGGGTTTGACATGACCGCACGTCCGGACGATGCGTGGGTCGTGTTGCGGGAGCGGCTTCCGGGGTTGCGAAAGCCTCCCGCGGGGACAGGCGTCCGGCGACGAGAGGTCGGGGCGCACCTCGCGGAGATCGAGGCCACTGTCGAAGCGGATCCCGCCTCTGCGTTCGAGTGGGATGGGGCCGGGGCCGGTCGCCTCAGGGCTGGTGGACGCATGTATCGTGCGGGCTGGTTCGAGACGTCCAGTGTGGGAGAGCTGGAGGCGGTCGTTCGCGGGAAGGTCGGGGGAGAGGCGGGGACCGGTCGTGTGAACCTCTCGGTGCTCGTGGGGACAGGCCCGCTCACCGACGTCGGCATGCTCCAGGCCATGGCGGGACCGGCGGCGCTGTTCCAGGTCGCATCGCAGTTCAACTGCCTCGAGGCCCCCGCGCCGGCCATCGTACGGATCGCCAGATACGTGGACGACAACACGCAGGGTCCCCGAGCCTCGGTCTCTGCGTTCCCGGGGACGTTCCTTCGGCACTACGCAGCGCCGGCGGGTGATGGCCACCGGTTCGTTCAGGGTCCGGCACGCCACCTGAATCTCCTTGCCGATGCCGTCTCGCCGGACGTCGCCCGGGTGGATTGCGGATACCTGCGCGCCGGCGGAGTGGCCGATGCCGGGGCGCTCCAGGAATCGCTCGAGACGCGGTTCGAGCACATCCGCGTCGGCGTGCACGACGGAGTGGAGGTGGGCTTCGGCGGCGACTGGGGTGGGCCGGTGGACGCCGCTGCTCCGACCATCGCCCAGGTGTTCACCTCGACGATCGCGCTGGGCGCCTACAGTTTCGGCGCCGCCGACGTGTTCCAGGGCTGCTCCGCCCTGCTGTTGCGGGCGTCGTACCTCGGGACCCTCCTGGCGGCCCTCGCTCGGGGCAAGCGCACGGTCGTCCTGACGCTCATCGGCGGTGGGGCCTTCGGGAACTCGCTGCGCCGGATATGGGATTCCATCGTGTGGGCCGTGGATCGCGCCGCGGCGTTTGCGCCTGCCGACCTTCAGGTGGTCGTGAATGGGAGGGACGGGCTCGGTGCCGTTCGTCTGCGCGTGCGACACTCTCGGCTGGCCGGCGCGCTCTCACCGTGCGGTCCCCGGGGAGGGGCGCGTGCTCGATCACGATCGACTGTTCAAGGAGCTGCTGGCCGCCTTCTTCCTCGACTTCCTCGATCTCTTCGCGCCGGAGCTGGCCCGGGAGGTGGAGCCGGGATCGCTGGAGCTGCTTCGCAGTGGACGTCCTCACCTGCTCCCGCTGCCACGGACGGATGAGGCTGCTCGCGATGGTCACCGACCCCGCCAGCGTCGCGCGCTACCTCGCCGCGACGGAGGAGGCGACCGAGGTGCCGCGCCGTTCCCCGGGCCGCGGCCCGCCGTACTGGAAGAGCCCCATCCTTCGCCGGAAGGCGCTCGGCGACGAGGATGGGTGGAGCGGGGGAGACGACTCGGCGTAGGGCCAGGCTCACGCGCGGCCCGCGGAGAGCAGAGGTCTGCGCGTTCGCGCAGGATCGGGGCCTGGCATCGCGCCCAGAGCCGCAGGCGAGTGGCGTGCCGGAGCCGGATCGGGAGGCAGAGGGTCCGGGCGGGGTGACCACGAGTGCGGTTGTGGCGCGAACCCGGCTTGTTTAACCTACGCGCTCTGTCGTTGACTCGCGGGTTAGCCTGTGACCGGACGAGGCGGTGCGCGCGCCGGGGCTGAAGCCTGCCTCTGGGGTACCTGAGCCTCCGCCCCGGCCCCTCACCGGAATCTCACGGAATGCTCACCTCTATGTGAAGACACCGGCTGATCCGCGGGGGTATTTTCCATCCGCCGGCTCGATGAGCATGGCCCGATGCACAGGCATCTGCGGACTGGAGGAGCGAAGCGTATGAATGCCGGCCTGGTTTGCGGGCAGCAGGCTCAGGGGCGCCTGCCGTGTGAGGCCCAATGACGGCGGGTGACGTACCGCCGGCCTCGGGCCGCGGTCTGCTGACCGCGGTCTCGTGGCTCGACTGGAAGCTGGGCGCGCGTCTGCTGCTGAAGTATCCCGCGCTCACGATCATCGGCGGCCTTTCACTGGCGGCGGCCATCGCGATTGGAGTGGTCGGCATCGAACTCGCCGGCGAACTGCTGTACAAACGGCTGCCGTTCGACGAAGGCAGCCGAGTCGTGCGCCTCGAGACGCAGGACACGGCGGCGTCACGCGTGGAGCCGAGGGTGCTCCACGATTTCGCGATCTGGCGGCGGTCTCTGAAGACGGTGGCGGAGCTCGGCGCCGCCCGCGTAAGCGAGCGCAACGTGCTCACGGGCGAAGGCCGTGTCGAATCGCTGCGCGTGGCGGAGATCACGGCGTCTGCGTTTCCGCTCACCCGCGTGCCGCCGTTGCTCGGCCGACCGCTGCAGCCGACGGACGAAATGCAGGGTGCGGAGCCCGTCGTGGTCCTGGGTTACGACGTCTGGCAGAGACAGTTCCTCCACGACCCGGCGATCATCGGCCGTGTCGTGACGGTGGGCCGCACGGCCCGCACCGTGGTGGGCGTGATGCCGCCGCGTTTCGGCTTCCCGCGCAATCAGCAGGTGTGGGTGCCATTGCCGGTCCAGAACGCGGCGCCGCGCGAAGGGCCGGCCGTGCAAGTGTTCGGCCGCCTCGCCGACGGAGCGAGCTGGCGGGATGCCGCGGCGGAGCTCGACGTCGTCTCGGCACGCTCTGCCGCCGACCAGCCGGCCACCCATGCGCGGCTGCGCACGCGCGTTCGCGCATTCGCCGGGCGCACGCCGGGCGATCCGCTGCGGCTGGAAGATCTTGTGGTCCACGCCATCGTCCTGCTGCTGCTGGGGGCGGTCTCGGCGAACGTCGCGACGCTGATCTTTGCGCGCACGGCGCTGCGGGAATCGGAGATGGTCGTCCGCCACGCGCTGGGCGCGAGCCGTGCCCGCGTGATCGCGCAGATCGTCACCGAAGCGCTCGTGCTGGCCCTCGCCGCCGCCATGCTGGGGCTCGTCGTGGCCCAGACGGCTGTGCGCTATGCCTGGATCCGGGCGAGTCAGCTCATCGGGGATGGCCTGCCGTTTTGGGTGGATCTGAGGCTCGAGCCTGCCACCATCGCCTATGCGCTGCTGCTCGCGCTCGTCGCCGCGGCACTGATCGGCCTGCTGCCGGCACTGAAGGCCACAGGCGTGTCGGTCCAGCGGGGACTGCACGGGATCACGAGCACCGGCGGGACGATGGGGTTCGGCGGCATCTGGTCGTTCATCATCGGCGCGCAGGTGGCGTGCACCCTGCTGTTCGTGCCCGCCGCGGTGGGAATCTTCACCAACTCCCTCCACGTCCAGTCGAGGTGGGCAGCGTTTCCGACGGAGCGTTACCTCACCTTCCGTCTCAGCATGGATAACGAGGCGCTGGCCGGCGAGCATGGTGTGCCTGACAATGGGCAGATCGCCGCGCGTCGCGCGCTGGCATTCGAAGAGCTCGCGGGCCGATTGCGTAACGAGCCTGGTGTGACGCACGTGACGTACGGCGATCGCCTGCCGACGATGTACCCGGAGTGGGTGCCGCTGGAAATGGAGCAGGACGGTGCACCTCCAGCTCGCCTGCACGGCAATTACGAGGGCGGATTCGCCATGGCTGCTGTCGGTGCCGGCTATCACGACGCGTTCGGCGCCGGGATCGTGGCCGGCCGCGCCTTGCATGCCACTGACGCTGGGGCGCCGAACGGGCCCGTCGTGGTCAACGAGGCGTTCATGCGCGTGGTGGGCAGGAATCCCGTGGGCGCACGAATCCGAACGCGCCAGCGGGGCAGCGAGCGCGAGCCGGGACCCTGGCACGAGATCGTCGGCGTGGTCACCGATCTGTGGACGTTCCCCGGCGATTGGGGTGGGGCGGCGTACCTCTATCGCGCAGCCTCCGTGGCGGAGGTCGATCCTGTCGTGGTCGCCGTGCGCGTCGCGGGGGACGCGGCGCTGCTTGCGCCCCGCGTAGCCGCCCTTGCGCGGCAGGTCGATGCGGGTCTGCACCTCCGGGATATCGTCACCCTCGACGACATCGTCGCACAGGAGCAAATACGGATGGTGGTCGGCAGCGTCGTCTTCGGCAGCGTTCTGCTCGTGGGGCTGGTCTTCTCGGCGGCCGGTCTGTACGCGCTCATGGCCGTCGCCGTGGCGCGTCGCACCCGCGAGATTGGGATCCGTATCGCACTCGGCGCCACCCCCCGGCACGTGCTCCGTAGCGTTTTCGCCCGCGCCGGTCGTCAGCTCGGCGGCGGCATCATCGCAGGTAACAGCATCATCCTGCTCCTCGCGTGGCGCGCCGACAGCCTGACCGCGGATCTCCTCGTAGCGTCGGTGATCACGTCCGTCATCATGGCGGCGGTGGGCGTGCTTGCGTGCGCCGCACCGGCGCGCCGAGCGCTGAGTGTTCAACCGACCGAGGCGCTGCGGCAGGTGTGACGTGTGTCTTGGGACCTCCGAGATCGCGTGTCGTCCTCGGAAACCGGAATAGCTCGCGAGAAGGCGCCTTGTGGCGAGTCATGCGGCCCAGCATCGGGAGGTTCCTCTACTCGGAGGCCATCGACGTCACGACCTACGGCCGGCAACGCGACAAAGCTGCGCGAGGAACTGCCGCTCGCCAAGATCGACCATCACGCCGAGGCCGTCGATGAACTCGACGTAGAGGGCATCCTGGCGTTCGCAGAACGCATTCTGCCGCGCGCATCAGAGCTCTGGGTGCAGGCGTCACTCGACTGCAAACAGCGGCTTCAGCAGCTGTTCTTTCCGGAAGGCGTGGCGCTCGACGGAAATCGATTCAATCGAACCGCGCAACGGCACGACTTTTCAAGTACTTGGCGCCGTCTGAGAGTGCTGATGAAAAGTTGGCGATCCTGGAGGGATTCTAACCCTCGATCTGCACCTTGAAAGGGTGGCGTGCTGGGCCTCTGCACCACAGGGTCAGTGGCGGGAACGCGAGTTTACCATCTAGGGCCCGAGGGCCCGGAGAACGGCGGACAGGACGCCGAGCACGCCCCACGCCGCCGCGTGGAAGGCCATCACGCGGCGCAGGCGCCGCGGTCTGGACGCCGCGTCCGGCGTGGCGAGCGGGCCGGACAGGAGCCACGCGCCGAGGGCGAGAGTCGAGAACAGCGTGACGCCGCGCAGCAGGTCGCGCGGCTTGCGGATCTCGGGTGGCTGATCCTCCCGCCCGGGCCCGTCGGGGAAGTCTCGCGCGAAGTTGGGCTCGGCCGTCAGCAGCCCGCCGACACTTGGGGGCGCATGGGCCTTCAAGGTCAAGGTGTCACGCCTGCTTGACATCAGCGCCACGACTTCGCCGCCTCGGGATTCGGCCACCGCTCACCGCAGAGCAAGCGCCGAGACGGATCCGCAGCCCTCCCCTGTGCTCGCCATCTCGCGTCACTGCTGGAGAATCTCATCCGCAGGGTCCCTGACGTCGAGCGTCTGATCGGGCCAAGCTCCGTGCGACAGGCCCCGGGCCGCGCGTGGCACGTTGCTCGCCATAGGCGGCGTCCGTGCCCGCTGCCGCCCCGCCGCCTGCCGCCACCGCCACCACACCCGGGGCCGCCTACCGGCGCCACCAGCCCGAGACGACGGCGCTCTACGAGGTCGTGCGCGACAATCTCGAGACGCTGTATGGCGCGATCGACGACGGGGCGATCGCGGTGCGTATCCCGAAGCACGCCCGGAAGGAGCTGGAGGCTTGGACCACGTGTTGCCCGAGACCGGCCTGCGCCAGTGGGTGCTGACGTTCCCGTTCTCGTGGAGGCGCCGGCTGTGGCAGGACGGCGCCCTGCTGGGCAGGCTCACGCGCACCTTCGTGGAGACGGTTCACGCGTTCTACGCCGGGCGTGCGGAGGAGGAGGGCGCCACCGGCGCGAAGACGGGGTCGGTCACCGTCCTGCAGCGGACGCCGACCCAGCGCGTGATCCCTTTACGGGTTGATTCATCGAACCCCCTTGGTGCTTCGTGCCATGCCGTACCTCTCCACTTTCGCATGTCGAGGCCCCGCTGGCCGGGTCCGTATCGGGAATCCAGAACAGGGCAACCCCCTGGAGGCAGGGGGCGGGAAAAAGTCGCGCCGGCACTGTCCCGATCCGGTCCGGTCGCCCGTCATGGAGTCGATGGCGCCCGAAGGGACGGCGCCGCAGAACGAGGAGCGAGAGTGATGGCCGACTACGTGGTGCTGTACGAAGGCGGGGCGGGGAACTGGCAGGAGCGGTCCCCGGAGGAGATCCAGAAGGTGATGGAGCAGTGGGGCGCGTGGTTCAAGCGCCTGGAGGCCGAGGGCGTCCTGCGCAACCCCGGCGCCGCGCTGTCGAAAGGGGGCGCGGTCGTCAAGCGGAATGGGAAGGGATTCGTGACCGACACCAGCATGGCAGAGGTCAAGGAGCTGATCGGCGGCTACACGGTGATCGCGGCGTCGTCGCTGGAGCAGGCCACGAAGATCGCCGAGGGCTCGCCGTTCCTGGTCAACAACCCGCAGGGCCGCATCCGGGTGCAGCCGGTGTGGGAGCCGAAGGCCTAAGGCCAGCGGGACGCGGGACCGCCCCGGCCTCAGCCGTGGCGGTCGCTCGACGCAAGGACGGCCTCCATCTGCAGCGTCATGAGGTGGCGCTCGTGTTCGGTGCGCGCCGACGCGAGCGCCTCCTCCAGGAACCGGCGGGCGATGGCCGTGGAGCCGGCCCGGGCGTGGAGGTTGGCGAGGACCGCCGCCGTGGCGGACGTCCGGGGCAGCGCGCCCTCGGCGTGGATCGCCTCGACGATCGGGATGGCGGCGGCGGCGCCGTCGCGGTACGAGATCGCGACGGCACGGTTGAGGGCGGCCGGCGGCGACGGGGCGACCTCCAGCAGCCGGTCGTAGAGGCTGCAGATCGAGCGCCAGTCGGTGGCCGCGAAGTCGGGCGCCTCGCAGTGGCGCGCGGCGATCGCGGCTTCCAGGTGGTAGCGGCCGGCCACGACGGCCTCCATCTGCGACGCCCGCACGAGCAGGCCGTAGGCGCGCCCGATCAGCCGGCGGTCCCAGCGGCTCCGGTCCTGCCGGTCGAGCGGCACGAGGCGTCCCTCCGGGCCGATCCGCGAGTCGAGCCGCGCGGCCTGGAAACACATGAGCGCCAGCAGCGCCAGCGTGTCCGAACGGCAGAGCGCGGGCTCGTCGGCGAGGAGCTGCGTGAGCTCCATTGCGTCCCGGCACAGCTCGGCCAGGATCGGCTCGTCGGCCGTCGACAGGTGGCCCTCATTGAACAGGAGGTACAGTGCGGCGTGGACGGTGTCGAGCGCCTCGGGCAGCTCGTCGGGGCCGGGCTGCTCGAAGCGGGCGCCGGCCAGCGTCCGGCGCGCGCGTACCAGCCGCTTCATGACCGTGGCCTCGCTCGTGAGCAGGGCCCGTGCGATGGCCGGGATGCCGAGCCCGCACAGCGTCCGCAGGATCAGGGTCAGGCGGCTGTGCGGGCTCAGCTCGCGGTGGCAGCACATGAAGATCATGCGCAGGTGGTCGTCCCTGACCACGTCTTCCCCGAACTCCTCCTTGACCGTGGTGGTGAGCGTCCACTCGCTGTCGAGGTAGCGCGCGAGGTCGGCGGCGAACGTGCGGCGCGTCCGCTCGCGGCGGATCGCGTCGATCGCCCGGCGCCGGGCCGTCGTGAACAGCCAGGCGGCGGGGTTGTCGGGGATGCCGCTCGCCGACCAGCTCTCGAGCGCAGCCACGAACGACTCCTGCACGACGTCTTCGGCCAGCTCGAGGTTGTGCGGGCCGAAGATGCGGGTCAGGACCGAGATCAGCCGGCCGCTCTCGCGCCGGAACGCGGTCTCGATCGCCGCCTCGGTGGCCCTTGGATCGGCTTCGGTCAGGACAGTCTCCCGTGTCCCGCAGATCGTACCGCGGCGCCCTTGCTTCAGGACCGCTGCGCTGGCCACATGCCCCAATGTAGCTCCTGATGCTCACGTAAAGACAATGGCCCTCAACATCGTCTCGCCGACGAGCTCGATGCGATTGCGCAGTGCGTGGCGAGCCCCTGCTGTTCAAGGGAGACGACTTCTCGCAGGCGGGATCTCGCCGTCGTACCTGAACCTGATCGAGCACAACCACCGCGGGATGAGTGCGGGGTCACGCGATCCGCTGCTGTCCACTCCCGAGTCCCGTGCGCTCGCCCGGATCCGGGCATGATCCGCACCCAGGTGTCGCGCATGCCCGACGGAGCCACGCATTTCTGGATCGCCCGAACGCTGAGCCGCGGCAGCGGCGGCTACCACGCCCCGAGGACGATGCACGCTGTGGGGCTGGGCTGCGACGTCGCCACGGCGCGCGAGCTGGTCTACGCGGACGGTGTCGACCTGGGGGGACACCGGCGCCATCGTGCCAGTCGGGATCACCTGCCGCCTGTGCGAGCGCATGGACTGCGAGCAGCGCGCGTTCCCGGCCCTGCAGCACCCGCTGCGGGTGGAGGAGAACGTCCGAGGCATCTCGTTCTACGCGCCGGTCGAGCGCTGAAGCGGAGGCCGGCCCCGCCCGGGCGGAGCACCCGTCGTTTTCGCTTGGCGTCCCGCCCGGCCTCTGGCACGATCGGACAGACCCCATCGGAGCCGCGGCCATGAACGTCCTCCTGCTCTCGATGCCCGACTCGTTCGAGCACATGGCGACGGTCACGATCCGCATGCCCAACGGGGCGCTTGCCTCGCTGGCCGGCAATGTCGATCCGCACCACCGTGTGGCCGTCGCCGACCTGGTACTGGTTCAGCGGTCGGTGCGGCGGACGCTCGAGCGGCTCGTGAGGGAGCGCGCGCCCGACCTGGTCGGGCTCTCGGTGATGACCTTCCAGCGTCGGACCGCCCTGAAGGTGATCGCGCTGATCCGTGCGCTCCGCCCGGGCGTGCGCGTAGTGGTGGGGGGGTACGACGCCAGCCTGGCCCCCGAGGACCCACGAGTCTCCCGAGGCCGGCGTCGACTTCATCGTCCGCGGCGAAGGGGAGCTGACGCCGCGCGAGCTGCTGCGGGCGCTGGAGGCGGGCGGCGGGCTCGAGTCGGTCCGGGGCCTGTCGTACCGCCGCGGCGACGGCTTCGTGCGGAACCCCGACCGTCCCGTGAGCGCGCTCGACTCCGGGGAGATCCGGCTCCCCGACCGGCGAGCCCGCGTCTTGAAAGGCTACACGCTCCTCGGTCGGCCGGTGGACGTGATCGAGACCTCACGCGGCTGCACCTTCGACTACAGCTTCTGCTCGATCATCGAGATGCGCGGGCGCAACTTCCACACCTATTCCTTCGACCGGGTCCTGGACGACATCCGCGACGCGCGCCGGCACGGCGCCCGCTCGATCTTCATCGTCGACGACAACGTCACGCTCAACGTCCCGCGGTTCGAGGCCCTGTGCCGGGCCCTGATCGAGGCCGGCCTCCACCGGCTCGACTACACGGTCCAGGCGATGACGTCTGCGATCGCCGCCCACGGCGGCACCCTGGCCCCCCTGATGCGGCAGGCCGGCTTCCGCTACGTGTTCCTCGGCATCGAGAACGTCCTCGACGACCTGGAGTTCCTGCGCGCCGACGCGAAGAACGCGCGGCGCGAGCACCGCCGGCGGGTCGGCAACGCCACGCTGGAGGCGGTCCGGCACGTGCGCGAGAACGGCATGTACGTGGTGGGCGGGCTCATCGTCGGCAACCCGGGCGACACCCGCGAGTCGATCGAGGCGAACCTGCGCTTCGCCCGCCGGCACGTGGACTGGCCCTACATCCAGCACCCGACGCCGTACCCGCGGACGCCGATGACGCGCGACTTCCGGGAGCGCGGCCTGGTGGTCAACGAGCGGCTGGAGGAGTACGACGGCACGACCGCAGTGGTCCGCACTGAGCACCTGGAGCCGGAGGAGATCGAGTACATGCGCTGGAAGGCCGCGCGCTGGATGAAGGTGCGCCACTTCCCCGTGGCCCTGCGGCACGACCCTCTCTTCGTCCTGCGGCACGGGGCGGCCATGCTCGCGCACACGTTCCGCGGGAGCAGCCTGAAAAGCGCCCTCGGGCTGGAGCCGACCCGCGCGGCCTTCGAGCGCTACCGCGCGATCCGCCGCGAGGAGCGGAGCTACCTGTAGCGGTCTCGCTCGCTGTCGGCCCGATCGATCACTTGCGGGTCGTGCGACGCGAGCGCAGCCATCGGCGGTCCTTCTCCAGCGCCTTGCGGGCGCGGGCGGACTCGGCAGCGTCGGCGAACCGGGTCTCGGCGAACCGCGCGTCGAGCATCGGCAGCGACAGGATCGCGGCCTGGAGCCCGGGGCGGATCCACTCGCGGTCGCGGGGCTCGAGCCGTGCGTACTTCGACACGGCGGCGTCGTTCGGCTCCAGGAACCAGGCTGCCAGGGCGGGGGCCAGCTCGATCCTCACCAGGCGTGATTCCCAGCCGTCGGGAAGGGTGGCCAGGCGCGGCGAGACGGGGTCGAGGTAGTAGCCGTGTTCGGCCTCGAACCGGCTTCCCTGGCCGAGGTCGCGGACCAGGTCGAACGTGCGGCCGGGATCGTGCTTGTTGAACGCGTCGACGTCGACCGAGGCCGCCATCCGGGGCGGCACCTTCCCCGAGTGTCCGAGTACCGTCAGGCTTCCGACGACCACGTAGTCGGTCTCGCCGCACAGGTCGCGCGCACGGGCGAACAGCAGCGCCAGGTCCTTCCGTTTCACGCGGCCGTCGGGCCGAGGGCCGGGCCCCAGGGGGAGTTCTGGAACAGCGCATCGGTCCAGGCGTCGTCCCGGAGGAGCGCTCGGGCGACCCGCGTGGGCGCACCGGACAGCATCCGCCGCCAACGGCTGACGTAGTGCCGGCTGCACAGGCCCTCGCGATCCCAGCGATCGACGTTCTCCCGGGCTCGGCGGACGAGCGTCCTTGCCCGCGCCGGCTCCGCGAGGAGGCGCACGGCGAGCGCGGCGTGGCGGCGGCGGCGGTCGAGCCGCCGCGCGCTCTCCTGCGCGCGCGCCAGGTGGATCTCCACCGTGGCCTCCCGGCCGCGCGGCCCCGCGGTCAGCTCGAGGCCGACCGCCTGACACATCCGCTCGAGCGTGCCGAGACGGAAGTCCTGGGCGGCGCCCGCCTCGAAGCGCGCGACCGTGACCCGGCTCGTCCCGCTCAGCTCGGCCAGGCCCGCCTGGGTCAGACCCCGGCCCTTCCTTGCGGCACGGAGCTGGAAGCGGAGCCCTTCGTATCGCACGAGATACAGCATATCAGATACGATGGCGGGTGGTCGCGAGGACCGCAGGAGGAGCCATGGCCACGCCCGTCACCCCCGTCGTCGAATGCGAGCAGCACCACGCCAGCCTGTCGGTGAGCGACGTCCGCGCCGCGGCGGACTTCTACACGACGAGGCTCGGGTTCCGCCTCGGCTTCACCTGGGGCGACCCGCCCACCATCGCCGGCGTCGACCTGGGCAGCACACCCTGAGGGTTCTTGACCTCGCAGGCGCAGCGGCCTTCCTTGACGAGCGCACGGACGCGTTCCGATGGCAGCGCACCGGCCGTTTCGAGCCGCTCGCGCCGGATGTCGTCCTCGCCGATGCCGAAGCAGTAGCACACGATGCGCCGCCCGGCCGGGTCCTTCTGGAACACCGGGACGATGACGTCTTCGCGGAAGAGCGCCTCGTGCGCCCCGAAGTAGACGACCGGGCATGTGGCGGCGGCACGGAACAGGTGCTCGGGATCCGAGGCACGCATCAGGGCTTTCGGAACCAACATCGCCTTCACGGTGATCGGCTCGACGCGGCGGCCCGCCTTGCCGCACACGGGGCACCGCATCGGACCCTGCGACGCGTGCTCGGGCACCGTGCAGCAGCTCTCCATGTCAGCCTCCTCCAGTCGAACCGCGTGCGACCCGATTCAGAGCGACATCTCTCTCGCCGCGAGCACGCTGTCGCGGTTCTGGGCGAAGTAGCGTGCGCAGGCCTCGCAGCACAGGTGAAGGACGTGTCCGTTCACCTCGGCACGGGGGGCTTCGTCCTTCACCCGGAAGACGGCTCCGCTGCGTGTGCTGTCGTCGCCGCTTGACACTGTGACTAGCGCCGTTGTCAGCCTGCCTGGATGCTGTGCCGCCGACACTTGGGGGCGCATGGGCCTTCAAGGTGTCACGCCTGCTTGACATCAGCGCCACGACTTCGCCGCCTCGGGATTCGGCAACCGCTCACCGCAGAGCAAGCGCCGAGACGGATCCGCAGCCCTCCCCTGTGCTCGCCATCTCGCGTCACTGCTGGAGAATCTCATCCGCAGGGTCCCTGCGACAGGGCCCGGGCCGCGCGTGGCACGTTGCTCGCCATAGGCGGCGTCCGTGCCCGCTGCCGCCCCGCCGCCTGCCGCCACCGCCACCCCACCCGGGGACGCCTACCGGCGCCACCAGCCCGAGACGACGGCGCTCTACGAGGTCGTGCGCGACAATCTCGAGACGCTGTATGGCGCGATCGACGACGGGGCGATCGCGGTGCGTATCCCGAAGCACCCCCGGAAGGAGCTGGAGGCTTACCTCGGCTGCGGCCTCTTGTGCCGCGGCAGGCTCACGCGCATCTTCGTGGAGACGGTTCACGCGTTGTACGCCGGGCGTGCGGAGGAGGAGGGCGCCACCGGCGCGAAGACGGGGTCGGTCACCGTCCAGCAGCGGACGTCGTCCGACCTGCGTCTCAACCCGCACGTCCACAGGGTCGCTCTCGACGGTGCCTGGTACGAGGAGGGCGCCGAGCTCGCCTGGCAGGCTCTGGGGCACCTGACAACGAGCGAGGTGGGCGAGGAGCTGGAGCGCGCTGTCCGGCGCATCGACCGGCACCTTCGCCGCCGCGGCCTCGTCGGGATCGACAACGACGTGACCGACGTGGGATCGGAGGGGGATCCCGAGAGCAACCTCGCGGCGTCCGCGGTGTCGGGCCAGGCGCCGCCGGCCGGTCCGCAGTGGCTGCGCGGTCTGCAGCCGCTCGAACCGCACGCGCTGGCGTACGACAAGCCGCTGTGCGCCTCGAAGACGGGTTCACGCTGCACGCCGCCACGCGCGTCGGCGCGCTGGACCCGGAGGGCCGCGAGGCGCTGCTGCGTACGTGCTGCCTCCGCCGGTCGCCCAGGAGCGGCTGGTTCGCCTCCCCGACGGTCTGGTGCGCATCACGCTGAAGAAGGCGTACGCCGACGGAACCGTCGCGGTCGACATGGAGGTACCGTCAGGTCCACTGTTGAGCGAGCACCTCGTCGACGTCGGTACCCGCGCCAGTGCCGGGGTCGAGGCCGCGGGGCGA
>Ga0268386_10001054_pt1 | contig 18625 bp, 18 predicted proteins | sample RVTome_15_FD_200260 | JGI IMG/M metagenome (GOLD analysis project Ga0268386, IMG submission 200260) | Soil microbial communities from uranium-contaminated site in the Upper Colorado River Basin, Wyoming, United States - RVT150D86... ...
GACTCGGTCTCGTTCACCGCCGACGCGGGCGAGTTCCTGTGCCTGCTCGGCCCCAACGGCTGCGGCAAGACCACGCTGCTGCGCATCATCGGGGGGCTGGAGCCGGCCACGCGGGGCCGCGTCGTCCTCGACGGCAGTCCCGTGGCCTTCGACCAGCGGCGGGATCGCAAGGTGGGCATCGTCTTCCAGGAAGATCGACTGCTGCCGTGGCTGACGTTGCGGGACAACGTCGCGCTCGTGCTCACACCGTTCGGCCGGCCGGCGGCCGAGCGCGGCACGGCCGCGCTGCGCTACCTGAAGCTGGTCGGCCTCGGCGGGTTCGAGGACTACTACCCGGGGCGCGTGAGCGGTGGCATGCGGCAGCGGGCGGCGATCGCGCGGGCGCTGGCGATCGAGCCGGACCTGCTCCTGATGGACGAGCCGTTCGGCGCGCTGGACGCCCAGAACCGGCGCATCATGCAGACCGAGGTGCGCCGGATCTGGCGGCAGACCGGTCGCACGATCGTGTTCGTCACCCACGCGATCGAGGAGGCGGTGGCCATCGGCACCACGCTCGTGATGCTCACCGCCCGGCCGGCCCGCGTGCGCGAGGCGATCCGCAACGACGGTCGCGTGGAGCGCGCCCGGCTCATCGACGACCTGAACACGATGATCATGGAGGAGGTCGAGCGCCAGCAGGGCGGCGGGCCGCTGGGCGGATGAGCGCGACCTGGGTCCGCCGGGTCCGGCTGGGCGCGGCGGGCGTCTTGCTGACCTACCTGGTCCTGCACTTCCTCAACCACGCGCTCGGCGTGATCTCGCTCGACGCGATGGAGACCGGGCGCCGCTGGTTCCTGGCCCTCTGGCGCAGCCGGCCCGGCACGCTCGCCCTCTACGGGGCGATCGCCGTGCACGGCGTGCTGGCGCTCTGGCTGCTCTACCAGCGCCGGTCGCTGCGCATGCCGGCGTGGGAGGCGGCGCAGTACGCCCTGGGCCTGCTCCTGCCGGCGCTGTTGGCCAGCCACGTCGTCGGCACCCGCGTGGCGTGGTGGCACGCCGGTACCGACGACCGCTACGCGCGCGTGCTCATGGTGTTCTGGGTGACGGCGCCCGAGCGCGGGGCCTGGCAGGCGCTGGCGCTGGCGGTCGCCTGGACCCACGCCTGCATCGGGCTTCACTACTGGCTCCGCTTCCGACCCTGGTATCCGCGCCTGGCGGGCTGGTGGCTGGCCACGGCCCTGTTGCTGCCGGCGGCGGCCCTCGCCGGCTTCGTCGCCGGTGGGCGCGAGGTCCAGGCGCTGGCCCGCACGCCGGGCTGGACGGAGGCCCTGCGGCAGAGCACGAACCCTCCCGGTCGCACACAGGCGGCCGCGCTCGCCGGCATCAGGACCGGCTTCCTCGACGCCTATCTCGCGGCGCTGGGGGTGGTGCTCCTGGCCCGCGGCGGCCGCGCGCTGTGGCAGCGGCGACGCTCGGTGCGGATCACCTACCCCGGCGGCCGCGTCGTGACCGTCCCCCTCGGCCTCACGGTGCTCGACGCCAGTCGCGCCTCCGGCATCGCCCACGCCTCGGTCTGCGGCGGGCGGGGACGCTGCTCCACCTGCCGCGTGCGCGTGACGCACGGGCTCGAGCACCTGCCGCCGCCTCGCGACTCCGAGCACCGGGTGCTGGCCCGCGTGGGTGCCGCGCCCGACGTCCGGCTGGCCTGCCAGACGCGGCCCACGCGCGATCTGGCCGTCATGCCGCTGCTGGCACCCTCGATCACTCCCGGCCAGGCACTCCACACCGACGTGCGGCAGGGCCACGAGAGCGAGATCGTCGTCCTCTTCGCCGATCTTCGCGGCTTCACGCGCATGGCCGAGCACAAGCTCCCCTACGACGTCGTCTTCGTCCTCAACCGTTACTTCGAGACGGTCGGCACCGCCATCACGCGGGCCGGAGGCGTGACGAACCAGTTCACGGGCGACGGCGTGATGGCGCTGTTCGGGCTCGAGGACGGGGCGGCGGCCGGCTGCCGGCAAGCGGTGGTCGCGGCGCGCGCGATGGTGCAGGGCATGGCCGCGCTGAACGCCGATCTGGCCGGCGAGCTGCCGGTGCCGCTGCGCATCGGCATCGGCATCCACGCCGGCCCCGCCGTGGTGGGGCAGATGGGCTGGGGCCCGAGCTTCTATCTCACCGCCGTCGGCGACACGGTCCACGTCGCCGCACGGCTGGAACAGGCCACCAAGGACTACGAGGCCGAGCTGGTCGTCTCCGACGAGGTCGCGCGCCTGGCCGGGCTGGACCTCGCGGCCTTCCCCGGCCATGAGCTGGCCGTGCGCAACCGCGGCGGCCGCGTCGCGGTGCGCGTCGTCGCTCGCGTGGTCGACCTGGCGCCGCCCGCCGGCTGAGCGCGGCTCAGACGCCGCGCCGCAGCCCGAAGATCGCCGCGTGCGCGCGCGGCGTGTAGCGGTACCCTCGCTCGACGCACGCCCGCCAGACCAGCTCGTCCACGCGCCGCTGCTCGGCGGCACTACCGCCCCGATCGAGCGTGAGCGACATCAGAAGCACACGCCCGCGCGGCAGGTCGAAGCGCTGCACCAGGTCGGCCACCTCCTGCACGTGCTCGGCCTCGGCCACGACGAACTTCCAGTACACCCGGTCGCCACCGATCCCCCGGAAGCTGTCGATGGCGCGCGGGTCGAGGCGCCGGGCGGCGGGCACGCCGCTGTGGCGCAGCTTGAGGCTCACGTTCCACTGGTCGACGGCGGCGGCGGTCGCCGGGTCGGGACCCGCGACCCCGCTCGTCTCCACCTCGATGCGGAGGCCCAGGCGCTTGAGCGCGTGCACGAGCCGCGACAGGTCGGGATGCTCCAGCGGCTCGCCCCCGGTGACGACGACGTTGTGGATGTGCTGCGCCCGGCCGGCGGCGACCTGGTCGAGCAGCGCCTGCCAGGCCATCGCCGTGCCGCCCCCCGGAGGCCACGAGTACTTCGTGTCGCACCAGGCGCAGCCGACGGTGCATCCCTGCAGGCGCACGAAGGTGGACGGCGTGCCCAGGCTGGGCCCCTCGCCCTGCAGCGAGCGAAACACTTCCGCGACCCGGATGGCGGCCTCGGGCTCCACGCGGCACCTCTCTGCTACTATCGCACCGATGCCCGGGCCCGTGAACGAAGCCCTTGACCGCGCGCGCGATCTCGCCCCGCGGATCACTGCCGCCGCCGACGAGATCGAGCGCGCCCGCCGCCTGCCCGACCCGCTGGTGGCGGGGCTGCACGAGGCCGGGCTCTTCCGCATGCTGCTGCCGCGCACCCTCGGCGGCGCCGAGCTCGATCCGCCGACGTTCGTGCAGGTGACGGAGGCGATCGCCCGCGCCGACGCCAGCACGGCCTGGGTCGTCTGCCAGACGAACGGCTGCTCGATGACCGCCGCCTACCTGCATCCCGACGTGGCCCGCACGATCTTCGGCGGCGAGCCGGCCGGGGTGTTGGCGTGGGGCCCGCCGACCACGTCGACGGCGGTCGTGACGGACGGCGGCTACCGGCTCAGCGGAACCTTCAACTTCGCCAGCGGCAGCCGGCACGCCACCTGGCTCGGGGGGCAGGCGCCGATCGTGCAGGGCGACGGCACGCCGCGCCGGCGCCACGGCGCCCCCGAGCGGCGCACCCTGCTGTTCCCGGCTGCCAGCGTGACGATGAAGGACGTGTGGCACACGATCGGGCTGCGGGGCACCGGCAGCGACTCCTTCGTCGTGACCGATCTCTTCGTGCCGCACGCGCACACGTTCACGCGCGACGATTCCGCCGAGCGCCACTACCAGGCGCCGCTCTACTGCTTCCCCCAGGGCAGCCTCTACGCCTCCGGCTTCGCGGGCGTCGCCCTGGGCATCGCGCGCAGCCTGCTCGGGGACTTCGTGGCGCTGGCGACCGACAAGACGCCGCGCGGCTACAGCCGACCGCTGCGCGAGAGCGCGGTGACCCAGGCCCAGGTGGCCCAGGCCGAGGCCAAGCTGGGCGCCGCGCGCGTCTACCTGCTGTCCTCGCTGCGCGAGATCTGGAGCGCCGTCGGTCGCACCGGCGTGCTCACCCTCGACCAGCGCGTCGCCATCCGGCTGGCGGCCTCGCACGCCATCCGCCAGGCGCGCGAGGTGGCCGACGTCGCCTACCACGCCGCCGGCGGCACCGCCGTCTTCACCAGCCACGCCTTCGAGCGCCGCTTCCGCGACATCCACACGGTCGCCCAGCAGCTGCAGGGCCGCGACGACCACTTCGAGACCGTCGGCAAGTTCCTCCTCGGTCTCGAGCCCGACACGACGTTCCTGTAGGCGCGCTCACCTGGCGGGCGCGCCTCCCCGGAGCGCGCCCCTGATCATCGGCCCACTGCTCGTCGCGGCCGGCCAGCCGTGCCACCCGGCGCCCCGACGCGGCCGGCTCGGCCCGTCGCGTGAGCCTCCAGCACGGCGAGGAACGCCCGACCGCTGGCCCCCAGCGTGCGTCCCTCGGCGTGGATGACGTGGAAGTGGCGCCGGATGCGGAGCCCGCGCACGCCGACGAGGGCGAGCTGGCGCGCGCGGACCTCGGTGGCCACGGCGTAGCTCGACACGAACGCGACGCCGAGCCCCGCCATCACGTACTGCTTGATGGCCTCGGTGTGGTCGAGCTCCAGGGTCGCGCCCGGGGCGATCCCGGCGTGCTGCAGGGCCCGCTCCATGACGTGGCGCGTCGCCGAGCCGGGCTCCCGTACCAGCAGGCGCTCGGCGGGAAGCTCCCGCTGGCTCACGCTCCCGCGGCGCGCCCACCGATGCCGGGGGGCCGTGATCAGCACGAGCTCGTCCACGAGGCCCGCGGCGACGCAGCGCTCGCCCGGCCCGAGGACGTGGCCGCCGACGACCCCGAGATCCAGCTCGTCGGCCCGCACCCCCCGCTCGATGAGGCCGGAGTTGCCGATGCGAAGGGTGAGCGCGATGCCGGGATACCGGCGCTGGAACTCGGCGACGGCCCGGGGCAGGACGTAGATCCCCGGCGTGGTGCTGGCGCCGACCAGGAGCGAGCCGCTGCCGAGCCCGTCCAGATCGGCCATGGCCTGCCGGGCGTCGCCGGCCGCGGCCGTCACCCGGGCCGCGTGAGACTCGAAGACGCGCCCGGCCTCGCTCAGCACCGCCTCGCGGCCGCGCCGCACGAACAGGCGCCTGCCCAGCTCGCGCTCCAGCTCCTGGATGTGGCCGGAGAGCGTGGGCTGCGAGAGGTGGATGCGGTGGGCGGCGCGACCGAAGCTGCGCTCGCGGGCGACGGCCAGGAACGCTTCGAGCTGGCGGAATGTCATCGGCTTTTCCCGATCGTCTGTCTCGAAACAACGTATTGGACCCTATCCCGGCGCGAGGCGTAAGACAAGGGCATCGGCGAGCGCGCTCGCCAGGAGGTGTCCCATGATCTTCCGCCAGTTCCTCGCGCCCAAGACCGGCTGCGCCAGCTATCTCTTCGGCTGAAGCGGCGCCGCCGCGTGCGCTGTGGTGGATCCACAGCTGGAGATCGAGCCCTACCTCGAGGCCGCTGGCCAGAAGGCCATGCGGGTCAGTCACATCATCGAGACGCACGTGCAGGCCGATCACCTGTCCGGGGCGCGGCGGCTGGCCGCGGCCACCGGGGCGCCGATCCTGCTGCACGAGTCGGCGCCGGTCGCTTTTCCCCACCTCGCCGTCGCCGACGGCGAGGAGCACGAGATGGGCAACGTGCGGATGACCTTCCTGCACACCCCCGGGCACACGCCCGACGGGCTGTCGGTCGTCGTCACCGACCGGAGCCGGGCGCCCGAGCCCTGGTTCGTCCTGACCGGCGACACGCTCTTCTCGGGTGGCGTCGGGCGACCCGACCTGCTCGGCACCGGGGCCGAGCACGGTCTCGCCGAGCAGCTGCACGACAGCCTGTTCGACAGGCTGCTGCCGCTGCCCGACCACGTGGAGGTCTACCCGGCGCACTTCGGGGGCGCGGCGTGCGGCAAGGGGCTCAGCGGCAAGCCCCACACGACGATCGGCTTCGAGCGACGCTTCAACCCGGCGCTGCAGCTCGTCTCGAAGGCGGCCTTCGTCGAGTTCGTGCTCGCCGACCTGCCGCCCCAGCCGGAGACGTTCGCCGACATCCGTCGCCGCAACCTGGCCGGGGTGTGAGGGCGGACCGCCTCGGGCTGAGGGAGAACCTCGGGCAGTTCGTGCTCCTGGTCGTCATCAACGCGTTCGTCGGGGCCATGGTCGGCCTCGAGCGCACCGTGCTGCCGCTGCTGGGCGAGCAGGAGTTCGGGCTCACGTCGACGACGGCCATCACCTCGTTCATCGTGAGCTTCGGCGTCACCAAGGCGGTGCTCAACCTCGTCGCGGCGCGCCTGTCCGAGCGGCTGGGCCGCAAGCCGCTCCTCGTCGTCGGCTGGCTGTTCGCGCTGCCCGTGCCGTTCCTGATCATCCACGCCGAGGCCTGGTGGTGGATCGACCTCGCCAACGTCCTGCTCGGCGCCAACCAGGCTCTGGCGTGGTCGATGACGGTGATCATGAAGATCGACCTGGTCGGCCCGCGCCGCCGCGGGCTCGCGCTCGGCCTCAACGAGTTCGCCGGCTACTTCGCCGTGGGCGTGACGTCCTGGGCGACCGGCTACATCGCGGGCCACTACGCGCTGCGGCCCCACCCCTTCTACCTCGGCATCGCCATCGCCCTGGCCGGGCTCGGCCTGTCGGTGTTCTTCGCGCGCGAGACGCTCGGCCACGTCCGGCTCGAGGCCGGCGGCGTGCCGCACGGCCAGGCCCCGCCGGGGCCGTCGCTCGGTCACGTGTTCTTCCTCACGAGCATCGGCAACGCGAGTCTCTTCGCCGCCTGCCAGGCCGGCCTGGTGAACAACCTCAACGACGGCATGTCGTGGGGGCTCTATCCCCTCTTCTTCGCCGCCCACGGCCTGGGCGTGGAGAGCATCGGGGTGATCAAGGCCGTGTATCCGACGGTGTGGGGCCTGCTGCAGGTCGCCACGGGGCCGCTGTCCGATCGGGCCGGGCGCAAGGGGCTCATCGCCGGGGGCATGATCGTGCAGGCCGCCGGCATCTGGCTAACCGTGCTCGGCGCCTCCTACGCCGCCTGGCTCACGGGGGCGGCGCTGCAGGGTCTCGGCACCGCGATGGTCTACCCCACGCTCCTGGCCGCCATCAGCGACCACGCGCATCCCACGTGGCGCGCGACGAGCCTGGGCGTCTACCGGTTCTGGCGGGACCTCGGCTACGCGGTGGGCGCGCTGCTGTCCGGCGTCGTGGCCGATCTGTTCGGCTTCGCCGCGGCGATCCACCTCGTCGCCATGCTCACGCTGGCATCCGGCGTCATCGTGGCCGCGGCGATGCAGTCGCGCCGCCGGCCGGGCGCGCTCGTGACGGGCCGATCGTGACGCCGGCGGCCGCCGCCAGGAGCGCCGCACCGGCGACGAACGAGGCGGTGATGCCGGCCGCGTCCGCCAGCGTGCCCAGGACGAGCGGGCCGAGAATCTGGCCCGTATCGGTCATGGTCCGCAGCCAGCCGATCGCCCGCGCCCGCTCCGGGGGCGCGACCACGTCGCCGACGATCGCCGCCGGCATGGGCCCCACGAAGCCCGCGGCGGCGCCGAGCGCCAGGCTCCAGAGCCCCAGGAGGACGGGATCCGCCAGGAACGTCACGCCGGCGAGGAGGACCGCGTAGGCGCCCAGCCCGACGCGCAAGCCGCGCCGCCGATGCTCGGGCTCGGCGACGCTGCCGGCGACCACCAGCGCCAGCAGCCGGCCGAGGACACCGACGCTGACGAGAAGGCCGACCGTCGCTGGATCGAGACCCGCCCGGTCGAGCAGGTAGAGGGGCAGCAGGAAGACGATCACTCCGGTCTGGACAGCGATGAGCCCCGCGCCGACCAGGCCCATGCCGACGACGCCGGGGATGCGCAGCACCGCGACCAGGTCGCGCCATCGACGCGTCGGGCGCGGCGCCGCGGGGGGTGGGGCCGACGGCACGACGCCGCACCCGACCACGGCGGCTGCCGCGAGCATGCAGGCCGCCTCGAAGCCGAACGGGACGGCCGGCCCCAGCCCCTGGTACATCCAGCCGCCGGCCGCGCTGCCCAGCAAGAGCCCGACCGTCTCGGCCATGAGCAGGGTACTGACCCGCCGCGCGCGGCGGGCGGCGGAGGTGTCGACCATCGCCGTCGTGGCGACAGTGCCGAACATGGCCCAGCCGGCCCCCGCCAGCGCCCGCCACCCCAGGAACACCGCATACCCGGGCGCCAGGACGCTGCCGACGTCGCAGCAGGCAATGGCGACGAGGCCGCTCACCATCACTCGTCGGCGGCCGAGCCTGTCCATCAGATGCCCCGTCGGCAGGCTGGCGGCCCACTTCCCAGCACCGAACACCATCGGGATGAGGGTGACCATCCGGTACGTCGCGCCGAAGGTCTGCTGCAGGTAGAGCGGCATGGAGGGGCGCAGCACGCCCTGGCCGAGATTGAAGAAGAAGGCGGCCGTCAGGATGCCGAGCATCACGGCTCGCACGCGTCGAGGCACGGGCAGCGGCCCGCCTTCCCCCCTCGGCGTGACGGGGCCTGCAGCCGCCGGAGCACCTCTTCGAGCTGCTCCTGGAGCCGTCCCAGCTCGTCCACGCGTTGCCCCACGGCAGCCAGCTGCCCGAGGACCAGCTCGCGCAGCCGTGGCCGCAGGCCGGCCCGCGGTCCGTCGAGGGCCGCGCCCAGCGCCTTGACCTGGCGCAGCGAGAGTCCCAGCACGCGGGCACGGTGAACGAACAGCACGCGCTCGACGCCCTGCTCGGTGTACTGCCGGTACCCGGCCGCGGTGCGGGCGGGCCGGGGCAGCACACCGACCTGCTCGTAGTAGCGGATGGTCCTGGCCGACACCCCGGTCGCCCGGGCGAGCCATCCTATGGTGAGTGCGTGAGCCATCCACGGCCTCCCGACGTCGCTGTCAGGACACCGTAGACCTTCCAGTCACGGGAAGGTCAAGCCCGCTGTCGGTGGAGGCGACGGCCTCAGGCGCCCAGGATGCGCTCGGTCCGGCCGTACTCGCGGGCGGCGTCCATGAACCACTGCACGCAGTCGGGGTTGGCGCGGGGGGGCAGCTCGCAGGAGGTCGAGAGCACGAAGCGGGAGCGCTTGCCGACGGTGTCGATGCACCGCTTGACCTCGGCCTCGATCTCCGCTCGGGTCGCGCGCTCGAAGATCGTGACGTCGACGTTGCCGATCCCCACGACGCCGCGCTGGTTGCCGAGGGTCACCAGCTTGTCGAGCTGGTCGACCTGCAGCGTCGGGTCGGCCTGCTGGTCGAGGTCGATGGTGATCGCCACGAAGCCGACGTCGACCAAATCCTCGTGGATCTGGTGGGTGGTGCCGCAGATGTGGACGGTGGTCCCGACCTTCTTGGCCTTGAAGTAATTCACGAGGTCCTGGTGGTAAGGTTTGATGAATTCGCGATACGTCTCGGGCCCCACCAGGGAGCAGGAGGCGGTCGGGTCGGTGTAGCTGAGCCCGATCTTCGTCTTCAGCACGGCGTCGCCGAAGCGCTTGGCGTACTCGGTGGAGAACCGCATGAGGTCGTGGACGAACTCGGGGTCGTCGATCGTGTCCAGGCACATGATCTCGGGGTTCCGCAGCAGCATCGCGATGGTCCACGGCCCGACCAGCACGGCGCCCAGCCCGCTCGGGAACTTCGCGGCCGACAGCGCCTCGCACTGCTCCAGGAACGCCGGCAGCCGCCCGTCGCGCGTGGGCTCGGGAACCTCGAGGCGCGCGAGCAGGCCCTTGTCGTCCTGGAGCACGTGGCGGTCGATCGAGGGCACGACGTAATCGGAGTACTTCACCCGGCAGCCGAGCGCCTCCGCCTCCTTGGCAAGATCGTTGAAGGCGATCATGATATCTGGCTGATATCGCTCATAATAGTTGAGCATCGCCTTGACGGCCTTCTTGGGGTTGGTGCAGTACTCCTCGATCGACAGCCCGTCCAGGCACCCGGCGAACGAGCCGGCGATCGGATAGGCCGGCACACAGTCGGCGAACTCTCCCTTGTAGGCGGCGACGACCCGGTCCCGTCCCGTCATGCTGCTCTCCTCACGCGGCGTCGCGCGGCCGCAGGGCGTCCAGGGTGTACTCGATCTCCTCGGGGGAGAGGTTGGGCCGCAGGAGCAGCACCGGCAGCGCGGCGCCCGCCGCGTGCCAGCGGGCGAGACGGCGGCGGGCCTCGGCCGGCGTGCCGAACACGATCAACTCCTCCAGCAGCTCCTCGGCGTCGGGCGGCACCGCGCCGGTGAACTTCGGCGCGTTGGCGGCCAGGACGGCCTCGACGGCCTTGCCGAACCCCTGCCGGGTGAGCGACTGTCGGTAGAGCGTGCCCATGCTGACCAGGTAGAACGCCACGAACCAGGCGGCGCCCTCGCGGGCCCTGGCCGGATCGTCCGAGACCACCGCCGGCACCGACGGCGAGACGACCGGCACACGCTCCGGATGGCCGCCGCGCGCCGCACCTTCCCGCAGCCGCGCCACGCCCTCGGCCAGGCACCGGCGCGGATAGATGAACGGCACCCAGCCATCGGCCAGCTCGCCGGCCAGCCGCACGGACGCGTCGCCGAGCGCGGCCAGGTAGATCGGCAGGTCGGGCGCCGCCGGCACGTTGAGCTTGAGCGCGCGTGCCCCGGTCGTGACCGCCAGGGGGACGCGCTCGCCACGCAGCAGCGCGCGCACCTGCTCCAGCGTGCGGCGCATCCGCGCGATCGGCGCCGCGTACGGCAGGTCGTGCAGCCCCTCGGTGAGCTGCGGCGTGCTGGCGCCCAGGCCGAGCACGAAGCGGCCGCCGGAGAGGGAGGCCAGCGTCGCGGCGGCCATGGCGATCGTGGCCGCGCTGCGGTTCCACACGCTCAGGATCCCGGTGCCGAGCGTGATGCGCTCGGTCTTCACCGCCGCCTCGGCCAGCAGCACGGTGGTGTCGTACGCCCAGGTCTCCGGCAGGAAGTAGCCGTCGTAGCCCAGGCGGTCGGCCGCCGTGGCCAGCGACAGCAGCACCTCGCGCCGGTTCTCCAGCGGCATCAGCGAGACGGCAACCCGGGGACGCGTCACGGCCGGCGTATTCTACCTCGCGGTCGGAAGATCGGAATGGCGATGTCCATGGACGTATGCTACCTCTCTTGCGTCCTGACCGTTGCGACTCTCCACCGCGATCGAGACAGGAGCCCATGCATGATCAAGCCGTACACCGCCGTCGGCCTCATCCCCACCGTGCGCGGCATCCGCAAGCGCAAGGACATCAAGGTCAACCTCGAGCACCTGAGCCACCTGGTGAAGGCGGCCTCCTGGCTGTCGGCACTGGACATTCCGGTGCGCCTCATCGCGTTCCCGGAAGGGGCGCTCCAGGCCTTCAACGACGAGGTGCTGGACCTCGATCACGTGACCTTCGCGCGCGAGTGCGCCATCGACATCCCGGGCGAGGAGACCGACGCGCTGGGCAAGATCGCCCAGGAGTACAACGCCTTCGTGATGGCCCAGGCCAAGGCCCGGCACCCCGATCTCAAGGACCGCTTCTTCAACGTCGGGTTCATCATCAACCCCCGCGGCCGGGTGATCCTGCAGCACTACAAGGTCTCGCCGCTGTTCCCGGTGGAGCACTCCGTGTGTCCCCACGACGTCTACGACTGGTGGATCGACAAGTACGGCCGCAACCTCGACGCCTTCTGGCCCGTCGCCGACACCGAGATCGGCCGGCTCGGCATCATGATGGCCAACGAGGGCTCCTACCCCGAGAACGCGCGGGCGCTGGCGCTCAACGGGGCCGAGGTCGTCTACCGCGCGTCCTACCCGCACCCGGCCACCGGCAACGAGATCTTCGAGATCCAGAGCCGGGCCCGCGCCCTGGACAACAACATGTACGTGGTGGCGCCCAACATGGGCACCTACTACCTGTTCCCGGAAGAGAGCACGCCCATCGACACCTTCGGCGGCCGGTCGTTCATCATCGACTACAAGGGCCGCATCGTCGGCCGCCAGGACTACGGTGCCGGCTCCACCTACGTCGGCGGCGTCATCGACGTCGAGGCCCTGCGCGACCACCGAGCCCGGGCCCAGTGGGACAACTGGATGAAGGACCTGCGCACTGAGCTCTACCAGCTGCTCTACGAGAAGCCGATCTACCCCAAGAACCTCTACCTCAAGCGCGAGCCGATGAAGCACAAGGAGTATCGCGACAAGGTCATCCGGCGGCAGATCCGCCTCATGCACGACCGCGGGATCTGGAAGAAGCCGGAGCGGTGACGCCGCGGCTGCGCGTCGCCGAGGTCCTCCTGCTCGAGCGCGACGTGCGGCTGCGGCTGCCGTTCCGGTTCGGCGTGGTGACCCTCACGGAGGCCCCCCAGGCGTTCGTGCGGGTGCGCGTCACGCTCGAGGACGGCCGCGACGCCTGGGGGGCGGCCGCCGAGATGCTGGCGCCCAAGTGGTTCGACAAGGACCCGGCGCTGACGAACGCGGACAACGCCGAGCAGCTCCGCGACTCCCTGCGCCTCGCGCGCGCACTCTATACCGGGGACCGGCGCTCCCGGACCGCGTACCGGCTGTTCGCCGACCACTATCACGAGCAGATCGCCGCGTGCGCCACCCAGGGCCTCAACTCGCTCGTCGCGGCCTACGGCCCGGCCCTGCTCGACCGCGCCGTGCTCGACGCGCTGTGCCGTCTCCACGGCGTGTCCTTCGAGGCCGCGATGCGCGCCAACCTGCCCGGGATGGCGCCGGCCGCGCTCCTGCCCGAGCTCGCGGGCTTCGACTTCGATGCCTTCCTGGCCTCGCTCCGGCCGGCCGACACGGTGCACGCCCGGCACACCGTCGGCCTCGTGGATCCGATCACCGCCGCCGACCAGGCGGCCGGCGGCCGCGTGGCCGACGGGTTGCCGGAGACCCTGGAGGAGGTGGTGGCCGCGTACGGCCACACGTACTTCAAGCTGAAGGTCGGCGGCGACGTGGCGGCCGACCTGGCGCGGCTGGGCGCCATCGCGCGCGTGCTCGACCGCCGCCCCGGGGCCTACCACGTCACGCTCGACGGCAACGAGCAGTACGACACGGTCGACGCCGTGCTCGAGCTCTGGCGGGCGATCGAGCGCACGGCGGCGCTGCGCCGGCTGGCCGAGGCGGTCGTCTTCGTCGAGCAACCGATCACCCGCCACAACGCGCTCGCGCAGGACGTCGGCGCCCTCGGCGCCGCCCGGCCGGTGATCATCGACGAGTCGGACGCCGACCTGGCGGCGTTTCCCGCGGCCCGCGCGCGAGGCTATCGCGGCGTGTCGAGCAAGACCTGCAAGGGGTTCTACAAGTCGCTGCTCAACGCCGCCCGCTGCGCGATGTGGAATGGCGAGGGCGGGGGCCCGCCGTTCTTCATGTCGGCCGAGGATCTCACGACCCAGGCCGGCCTGGCCCTGCAGCAGGACCTCGCTCTCGTCGCGCTGCTGGGCCTCGGCCACGTCGAGCGCAACGGGCACCACTACGTGCGTGGCCTGGCGGCGCTGCCCGCCGGCGAGCAGGCGGCGTGGCTCGCCGCGCACCCCGATCTCTACACGCGCGACGGCGACCTGGTGCGGCTGCGCATCGCCGGCGGGCGGCTGGCGATCGGCTCCCTCGCCCTCCCCGGCTTTGCCGCTGGCGCCGAGCCCGACTGGTCCTCGATGCGCGAAGTGCGCTGAGGCCTCGGGCGGAATGTCCCCCCGCCCGGGCGGTCTGCCCGGCACGGTGGCCACGGTGGCCGATCCACCGATCGGCGCGCACGCGCAGACGCGATGTGGCGGACCTGGCACGGCCTCTGCTCCGCCCAGCTCGGCAAGTGAAGCCCCGTGGACGGTTGGGGTGTGACGCACGGACCGGACGGTGCGGCGCGGGCGCCCGGGAGACCGAGCCATGACGATGATGGAGTTCTGGTACGAGCGGGCGATCTACGAGATGGTCGACCTCAACGAAGAGGCGACGGAGCTCCGCCGTGAGGCCGCCGCGACGCGACCGTGGACGGCCATCGAGCCGGCGGAGCAGGACGATGACTAGCACCGCCGCCCCGGCCACCAGCCAGATCGAACCCGTCGGCCACCGGTAGACCTCCACCAGGGCGCCCCGAAGCCGGCAGCGACCATCACGGCGCCGGCGAGCCCCGCCGTCCCGCCCGAGCGACGCCGCCTCATCGCAGCATCTGATCGAGCTCGCCCACCACGCCCGCGATCTCGTCCGGCACCGCGCCGGTCATGCTGACGGCACGGGTCCGGGCCCCGGGCCACCAGGGCCGCCAGGCGAGATGGCGGGCGTCGAAGAGAACCAGCGCCGGCACACCCAGGGCGGCGGCCAGGTGGCTCACCCCGGAGTCGTTGCCGAGATAGACGGTCGCGTGGGCGAGCGCACCCGCCAGCGTGGTCAGCGAGGGGTCCATCAGCCAGGCGACACCGGCGCCGACATGGCGGCGCAGCGCGGCGGCGGCCTCGCCGTCGGCCGGCCCCGCGTGCACGGTGACGTTCACGCGCGCCCGGGTGGCGACGGTCGTGATCGTCCGGGCGAACGCCTCGGCTGGCCAGCACTTCGCGGTACTGCCAGCGCCCGGGTGCACGAGGAGCCACGGTCGCGGGCCCAGGCACCCGGCGGCGGCCAGTGCCTTCGCCCCCTCGGCACGGACGCGATCCGGCACCGCAACCGGCGTGCACCACTCCCCCGCCGGCGCGTCGATCGTCCCCAGCAGGTGTTGCCATACCAGGTCCCGCTCGGGCGTGGACGGCGCCACCACCGCGCCGGGGACGAGGGCCGTGAGGCGGCGGATGAAGACTGGGTCGCGGGCCCCGAACCAGCACACGAGCCGGTGCACCTCGGGCAACCGCGGGTGCCGGGCCGGGTCGTCCACGAACAGCGCGTCCAGCCCCAGCGAGTCGAACGCGACGGCGCGCTCGACGACGTCGAGCGCCTGCAGCAAGGCGCCGATCCGGGGCTGCGCGGCCAGCACGAGCGGCGCGCCCGCGGCCGCGCGAAGCGCGCGCAGCGCGGGGACGGCCAGCAGCACGTCACCCAGTGCGCCGGGATGCACGGCGAGGGACACCGCGCTCACGACCGGTCAGTGCCGGAACAGGGCCAGGGCCGCCTCGTGGAGGCGGCCGTTGGTGGCGAAGGCGGCGCCGCCATGGATCGTGGGGGTGCCGGCGAAGTCGGTGAAGCGCCCGCCGGCCTCCTCCACGATGATCTTGCAGGGCGCCAGGTCCCACGCCTTGAGATCGCTCTCCACGTAGATCTCGGCCTTGCCCTCGGCCACGAGCGCATAGCCCAGATAGTCGCCGAAGCCACGCTGGCGGTCGGTGGCGTCCACCAGCCGCACGAGACCGTCCCAGTGCCCGGACTCACGCAGCAGCCGCAGGCCGGCGTGCAGCAGCGTCGCCTGCCCCAGGTCGGAGATTTGCGACACCGCGATGCGCTCACCCCCGGAGAAGGCGCCGCCGCCGCGGCGCGCGCCGAGCAGCTCGCCGGTCACGGGATTGTGGATCACGCCCGCCGTCACCTCGCCGTCCTCCTCGAGGCCGATCAGCGTGGCCCAGACCGGCACCCGGCGGATGAAGTTCTTGGTGCCGTCGATCGGGTCGATGATCCAGCGCCGCCCCTGATCGCCGACGGCGCCGAGCTCCTCGCCGAGGAACCCGATCCCGGGAAAGGCGCGGCCGAGCACCTCGCGGATCACCTGCTCGGCGTCCCGGTCGGCCTGGGTCACCGGCGTGGCGTCGGCCTTCAGGGTGACGTCGAACCCGCTGCGGTAGTACTTCAGCGCGACCTCGCCGGCCGCCCGGGCGGCGTCCACCGCGGCCGCGAGCGCCCGGTCCAGCTCGGCTGCCGTCACGGGGTCTCCTCGCCCGGGAACGGCTCGCCGCGCTCGGCGAGGACGCGGCCGTAGACCTCGAGCGCGTCGACGACCACCGGCATGCCGCCGTAGGTGACCTGCTGGAAGATCACCTCGGCGACCTCCTGGCGGCTGGCGCCGACGTTGAGCGCGGCGTGGATGTGCACGTGCAGCTCCTTGGGGCGGTGCAGCACGGTGAGCGAGGCCACCGCGCACAGCTCGCGCTGCTGCTGCGAGATGACCTCGCGGCTGTAGAGCACGCCGGTGAAGAAGAGCGACAGGTCCCGGGCCAGCTTCTTGTCGAAGCGCTTCCAGTGCTCGAAGCCCACCTCGTTGCGCACGCCCTTGAACAGCGTGGCGCTCGTGCGCGTGGTCCGCTCCCGTACGGCGGCGTCGTCGATGAGTCCCATGAGTCATCCTCTTTCTTGCTGAGCGTCGCTCAGACGGACGTCAGGATCCGGGCCAGCGCGGCGGGCGCCGACAGCATCGGTGAGTGCGCACAGTCGAGATCGATGGGCGTCACGCCCAGGCGCGCGGCGTACTCGGCCGCGCGCGCCGGCGGGACCGCCGCGTCGGCCAGGCAGCGGACGTAGGTCGCCGGCACCCGCATCGCGTAGAAACGGCGCATGTCCACACGCTCGCGCCACGGGCGCAGGGGCTGGGGCGTGAGCCGCGTCAGCGTGCCGGTCACCCGCGGATCGCCCGGCGCCAGATCGCCGAGCCAGCGCGACCATTCCATGAGGGCCGGGTACTGCGCAGCATCCGCGCCCGCTCGCGCCAGACCGCGCAGTATCGCGCCGGCGGCCGGCGGCAGGTGCGTGGTGAGCAGGCTGCCACCGTCGGGCAGGACCACCGCCGCGACGAACACCAGGCGCCTCACGCGGGCCTGGATCAGCTCGGCGACCTTCGGGATGACGACGCCGCCCATCGAGTGGCCCACCACGATGGCGCGGCTCAGGCCGGCCTGGATGGCCGCGTCGGCGGCCGCCCGCGCGTAGGCGGCGATCGACGCGCGGCCTCGCTCCGCGGCCCGGCGCCCGTGCCCGGGCAGGTCGGGCGCGACCACGCGGTGGCCCGCCCGCTCCAGGCGCCGGGCAAGTGGCTCCCACGCCCAGCCGCCGTGAGACATGCCGTGCACGAGCAGGAATTCCCGCGACACGGGCGAAATCATCGCACAGGAGGTCCGTGATACGCTCTCGCCATGCTCAACCCGCACATCTTCCGCGCCTACGACGTGCGCGGCCGCGTGGGCAGCGACATCAATCCCGAGGTCTTCCGTCAGGTCGGTCGCGCCTACGCCACCCTCATCGGCCGCAACGGCGGCGGCACGGTCGCCGTCGGCCAGGACAACCGCGAGTCGTCGGCGGCGCTCAAGGGCGCCTTCATCGAGGGCGTCCGCGCCGCCGGGGTGGACGTCGTCGACATCGGCGAGGTCACGACGCCGATGCTCTACTTCGCCACCGCCCACTGGAAGCTCGACGGCGGCGCCAACATCACCGGCAGCCACAACCCGGTCGACTACAACGGCGTCAAGATGGTCCACCCCGGCGCGGCTCCGCTCAGCGAGGACGAGATCCAGGCGCTGCGCCGGCTGATCGAGACCGGCGATCTCGCCAGTGGCGCCGGCGTCCTGACGGCGCGTGGTCCCCGCGACGACTACTTCGCGACCGTGGCAGCGCTGGTCCACCCGCCGCGGCGGCTGCGGGTCGTGGCCGACGCCGGCAACGGCGTGGCGGGGCTCTACGGACCGGAGCTGCTGCGCCGCATCGGCTGCGAGGTGATCGAGCTGCACTGCGAGTCCGACGGGCGCTTCCCCAACCACCTGCCCGACCCCGAGGATCCCGAGAACGTCGTCGACCTGCAGGCCAGGGTCGTCGAGGTGGGTGCCGACCTCGGGGTGGCCTGGGACGGCGACGCCGACCGCGTCGGCGTCATCGACGAGCGCGGGCGCCGCCACGAGGCCGACCTGATTCTGGTGCTGCTCGCCCGCGACCTGCTGCGCCGGCACCCGGGCGCCAAGATCGTCTTCGACGTGAAGTCGTCGCAGTCGCTGGTGGACGAGATCACCCGCCACGGCGGGGTGCCGATCATGTGGAAGACCGGCCACTCGCACCTCAAGCGCAAGATGCGCGACGAAGCGATCCTCCTGGGGGGCGAGGTCAGTGGCCACATGTTCTTCGGCGAGGGCTACTACGCCGTGGACGACGGGATCCTGGCCGCCTGCAAGATCGTGGAGATCATCGCCCGCGAGCCGGGGCCCGCCTCGGCGCTGTTCGACTCGATCGAGCACCTGCACGCCACCCCCGAGCTGAAGGCGCTTTGCCCGGACGACAAGAAGTTTCAGCTCATCGACGAGCTGGCGCGCGACCTCAAGCAGCGCTACGAGACGATCGACATCGACGGCGCCCGCGTCCTCTTCCCCGGCGGCGGCTGGGGTCTCGTGCGCGCCTCGAACACGAACCCCTACCTGACCCTGCGGTTCGAGGCGCGCACCGAGGAGCAGATCGACGCCATGAAGCGCGTCATCTACGACGCCCTCCGCCGCTACCCCTTCGTCACGCTCCCCTCGTAGCGCTCTCCTCCAGCCGCGCGCTCCGGCGGCGACGTGGCCGGCCGGGGCCGGGGCGTGGAAGGGGTCCGCGGCAGCACGACGCCCGCGGTCGTATCGATCCGGCCTTGGCTGGGCTCCATCCGGCTGGGGGGCGCGCGGTACTCGGGGGGCGGGAAACGGGTCCGCCGGACCCCTCCCACGCCCCGGCCCCGGCCGGCCACGTCGGCACGCGGGGTGCG
>Ga0268386_10001056_pt1 | contig 18620 bp, 13 predicted proteins | sample RVTome_15_FD_200260 | JGI IMG/M metagenome (GOLD analysis project Ga0268386, IMG submission 200260) | Soil microbial communities from uranium-contaminated site in the Upper Colorado River Basin, Wyoming, United States - RVT150D86... ...
CGTGGAGAGGTAGGCCCTCCTTCCCCGGCGGGCCTGATCCGACTCAGGGCAGGACGGGGCTCGCCACGTCCTGGGGGGGGATGAGGGGCGGCGCGACGGGATTGGGGGGCTGGCCCGCGCCCGGGCCCGTCGGGGGGACGACGGACCCCGGGCCCGTCGGCTCGGCGAGGGCGGCGCTCGCCACCAGTGTCCCCGGAAGGACGATGTCGCCGCACAGCTCCAGCAGCGCCCGGGACCTCCGACGCTCGATGAACTCGCGGGCAAGGACAGCCTTGTCGCGGGCGATCGGGCCGGGGGGCCCGAGGTCGAGGCCGAGCCGCCGCACGGTGGCCAGGTAGTCGAGGACCGCGTCCTTCTTCTGCTCGAGGCGGAGGCGGCCCACCGTCGAGCCGGGCCCCATCGCCACCGTGAAGGAGTGCGGCCCCGCCGAGAACTCGCCGGAGAGCACCACCCGCCAGCGCGGCACCTCGTCCTCGACCGGGCAGAGGACCGACTTGCGACAGCCGTCCCCCAGCCAGCTCTGGCCACCCGTGGTCAGGCCGAAGACCGAGAGGGTGTAGAAGCCCGGCTCGGGGAGGTCGGCCACGAGCACCGCCCGTCCCCCGGCCGCCCCCGCGCGCAGCGTCCCCTCCGCGAAGGAGCCGCCGAGCGCCGCCGTGGGGACCGGAGAGGACTCCTCGACCCGCAGGTCGGATCCCCGCCACTCGAGGGGAGGGGCCGCCGGGGGCAGCTCGGACTCGAGGTCGGTCGCCTGGAGGACGGTCGTGGCCACGTCGTCGGTGGTGGCGACGGCGGTGGCCTGCCACCCGCCGCGGGGCTCGATGGGGCTGATGCAGGGAGGCGCGAACTCCACGAACTCGAGGACGCTCCCCTGGGGGATCAGCACCGAGGCCTGGTAGGCGCCGGGATCGAGATGGGTCGAGCCCACGTCGAGCCAGGCCGGCATCGCGGCGGGCATGACCCGGAACGACTCCACCGGCGCCTCGGCGCCGAGGGGCGTGACCTCCGTCTCCGCCTCGCCGGGTCCTCCCAGGCGGAGGCGCACCCGGTAGTCGCCGCCCCGGGCCACCGCCAGCGGGTACACCAGCTCGCCGACCGGCTCGCTCGCCCGCACCCGGCGGTCGCCGTCGTCGCCCCGGAACACGTCCACCCCCGTCCCGCGCACGAAGAGGTCGGCCCGGAAGGCCCGGCTCCCCTTGCCGGAGAGCGTGGAGAACACCTGGGAGGCCTGGTCGGCCAGGCCGGACGCGGGCTCGAGCAGGTCCATGGCCCGCAGGACCATCCGCGCCCACTCGGGATGGCTGACCGGGTTCGGGCGAGAATCTCCGTAGAGCGGCAGCAGCGCCCCCGCGGCCACCAGCCCGAGCAGCCCCGCCGTCCGTCCTCTCCGTCGCATCGACCGCCTCCCGCGCGGTTTGACACCCCGCCAGTCCAACCCTACCCTCGTTCAGATGGCCCCGTCAAAGGACGCCCTGGCCCGCCTGCGCGCGATCGTGGTGGAGGACCTCCCGCCGAACGATCCCGGTCCCCTCGCCTCCGAGGTCGCCGGGTGTGCCCGGGAGCAGGGACTCGCCGGCCTCCTCCATCGCGTCCTGGAGTCTCGGGAAGGCGCGGCCTGGCCGCCGGCGGTGAGGAGCGCCCTCGCCGCCGACCGGCGGGCCGCCCTCGTGCGGGGGGTGCGCCAGCTCGCGCTCGCCGCGCGCGTCCTCCGCCGGCTCGACCGCGCCGGGCTCCGCGCCCTCCCCCTCAAGGGGGCGGCCGTCCTCGAGACCCTGTACGACTCCGAGGCCGACCGCACGATGGCGGACGTCGACCTGCTCGTCCTCGACGGCTTCCCCGAGGCGGTGTCGCTCCTGGCCGGCGAGGGCTTCGCCCGGGAGGGGACGGCCGACCACGCCATCGTCCTCCGCGAGACCCATACCGGCGCCGTCCTCGAGCTGCACCACGGCGTGACCTCCGCGCCCGGCCTGTTTCCCCTCGATCGCGACGGGCTCTGGGCCCGCAGCGTCCCCGGGCTCGGCCAGATCCCCCGGCTGCCGTCGCCCGAGGACCTGCTGGTCCACTTGTCGCTGCACGCCGCGTTCCAGCACGGGCTCTCGCTCTCCCTGTCGCAATGGCTGGACTTCCGCCGGCTCCTCGAGCGCCGCGCCCCCGACCCGGACCGGCTCCGGGAGGTCGCGGCGCGGGCCCGGGCGGAGGCCCCCCTCGCCGCCGCGCTCGCGGCGGCGGCGGCGGTGGTGGACGCCCCGGTCGCACCGGCGCTCGTCTCGGGGGCGGTCCGCGGCCTCGCGGGCCGAGGCTGGAGCGACCTCGTGAGCCCGAACGGGCCCGATCTCCTGGCGGTCCGCATGGCCCTCCTCCCCGGTCGCCGCTTCGCGCTGCTCCGTCACACGCTGGTCCCCGACGGGCCGGGCGGCCCGGTCCCAGTCTTGCATCGCCTCCGGCGAGGAGCCGTACGGGCCGCCACGCTGACCTGGCGCTGGGGGCCAAGAGCGCTGGGCAGCGCCCTCGCGGGCGCCGTCCGAGCGCGACCGGGTTCCGGCCAGGTGGCCGGAACCCCGACCGGCGTGCCGCGGCCCGACGGCATCCTCCGCGACGTCCTCGGCGCGTTCCCGTCCGCCTTCCTGACCGTGACCGGCGACTGCATGCTCCCCGCCCTCGCCCACGGGGAGCGCGTGCGGCTGGCCTCGCCGGCCCGCCGCTCGCCGCGCTTCGGCGACGTCGTGCTCGTGCGGCAGCCGGAGGGGCTGCGCCTCCACCGGCTGGTCTGGGGGCCCCCGCTGCCCGGACGCTCCTGGCGCACCCAGGCGGACCGGGGCCCGCTCTGGGACGCCGCGGTCGGCCCCGGCGACGTGCTGGGCACGGTGGTCGACGTCGTGCGGCCGTCGGGGCCCCGGCGCGTCGGCAGCGGCTTCACGAGCCTGCGCTCGCTCTTCCGCGGCCTCCGGAGCTGGCTCCTCCTCCCGGCCGAGCCCGCGTGAAGCCCCTGCTCGCCCAGGCCCTCGCGCGCTCCGAGCGCATGGTCGGCCGGCAGGTGGCCGGGGAGTACATCCTCGTCCCCCTCGTGGGGAGGGGCGCCGACCTCGACTCGATCTTCAACCTCAACCGGATCGGGGCGTTCGTGTGGGAGCGGCTCGACGGCCGGACGCCGGGTTCGGCGATCGTGGACGCGATGGTGCATCGCTTCGCGGTGGACCGCGAGACGGCGGAGGCGGACTACGCGCAGTTCGTCGGGCAGCTCCAGACGATCGGCGCGATCGGCGCGGTCCAGGGCGCCGGTCCGAAAACCTGACCCCCCCCGGAGCGTGCGGCACGTCACCGCGGCCGACCCGGTCCCTAAGCTATTGATGATGAGGGACAACAGGGAGGGCCCCCCGGCGTGGGCCTGGTACGCTTCTTGCCCTGAGACTCCCTCGCGGAGGTATGGTGTGGTCGGTGGTGTGAGCGGTTCGAGCCCGGTCGGCGCGAGGGCCGCGCTGCGACTGGGCCTGGCCCTCGCCGCCCTCGCCGCCGCCGCCGAGGCACCGGCGGCGAGCTTCGGGATCCCGACCCGGCTCTCGGCGGACGGCCAGGTCTGCACGGGCCTCAACGCCCCCGTCGCGGGGTGTCCGGGCGCCGCCGTCGATCCGGCCGGCTACTTCATCCTCACCGGGACCGGGGCGAACGTGAACCTCGGAGACGCGGTCCACCAGCTCCGCCTCTTCGTCGAGGTCACCGGCGACACCCTCGACGTGAAGGTGTTCGACGCCGGCGACACCGGTGCCCGCGACACCGCCGGCGGCTCGTCGACGCAGTACCAGCTCCTGACCTGCCCCGCCTATCCGGCGTGTGCGGGGGCGACCGTCCTCCGCACCGTCACCCTGGTGAGCGACGTCGCGGGCCTCACCCAGGACCGCCTGGCCCGGTTCTCGTCCACCGGCGCCGCCGTCTTCACCACCGCCAACACGGGCACGGTCTTCACCGGCCTCACCCCCGGCCTGTACGAGTTCCGGGTGACCATGACCGCGGGCGGGACCTCGGAGAACGCCTTCGGAGTCGAGGTCACCGACCAGGCGGGGGGCCCGTACAACGCCTTCACGATCGGCCGGACGGCCGCCCCCGACACCAGCTTCATCGGCGGGGCCCGGAGCGGCGGGGGGGCCACGATCACCCAGCCGATGACCTTCTTCGCCTACGTCGACCGCGGGTGCGCCCTGGAGACGTCGAACTTCGACGGGGACAGCGTCGTGAGCGCGAGCCTCACCGACGTCCTGGGGAGCGCGACCGCCCTCACGGTCAGCGGGCAGGCCAACCGAGCCGACGACCTCGTCACGGTGGAGGACGGCTCGGTCACCAACCAGCAGTCGCTCAACTACGGGATGTACACCCTCGCGAACGACACCGGCCAGAACAACATCGTGGACTGGCGGATCGCCGACTTCACGGGTTGGACGAACACGGCCTCGCCCCGCAACCCCACGAACCCCATCCGCACCTACCTCCCGAACGGCTACGACCCGGCGACGGCGGCGGTGGCCGCCGTCCCCGCGGAGCCGATCCTCCAGTCGGGCTTCGCGGTCCTGAGCGGGCAGAACCCGCCGGTGGTCGGCCTGTCCACCCGCTACCTCGTCACCGCCACCGTGATCAACCCCGCCGGCGCCCCCGGGCCCCTCACCGGCCTCGTGCTGCGGGTCCCCGTCGCCCCGGGGACGACGCCGGTGCCCGGCACCCCCGCGGCCACGATCGACGGCCTCCCCGCCACGTGCAGCGAGGCGGGCGGCGGGGGGAGCCCGGTGCTCGTGGCGGGGACGAGCGCGGTGCAGTGCACCTTCACCGCGCCGGTGCCGGTGGACGGCGTGGCCTCGATCACCCTCCAGGTGGACTACACCCCCGGCGCCACCGGCCTCATCAACGTCACCGGCCATCCCATCCTGTCCGTCACGTCCCTCACCCGCGGCGGGGGAACCGCCACCGCCGTGACCGCGTTCCCGCACTGGCTGCAGGTGGGCGACCAGGTCACGATCGCGGGGGTGACCAACGTCGGTTCCTTCAACGGCACCTTCACCGTCACCTCCGTCCCGGACCCGACGACCTTCACCTACGCCCTCGGCGGCTTCGGCGCCACCGCCACCGGCACCATCACCGCGACCCAGGCGGGGACCCTCGACGCCACCGTCAACGCCTCCTACGGCTCGGCCTTCAACACGACGGAGACGCTGGGTCCGGTCTGCCAGCTCGTGGCAGAGGTGCAGAACAGCGCCGACATCTCGGTGACGAAGTCGGACTCTCCCGACCCGGTCTCCGCGGGGAACCTGCTCACCTACACGATCGCGGTGGCCAACGCGGGACCCAACCCGGCCACGAACGCCGCCCTCGCCGACGCGCTGCCCGCGGGGACCACCTTCCAGTCGCTCGGGGTGGCCGGGGCGGGCGCCGGCGGATGGACGTGCGCCACCCCCGCGGTCGGGGCGAACGGGACGGTACAGTGCGTCAACGGCAGCGTGCCGACCGGGGCCGGCGGGAACACGACCTTCACCCTCGTCGTGCGGGTGGGCGCGGGCACCGCCCCCGGCACCCTGTCCAACACCGCCACCGTCACGAGCGGAGCCGCGGATCCCGTCCCCGGGAACAACTCCGCGACCGCCCAGACGACGGTGGTCGCGAGCGCCGACCTCTCGATCACGAAGATCGACGATCCCGACCCCGTCCAGCCCGGCCGGGACCTCACCTACACGATCACCGTGACCAACCTGGGTCCGAGCAACGCGGCGAGCCTCGTCCTCGGCGAGAGCGTCCCCGCCAACACGACCTTCCAGGCGATCGCCCTGCCCTCGGGGTGGACCTGCCCGACCCTGCCCGCGGTGAACGGCACCGGGGCGATCTCCTGCCAGGGACCGGGGCTCGCCGCGGGGGCGTCCGCCCGGGTGAACCTCCTCGTCCGCGTCACCGGGGGCGCGACGATCACGAACACCGCCACCATCTCCGCGGCGACCCCCGATCCCGCGGCGGGGAACAACACCACCGGGCCGGTGACGACCACGGTGACCGCCCTCTCGGTGGTCCCGAGCTGCGCGACCGGCGTCCTCGGGCCGGGGGGGACCCTGGGCGGGGTGGTCAACACCTACTACCCGGGCACCGCCACCGCCGCCGCCGGCGCGACCTCGATCACCCTCGGCGCGGCCACCGGGGCCGCGACGGCCATCGCGGCCGGCGACCTCGTCCTCGTCGTCCAGATGCAGGACGCGGCCATCGACTCCACGAACACCAGCTCCTACGGCGACGGCACCGCGGGCGGCGGCGCCGGCTCGACCGCCGTCAACAACAGCGGGCGCTACGAATACGTGGTCGCCACGAACGCGGTCCCCCTCGCGGGGGGCACCCTCACGATCGCGAGCGGCCTCTCCGTCACCTACACGAACGCGGCCGCGGGCGGAGCCCAGGGCCAGCGCCGCTTCCAGGTCGTCCGGGTGCCCCAGTACGCGAACGCGACCCTCGGGTCGGCCCTCACCGCCGGCCGCTGGAACGGCTCCAGCGGGGGCATCCTGGCCTTCGACGTGACGGGGAACCTCGCCCTCGGCGGCGCCACCGTCAACGTCAGCGGCCTCGGCTTCCGCGCGGGCCAGGGCCGGGGCCTCGCGGGCGACGGGACCGCGACCGACACCGACTATCGCAACCTGGCCACTCTCAACGTCCACGCCGCGAAGGGAGAGGGAATCGCGGGGACGCCGCGCTTCGTCTACAGCACGGTCGGCGGCGCGGAGAACACCGGGGTCGAAGGCTACCCGAACGGCAGCCACGCCCGGGGGGCCCCCGGCAACGCGGGGGGCGGGGGGACCGACGGCAACGTCGGGGCCAACGACGAGAACACCGGGGGGGGCGGCGGCGCCAACGGGGGCGCGGGCGGCCAGGGGGGCAACGCCTGGCGCTCCCAGGAACCGGTCGGCGGCGTCGGGGGCGCCGCGTTCGCGGCGAGCGCCAACCGGCTGGCCCTCGGCGGGGGCGGGGGGGCGGGCACCCGCAACAACTCCGCGGGCGTGCAGAGCAGCGGGGGAGCGGGGGGCGCCCTCGTGATGATCCGCACGAGCACGGTGAGCGGCACCGGCACGATCACCACCGACGGCCAGCAGGGGGTCACTCCCGACAACGACGGCGGAGGCGGAGGCGGGGCCGGAGGCAGCGTGCTGTTCCTGGCCCGCGGGAGCGCCCTCGGCGGCCTGACCGTGAACGCCCGGGGCGGCCGGGGGGACGACGCCTGGCCGACGCAGGCGCCGGGCGGCACCCCCGGCGAGCGCCACGGCCCGGGCGGGGGCGGGGGCGGCGGCTGGGTGGTGGTGTCCGGCGCGCCCACCGCGATCAGCGTCGTCGGGGGCGCGAACGGGATCACCACCACCGCGAACGACGCCTTCGGGGCCCAGCCGGGCTCGCCCGGCCAGTCCTCGACCACCCTCACCGACGGCGCGATCCCGGCGAGCTGCCCGGTCACCGACGTCTCCATCGTCAAGGACGACGCCCCCGACCCCGTCCCCGCGGGCCAGACCGTCACCTACACGATCACCGTCCGGAGCGCCTACGACTCGAACGACGTGGTCGTCACCGACAGCCTGCCCGCCACCCTGGCGTTCGTCTCCGCCCGCACCACCCGGGGCACCTGCTCGTTCTCCTCGCCGACCCTGACCTGCGCCCTCGGCAACCTGCAGAACGGCGACCTCGTGACGATCGAGGTGGTGGCGACCGCCCTCGTGACCGCGGTCCCCTCGGTGACCAACACCGCGAGCGTGACCACGACCTCGAGCGACATCGTGGCCGGCAACGACTCCGACAGCGAGACGACCACGGTGACCCCGGCCGCCGACGTGGCCGTGGCCAAGAGCGGCCTGCCCGACCCCGTCTTCGCCGGTCAGGACCTGACCTACGCGATCACCGTGACCAACAACGGCCCCAGCCCGGCCGCCACCGTGACCCTGAACGACACCGTCCCCGCGAACACCACCTTCCAGTCCATCACCCCCCCGGGGGGCTGGACCTGCGGGACGGTGCCGGTGGTGGGGGGCACCGGTCCGATCGCGTGCAGCACGGGCAGCCTGGCCGCGGGGGCCTCCGGCGCCTTCACCCTGGTCGTGCGGGTCAACGCGGGGGCGGCCCCCGGCAGCCTGATCAGCAACACCGCGACGGTCGTCCGGCCCGCGGGGGAGGACCTCGTCCAGTCCAACAACAGCGCGACCGCGGTCACCCCGGTGAACGCCTCGGTGGTGCTGCTGACCCGCGCCACGATCCGCGGGGTCCGGGTGGACCGGAGCGGCCGGGTGGAGTTCGCCACCGGCACCCAGCGGGGGACCGCGTCCTTCAACCTCTACGCGACCGACGACCCGGCGGGGACGAGGCGGCTCCTGCTCAACGACCGGCCGATCATGGCCCCCGTCCCCGACTCCCCGGTGCCGATCCTCTACGACGTCCGGACCCGGCCGGTCACCACCCGCTTCCTGCTCGTCGAGGAGACCGACCGCCGCGGGCGCCGTCACCTGATGGGCCCCTTCGTGGTGGGGGACGCGAGGCTCGCCGCGGCCTTCGCCCGGGTGGAGAAGCGCATGCAGGCGGCCGGCGAGCGGGCGGTCCGGGCGGAGGGAGCGGAGCGGGCCCGGCAGCTCGCCCCGCGCGAGGAGGTCCCCTCCGCGCGGCGGGGGTTCACCCGGTCGGGCCCCCGCGAACGCAGGGGGAGCTCGACTCCCCGGGACGGCGTCAAGATCGAGGTGAGCCGGCCCGGGGAAGTGGTGGTCGCCCGGGCGGAGCTCGAAGCGGCCGGCCTGCCGCCCGCGGTGCCCCTGCGGCGGCTGGCCGTCTCCCGGCAGGGATCGCCCGTTCCCTCCCGCGTGGTGGGGACCGGGCTCGGGGAGGCGGTCGCCTTCCGGGCCGAGGGCCTCTCGACGACCTACACGGGCCGGAGCGTCTACGTCGTGACCTGGTCGGGCCTCCCCGGCATGAAGGTCCCGCTCACCTTCGACGGGGAGCCGCCTCCGCCGGGGTGGACGCGGGTCAACAAGCGGCGGATCTACGCCGCCGACATGCCTCCCGGGGTCGATCCCTGGCAGTGGGACGTGCTGTTCGCGGATTGGCCATGGCCCGACCCGGGGTGGGACCCCGAGGCGGGCACGTTCGACCTCGCCGGCCTCGCCGGCGGGGCCACGGCGGCGCCCGCCCGGGTCCAGGTGACCGGAGCCTCCGATCACGTGCACCTCGTCGAGGCCTGGCTCAACGGCCAGCTCGTGGGCAGCGCGCGCCTCGAGGGACGGTCGACCGCGGTGATCGAGGGGACCGGCCAGGGCCTGCAGGCCACGGGGAACCGGCTGTCGATGACCTACCGGACCGAGGACGGGAGCTGGGACGGGCTCGTGCTCCTCGGCCACCTCGACCTCGGCGTCCCTCCCGTCCCCGCGAACGGGCCGGCGGTGGTCGAGGACGTGGCGCCCTACGACGGCTCGCTGCCCGACCTCACGCGGGCGACCTACCTGATCGTGACCCACGCCGCCTTCGCCGCCCCCGCCGACCGTCTGGCTGCCCTCAAGACCGCCGAGGGCCACCGGGCGGTGGTCGTCGACGTGGAGCGGGCCTACGACCGCTTCTCCGCGGGGATCGTGGAGGCCGAGGCGGTGGCGGCCCTCCTGCGTCACGCGGCCCGGGGGGGAAGGCTCCGCCACGTGCTCCTCCTGGGAGACGATACCTACGACCCCCAGGGCTTCTCGGGCCTGCCCGAGGTGTCGTGGGTCCCGTCCCTCTACGCCCGGGACGGCGACTTCGGCCGCGTCCCCTCCGAGAACCGCTACGCCGACCTGGACGGGGACGGCCGCCCCGAACTCGCGATCGGCCGCCTGCCCGCCCGCACCGGCGAGGAGGCGGAGGCCCTCGTGTCGAAGGTCGCCGGGCAGGCGGCGGTGCTGGCGGCGGCGGCGGGACGCCATCTCCTCGTGGCCGACAACCAGGCTCCCGGCGAGGTCTCCTTCGCCGCCGAGGCCCGCGCCCTCGCGGCCCGCCTGCCCGTGGGCTCGGCGGTCGCGTCGGTCGAGCTGGACCAGGGTCCGGACGTGGCCCGGGCCGCCCTCGCCGCGGGCCTCGCCGCCGGCCCCTCGGTCGTCCATTACTTCGGCCACGGCGGCCCCGAGGTCTGGGCCGACGAGGGCCTGCTCGCGGTGGAGGACGTGGCCGCCCTGGGCGGTTCGGGCAGTGTGGTCTTGACTTGGGCCTGCCAGGTCCAGGACTATCAGTACATCTTCGGGCGATCGGTGAACGAGGCGCTCGTGGTGAAACCCGAGGGCGGGGCCCTCGCGAGCTTCGGACCGGCGGGGATCGCGGACGCGGCGGCGCAGGCCGCGTTCTACGAGCGCCTCTACGACGCGCTCCTCGCCCGGCGGGTGACCCTCGGCGAGGCGATCCGCCGGGCGAAGGCGGCGGCGGTCGCGGCGGATCCGAGGACCCGCGAGGTCGTGGAGAGCTGGAACCTGCTGGGGGACCCCTCGCTGGTGATCGAAGGGCTGGGGTCGGTCCCGGAAGGGAGACGATGAGCGAGCCGCGGCACAAGGAGCCGTACGAGAAGCCGCAGGTCCTCCGGGTGAAGCTCGTGCAGGGCGAGATGGCCGTCACCGGGTGCAAGACCCGGACCCAGACCTCGGGGCCCCAGCAGGGGGGGTGCCGGGCCGGCATCTGCCAGCAGCGGGGCAGCTAGTGAGCCGTAACGGTGGAACCGACGGCGTGCGTAGGGGTGCCCGGAGCGCGCGACTGGTTGATGAATGCCGGTATCGCCCGCGCATCCTGGCCCTCGCGGGCGATCAGGCCGGAGCGCGCGGAGCGGCACCCCGGGAGCGCGCTTCCCAAGCGGCGGCAACAGGCCACTAGGGTGGGGGAGCCCGTCCCCGAGGTCACGTTCGCGGAGTTCGCGGAGCGGGGCGGGTTCTCCGGCCGGCGGGTCCCGATCGAGGGGACCGTCGAGACCACGTTCCGCTGCAACCTCCGCTGCGCCCACTGCTACGTCAACGAGCCGGTGGGGGCCCGGGAGATCCAGGTCCGGGAGCTGCCCCGGGAGCGTCTCCTCGCCCTCGTCGACGAGGTCGCCGACGCGGGGACGCTTTTCCTCCTCCTCACCGGGGGCGAGGTCCTCGTGCGGCCCGACTTCCGCGAGGTCTACCTCCACGCCCTCTCCCGGGGCCTCCTCGTCACCGTCTTCACCAACGGCACCCTCGTCACCGAGGAGATCGCCGACCTCTTCGCGGAGCACCGCCCGGAGCGGGTCGAGATCACCCTCTACGGCATGACCCGCGAGACCTACGAGCGGGTCACCCAGGTCCCGGGGTCCTACGACAAGTGCCTCGCGGGGATCCGGCGCCTCGTGGCCCGCGGGGTGACCCTCGGGCTCAAGACGATCGCCCTCGCCTGGAACTACCACGAGGTGCAGGCGATGGAGGCCTACGCCCGCGGCCTCGGCCTGCCGTTCCGGTTCGACAGCTCCCTGAACCCGCGGGTGGACTGCGGGGCCAACCGGAACGGCGAGCTGCAGCTCTCGGCCGAGCGGGCCTTCGCCCTCGACGCCCAGGACCCCGCGCGGATCGCCGAGCTCAAGGCGTTCTGCGATCGGTTCGCCCGGCCGGAGCGGCCCCGGGACACCGAGCACCTCTACACGTGCGGGGCCGGCGAGATGTCGTTCACGGTGGATCCCTACGGCCGGCTCCAGATGTGCCAGCTCTCGCGCAAGAACTCCTTCGACCTGCGGGAGGACCGCTTCGAGCGCGGCTGGAACGAGTTCTTCCCCGCCCAGCGGGCCCGCACCTGGAGGAGCAACGGGGTCTGCCGAACCTGCAACCTGCTGTCGCTCTGCAGCAGCTGCACGGGCGCGGCCGAGATGGAGACCGGCGACCCCGAGGGGATCGTCCCCCAGTTCTGCGAGCTGACCCACCTCCGGGCCTGGGCGGCCATGGGCGAGGCCTCGGGCCATCGGCGCGACGCCTCGTGCTGCCTCGGCCGCGCCCTCGAGGCGGTCCGGGCCGGGGCGGAGGCCCCCGCTCCGGGAGGGTGCGGCAGCGGCTGCGGGAGCGGAGAGCCTCCCGGCGAGCGGCTCATCCAGGTCCAGCGACGCCGGCCCGCCCCGGCGCCCCCCGCATCCTGACCTCCCGCGGCGCGCCGTCCCCTCGCGCCTTCCGGGTCCGCGTGGGGGGCCTCACCCTCGCGGTGTCCGCCCGTCGGCCGACCCCGTACCTCCGCGCCCCCGCGTTCCTCCGCCCGTTCCTCGCGGAGCGTGGGGGAGACATCCGGCTCGACTACACGGAAGACCCGGTCCCCCCCTTCGCGGGGGCGCCGCTCCTCTTCGACTCCGGCTCGGTCTGGAAGGTCTACCGCCGTCCCCCCGGGCTCCTCTACACCTTCGAGAGCCCCGCCGCCGACCCGCCGCTCTACAAGGCGGTCGCGATCGACTCCCGCCTCGCCCGGGGGACCCTCTACTTCCCCCCGCCCGCTCCCCCCACCCGCCGCCCGCTCTTCGCCGCGGCCTATCCCCTCGACGACCTCCTGTTCCAGCACCGGCTCGCCCGGGACGGGGCGGCGGAGGTGCACGCCTGCGGCGTGGTGCTCGGGGGAAGGGTCGCGCTCTTCTGCGGCGAGTCGGGCGCGGGGAAGTCCACCCTCGCTCGCCTGTTCTCCCGCCACCTCCCGGGGGCGCCGATCCTGAGCGACGACCGGATCGTCCTCCGTCGCCGCGGGGGGCGGGTCTGGGCCTGGGGGACGCCGTGGCACGGGGACGCCGCGTTCGCGCGGCCCGGGGCGTGGCCGCTCGGGGCGGTGTTCTTCCTGGAGCAGGCCGGCGAGACGAGCGTGCGCCGGCTCGGGGCCGCCGCCGCGGCCGCGCGCCTCTTCGCCCGAACCTTTCCCCCGCCGTGGGACGGGGCGGCGGTCGGGCGGGTGCTCGGGCTGTGCAGCTTCGTGGGGGAGTGTCGTCCCGCGTTTACGCTGCGCTTCCGCCGCGACCACTCGGTGGTCGCGGCGGTGCTGGGGGTCTCCCGATGAGCGGGGAGCGGGTGGGACGTCTCTCCCCCGAGCGGCTGGAGACGGTCCTCGCCTATCACCAGACGCTCCTCGCGGACCGGGTGCGCAACCGGGCCTTCGCGGCCGCGCTCCGCGCCCGGGTGCGGCCGGGATCGGCGGTGATGGACCTCGGGGCGGGGAGCGGGGTCTGGGGAGTGCTCGCGGCCCGCCTGGGGGCGCGGAGGGTGGTCGCGGTGGAGAAGGACCCCCTCCTCGCCCGGGTGATCGAGCGCCTCGCCTGGGAGAACGGCGTTGAGGACGTCCTCCGGGTGGTCGAGGGGGACTCCCGCCGCCTCGACCTCCCGCGCTCCTTCGACCTGATCGTGAGCGAGACGGTGGGGAGCGCGGCCTTCGACGAGGACATCGTCCCCATCCTCGCCGACGCGCGCCGGCGGTTCCTCAAGCCGGGAGGGGGCCTCGTCCCGGAGGGGCTCGCGCTGTGGGCGGCCCCCGCCCCCCTGCCGGAGCCGCTCGGAGTGCGTCCGCGGATCGTGGCCGACGCGTCCTTCCGCTCCCTCGTGGTCCACGCGCCGAGCGCCACCACCCCGGACCGCTTCCGCCCCCTCGGCCGGCCGGCCCGCCTCCTCGAGGTCGACCTCCTCACCGCGCGGCCGCCCCTTCCCCTCGAAGGCTTGCGCGCGGGGTTCCGGGTCCCGGACGGCCGCCGGGTCGGCTGCATCGGCGTCTGGGCCGAGCTTCGGCTCGCCCCCGGAGTGCGCCTCGCCACCCGCCGGGCGTCGTCGTGGGGGGTGACGTACTTCCCGGTCGACCCCCTGCCCGGCGGCCCCTGCCGCTTCGACCTCGAGCTGAGCCTCCTCCCGCGGCCCCGCTGGCGGACCACCTGCGCCGCCGGGGGAGAGGTGCTTGTGCGCGACTACTCGCCCCTCTTCGCCTACGGGGTCGCCCGGGCGCCGGCGCCGGGCGAGAGGGGGCGGAAGGGGCGGTCCCGCCGTTGACAGCCCCACCCCCGGACGCTACGCTGCCCGGGAAGGGGTCATGGGCACCGCCGCCGGCCGGGAGGAGAAGGAGGTCTTCGCGGCCTACCTCGCGAAGAACCGCCTCAAGCGCAGCGACCAGCGCGAGGTCATCCTCGACGCGTTCCTGAAGTCCGAGCGCCACCTCTCCGTCGACGACCTGCTGCAGATCGTGCAGAAGAGGCGTCCCGACGTCGGGCGCACCACCGTCTACCGGACCCTCAAGCTCCTCTCGGCGGCCGGCCTCGCGAGCGAGCTCGCCCTCGACGGCCAGACCCGCTTCGAGGTCGACTACAAGCGCGCCCACCACGATCACTTCATCTGCAAGTCCTGCGGCGACATCTTCGAGTTCTCGAGCCCGGAGATCGAGCGGCTCCAGGAGGAGATCGCGGAGGGGATCGGCTTCGTGATCGACGGGCACCGCCATCACATCTTCGGCTTCTGCCGGCGCTGCGCCTCCCGGGCGACCGCCCGCCAGGGCTGACCCGGGCCGCCGGTGAGGCCCCGGCTGAGGCTCGAGCGGGTCGAGGTGCGCGCGGTGCGCCTCCCCCTGCGCTTTCCCTTCGAGACCTCCTTCGGGCGCACCGAGGCCAAGGAGTTCCTGCTCGTCTCCGCCTCCGCGGACGGGCTCACCGGCCACGGGGAATGCGTGGCCGACCCCGATCCCTACTACCTCCCCGAGACGAACGGCACCGTCCTCCACCTCCTCCGGGACTTCCTCGTCCCCCTCGCGTTCTCCCTGGAGATCGGCCATCCCCGGGAGGTGCTCCCCGCCTTCGCCCGGGTGCGCGGCCACGAGATGGCGAAGGCCGCCCTGGAGATGGCGGTGTGGGACCTCTGGGCCCGCCGGGAGGGGGTCCCCCTCTGGCGCCTCCTCGGGGGGCGCGGCGGCCGGATCGCCGCCGGGGTGTCCGTCGGGCTGCAGGCGGACGTCGGGGCGCTCCTCGAGAACGTGGCCCGCGAGGTCGCGGCCGGCTATCGGCGCATCAAGATCAAGATCAAGCCCGGCCACGACCGGGACCTCGTGGCCGCGGTGCGCGCGGGCTTCCCGTCGGTCCCCCTGATGGTCGACGCCAACAGCGCCTACCGCCTCGACGACGCGCCCCTCCTCCGGGAGCTGGACGGCTTCGGCCTCACGATGATCGAGCAGCCGCTCGGCTGGGACGACCTCGTGGACCACGCCGCCCTCCAGCGCCAGGTCGAGACTCCGCTCTGCCTCGACGAGTCGATCCGGTCGGCCGACGACGCCCGGCGCGCCCTCGAGATCGGCGCCTGCCGGGTGGTGAACGTCAAGGTGGGCCGGGTGGGCGGCTTCGCGGGCGCCCTCGCGGTGCACGACGCCTGCCGGTCGCGGGGGGCCCCGGTGTGGTGCGGGGGGATGCTCGAGTCGGGGATCGGCCGGCTCGCCAACGTCCACCTCCAGACGCTCCCCGGCTTCACCCTCCCCGGCGACACCGCGGCCAGCGCGCGCTACTTCGAGGAGGACCTCGTGGACCCGCCGGTCGTCGTCTCGCCGGACGGGGAGATCGCGGTGCCGGACGGCCCCGGCCTCGGCCACGCGATCGTGGAGCGCCGGGTGGAGAGGGCCACCGCCTTCCGGGAGGAGTGGACACGCCCGTGAGCGGGGAACCCCCGGACCGCCGGCCGGCCGCGGAGGATCCGGACCCGGGGAAGCGCAGGCTCCTCCTTCGTCCGGCGCTGGTCCTCGCCGCCGCCCTCGGGGCCGCGTTCGGCTCCCGGCACCTCCTCGAGCAGGGGGAGGGCGCCCTCGGGCCGGGGAAGGAGGCACCGAGCCTCCGCCTCCCCTCTCTCGGGGGAGCCGAGCGGGACCTCGCTTCGCACCGGGGGAAGCTCGTGCTCCTGAACTTCTGGGCCACCTGGTGCCCGCCCTGCGTGGACGAGATGCCGTCCCTCGAGCGGCTCCACCGGACGCTCGCCGGCGAAGGCCTGCGCGTGGTCTCCGTCTCCACCGACGAGGACGAGCCGGCCCTCCGGCGGTTCGCGGCCGAGCACCGCCTGACCCTCGAGGTCCTGCGCGACCCGGGGGGACGGAAGGCCGCCGCGGCCTACCGGGTGACCGGCTACCCGGTGACGTTCCTGATCGGCCGTGGCGGCGTGATCGAGGAACGGTGGACGGGCCCCGCGGAGTGGGACACCCCGGAGGCGATCGCCCACTTCCGCGGGCGGCTCGGGCTCCCGTCGAGCCCGGCGCCGCCCTGAGACGGCGAGGCGCTCAGGTCCGCCACCGCCCCCGGCGCAGGGCGAGCACCTCGCCGACCAGGTAGAGGCTCCCCGCCACCACCACCGGGGAGCCCGGGCCGAGCGCCCGGGCCTCTTTCCGGGCCCGCGCGAGCGCGGTCCGGGTATCGCGGCAGCGCCACGCCCCGCGGGCGAGGGCCCCCGCCCGGCGGGCGATCGTCGCCGCCGAGGCGGCCCGGCTCACCCGCGGGCGCGTGAGCACCACCTCGGCGGCGAGGGGGAAGAGCCGTCGCGCGAGGTCGGGGACGTCCTTGTCGCCCATCACCCCGAACAGGAGCACGAAGGGGGGCAGTCCGCGCAGGTACTCGGCGAGGGCCCGGGCGCCCGCCGGGTTGTGGGCGCCGTCGAGGAGCAGGGGCGGGTCGCCGCGCACCCACTGCAGCCGGCCCGGCCACCGGGTCTGCGAGAGGCCGCGGCCGGCCCGCCGGAGGTCCACCGGCAGCCCGGCCGCCTGCGCCTCCTCGACGAGGCGCAGGGCGACGAGCAGGTTCTCGATCTGGTGGGCGCCCGCGAGCGGCTTGAGCCCGGGGTAGCGGCCGCGGGGGGTACGGACGTCGTAGCCGTTCGGCACCGCGCGCAACGTGACCCCTCGCCGGGCGTCCACGAGGCGCGCCCCGAGGGCGCCCGCGCGCCGGGCCACCGCCCGCCGGGCCGCCCGGGGGAGCGGACCGAGGACGGCCGTCCGGCCGGGCCGGAGCACCCCCGCCTTCTCCCGGGCGATCGCGGGGATCGTCGCGCCGAGGTAGGCCTGGTGGTCGAGGTCCACGGTGACGATGGCGGACGCGATCGGCTCGGCGACGTTGGTCGCGTCGAGCCGTCCGCCCATGCCGACCTCGAGCACGGCCACGTCCACCCGGGCCCGCCGGAAATGCTCGAAGGCCGCGGCGGTGAGGGCCTCGAAGTAGGTTGGCTCCTGCCGGATGAGCCGCGCGCGCACGAGCCGCCGGGCCGCCTCCCGCACCCGGGAGACCGCGGCCTCCAGGGCGCGGGGGGCGATCTCCCGCCCGTCCACCACGATCCGCTCGTGGACGCGCACGAGGTGGGGGGAGGTGTAGCGGCCGGTGCGGAGTCCCGAGGCGCGGAGGGCGGCGTCGACGTAGGCCACCACCGAGCCCTTTCCGTTCGTCCCCGCCACGAGGAGGCTCGGGCAGGCCCGCTCGGGATGCCCCATCTCCGCGACGAGGGCCCGGATCGTGTCGAGGCCGAACTTGATCCCGAACCGGGTTCGGGCCGCGAGATAGGGGCCGGCCAGGAGGCGCCCGGGGCGAGCCATCGGGGGGCCGGGATCATACAGGAAAACCGGCGGGGGCGAGCGTAGAATGCACGCAACCAGGTTCCCTCCTACCAGGGTCGGATGCGCGAAGCCCCCCGCGTGCTCATCGTCGACGACATGCCCGAGAACCTCGAGGTCATGACCGGGGTGCTCGAGCCCGAGGGATACCGCATCGAGACGGCGAGCGACGGCCAGGAGGCGGTGGACGCGGCGCTCCGCGACCCCCCCGACCTGATCCTCATGGACGTCTCGATGCCGCGCCTCACCGGGATCGAGGCCTGCCGCATCCTCAAGTCGGACCCGCGCACCCACTTCACGCCCATCGTCCTCGTGACCGCCCTCGTGGCCCGCCGGGACCGCATCGCGGGCATCGCCGCGGGCTGCGACGACTTCCTCACCAAGCCGGTGGACTTCGAGCAGCTCCTCGCCCGCTCCCGGACCCTCCTCCGCGCCAAGGCCCTCGTGGACGAGCTGGAGGTCGCGGAGAACGTCCTCGTCAGCCTGGCCACCGCCCTCGACGCCAAGGACCAGTACACCCAGGGCCACTCGGAGCGGGTGGCCGCCTACGCGGAGGCCCTCGGGGGCGAGAGGGGCCTCTCCCCGGAGGAGCGGCGCAACCTGCGCCGGGCCGGCCTCCTCCACGACATCGGCAAGATCGGCATCCCGATGGCCTACCTCAACAAGCCGGGTCCCCTCACCACCGCCGAGTACGACGTCGTGAAGCAGCATCCCGCGATCGGGTGGGAGATCTGCAAGCCCCTGCGCACGTTCGCGCCGCTGCTCCACCTCATCCGCGGGCACCACGAGCGGGTGGACGGGCGGGGGTACCCGGACGGGCTCGCGGGGGAGGCGGTGCCGTTGGCGCTGCGGTGCCTGACCACCGCTGACGTGTACGACGCGCTCACGTCGGACCGGGCGTACCGGAAGGCGATGACTCGCGACCGGGCGCTCCAGGTGATGCGGCAGGAGGCGGGGGCGGGGATGTGGGATGTGCGGCTGATCGATTCCTTTGCGGAGATGGTGGCGCGGAGCGGGTGATTGGGCGGCGGGTACAGCTCTGAGGGGCGGGACGGGGT
>Ga0268386_10001057_pt1 | contig 18612 bp, 17 predicted proteins | sample RVTome_15_FD_200260 | JGI IMG/M metagenome (GOLD analysis project Ga0268386, IMG submission 200260) | Soil microbial communities from uranium-contaminated site in the Upper Colorado River Basin, Wyoming, United States - RVT150D86... ...
GCCCTATCGCACTCCGAGCAGCGGCCGCATCAGCGCAAACCATGAAAGACAAATGTCGCGCCATGAAATGACCGGCGATCTGAACGATTTTCTCCGCGCCGGAGCATTCTTGCTGCGCGACAAGGGGCAGATGGCGCTGGTCTATCCGGCGGTTCGCTCGGCCGATTTGATTTTCGCTCTGCGGCAAGCGCGCATCGAGCCGAAGCGGTTGCGCATGGTTCATTCCTTCCAAGGCGCCGAGGCATCGCTGCTGTTGGTTGAAGGCGTCAAAAGTGGCAGGGCAGGGGTGAAAATACTGCCGCCTCTGGTCATTTATGGCGAGGACAAGAAATTCACCGATGAAGCGGCGGCGATCATCGCGGGACCGCGGCATGAGTCGCAGGTCGCAAAATCGAAGCGGTGATTCGGCGGATCCGTTAAGTTTTAGGCTTGCGACGGGAGTAGCTTTTCATCAGCTTTTTGAATGCGCCGCGGATTTCAGCATCGGCGATTGACTGGAGAAATTCCTCATCCATGTGGCAGGCGGCGCTTTCTGCGGTCTCGCTCGGCGGAGGCTCGGTCAACTGTTCGTCGGCGGCGATGCTGCCGACCATGAAGAAAATATTCTTGACGATCTCTCCCTTGAGGCGGTGGTTGAGTTTGGCTGCGATCATATCTTTCATAAATTGCAGCTGCTGCATCCACACCGGGCTTGAGACTTTTACGATGAGCGTGCCGTTGCGGATTTTTTCCGGCTGGGCGTTGCGCGCGACGACCTGGCCGACGACGTCGTTCCAGATCGGCCACACCGCGTAGTCGTCCAGTCGCGCGGCTAAATCGAAGCGCTTGAGCGATTGCTCGAGCACGCTGCCCAGACTTTCAATCGGTACGCTTTTCTTGGCCATTTTACCCGCGTGCCCGAAGATAACAGATCTCAAACTGCGACTCCAGGGAAGGCGAACGCGAGTCGTGCGATCTGCAAGGTCCTGAAAAGCGGTGAAAAATCACAATAATTCCAGTTCGTGAAAAATCTTATTGACAAATTTGCCGTTTATTTTTACAACTACAAAATCTAGTGCTTTTCTGATTCGACCACACCATATATTGGGAATTCTAAAAGGGGGAAGGAGACGGAACGATGGCGACGGGTACTTCTCAGGCGGCCGACTTTGGCGCCCCTCAAGGGGCTTCTCGGGTAAAAACCGGACTGAAAATAGCGCGTTATTTTAGCCGCGCCGGGGTGAGCCCCTATGACGAAATCGAGTGGGAGCTGCGCAACGCCTCGATCACCAACGAGAAGGGCAAGGTCGTCTTCGAACAAACCAACGTCGAGATCCCCAAAAGCTGGTCTTTAATGGCCACCCAGGTGGTCGTCTCCAAGTATTTTCGCGGGCCGCTCGGCACGCCGCAGCGCGAGCATAGCGTGCGCCAGATGATCAGCCGGGTGGTAGATACCATCACCGGCTGGGGCCGAAAGGACGGCTATTTCGCCACAGAAGACGACGCCCAGGCTTTTTCCGACGAATTGACGCATATTTTACTGCACCAAAAGGCCTGCTTTAACAGCCCGGTGTGGTTCAACTGCGGCATCGAAGAGAAGCCGCAGTGCTCGGCTTGCTTTATCCTTTCGGTGGACGACACGATGGATTCGATCCTCGATTGGTATCGTAAAGAAGGGGTCATTTTCAAAGGCGGTTCAGGCTCCGGCGTCAATCTTTCCAAAATTCGCTCCTCAAAAGAGCAATTGGCCGGCGGCGGCACCGCGTCCGGTCCGGTTTCCTTCATGAAAGCGGCCGACGCCTCGGCGGGCGTGATCAAGTCCGGCGGGAAGACCCGGCGCGCCGCGAAGATGGTGGTTTTAAACGTCGATCACCCGGATATCGAGGAGTTCATTAAATGCAAGGTCGAAGAGGAGAAAAAAGCCTGGGCGTTGATCGAAGCGGGCTACGACTCAAGCCTCGACGGGCCGGCCTATGGCAGTGTGTTTTTTCAGAACGCCAACAACTCGGTGCGCGTGCCCGACGAATTCATGCGAGCCGTTCAGGAAGATCGCGACTGGCAGACGCAATACGTCACCAACGGCCAGCCATGCCAGACCTTCACGGCGCGCAATGTTTTGCGCATGATCGGGGAAAGCACCTATTTCTGCGGCGATCCCGGCATGCAATTCGACACGACGATCAACGACTGGCATACCTGCGCGAATACCGCGCGCATCAACGCCTCGAATCCGTGCTCCGAATACATGCACCTGGACAACTCGGCCTGTAATTTGGCGTCGCTCAACCTGCTCAAATATCTGCGCGAAGACGGTGTCTTCGACACCGAGGCTTTGCGCCGCGCGGTCGACATCGTGGTCTTGGCTCAGGACATTCTGGTCGATAATTCGTCTTATCCGACGGCCGAGATTACCGCCAACGCTCACGCCTTCCGCGAGCTCGGCTTGGGTTACGCCAATCTCGGCGCGCTGTTGATGTCGCTCGGTCTGCCTTACGATTCGGACGCCGGCCGGGCCTATGCGGCGGCCGTGACGGCATTGATGTCGGGCGAGGGCTATTTGCAATCGAGCCGCGTCGCCGCCGCGACCGGGGCCTTCGAAGGCTACGAGGTCAATCGCCAGCCGATGCTGCGCGTGCTCAACAAGCACCGCGGGCACGCCTACAAGATCTCGCCGTCGCATGTGCCGCTCGATCTGCTCGCGGCGGCGCGCGAGGCGTGGGATTTGACCTGCGCCGAAGCGGAAAAGCACGGCGTGAAGAATTCGCAGATATCGGTCTTGGCGCCGACCGGCACTATCGCTTTCATGATGGATTGCGATACCACCGGGGTCGAGCCCGATATCGCGCTCATCAAGTACAAGAAGCTGGTTGGCGGGGGGCTTTTGAAGATTGTCAACAACACCGTGCCGCGGGCCTTGCGTCGCCTGGGCTACGACGTCAAGCAGATTCAAGAGATCGTCGAATACATCGAGGAGCACGAAACCATCGAAGGCGCGCCGCATCTCAGGGACGATGATCTCGCGGTGTTCGATTGCGCTTTTAAGCCGGCCAACGGCATTCGCTCGATTCACTACATGGGACACGTCAAAATGATGGGCGCCGTGCAGCCGTTTATTTCCGGTGCCATCTCCAAAACCATCAACATGCCCAACGACGCCACCGTCGAGGACATCATGCACGCCTACATGGAATCGTGGAAGCTGGGACTCAAGGCGGTGGCGATCTATCGCGACGGCTCCAAGCGCACCCAGCCGCTCAATACGGCCAAGGACAAAGAAGAGGCCAAAGCCGGCCCGGCCGAGAGCAAGGAAGCGCGCCCGCTGCGGCGCAGGCTTCCCGACGAGCGCCGGGCGATCACGCACAAGTTCGATATCGCGGGCCATGAAGGCTATATCATCGCCGGTATGTACGATGACGGGCAGCCTGGAGAAATTTTCATCACCATGTCGAAGGAAGGGTCGACTATATCCGGTCTGATGGACTCCTTCGCCACGGCAATTTCCATTGCGCTGCAGTACGGCGTGCCGCTAAGGGGATTGGTCGACAAGTTCAGCCATATGCGCTTCGAGCCCTCGGGCTTCACCAAGAACCCGGACATCCCGATGGCCAAATCGATCATGGACTATATCTTCCGTTGGCTGGCCACCAAGTTTCTCGATGGCGAGGCGCAGCAGGAAGTCGGCATCGTCAAGCCGGAAGCAGCCGAAGAAAGTCATTTAAAGAAAGTGGTTTCGACTGCTTCACACGCTCCGCGCGGCGGCGCCCCGGTGACGACGATCAGCAGTGTGACGAGTCTGTATCAGCAGGATGCGCCGCCCTGTCCGGACTGCGGCGCGATCATGATCCGCAGCGGCGCGTGCTATAAATGCATGAACTGCGGCGCCGTCAGCGGTTGCTCATAGGAATAAGCGCGGGGTAATGGAGTGATGGAGCGGTGAAGGACTGCTCAACACTCCATGACTCCACCGCTTCAACCTTCCAAGCTATTTTTTTTCGAGGTGGAGCACGCCCTTCTGGGTATCGATATCCATGCGGAAGTGGCTCAGAAAATTGAGCCCGAGGAGACCGGCCACCTGAGGATCGGGAATGGCGTCGTAAACGGCGGTCGGCAGGTCGCGAATCTCCATGCCGCCGACTGTGACCGAGTCAAGGTTAGTCACCGGCGCGTTGATTAGCCCATTGGCGGTTTGGAATGGTAGGGTTTTAGCATTGGGTCCCACGTCGATCGACAATTCCCGCGCCAACGCATTCGAGATCAACGTGTAGCTGGCGCCGGTGTCGACGACGAATTTTGCCGCGCGCTTATTGTTTAACGTCGCCTGGATAATCACCACCTGGCCGTGCTTTTCGATGGGAATCGAAGCCTTGCGCGGGGGGGCAGGCTGGGGCGCAATGCTCGGGCTCTCCGGAGCGTGCAATCGATTGACTTTGCCGCGGTGTTTGGGTGGAACATTGTGCAAGTTATCGGTGATGTGGAGCACGCCTTTGTCGTCGACCCAGCGATAGTACTCCGCCGCTTGCGCCGGTATTAACGTGCAGAAAAACAGCAAAAACGCCGCGGCAACATTGCGGCTGGGCTTCAACATCGGGCTAGTCTAACATCTTTGTCAGAGCCATGAAACAAACTATTCGGACTCCCTTGATCCGCGGATCGCCTGCTTTACAAGCAGGGATCGGTGTGTTAGAAAAGTTACAACTAAAAAAAGGAAAGAGAGAAAGAAACGCGGAGATATGGGAATTGCTGAACCGCAAAAACGCCAGAGAATTGAGCAGTTCAGGGTTCATCCGACGGACACCGGCTCTCCCGAAGTGCAGGTCGCGCTGCTCAGTCAGCGCATCGAGCATCTCACCGGGCACTTCAAGGTCCATGCAAAGGACCACCATTCACGACGTGGCCTCCTGAAGCTGGTAGGTCAGAGAAGAAGGCTTCTGGATTATCTTCGAAATTGCGATTTCGGACGATATCAAAACTTGATCCAGAGACTTGGAATACGCAAGTAGCGATTCCAAAGCGGTTGCCCGCCGTTTCCACGCCTCCGTCCACGTTTCCCACCCGAGGATTCTTCTATGGTTAAAAAAGTCGAATTGGAATTTCACGGCAGGCCCTTATCTATTGAAATAGGCAAGGTAGCCAAACAAGCAGACGGCGCCGCGCTGGTACGATACGGTGAAACCGTAGTGCTGGTCACGGCCGTCGCCGCCAAAGATCTGAAGCTGGACACCGATTTTTTCCCGCTTACGGTCGATTACCAAGAAAAGACATTCGCGGCCGGAAAGATTCCCGGCGGGTTTTTCAAACGCGAAGGGCGGCCCTCGGAAAAGGAGATCCTTACGTGCCGGCTGATCGATCGCTCGATTCGCCCGCTGTTCTCCGAAGGGCTGCGCTGCGAGACCCAGGTGATCGCCACCGTGCTATCGGCTGACCGCGAAAACGATCCCGATGTCGTGTCCATGTTGGGCGCATCGGCCGCTTTGCACGTTTCCGACATTCCCTTCAACGGTCCGCTGGCCGGCGTTCGCATTGGCCGTAATCACGGCCAGTGGGTGGTCAACCCGACGCAGAGCCAGCTTGACGAAAGCGACGTGGACATCTTTCTCTCCGGCAGCAAGGATGGCATCGTCATGGTCGAGGGCGGCGCGCAGATGTTGCCGGAGAACGAGATCCTCGAGGCGCTGTTCGCCGGCCACCAGGCGATTCAGCCGCTGATCGAAATTCAAGAACAGCTGCGCCGTGAAATCGGCAAGCCGAAAAGAGAAGTGCCGCTCGCCAGGCTCGATCAGGCCGTCGTCAGGCGGATCGAAGAATTGGCGCTGGGCAAGCTGAAACAGGCGCTCGAGGTGCCGGAAAAATTGGAACGCTATAAACGGATTGCCGAGGTCAAGGGCGAAGTCGTGCCGCAAGCCCTGGCGGAGTTTCCCGACAAACAAAAAGATATCAAAAACGCGTTCGAAGAGCTCAAACGCAATGTCTTTCGCGGGCTGGTGATTCAGCAGGAACGGCGCATCGACGGGCGGGGTCTGAAGGATATCCGTCCGATTACCTGCGAGGTCGAAGTGCTGCCGCGGACGCACGGCTCCGCGTTGTTCACGCGCGGCGAAACCCAGGCGCTGGTAGTGACCACTTTGGGCACCACCTCCGACGAGCAGCGGGTCGATGCCTTGATCGGCGAGCATTTTAAGAAATTCATGCTGCACTACAATTTCCCGCCGTTCAGCGTCGGCGAAGTCAAATTCCTGCGTGGTCCCGGCAGGCGCGAGATCGGCCACGGCAACCTCGCCGAGCGCGCACTGGTGCCGGTCCTCCCGGCCGAAGAAAGCTTTCCTTACACGATCAGAATTGTCTCGGAGATTTTAGAGTCGAACGGCTCGACTTCCATGGCGACGGTATGCGGGGGCTCGCTCTCGCTGATGGACGCGGGGGTGCCGGTGACGGCGCCGGTGGCCGGTATCGCCATGGGCCTGATCAAAGAAGGCGAGCATGTGCGCGTGCTTTCCGATATTCTCGGCGACGAAGACCACCTCGGCGACATGGACTTCAAAGTGGCCGGTACCGCCGAAGGGGTGACCTCGCTGCAGATGGATATCAAGATTAGCGGCGTCAATCGCGAAATTATGCGCCAGGCGCTGCACCAAGCCAAGGAAGGCCGTTTGCATATTCTCGGCGTCATGAACAACACGTTGGCGGAGCCGCGGAGCAACGTTTCCGGCCATGCACCGCGCATCGTTACGTTGAAGGTGAAACCGGATAAGATCCGCGAGATCATCGGCCCGGGCGGCAAAGTGATCCGCGGCATCGTCGAAGCGACCGGCGTCAAGATCGACGTTGAAGACGACGGCACGGTGCGGATCGCATCCGTCGACGAAGAGGCCGCGAAAAAGGCCATTGAGATGGTTCAGAGGATCGCTGCCGAAGCCGAAATCGGAAGAATCTACAAAGGCACCGTGCGCAAGATCGTCGAGTTCGGCGCCTTCGTCGAGATTCTCCCCGGAACCGACGGTCTGATTCACATCTCGCAGCTCGCTCCGGAGCGCGTGCGCAAAGTCACCGACGTGCTCAAAGAGGGCGACGAGGTGATGGTCAAGGTTCTGGAGATCGACCGGCAGGGTAAGATCCGGCTGAGCCGCAAAGAGGCACTGCAAGAAACCGGGGGCGCTTCGGTTGCGTCCGGTACGCCGGCTTGATCCATTGAGCCCCGGTTTGATGTTCAACAAAACCGTCCTCGATAACGGCATCCGCATTGTATCGCACGAGATGCCGGACAATCGGTCGGTGAGTCTCGGTATTTGGGTCGAAAACGGCTCACGACACGAGAGTGACGTCGAAAACGGCATTTCCCACTTCATCGAGCATTTACTTTTCAAAGGCACCGAGCGGCGCAGCGCGGCCGAGATCGCCGAAGAAATGGACGCCGTGGGCGGCGTGCTCAACGCCTTCACGTCCAAAGAGAACACTTGCTACTACGCCAAGGTTCTCGACGAAAATCTGCCGCTTGCCATCGATCTTTTGACCGATATTTTCCTGCAATCCAGTTTCGACGCCGAAGAGATCGAACGGGAGCGTTCGGTGATCCTCCAGGAGATCTCTCAAGCCGAAGACACCCCGGACGACTACGTGCACGATCTTTTCAACCTCGATTTTTTTCAGAACCATCCGATCGGACGGCCGATTTGCGGGCGTGCGGAGACGGTCAGCAGGTTTCGGCGCGATGACATCGTTAATTTCTTCAAGTCACGCTATCTCCCGCAGCGCGTCATCGTTTCCGCGGCCGGTAATCTGCGGCATGCGGCTCTGGTCGAGGAGATGGCGCGGCGTCTCGGTTCAGTACCCAACGGCGGCACGGGCGGTTATGCGTTAAAGCCGGAAATTAATCCCTCGCCGCAGATGGCGCGTGGCGTTTACCCCCATGTGAAATCGCTCGAGCAAGTCCATCTTTGTTTGGGCGTCGCCGGCATTCACCAGGCCCATCCCAAGCGCTACGTGGCGTATGTGCTGAATACGCTGCTCGGCGGCGGCATGAGCTCGCGTTTGTTTCAGGAAATCCGCGAAAAGCGCGGCAAGGCCTATTCGGTTTATTCGTTTTCATCCTCTTACAAGGACGTCGGATATCTGGGCGTGTACGCCGGCACCAGTCTCGAATCCATCGAAGAGGTCGTCGAGCTGATCGCCAGGGAGCTCCAAAAACTGGCCGCGGGTGAAGTCACGGAGGAAGAGCTGCGGCGCACCCGGGGCCAGCTCGTCGGCGGCACGATGCTCGGCCTGGAGTCGACGGATTCCTGGATGAGCCATATCGCACGCAACGAGATCTATTTCGGCAGGGCGGTGGCAACGGACGAAATCTGCCGGCGCATCCGCGCCGTCAGCCGCGCCGACGTGATCGAGCTCGCCAGCGAGCTTTTTGCAGCCGACGCCATGACGCTTACGCTCTTGGGGGACTTCGCCGACGGTTTTCAACTTACTTGCCTAAGCACGAGTCATTGACAGTCGCCGTTTGATCCGGGCGCCAACGTGGAAGAAGTTCTCATTGGGATCCAGCGCCTGCGGCCCGACCGCGCGGGGCTCGCTCTGCCGGCGTATATGACCGAAGGCGCCGCCGGCATGGACCTTTGCGCCGATCTCGACGGCGATATCGAGATCGCGCCCCTGCAACGCGCGCTCGTCCCGACCGGTATCGCGATCGCACTGCCGATCGGCTTTGAAGCGCAAATTCGGCCGCGCAGCGGCCTGGCGCTGAAGCAAGGATTGACCCTGCTCAACAGTCCCGGAACCATCGACTCGGATTACCGCGGTGAAATTCAGATCATCGTGATCAATCTCGGCTCGGCGCCCATCGTGATTCAGCCCGGCCAACGCATCGCCCAGATGGTCGTGCAGCGGGTTGTGCGGGTGAAGTGGCAAGAAGTGGTCGATCTCGCTTCGACCGGGCGCGCCGCGGGCGGCTTCGGGCACACGGATGAAAAAAAATAGAGTTCAACGGTTCAAGGTTCAAAAGTTCAATGGTATGAACGAAGATCAAAATTCGAACCTGGAACCTTGAACTATTGAACGACCAAGGGACTATTTCGAAGCATGATTCCGCGCTACACCCGGCCCGAAATGGGACGGATTTGGTCCGAAGAAAACGGCTTTCAAAAGTGGCTGGACGTCGAAATTCTCGCGGCCGAAGGATTGTCCAAGCTCGGCAAAGTGCCCAAAGCCGCGATCGCGCGCATTCGAAAAAAAGCGCGTTTTGACGTCAAGCGCATCCGCGCAATCGAAGCCGAGGTCAAGCACGAAATCATCGCATTCTTGAGCGCCGTGGCGGAGTCGATCGGCGACGACGCGCGCTATCTCCACGCCGGCATGACCTCCTCAGACGTCATGGACACGGCGCTGGCGATCCAATTCAAGGAAGCATCGGCGATACTCGAGCAGGACATCAAAGACTTGATGCAGGTGCTGCGCCGCCAGGCGCACAAATACAAGCGCACCGTCATGATCGGCCGCACCCACGGTGTGCACGCCGAGCCGATCACCTTCGGTCTTAAGCTCGCGCTTTGGTACCAGGAAATGGCGCGCCACCTGGAGCGTTTCCGCAAGGCGGTCGACGACATTTGCGTCGGGCAGATCTCCGGCGCGGTCGGCACGTTCGCGCAGATATCGCCGAAAGTCGAAGCCTATGTTTGCAAGAAGAGCGGCCTCAAGCCGGCGCCGATTTCCAACCAGATTATTCAGCGCGACCGGCATGCCTATTATTTTGCCACGCTGGCGATCGTCGCCAGCTCGTTGGAAAAATTCGCCGTGGAGATTCGCCACCTGCAGCGCAGCGAAGTCCGGGAAGCGGAAGAGCCGTTTACAGAGGGCCAAAAAGGCTCCTCGGCGATGCCGCACAAACGCAATCCGATCCTGTCGGAAAACGTTTCAGGCATGGCGCGGTTGATGCGCTCGTACGCGATGGCGGCCATGGAAAACGTGCCGCTCTGGCACGAGCGAGACATCAGTCATTCGTCGGTGGAGCGTGTGATCGCGCCGGACGCGACGATCGCGCTCGATTTCATGCTGCGCCGCATGATCTACGTGCTCGGCAACCTGTGTGTCTATCCGGAGAACATGAAGCGCAATTTGGCGAAAAGCGGCGGCACGGTCTTCTCGGAGAAAATTTTGCTCGCCCTGGTCGACAAGGGCATGGCGCGCGACACTGCCTATCGCATGGTGCAAAGGCACGCTCTCAAGGTCGGCAAAGAGGGCGGCGATTTAAAGCGCGAGCTTTTAGCCGACGCGGAAATTCGCCGCTATTTGTCTGCCGAGGAGATCGAGTCGGCGTGGGGCATCGAGCACCACCTGGCCAACGTCGATGTCATTTTTCGCCGGGTGTTTGGTTGAGCCAAGCCTCGTCGCCCGAAAGCTGGAGTTTTATGCGAGTTAAAATTTTCGTGTCACTCAAAAGCGGTGTTCTCGATCCCCAAGGCAAGGCCATCGAGCGCTCGCTGCATACGCTTGGCTACGACGAAGTGCACGAGGTGCGCGCGGGCAAGTATATCGAGCTCGATTTCGACGCAACTTCGCGGGAAGCAGCCGAACTTCGTATCCGCGAAATTTGTGATAAACTGTTAGCGAATCCCGTTATCGAAGATTATCGCTTCGAAATCAGTCCCGAGTAATGAGTGCTGAGATGAATAGAGGCGTGTTCATTCGGCTCTCGACTTGGCGCTAAGCGCTCGTTCCTCAGTCCTGATTATGCGTTGGGGTGTTGTCACTTTTCCCGGCTCGTGCGACGATCACGACGTCGTCGACTCGCTCAGATCCGAGCTCGGCCAGAAGGTCAAACTTCTCTGGCACAAAGACGAGCTGGCGGGCAAGTTCGACTGCATCGTTTTACCGGGCGGGTTTTCCTACGGCGACTATCTGCGCTGCGGCGCCATGGCGCGCTTCTCGCCGATTCTACGCGGCGTCATCGACTTTGCCCAAAGCGGTGGCCTGGTGCTCGGCATTTGCAACGGCTTTCAGATCCTTTGCGAGTCGGGTTTGTTGCCCGGCGCGCTGGTGCGCAATGCCGATCTTCAATTTGTCTGCCAGCTCGTGCATTTGCGCGTGGAGGAAACCGATACGCCGTTTACAGCCGGTTTAAGGAAAGGCCAACTGCTCAAGATGCCGGTTAAGCATGGGGAAGGTTGCTACTACGCCGACGCGCCGACCCTGGAGCGGTTGCACAAAAACCGGCAAATTCTGTTGCGCTACGTCGACGCCAAGGGCAAGCCGACGACGGCGGCCAATCCCAACGGTTCCGTGGAAAACATCGCCGGCATCTGCAACGAAGCGCGCAACGTCTTCGGCCTCATGCCGCATCCCGAAGACGCCTGCAGCAAGCTTCTCGGCAGCGAAGACGGCGCTAAAATCTTTGCCTCGATCGCGGCGGGCTACGCGCAAAAGGCGAGCGCGCATGTCTGATCCCGGTCAGGAGAAACTCGCGCAGTCCGCGGTGGCGCCGGAGATCGTCGCGGCGCACGGCATCACGACCGACGAATATCAAAAGATCGTCAAAATTCTCGGCCGCGAACCCAACTACACCGAGCTGGGCGTTTTCTCGGTCATGTGGTCGGAGCACTGCAGCTACAAAAGCTCGCGCTATCATCTGAAGAATTTGCCGACGGAGGGCCCTTACGTTCTTCAGGGGCCGGGTGAGAACGCCGGCGTCGTCGATATCGGCGGCGGTCTTGCAGTCGCGTTTAAAATCGAGAGCCACAACCATCCCTCGTTCATCGAGCCGTATCAGGGCGCGGCCACCGGCGTGGGCGGAATCCTGCGCGATATCTTCACCATGGGCGCGCGCCCGGTCGCTTCGCTCAATTCGCTGCGCTTCGGCAGTCTCGACCACCCGCGGACGCGCTATCTCCTGGCCGGCGTCGTTGCCGGCATCGGCGGTTACGGCAACTGCATCGGCGTCCCCACGGTCGGCGGAGAGTGCTATTTCGACGAGTGCTACAACGCCAATATTTTGGTCAACGCGTTTACCCTCGGCATCGTCAAGAAAAAAAATATTTTCACCGGGATCGCCAAGGGCGCCGGCAATCCGGTGATCTACGTCGGCTCGAAAACAGGCCGCGACGGCATTCACGGCGCGACCATGGCCTCGGAGTCTTTTTCCGGGGAGAAAGAACAGCGCCGTCCGACCGTGCAGGTCGGTGATCCGTTCACGGAGAAGTTGCTGCTCGAAGCCTGTTTGGAGCTGATGGAAAAGGATTTCATCGTCGGTATCCAGGACATGGGCGCGGCGGGACTGACCAGCTCGTCGGCGGAAATGGCCGGGCGCGGCGGTTGCGGCGTCGAGTTGAATCTGTCGGCGGTACCGCTGCGCGAAAGCGGCATGACACCCTACGAGATTCTGCTGTCGGAGTCGCAAGAGCGCATGCTCTTGGTCGCGAAACAAGGCAGCGAAGATGAGATTCGAAAGATCTTTGAGAAATGGGACCTCGACGCGGTCGTGGTCGGCCGGGTGACCGACGATCGGCAGTTTCGCGCCTTGTGGCAGGGAAAAGAGGTCGCACGGATACCGATTAACGCCCTCACCAAAGACGCGCCGAGTTACCAGCGTCCGGCGGCGCCGCCGCAGCACGATCAGGTGCAGCAACTGGATCTTAGCGCCGTGAATGAGCCCAAGGACCTCGGGATGGCGCTCAAGCAGCTGCTGGCATCGCCGAACATCGCGTCGAAGGAATGGATTTACCGGCAATACGATCAGTTCGTGCGCACCAATACCGTGATCGCTCCCGGCGCCGACGCCGCGGTGATCCGCGTCAAAGGGACCGGCAAAGGACTGGCGCTCACGGTGGACGGCAATAGCCGCTATTGCTACTTGGATCCCTACGTCGGCGGCGTGGTAGCGGTCGCCGAGGCGGCGCGTAATCTCGCTTGCGTCGGCGCCCGGCCGATCGGCTTGACCGATTGTCTCAATTTCGGCAGCCCGGAGAATCCCGGAGTCATGTGGCAGTTTTCCCAGGTGATCCAGGGCATGCGCGATGCCTGCACGGCGCTCAACGTTCCGGTTGTGAGCGGCAACGTGAGTTTCTATAATGAAACTGACGGCGTCCCCATCTATCCCACGCCCACCATCGCCATGGTGGGGCTGCTCGAAAGAGTCGAGCGCGCGGTCACGCCGTGGTTTAAGGAGCCGGGCGACGTCGTGGCGTTGCTCGGGCGCACGCGCGAGGAATTGGGCGGCAGCGAGTATCTCAAATGCGTGCACGGCTTGACTCGCGGGACGCCGCCATGGATCGATCTCAAGATGGAGCAAGCCGTGCAGCGTTGTTGCATCGAGGCGATCGAACAGGAGCTTCTCTGTTCGGCGCATGATCTTTCCGACGGCGGGCTGGCGGTGGCTTTGGCCGAGTGTTGCGTCGGCGGACCAGAAAAACCACTGGGAGTGCGGATCGACACACATGAAATGATCCGGGGCGACGCGTTACTGTTCAGCGAATCGCAGTCGCGCATCATCGTTTCCTTGAAGGAAGAAAACCTCGTCGGGCTTGAAGAGATCGCCGCGCGGCACAACGTGCCGCTGCAGGTCATCGGCACGGTGGGCGGCTCGCGGTTCGTCATCCAACCGTTGCTGCAACTCCCCGTGGACGAGATCAAAACTATTTGGTCGACGGGATTGTCCGCGGTTTTGAAATAGGCGGGCGGCGAACGATTAGAGCTGAGCATGCCGGATAAATTCCACGAAGAATGCGCCGTCATGGGCGTCTACGGCCATCCCGAGGCGGCCAACATGGTCTACCTCGGACTGTACGCGCTGCAGCACCGCGGCCAGGAATCTTGCGGGATCGTTTCCTCCGACGGCAACGGCTTGATTTCGCACCGTCAAATGGGGTTGGTCGCGGACGCGTTTAAAGAAGACGTCATCAAGCGGCTCGAAGGCGCCAGCGCAATCGGTCACAACCGCTATTCCACCCAGGGTCAAAGCCATCTTAAGAACGCCCAACCGTTCGTGGTCGAGTACTCCCAAGGCCCGATTGCGATCTCGCACAACGGCAACCTCGTCAACGGCGCCGTGCTGCGCGAAGAATTGGAACGCTCCGGTTCCATTTTCCAGTCGACCACCGACACGGAAGTCATCATTCACTTGATCGCCACCTCCAAGGAGACGACGCTCATGGGCCGGATCATCGAAGCGCTTAGCCGGGCCCGTGGCGCCTACTCGCTGTTGTTTCTCACCCTGGATAAGATGATCGCGGCGCGCGATCCCTACGGCTTTCGCCCGCTGGTGCTGGGAAAATTCGCCGGGGGAAAAAATCGCGGCGCCTACGTCGTCGCCTCGGAGACCTGCGCTCTCGATCTTATCGAAGCCGAATACGTTCGCGACGTCGAGCCCGGCGAGATTATCACGATCGGGCCGGACCAAGAGATGCAATCACTCAAGCCGTTTCCGCCGGCGCCGCACGCCAAATGCATTTTTGAATACATCTATTTCGCGCGACCCGACAGCAAGCTCTTCGGTCACAACGTTTATCAAGTGCGCAAGGCGCTCGGCCGCCAGTTGGCGCGCGAGAGCGGCGTCGACGCCGATCTCGTCACCCCGGTGCCGGATTCCGGCGTCCCCGCGGCGATCGGCTACGCCGAGGAATCGAAGATTCCGTTGGAGTTCGGCCTCATCCGCAATCACTACGTCGGACGAACCTTCATCGAGCCGCAGCAGACCATTCGCAACTTCGGCGTCAAGATCAAGCTCAATGCCCAGCGCGACGTCCTGGACGGCAAACGCGTCGTGGTGGTCGACGACTCGATTGTGCGCGGGACCACGAGCCGCAAGATCATCCGCATGCTGCGCGATGCCGGATCCAGGGAAGTGCACATGCGCATCAGCTCGCCGGCGACGATCAGTCCGTGTTACTACGGCATCGACACGCCGACGCGTACCGAGCTGATCGCTTCCGCCAACTCGGTCGAAGAGATCCGCCGTTACATCGAGGCCGATACGCTCGCGTATTTGAGCAATGACGGCATGTACGCCTACTTCGGCGGCAAGAAGGAAGGCTTCTGCGACGCCTGCTTCACCGCCAACTATCCCGTCCATTTTGAAGACGAAGGCCATACGCGGCAGCTCCAGCTGTTCGATGCGATGAGCCGGTAGCCGCCCGCAGCAAGCGGCTGATCGATAAACAACCCTCCCGGAGCGGATTACGGGACCAGGAATTTATTTGCTTTCCAACGCGGCTCGCCTTAACATACGAGCGCTGTTCGTGGTGCAGAATGCCGTTGTGCCCGTGATCGGTTGAGTTTTCCTTCCATCCGGCCCGTCCGTAACATTCCGCAGCGACGCAATTTGTGAGTTTGGGGGGCGATGCGAGATGCAACATCGCGAGCTTGGTTTGATCCAGGGATTTCTTTTGTGCCTGCGCGACTCGGATGCGGTGCGCCTGCAGACCAGCCGTTGGAAGCGAAGTCTGCTGGTGTTCAGCAGCGGCGTTTGCCTCGAGATCGCTGCGCTGCCGGTTTTAGCCGCGTTGATGAGCTATGAAATGTCCTGGCAGGGGTGGCTCTTGATCTGGCTGTTTATGCCGCTCGGGCTTGTCGGCTTGTATGCGAGTAAGTTCGGTGACGACCGTTTGGTCGAGTCGCTCTTGGTGGTTCCTAAATTGGATTTGCGCTTCTAAACCGGCTCTCCGGAGAAGTCGAATTTCGTGAATCATAAACGCTCTGCGTCGCGGCGGTTGAGCAATGGCGCGATGAAATCCGGTTTTCCCATCGCCGAGCAACAAAATTTGCGCACTCTGCAAAAATTGCCGACTATCTTGCAGCACGGAGCACAGGGAGAAGCCGGCTGTGCCTTAATCCCGCCGGCAAAATCAAGTCTGCTCTGTAACTGTTCTGCCTACCAGCGGCGCCGATTGTAGTCGCGGCGGTTATCAGAGCGGCTGTTGCGCAAATTATCACGCCGTCTTTCGTAGGAGCGGCCATCGCGAAAGCCGTCCCGGTAGGAACCATAGCCGCTGGCGTAGTCGTGGTCGTCATCGACGCCGTAGTGACAGCCGCCCACCAAACCCATTGAACCGATCAGAATAGCAATCGTCAGGAATTTCTTGGCCTTCATACGCAGAACTCCTTTCCTTGTGAGTTTAGACGGACGACGAACGAAAAGTGAAACAAGGAAAGAAATGAAAAATTTTGCGGCTAAACAGTAAGAATTTGGCGGTGTTGCGGCGGCAGGTTGCTGATGGTCAGAGGCCGGGCCCGGCGCTTACTTGCCCGGAGCTCGCAGCTCCGCGTAATTTTGCAAACCGAGGTGTCTTTTGCCGCTCTCCAGCTCGCGAATCATGCCTAAGACAAAACCATGGGTTCATGTACGGCCATGGATTCGGACGGCCATATATGGGAACTGATATACATGGAGCCAAGTGCGGCTAAGAGTAACCGGGCGCCTCAAGGGGTTGCGCTTTTTGCGCACCATTGTGTCCCGCTCTCTGGCTTTCCCTTGTTGGACCGGGAAAATAAAAGAGGGGGAATCTCGCTATGGCAGGGATTAAAGTTGCGCGTGCAGAAGTAGTTTGTACGGCAGTGTACCGCCAACTAGAAACCAGGGAGGGCCCACGTGAAGTACAAAGGTAGCTGTCACTGCGGCAAGGTTGCTTGCGAAATAGAAGGCGAGATCAACGGGGCTATGGCGTGCAATTGCTCCATGTGCTCCCGCAAAGGATCTCTCCTGTGGTTTGTGCCGCGCGCAGAGCTGCGCGTGCTCACAGCGGAAAATGACATCGGCGCGTATACCTTTAACAAGCACGTCATCGAGCACCGCTTCTGTCAAACCTGCGGGATTCACCCGTTCGGCGAAGGCACCGATCCAACGGGCAATCGGATCGCCGCGATCAACATTCGCTGCCTTGAAGGCATCGAACTTGAAAGCGTTCCGGTTCAGCAATTCGCCGGACGGTCTTTGTAAAAGTAGACTTCTTTCGTCACTCCCCTCCGATCATTTCTCCGCTGCGTGACGGTTTGTTTCGTTGCCGGTCGAAACGCCGGGCGCATCGCCCGGTATAGCCTATGTGCTCGCGACCGGCCGCGGCAAATTACTTGACATATGAAATATATGTCTATAAAGAATTGGCTATCCAGCCAAGTTGCGAGTCTCAACACCGATTTACGAGCATTCAGTGAGTTGGCAATATTGAGGGATCGGAGAGTTCCTGCCCAATGACCACTCTAGTCACGGCACTGTTTTTCACCGTCACTTTTCTATCGTTCGCCGCACCGCTTCGGCTCGCCGCGCAAACCAAGGCGGCGGCATGGCAGGCCGAATGGGACAAGACGTTAGAGGCGGCCAAGCAAGAAGGCAAGGTCACCATCTCCATTCCCGCCAGCGCCGAAATGAGAAAGCAGATCGAGGCAAACTTCCAAAAGCGCTTCGGCATCGACGTGGAAGTTTTTACGTCGCGCGGCAGCGCGGGCGTGCGGCGCATGGCCGACGAGTTCAGGGCGGGCGTGCGCCATTTCGACCTCCACATCGGCGGCTCGTCGTCCATCGTTTCCGGCATGTTGAACGAGGAGATTTTGGATCCCGTCGAACCCTGGCTCGTTCTGCCCGAGGTGAAAGATCCCAAGCAATGGTGGGGAGGCCATATGTGGGTGGATAACGCCAAGCGCTACATCTACATGTTCCAGGCCTATCTCACCGAGAGTATCTGGCATAACACCGACCTGGCCAACCCCGCCGAGGTGCGCTCCTACGACCATCTTTTGAATCCCAAATGGAAAGGCAAGATCGGCTATCTCGATCCGCGAACGCCGGGCGCCGGCGATTCCAATTGGTCGTTCATGTGGGCAGCGAAGGGCGAGGATTACCTGCGCAAGCTCGTTCAACAGGATTTGCTGGTCGGGCGCGACCAGCGGGTGCTGGCCGAAAACCTCGTCAAGGGCCGGGTCGCCATCATGGTCGGGTTGACCTACTACACCTATCTGCCGTTTATCAAAGCGGGGTTGCCACACAAGGCGTTGCCGGCATTCAAAGAAGGCACCTATGGCACCGGCGGCAGCGGCAATCTCGCCATCCTCAAAAACCCGCCCCACCCCAACGCCGCGAAAGTCTTCGTCAATTGGCTGCTCGGCCGCGAAGGTCAGGAGATCGTCTCGAAGGCGCTCGGCCAATCGACGCGGCGGCTCGACATCGATACCCAGTGGCTGAGGAAAGCCGGCGTCATTCCAGCGAAGGATCACGTCTCGGTGAAAGAGTTTTGGCAGATTGAAAATCAATCGGAAGAAAAGCTCGACAGAGTTCGCGCGCCGGCGCAAAAATTCGCGCAGACGCTGCTGCGTTGAAGCCGCCAGGGCACTTCCCGACACAAGCGGGCACCGTAGCAAAGGCGCAAAGAACGCCAAAAAAATGAAACGTTCGGGAGGTTCGCAGTCTTCTTTCGTGGTGCCGTGGGGAGTCACAAGCGGATTGTTCGTCGCTACGCTCCTCAGAATGACAGGGTTCTCAATCGTCCGTGCCGGGCAGAACCATTCGCCCGAGCGGCGAAGACTTTCAACGAGAGTCATCCATGGCGCAGACTTATTTTTCCGACTTTCGATCTTACATCGAAGAGCTTGAAAAACGCGGCAAGCTCTATCGCTGGAAGCGGGCGGTCAACAAGGACAGCGAGCTGATGCCGCTCATGCGCTTGCAGT
>Ga0268386_10001058_pt1 | contig 18603 bp, 10 predicted proteins | sample RVTome_15_FD_200260 | JGI IMG/M metagenome (GOLD analysis project Ga0268386, IMG submission 200260) | Soil microbial communities from uranium-contaminated site in the Upper Colorado River Basin, Wyoming, United States - RVT150D86... ...
ATCAAAAACTTTCTCGGCATCTGCATCAATAGCATTGCTGTCTTGAGTTTCTCACTGGCGGGCCTGGTGGTTTGGGAGGATGCCCTCGTGATGGCGGGCGGGGCGCTCGCAGGCGGTTACTTCGGAGCTCGCATGGCGAGGCGTGTTGGCCAGATATGGGTACGCAGAGCCATAGTGGTGATCGGGTTAGTAATTTTTGTCGTAATGGTCTGGAGACTGCGCAAATAGCCTCAATGCCGCCGAGAACAAAAGCGAAACTGTCGCGCGAGTTCTACCTTCGCCCGGACGTCCTCACCGTCGCTCGTGATCTGCTTGGTAAGCTGCTCGTCGTGCCTGGTCCAAATGGTGAACCCGTGTCGGGAAAGTTAGTGGAGGTAGAAGCTTATCGTGGACCAGAAGACAGAGCTTCACACGCTTACGGAGGGCGCCGGACGAAACGAACCGAGACGATGTACAGGCCTGGTGGCGTTGCTTACGTGTACTTCGTTTATGGGATGTACTACCAGTTCAACGTCGTCAGTAATGTTGTTGATGTTCCGCATGCAATTCTGGTACGCGCGCTCGAGCCGGTTGAGGGAATGGAAATAATGAGAGCGCGCCGACATCCTCATCCGGACGACAACTTGACTAATGGTCCAGGCAAACTGTGCATTGCGATGGGAATTGATCGACAACTGGACGGCGCGGATCTTTTAGGGGGCAGAGTTTGGCTGGAAGAGTACGAGATCATCTCATCCAATCGCATAGCCAGAGGTCCGAGGATAGGTATCGATTACGCTGAACAGTGGATCGAGAAGCCGTGGCGATTCTGGATCAAGGGTAATAGTTACGCTAGCAGATAGGTTTCGCCACAGATTTTCACGAATTAACACTAATTGGCAAAACATCCGTCTTTTTCTGATTTGTGTTAATTCGTGTAATCTGTGGCTAATCACTCCCGTACCGAATTTCCATTTGCCGTATACGGTAAGCCGCGAGAATCAGCACCAGAAGTGTCATCACCAACATGCTTGGAATTGCGATCCAGGCCGGCGTCGGATCGGCAACAACCGCAAATGGCCCTTCGGAAATTGGCACGGGCACCAGTGAGTTGAGATAGTGAATCACGCTGATCTTTTTCAATAACGGCGGCAGCAAGAAATTGAGCCACTCCCAACCGTAAAGCAGAATCGCCGGAATGATAGGGTTACGAACAAACAGTCCCACTATGAGAAAGAAAGCGCCATAGCCAACACATGCAAGCATTGTGATTCCCGCATAAGTGAGGATTTGAGACAGCCCGCGTCCCTCGGTGAAGTATCGGATACTCTGGGTGTAAAAGTGCGGCACGTAGAGCAGGAGCATGGCCAGGACCGTAGTCCCGGTAAAGAGGATTATGGAAGTCACGAGGCCGGAGAAATACTTGCCAACCACCAGCACCTCTCTTCTCACCGCACTCAGGAAGTAGTAATGCAAACTTCGGTCGACCAATTCCCCGCGAAACAAGTTCATGAAGATCCACGCGGAACCGAAAAAGACTACGGTGCGCAGAATCAGCCCGTTGTAAAGAACGGCGTAAATCATGCTGTATTGGTTGAAGTCTTTCCACTCGCTGCCTGGCGGATTTACGAGCGCCAGAATCGACAACGGAAAGAGCGGGAGCAACGCGAGCAGGTAAATCAAAATTGAGCGCCGGCCAAGGAAGTTCTTCTCTATTTCCAGACGAAAGATCGCTCCGATTTGCCGGAGCCAAAGAGTCCAGTGAGACGTCGTCTTCTCTGATTTGGCGGGAACTACTTCAATCGCAGAACTCATCTCACGTAAACTCCTATGCGCTGCCGCCCGACGTGCCAATCAAATACTGATACACCGCGCTCAGATCATCATCGACCGGCGCCACCGTTTCAACGTTTACTTCACCTTCGGCAACGGCGCGATTCAACATCAAATAAAAACGATCGGCGTCGCGTGTCTTCACAAACAATCCGCGGCGGTCGTCGTGAAGCCGGGCTTCGACCACGTGATCCTGAGCGAAAACGTAAGCGGCAAGTTTTCCAGGTTGATCGCACCGGATCAGGATCTGCATCGGGTGCTCTTCCATTTCATCGCGCACGCCGTGAATGTTTCCTTCAGCAACGATGTAACCGTTATTCAAAAGCACGACCCGGTCAGACATCATGTCGACTTCATGCAGGATGTGTGACGAGATGATCAGATGGAGCCCTTCGGAAGCGAACCTACGGAATAGCGCAATCGTTTCGGCTCGGACCATCGGATCGAGACCGTTGAGCGGTTCATCGAGAATTAAGACTGCGGGCTCGTGGGCCATCGACTGAGCAAGTCGAATGCGTTGTCGCATTCCTTTGCTGTAGGCTGCGACCTTTCGATCCGCCGCTTCCACAAGATTGACGCGTTCGAGCGCAACCTGGCTCAGCTCATTTGCTCGCCTGCGATCGAAACCATGGACCAGCAGAAACGAGTTGAGAAACTCGCGTCCCGTCAAGCCTCTTGGAAAAGAGTCAAACTGCGTGCAATACCCAACCTTGCGAAACAGTTGTTCAGGTTGATCGGTGGAAATTCCCAAAAGCGAAATGGAACCGCGCGTAGGCCGCAGGAGACCGGTCATCAAATTCATCAACGTCGACTTCCCTGCTCCGTTGGGCCCGACCAGGCTCGTAATCCCGGGCGCGATCTGCAGGTTAACTCGGTTCACACCGAGTATCTCGCCGTAGAACTTCGAGACGTTGTCGAAGATGATGAGTTGATCAGGAGAACTCATAAAAATTGCGAATTTCGAAATGCGAATTGCGAATTTTCAGTTGCGCATGAAATCCAAAATTTGCAATCCGCCATTTGCATTTCCTTCATTTCACGACCTCGTAGGCCTTTACTTTCCACGTCAGCAATGCCAGGCAAACGGCGCAGATTGCGAAAAGCACGGCCCAGGAAGCCCAGAGCGGCGGCTCAATCAAAATTACTTCTCTCAGAATGTTGTCGTCGAAGTCCCTAATCTGCATCGTCCCCGCAATGCGATCGAGAGTGCCGAAGAGACCTTTGGTCACGCTCTTGATCAGCGCGCCGAGGCTAATAAGGTTTCCCCAGCGCGTTTGGAACACCACGTTGATAAACTCGCCAAACACCGACGGAATGAAAAACAGACCCAACAGCGCACCACTTGCAACCACGCGCCACTTCACCAGAGCCGAAATCGTCTGCGACAGCAGCGCGAGTAAAAGAATCCAAACAGCGCTGGCAATAAATATCGCGCTTGCCATCCAAAGGTTGGTCCTGAACCACGCGAACCCTTCCAAATAAGACTGAAAAAGAAACAGCAACAACTGAGGTATCCAGGTGATCGCCGACAAGAGAATCAGTATTACTGACATCTTTCCCATCACGTATTCGGTGCGTGAAAAGGGACGGCAAAGATAAAGCGGCAGCGCATTATTGCGCAGGTCGCGAGAAACCAGCGGCGGTCCAACAAGTAGAGCAACAAAGAAAGCGAATCCACCCTGGATACCTACAAATGTTTCGAAGAATGAAGCGTCGATTGGGACCAGTTGCCTGACGCTGGTCTGCATGATTGTCAGGGCAGTGATGTTGTGATGCAGATAGATGAGAATTGCCTCAACGAGGAGAGGTATAAAGCAAATCACAAAGAAAGCGGTGAACAGTTTGGAATTAAAAACTCCTCGATACGCGTGCCTCGGAATGATCAGGAACCGGCTCCATTCCGGAGTCAGCCTGCCGGCGTACCGTTTGTAGGTCTGTTCATAGACCGCCATTGCCGTTCTCCATTGCCTTCAGGAAGATGTCTTCAAGAGAATCACGCTTGTAACTCAAACGGCGTAGCTGCACCTTCTCTTCATCAGCCAGCCGGTACAGATCACGCACCTCGACACCCTCCTGCAAAACTATCTTGAGGCGATTACCGCCTGAGAGGGCATATTCACAGCCGAGATTTGCAAGAGCCTTAACAAAGTTTTCCTGATCCCCGCGCGTTTCGAGCATGAGAAACTTGCGGTTGGATTTTCGTTCTTCTTCAAGGTTGCAATAGACAGCAATCTGCCCGTCGCGAAGGATCAGGATCTCGTCACAGCATTCTTCGACGTCGAGCAGGAGATGCGACGAAAGCAGGATATGGGCGTGACCACTGTCGCGAATCTCGCGTATCAACTTGATCATGCGCAGACGCGCCGGGGGATCGAGTCCGTTTGTCGGTTCGTCAAGAAAGATCAGCTTTGGACCATGAACGATGGCCTGCGCGAGCTTGGCGAGTTGCTTCATTCCCAGCGAGTATGTTTCGAGCCGCCGATAGCGCGCCTCGCCCAGTCCAACGTAGAAAAGCGCCTCGTGTGCCCTTTCCAGAGCAGCCTCGGGAGGCAGTCCAGAGAGTTCACCCATCAAGCGAACGAAGTGAACCGCGCTCATCTTTGCGATGAACGAATCGCGCTCGGGCATGTAGCCAATCAACGACTTGATCTGTTTGGCTTCATGAGCAATGTCGTGGCCGAATATTTTGGCGGTGCCGGCGGAGGCTTGATGAAATCCGAGCAAAGTGTGAATCAGTGTCGTCTTTCCGGCTCCGTTTGGACCGAGTAGACCAATGGCTTTACCGCGCAGATCGCCGCGAAGATTTTTCAGAATTTGCCGGCGGCCAAAAGATACGCTGAGACCGTGCAGGTCGATCACCGGCGGCTCCGTGTAAGCCGTTTGAGCTTTGATCGGTTCCTCAGGAACCGAAGCGGGGAGTGCCATACTGTTCTTATAGCGCCGTGTCCTGATAATTCCAAACGAATCCGAGTCCGAAGACCGTACCCATTAGTAGAAATGCGACAATGCATGCTAACGCATCGGAGGGCGCTAAAGTTCTGCCAATCGCAAGAATCTCGATCAGGAACACAGGTATATTGAGTACGACGGCTGAGGCGAGCGGAAACAGCAGCACTGGCTTGCAACCACCGATGCGTTGGCGCAACCAGAACAGCGAAGGTGCATAGGCCAACGAGAACAGCAGCGCTGCCATGATCAGGGATGTGACTGTGGCGTTGAGACCCTGTCCATCCACGACGAAAAACTTGGATAGGAGGAACAGCAAGCCAAACAACCACGAGACGAGTGAGATGGAGACGAGCTTCATTTGGTGCTTTGTGCCGGTACGTTGTCGTTGGGTCTTAGCATTTGTCATTTTCCATTTGACATTTTGTTTGGGACGTAAAGTTCAAAAAACTAAAAGGCTTCAGCGAGACAAAATGAAAAATGTCAAATGGAAAATGACAAATGCTTTTCAAAGACCCAACGACAAATAACCAAGACCTAACCCTTACTTCTTCCCAGCCATTCCTCGATTGATGATGCTCTGCATCTCGAGGGCGTTGGGCATTCCAAGGATCGTTGCCGGTCCCAACCCGAATGGTCCACCTTCAGTGTTGGCTGCGAACGTGATGCTGTCGCCTTGCGCATAAGCGTACGCAAGTGTCGGCGGCATGTCTGTCGCGATTGCGTTCAGGGCCTGCCGGGGTCCACTTGGAAGCTTGGCCGAACTCGCAAGCCCAGCCGGCACGAGCCCGCCAATGTCGTGATAGAAGACTGCCGAGAAGTTTGCGTTACCATCGGCCGGCAAGCCCGCAGTGAACTTTGCCGAACGCAGTAGCGACAAACCACTTTCACGCGATCTCAAAGACCTCTCAACGAGTGCCCTGCTCGGACCAACGATCAGGTATCCGTTGGCATACGTGTAGTTCACTTCCAAAAACCCGAAGTCGGTCGATTTTAGCGTGTAGTAGATGCGACCACCGATGTCCGTCTGCTCCCAGGCCAGGCCACCTTTGCCAAACCTCGCGGCTTCTTTGTTGACTTCACCAACTACGCGTTCGAGTGTTTGTTGGAGATGCGCCGGATCGTTAACCTCAAACACCAACTTCCACGAGGGCGTCGGTAGGATTGGGCCATCAATCGCGAAAGCAAACTCTCCACCGAGTGGCGCAGCGATATCGTTGCGGATATCCAGCCCATGGTCGGATTGCTGTTTGTCGAGGTTCTTACGCAATTCGGGCGACACTGTTTCCAGCACACCAAGAAGATCGTCAACCAGTGTTACCGGATTCTTAACCACGAACCCCGCCACTACGTTCGCATCCGGTGAGATGTACTCCAGAGAGCCCATCGGTCCAGGAGCAGCCAACCAGGAAGGAATTCCGCGCTGCGCATCGCTGAAGGAGAGCGAAGCCTGCGTGTATGTCTTGCCATTGGTATCTTTCTGATCCAGAACGAAATACTTCAAACTGAGAATGCCCAACTGGTTCAATGCGCTTTCGCGCTTCTCAGCATCCGGACCCGTTGCACGCTCCGACCTGGTTTGAGCCACAACCTTCTCGAGGTTAGCCGCGACTACCAATCCAGCCCCTTCCTGATACACCTGAGCAATGCGACTACGGAAAGGAGTTGCAGTAAAACTGCTTAGTCCTCCGTTGGCCTTTGCTGTGGCGAGACCCTGAAGCTGTTGCAACTTCGGACTTGCAGCAAACAGATTCTCTTGAATCCAAACGTAAAGCTTTTCTTTGCTATCGTCAGACCCAACAGCCGCGGTCATCGGATTCTCAATAAACTGGAGCTCCGGTTTACCTTTCTTGTCGCCTGAGTATTTCGCGATCTCCTGCTCGAGAAACTGCCGGAAACCCTGAGAGTTCTTCAGATCAGCCAGCACCAACGGCTCGGTTGGCTTGCCCTTTTCATCCATTGAAACCGAAACTGCAATCTCGTCACCCAGGTAGGAGCCAAACTGCCGAATCGTTTCCACAACCTGGTCCATGTTTTGGGCTCGGCCTGACTGCTCTTTTTCCCACCAGTCGCGCAACGCAGCGTTCTGACTCATTCGCTCCTGAATAACGCGATGCGACTCAGCGAGTGTGTTGGCGAGATTCGGTAGTGCCGCATAGACGACTGTGTTCTCGGGCATCAAATCAAGCAGGTGCGTTGAGTTGCGAACGCCAGGCTGCTGCACTGTCTTCAACTCGTTCTTGAGGGTAGCGATACCTGACAACACTGCCGCGTAGTGATTTGCGTTGCGGCTCCACGCGACTTCGTCTTTCACTGGAATCGTCGCGATTGACGGATTGGTAGTGACCTGCTCGCCGGGACGAAGCACACGATCTTTGCCGGCGTGATTCAAATTCACTTCGCCTTCGATGACCGACACCCTCGATCCCTTGGTGCCATTGATCACGGAAAAAATCGTGCCAGTGACAGAGACGAGTGAGTCGCCACTCTCCACGAACAATTGCCCGTCTTTCTGCTCTGCTGCTTCAACGACGATGCTGCCGCGGCTCAGGTGAATCGTTGTTCCCTGGCCACTCTTAGTCAGATAAAGCTCCGAGCGATCTTTCATTTCGATCAACGAACCATCGCCCAGACGAACCACGGCGCGCCCGTCTTTTGCGGTGCGCACCTTCTCACCTTTTTGCAACTTCGCCCCGACATTGACTGCCGCCATGCGCGTGTCGGCAACTTGAAAAACCTGTCCTTCGGCTGCCTGAACAGTGGCTTCAAAATCGCCGTACGGCCAAAACCTCTGCACGAATGGAACGGCCAAAAGTCCAAAGCCGATGACCAAAGCAGCGGCGATGCCCCAGCGCATGACAACAGGTTGAAGCGTGTAACGCGGCCTGCGTGCTAACGGCTTAATGGTGGCCGAACGTCGCGAGCGAGCGTCGTTCATCGCCTTGCGACAAGGGATGCACTCATGCGTGTGATCCACCAGCAACAGCGAGCGCGCTTCGGAAAGTTTGCCTGCGAGGTATGCGGGAATCAGCGACTGAAAATCTCCACAGCCTTCAATCCTGTCGACTGTCGGCAAATGAAATTCAGTCTCACCTGCCGCAGCGGAGACACGGGCCCAAACACGGTCTGCCGCTGCTGATACTGTTGCCGGATCAATCTTTTCGTTTCGGATCTCAGCAGTAACTTTATCGAGCATTTGCTCTTCCTTAGTGCTTTTCATGATGTTTCTCCAGATAGTGCCCAATCTCTTTTCTCAGTTTCGTACGTGCGCGATGGAGGACCACGCCCACCACCAGCGGTGAAGTATTTAACAGTGCGGCAATTTCCTTGTTGTCAAAACCCTCGTAGTAACGCAAAACAAACATCTCGCCGGCGGTCTTTCCAAGTCGCGATACAGCCTGGCGAACCAGCGTTTGCAACTCCCGATCGGCATGGGCAGCCTCCGGACTCAGGAAACTGCCGGCATAAGAATCAATTCTGGCTTCATCGAGAGCAACGACTCTCGAACGCGTGCGACTCCGCAGCAAATCGAGGGAAGCATTTGTAGCTGCACGCGAAAGATAAGCCTCGGGATTTCCCGACCAGTCGTAATCATCCTGACCCTTGACGAGTCTCAGGAAGACAGTCTGGAGTACATCTTCAGCATCAGCGGCGCTGCCTGTAATGCGCTGGGCGGTCCGAAAAACTCGGCCGTGATGTGCCTGGAAGAGTGTTTCCAGCTCGCTGGCGGGTTGGTCGGTCACTAATCGTAACGGTTTAAGTGCTGCCTGCAAGGGTGTCTCCTTCGTCTACACGTGATAGACGAAGGTTTGAAGGCTTTATTAACAGCTCTTGGGAAAAAGGCCGCAAAAAAGCACAAAATGCGCAAAATGATCAGAAATCGAAGCTTAGACCGGCTTTGCACGAGAAGTCCCTTGCGCACTGGTTTCTCTGTGCTATCTCTGTGCCCTCTGTGTATCGGTGGTGAGTTTTTGCTGGGAAATTAAGCCACCACAGAGACACAGAGATAACACAGAGAAGCTGGTTCTTATTCGTGCAAAGCGCTATTAACTTCATTAGCTGCCAAGTTTACATTCTACGCAGGTGCGAGTAAAGCAGTTCCAAACGCTTGCGCGCTTCGTTGGCTGCCGGGGCTTTTGGATAGCGGCGAATCAGTTCCCGCCAGGCTGCACCGTCATAGTGGAAGCGCTTTGTTGATTGGTCAAAAACAAATCCGACACGCTGACGGTTGTAGCGGTCGAGGCCGCTGTAGTTCAGGAAATAACTGAACTCCGGCGCGTCGCCAAGGCTTTCGTTCATTCTGCGGCTAGCGGTATTGCTCAGTTTGGCGGCAACCTCTTCGGCACTATCACCAAGCAACAACAGAACTTGCGGGCGCAGAGGCGAACGCGCAAAGTGATCCAGAAATATTCGCGCGCGTGAAATCCGATCAAAACTTTGCGAAAGTTGGATTAGACCCAATAACCTCCGATCGTCGCCCACGCGTGAAGGCGAAACAACAGCTTCACGCTGAATCCATCCATGCGTCCGGCTTGTTACGTTCACGAGAAAGAATGTGATGCCATCAGGACTCATCTTCACAGATCTGATGGCAACCATTCGTCCACGGTCGAGGCGTCGCACAAGTTTTCCTGTTAATTGAGGTGTGGCGCGAAGGGCCGCGAGGCGTTCATCAACCACAACGGCAAGACGACCGCCTGCTGGAGGTTTTCTTTTCTGCGCGAAGAGTGTGTTGTGGTTGAAGACGATTAAAAAGAGCAGGCAAAATGCGAGCTTGTGAGGAATCATGGTTTTTCTCCCTTGTGAGGCCTTGTTATTGCCGATTGCCAATTGCCAATCGGCAATTGGCAATGAATTTACGCCCTCGCTACTCTTTCATTAAACCGCGCATGATGAAAATGGCAAATCGCGACGGCCAGCGCATCCGCGGCATCGTGGGGCGAAGGAATACTCTTGAGCGAAAGCAGCAATCGCACCATCTCCTGCACCTGATGCTTCTCCGCGTTGCCGTAGCCTACAACCGTCTGCTTGATTAATCGCGGTGAATATTCATGAATCTCGAGCGCTGCTCGTTCAGCAACCAATAAAACAACACCGCGAACTTGTCCGAGTTTCATACTGACCTTGACGTTGGTTGCAAGGAAGGCATCTTCAAGTGCGCAGGCATCGGGGCGATGTTGCGCGATCACTTCTTCCAGTCCGTTGCAAATCTTCAGGAGCCGGGTAGAAAACTTCATGCCTGATGTTGCGCGAACTGAACCAAAGGCCACGAGTGAGTAACGCCGTCCATCGCCTTCAACAACGCCCCAACCTGTTGTCTGACTGCCCGGATCGATTCCTAGAACGCGCATGGCGCGGAAGTATACTACATGGAGCTTTGTGCTTTGATCGTCGGGGCATGAGCCCGACCGTAAGGGAGGGCTCTGCTTTCCCAGCCGCTAACCAATGAGCCCTCTGACGGCCGGGCTAATGCCCCGATGATGAACTCCTACGGTAATGACCCGGCTCAGAGCAAACGGTTATGTCAAAACTGCATCACTACACGCACAAAGAACAAAGTACCAGGTACAAAGCACAAAATGTTATTCTGAACACTCGCCTAAGCCCCCGTCTTTTTCGACGTTAAAATCATGAGTGAGTTCTTCCAATCGCTGGCTTCATTGGTCCGCAAGCCAACTGGCTATGCCGATCAGAAACCGTTTCAGGGAGAGTTTTTTAGCGTCGAACGCCTCGAACAGTTCGCGCAGACTCTCGCAGCCAGTCACAAGACCGTTACGAGAAAGGACCGCGCACAACTATTACCGCGGCTCGAGGATAACGGACGCAAACTCGAAGCCGCTTACAGATCTCTCGTCGAGGCGATTCGTGATGGCCGCGCAATTTCGCCTGCTGCCGAATGGCTTGTAGATAACTATCACATCGTCGAAGAACAACTGCGCGAGATTCGTCAGGATCTTCCCAGGAGTTACTACCACGAACTCCCTAAGCTCGCAGAAGGCGAACTCGAAGGCTACCCACGAATCTACTGCGTCGCGCTCGCGCTTATCGCCCACACCGACTCACGTCTCGACACGCATACGCTGCAAAGATTCATAGCGGCGTATCAAACAGTCGCTCCTCTTTCTATTGGCGAACTGTGGGCAGTCGCCATCACCCTGCGTCTCGCGCTGGTAGAAAATCTTCGCCGTCTGGCAATCACTATCGCGCTTGCACGCGAGGAACGTGAGGAAGCTGACAAGCTGGCCGACAAGCTGCTCGAGCTGGCTTCACTTCAGCCCTCCGGCGTCATGCCGTTTCTCAACGAGAAAATCGCAAAACGAGAAGAGTTACCGCAGACATTTCTGGTCCAACTGGTTCAACGCCTTCGTGAACAGCATCCGTCGGTCATGCCTGTGATGGACTGGATTGAAAAGCAGCCGGCGCGGCAAGGCACAACTGTCGAACAGATCATTCATGCCGAACACCAACGGCAGGCTGCGGCGCAGGTCACTGTCGGAAACATCATCACCAGCATGCGCCTGCTCTCGACGCTCGATTGGAACGACTTTTTTGAGAAGGTCAGTCTGATCGAACCGCTGCTTGGAAAGGACCCCGCAGGCGTTTATTCACGGATGGAGTTTGCTTCGCGGGATCGCTATCGTCATGTAATCGAGCGGATAAGCAAACGCACTCGCGCCGGCGAACTCGAAATCGCACAGGCTGCCGTCAACCTCGCCGCCCAAACAAAGGGAGAGTCAGGCCCACAAAGACACGTCGGCTATTACCTCATCGACGCCGGCCTGCCTCTTCTCGAAACGAGGTTCGGTTATCAACCCCGACCCACGGAACGTTTGCGTCGCTTTCTCCTTAGACATTCAACTGCCACATACCTCGGCATATTCGCGTTCCTGACTCTGTTGCTGATGAGTTTCCTGCTTTACATGATGCATCTTCACGGAGTCGATTGGCAGTTCCTTGTACTAACGGCACTATTCGCCTTGATTCCAGCAAGCGATGTCGCCCTCACAGCGCTTAATTGGGACGTCACACATTTCTTTCCGCCGCGTTTACTGCCACGAATGGATACGGTCGATGGTATCCCCGACGATGCTTCTACATTCGTTGTTGTACCCACCATCTTTCTGAACGAGTCGCAAGTCAACGAGCTTGTCGAACGACTCGAGGTCCACTACCTCGCCAACCAGGATTCGCATGTCTATTTCGCTTTGCTCGGCGATTTTCCCGACGCCGAATCGGAAGAGACCCTGAAGGATTCGCATCTGCTGGCAATTGCTCAAAGCGGCATCGACGCCCTGAACCGAAAACATGGCGACGCTCGCTTTCATCTCTTTCATCGCCGGCGGCAGTGGAATGCTGGTGAAAACAAATGGATGGGGTGGGAGCGTAAACGAGGCAAACTGGAAGAGTTCAATCTCCTTCTTCGCGGCGCAACAGACACAAGCTTTGTTGTGCGCACTGCTGATGACGCGTTACTGAAATCGATTCGCTATGTAATAACGCTCGACTCAGACACACAACTTCCTCGCGATGTTGCTCGCAAACTTGTAGGCGCAGCAATTCACCCACTCAATCAGCCCGGCGTGGATCCCTCAACCAACCGTGTCGTTTACGGATACGGGATTCTGCAACCACGCGTCAGTATCTCACTTGCCAGCGCATCGCGTTCGAAGTTTGTGCAGATCTTCTCGGGTTACACAGGTATCGATCCTTACACAACCGCAGTGTCAGACGTCTACCAGGACTTCTGCGGCGAAGGAAACTTTACCGGCAAGGGCCTCTATGACGTCGACGCTTTTCAGCGTACGCTCGAAAACCGCGTACCTCCAAACGCGCTGCTCAGTCATGATTTGTTCGAATCGTTGTTTGCGCGTGCCGCATTAGCAACCGACATCGAGCTTCTCGACGATTACCCGGCATCGTACGAAGCCTACGCAAAACGATCGCATCGCTGGACGCGCGGTGATTGGCAAATCAGTCGCTGGCTATTTCCGACTGTGCCCGATGGCGATCGGAAAAGGATTCGCAACGTGTTGCCGGTGATGGCCCGCTGGAAGATCCTCGACAATCTTCGGCGCAGCCTGGTTGCCCCTTCGTTGTTGTTGTGGCTCGTTGCTTCATGCGTGCTTTTTCCGGGTTCGCCGTTTCTGTGGTCCCTCTTTGTTTTCCTGGTGATTGCTTTCCCGGTTCACTTGCACGTAACAACCGGGATGCTGATCCATCCGCGCGGGATTCCGTGGACCAGCCACTTCTGGAGCCTTTGGGGCGACTTTCGCACTAACACTGCTCAGATCGCACTCTCCTTTGCTTTCCTGCCGCATCAGGCGTGGCTTATGTGCGACGCGATCGTTCGCGCGGTCTACCGGCAACTGATCTCTCGAAAGAATCTGCTCGAGTGGGTGTCAGCAGCGGAAGCAGAAAGATCTGCGCAAAACGATCTCTCTTCCTTTATTCGGTTCATGCTGCCATCTTCCGTTCTGACGCTGATTGCACTAGGCCTTACGTTGGGTCTTAGGCCGGCGGCGCTACCGGTGATGGGCCCACTGGTCGCAATCTGGATACTCTCGCCATTAATCGCATATTGGGTCAGCAAACTCCGAGCGGCAGAGCGAAAACTATTGAGCGCGGAAGACGCGAAATTTGCTCGCATGATCGTTCGCCGGACCTGGCGCTTCTTTGAAACTTTCGTAGGCGCCGAGGACAACTGGTTGCCGCCCGATAACTACCAGGAAGACCCCGCGCCAGTTATTGCGCATCGCACGTCTCCCACAAACATCGGCTTGATCCTTTTGGCCACTTGTTCGGCACGCGATCTTGGTTATCTGGGCGCACTGGAATTGGTCGAGCGACAGGAACTGACCTTTTCGACATTAACCGGTTTGGGCCACTTTCACGGTCACTATTTCAATTGGTACGACACGAAGACTCTCGAGCCGCTGTTGCCGCAATACATCTCCACAGTCGATAGCGGCAACCTCGCCGGACATCTGTTCGCAGTAAAACAAGCGTGTATCGAGTTTCCCGAGAACAGCTTGTTTGACGGACGTGTCGTGGAAGGATTTACCGACACGATTGACGCGGTCGCGATGGAAGCAGCGAGCTTACGCAGCTTTCGACAGCGCACTGAGGTCGTGACAGTGAGGCAGTTGCAGGATGAGATCGCGGCTTGTCGTCAACTGTTGAAAGCAGAACCGGGCGATAATCTGTCTTCATGGATTATGTTGATTGATTCTTTAGCACGCCGTGCTTCCGAAATTGAAGACATAGTAAACGCTCTGGCGCACGAGCATGGCGAGGTCACTTTTAAGGAATTGCGTTGGTGGGTGGGAGCGCTAAAACACCAGGTTGATTGCCGCCGAAGAGATGTGGAAGCGCTTACTCACTGGGGTCGTCTGCTCCCACTGGTTGAGTCGGCAGCAGGCGATTCAAACAAAGACTGGGAGAGGATTCTCAAACTCCTGGAGCGTGTTCCGACACTTGCTGAGGTACCGCAACTTTGTGACAAGGCTTTGGTCCAACTTGCTGCCATGCAGGAACATGCTTCGGAACAACTTGCTCAAACAGCTTCGAAATTGACAAAGGCCCTCGAACAATCAGCGGGCGCTTCGTCTGATATGTTGTCACGCCTCAGCCGGCTGGCCCGCCGCTGCGATCAAATCATCGAGGAGATGGATTTTTCGTTTCTCTTCGATGTCGAGCGCAAGCTGTTCACTATTGGTTACAACGTGACGGCTTCGCGCGCAGACGAGTCTTACTACGATCTGCTGGCGTCAGAAGCACGCCTCGCAAGTTTTGTCGGGATCGCCAAAGGCGACGTGCCGCAAGAGCATTGGTTCCGCATGGGCCGCGCACTCACAAAGGTCGACGGTGGACGCGCCCTCATCTCCTGGACCGGCACGATGTTCGAATACCTAATGCCACTCCTGGTGATGCGTAACTATCAGGCAACGCTGCTGTCTGAAACTTACAAGACTATCGTCAATCGTCAGATCGAATACGGCGACGAGCGCGGTGTGCCGTGGGGCATTTCAGAAGCTGCTTATAACGTGCGCGATCTTCACCTCAACTATCAATACGGACCATTTGGCGTCCCCGGGCTCGGCTTGAAGCGTGGCCTCATTGAAGATCTCGTTGTTGCTCCCTACGCAACGATGCTGGCGGCCGAGATCGATCCAGCATCGGCAATAAAGAATCTTCACAGACTCCAAAAGGAAGGCGCTCTTGGACCATTTGGCTTTTACGAGTCGATTGACTACACGGCGGAGCGATTGCCGGAAGGTCACAAATCGGTGGTGATTCGAGCCTTTATGACGCACCACCAGGGAATGAGCCTGATTTCACTCGCCAACATCTTGCAGGATGATCGCGTCGAGAGACGTTTCCACGCCGATCCCGCAGTGCAGGCGACTGAGTTGCTTTTGCAGGAACGAATCCCCGTCGGAGTAGCCGCTGCTCACCCACGCGCCGAGGAAGTTTTGACGGGACGCGTGGTCCAAACAATGCCGGGGATGATCACGCGTGTTTACGAAACGGCGGACCTCGAGACTCCACGCACGCAATTGCTTTCGAATGGCGCCTACAACGTGATGGTGACTACGGCCGGGTCCGGTTTCTCGCTATGCGAGGGGAACGCGGTTACGCGTTGGCGTGAAGACGTTACCAGAGACAACTGGGGCGCGTTTATCTACCTGCGCGACGTGCGCAGTGGCGCAGTCTGGTCAGCCGGGTATCAACCGGTGCGGCGCCGGCCGCAGTCGTATCAAGTAGCTTTTTCGGAAGACAAGGCTGACTTTCGCCGGGTTGACTCCGGTATCTCCACGCGCATGGAGGTGGTGGTTTCAGCCGAGGATAACGCCGAAGTGCGGCGTGTTTGTCTTACGAACCACTCGTCACGCGTCCGCGAAATTGAATTAACCAGTTATGCAGAGGTTGTCTTAGCCAGGCCCGACGCCGACGCAGCACATCAGGCGTTTAGTAATCTTTTTGTCGAGACTGAATTTGTCGCCGGTGAAAATGCCATCCTGGCCCATCGCCGCCCGCGTTCATCCGAGGATCGGCCCATTTGGGGTTTACACGTTGTAGTTGCAGAAGGTGAGCCCGTCGGCGCCGTACAGTATGAAACTGATCGGGGAAGGTTTCTTGGACGCGGACGAACGGCGGGCAATCCCATCGCCGTAATGGAAGATCGACCGCTTTCAAATACGACCGGAGCCGTGCTCGACCCGGTTTTCAGTCTGCGCCGGCGCGTGAGGATTCAGCCCAACCAAACTGTCAGATGCTCATTCAGCACCGCCGTCGCGCGTTCGCGCGAAGAAGCGCTGGCCCTGGCTGACAAGTATCACGATCCAAACATCTTCGAACGGGAGCTTCGTCTGGCCTGGACCAAAGCTCAGGTCGAAATGAGCCATCTCAAGATAGATGCAGAAGAGGCGCACCTCTTTCAACGGCTCGGTGCGCGCATAGTTTATTCCGATCCTTCACTCCGCCCGAGTCCACATGTGCTCGCTCTCAACACAAAAGCGCAGTCGAGTCTCTGGGCGTATGGCATCAGCGGCGATCTACCGATAGTTGTTGTCCGGATTAACAAAGCCAGTGACCTGCGAACCGTTAAGAAGCTTGTTCGCGGCCATGAATACCTGCACTTCAAAGGTCTGAGAATCGACCTCGTAATTCTCAACGATACTCCGACAAGCTATCTTCAGTTGTTACATCAGGAGTTGGAAACGACAGTACGCACCAGTGGCTTGCAGGGATTGCAGGACAAGCCTGGAGGTGTTTACCTGCGTTGCGCCGATCAGATGCCGGAGGCTGATCGCATTCTGCTTCACGCTGTGGCGCGAGTTGTTATCGTGGCCGACCGCGGTACGTTCGAGGATCAGATCGAACGACCGTTCGTTGAAGAACCTTTACCGGCGGCTTTTATTCCACGTCTGCCTTCCCAGACCTACCCCGAGCCTACTGTGGCGCCGCCTGACCTGACGTTCTTCAACGGGCTGGGCGGATTTCACCAGGGCGGGCGTGAGTACGTGACGCTTCTTGGCGCCGAACAGTGGACACCCGCGCCTTGGTCCAACGTCATCGGCAACGCCGCTGAGTTTGGATTTCAAATCACCGAAACAGGCGGTGGTTGTACCTGGTCGCTCAACAGCCGTGAAAATCGTCTGACTCCATGGTCCAACGACGCTGTCAGCGATCCCCCCGGAGAAGTGGTCTATCTTCGCGATGAAGATTCAGGAACGATCTGGTCTGCCACGCCTTTACCGATTCGAGAAAGAGAGCCGTACATCATCAGGCATGGGCAGGGCTACACTGTCTTCGAACATACAAGTCACGGCATATCACAGGAATTACTCGTGTTTGCTCCGCTCGATGCGGCGGTAAAGATTTCTCTGCTGCGTTTGCGCAACCGGACCGGTAGAAAGCGAAAACTGTCAGTCACTCATTTCATCGAACTCGTACTCGGTGTTTCGAGAGCATCGTCGGCGCCTTACATCATCACGGAGATCGACCAGGCAGCCGCGACTATCTTCGCCAGGAATCCTTTCAATAACGAGTTTGCCGAGCGCGTAGCATTCGTGGCTACGAGCGAGCAGATTTCGAGCGCGACCTGCGACCGCAAGGAATTCATTGGTCGCAACAGTTCGCTCGAAGCACCGGCTGCACTCAGGCGGATAGGTTTGACTGGAAGGTACGGCGCGGGACTGGATCCGTGCGCAGCGATGCAAACACACATAGAGCTTGCGCCGCATGAAGCTCGCGAGATCGTCTTTTTACTCGGCGAAGCGGAGTCGAAAACCGCGGCGCAATCAGTAGTTGCCAACTTTCGCCAGGCTGGAGTCGTCAACTCGGCGTTTGAAAAAGTGCTGACCCATTGGGACGACCTTCTCGGCACAATCGAAGTCAAGACTCCAGACCCTGCCCTGGACACTATGCTCAACCGCTGGCTTCTTTACCAGACACTCTCGTGCCGCATTTGGGCTCGCACTGCCTTTTATCAATCCGGTGGCGCATTCGGTTTTCGCGATCAGTTGCAGGACGTCATGGCGATGGTCTACAGCTTCCCTGAAATTGCCCGGCGACAGATCCTGCTGGCCGCCTCGCATCAGTTTAAAGAAGGCGACGTGCAACACTGGTGGCATCCGCCAAGTGGAAGAGGGGTACGCACAACTTTTTCCGACGATCTGGTTTGGCTGCCTTTTGTTACTGCTTTCTATGTCAACGTTACGGGCGACGCCGCGGTTTTGGACGAAGTGGTGCCTTTCATCGAGCAGCCTTTACTGGAAGCCGCGCAGCTCGAGAGTTACATGCAACCGGAAGTCTCCGAAGAGTCGGCAACGATCTACGAACACTGCGTGCGTGCTATCGATCGTAGTCTGCCCGTGGGCAAGCACGGTTTGCCGTTGATGGGTGGCGGCGATTGGAACGACGGCATGAATCGAGTTGGACATCTTGGAAAAGGTGAAAGTGTTTGGCTTGGTTGGTTTCTCTACACGACTATCGCCGCGTTCACTCCACACGTGGATTCACGAAAGCAAAAAGCGCGCGGCAATCGTTATCGACGATATCTGGAGAGCCTGAAAAAAGCGCTCGAAGAAAAGGCGTGGGACGGCGACTGGTATCGACGCGCCTATTTCGACGATGGTACGCCGCTGGGTTCGGCCCGGAATGAGGAATGTCGCATCGATTCGATCGCGCAATCGTGGGCTGTGATTTCAGGTGCGTCGGATCCATATCGCATGGGACGCGCGATGGCCGCTGTTGAAGAGTATTTGATCCGGCGCGGCGACGGGCTGGTTATTCTATTCACACCGCCGTTCGACAAAGGAAGCCTTAATCCCGGCTATATAA
>Ga0268386_10001059_pt1 | contig 18599 bp, 13 predicted proteins | sample RVTome_15_FD_200260 | JGI IMG/M metagenome (GOLD analysis project Ga0268386, IMG submission 200260) | Soil microbial communities from uranium-contaminated site in the Upper Colorado River Basin, Wyoming, United States - RVT150D86... ...
CGTTGGTAAGACCGTGCCGCTCGCGGCCGAACAGGATTGCAATCTCGTGGGTCGCGGCCTCGGCCACCGCCTGGGCGGCTGCCGCGCGGGCGTCCAGCAGCGGCATCGGCAGGCTCCGCAGCCGCGCGCTGGTGCCCAGCACCAAGCCGCAGCCCTCAAGCGCCGGCTCCAGTGATTCGTGGACCACGGTGTGCTGCAGGATGTCGTCCGCGCCACTGGCCCGGGCCGTGGCGTCGGCGCTGGGATAGATCTTCGGCGAGACCAGGTGAAGCTGGCTCAAGCCCATCACCTTCATGGCCCTCGCCGCCGCGCCGATATTACCCGGGTGGGTGGTGTTGATCAAAACGATTCGAAGGCGTGCCAGGCAGCCCGCGACCGCGCCGCGGCCGTCGCTATTACCGCCTTGGTCCGTTCTGGTATCCTGTGCCGCCTTCTCGCTCATTGACAAGCCGTCCATGTCCCAAGCCACATTGAATGTCGCTGTTTCCGCCGCGCACGCCGCGGGCGAACTCATGCGCCGCCGGTTCGAGCAGGCCGGCGGTGTCCCGGTGGCGCGCAAGGCACGGCACGATTACGTGAGTGAAGTCGACCACGCCTGCGAGGCCGCAATTGTACGAGAAATCTCCCGCTACTACCCCGACCACGCCTTCCTCGGCGAAGAAGGCGGCCAGCGCGGCGAGGGCGACGTCCTGTGGGTGATCGACCCGCTCGACGGTACCAGCAATTACCTACATGGCGTGCCCCATTTCGCGGTGTCCATCGCCCAGCGGGTGAAGGGGCGAACCGAGTGCGCGGTGGTCTACGACCCGATGCGCGACGAGTTGTTCACCGCCATGCGCGGACGCGGCGCTTTCATGAACAAGCAGCGCATGCGGGTTTCAAAACGCGAAGACCTGGAAACCGCCGTGCTCGCCACGGCGTTTCCCTTCAGGCAGCGCGCCCAGATGCCGCGGTATGCGCGCCTGTTCCAGGCCATCTTCGAAAAGACCGAGGACTTCCGCCGCCTGGGCACCGCCAGCCTGGACCTCGCATATGTCGCCTGCGGGCGGCTCGACGGCTATTACGAGATTGGCCTCAAGCCCTGGGACGTGGCCGCCGGCGCCCTGCTGGTGCGCGAGGCCGGCGGTGTCGTGCTGGACTTCGCCGGCCATGACAACGTGGAAGAGGCCGGCAGCATCGTCGCCGCGCCTTACAAGATCATGACGTCGCTGCAGCGAATCATAGCCAGCAAATGGAAGGCCATGTAGGAGCGGCTTAAGCCGCGACGGTCGCGGCGAGGGCGCCGCTCCTACATGTGCTCTGTAACGATCGTTTCACAGCGCCGCTGAGTTGCCTCGATCGAACTCACTACGGACAGGATCTCTTTCTCGTTCTTGCGCCACTTCTCCGCATCGGGCGGGGTGTGGGTATAGCGCGACAACGGCAGTTGGGAGGAAAGCCGCCCGGCGAGACGTTCGTCCACCGTCACGCCGGCAAATTCGCAAAGGCGCCCGACAGTGGCAGGCGGGTGGTCGACCAGCGCCTGGTATTCGCAGGCGGTCCAGCGCTCCGACGGAAGTTTTTCGAGGTCATCGAGGATGATGCGGTTGGCCTCCTCCCACTGGAAAGCGCAGACCCTCTCCAGTGGCTCGGCGTTCATCTCCTCCCAGCCGGGCGGCAAGAGCAAGGACCACGGTAGCCCGTACCAGCCCGGAAGGCGCGGGTAGGTCACCCAGCTCCCGGCGCGCCAGGCCTCCATCATGCTGGAGATGTTTCCGCGCGGTTCGCGGTATAAAAAGATATACAGCGCGCCGGGAAACACGACGTCGAGGAATGGCTGGCGCAGGGCGTTCTTGGGGGTTTTCTCGAGAAACCGCAAACGACCGACGTCGAGATGGTCGATGAATTTGCGCCCATCGCGGTCCTGCAGGAAACGCGCGAAGCGGCGCCGCAGAAGCTCGACAATTTCGGGCGTCGCGTGCCGCTCGGTCAGGCGGTTGGAGTGGATTCGCCCGGCCACCGGATGCAGCGGCTTCAAGCCCTCGATGAACTGGTGGCTCTCTCCGCCGACGGTCCAGAATTCGGGCACCTCGGCGAGCGTCTCGAACAGCAGAGTGCTTCCCGACCGCGGCGCCGCCAGGATGATCACCGGCCGGTCGAACATCGAACTGAAATCCGGACGCAATGTCCTGCCCTGATACCGCACCAGGGGCTTAGGGCAACGAGTCGACCCCGACGCCCTCCTTTTCGATCTGCATCAGGTCGTGCTTGCTCACCCCGAGCTGCAGCAGCGCGGCGCTCGCCACGTAGATGGACGAGTAGGTGCCGATGATGATACCGACGATCAGGGTGAAAGCGAAGGCGTGGATGATCTCGCCGCCGAAAATGAACAGCGCGACCAGCACCAGCAAAGTGGTAACGCCGGTCATGATGGTGCGCGCCAGCGTTTCGTTGAGGGAGCGGTCGATCACCTCGATGGGCGCGCTCTTCAGCATGCGCGGGAAGTTCTCGCGGATGCGGTCGAACACGACGATGGTGTCGTTGAGCGAGTAACCGATCACGGCCAGCAGGGCCGCCACCACGGTGAGATCAAACTGCACGTGCAGGGCCGAGATGATGCCCATGGTGATGATGACGTCGTGGACGAGCGCGGCCACGGCGCCGGCCGAAAAGCGCCACTGGAAGCGCATCATCACGTACAAGAAGATGCCGATCAGCGCATAGACCATGGCGAGCAGGCCCTGCTCGGCCAGTTCCTCGCCGACCTGCGGGCCGACGAACTCGACGCGGAGCATTTCGACTTCGCCCTCGACACCCTGCTGCAGGGCAGCCAGCACCAAGGTCGATATCTCCGCGTCGCTCTCTTCCTCGCTGCGCGGCGGAATGCGCACCACGATGTCGCTGGCGGCCCCGAAAGTCTGCACCACGGCGTCGTCCAGCCCTGCTTCGCGAAGGTTGTCGCGCACTTGCTCGATGTCGGCGGCGTCCGGGAATTTGACCTCGATCAGCGTGCCGCCTGTGAAGTCCAGGCCGAAGTTGAGCCCGCGGGTGGTCAGTGAAACGATGCTGAGCGCGATGAGCACGGCGGAGGCGATAAACGCCAGATTGCGCTTGCTCATGAATTTGAAGTTCGGCCGTTGCTTGAAAAATTTCATAACCGCAACCTCAGATTGCCAGCTTGGCGACGCGTTTGCGACCGCCATAAATCAGGTTGACCACCGCCCGCGTGCCCATGATGGCGGTGAACATGGAAGTGACGATACCCAGCGACAGCGTGACGGCGAAGCCCTTGACCGGGCCGGTGCCGAACAGGAACAGCACAAAGGCCGCAATCAGCGTCGTAATGTTGGCGTCCGCGATGGTCGAGAATGCCTTGTCGTAACCCGCGCGGATGCTCGCCTGCGGCGTGTTGCCGTTACGCAGCTCTTCGCGTATTCGCTCGAAAATCAACACGTTGGCGTCGACCGCCATACCCACGGTCAGCACGATGCCGGCGATGCCGGGCATGGTGAGCGTGGCGCCGAGCAGCGACAGCAGGGCGAAGAGCAGCACGAGGTTGGCGAACAGCGCGAGGTCCGCGACCAGCCCGAAAACCCGGTAATAAAGCGCCATGAACACGAGCACCAGCACGAAGCCGATGACGACCGACTTGAAGCCCTGCTCGACGTTGAGCTTGCCGAGGCTGGGGCCGACCGTGCGCTCCTCGACGATCTCCATGGGCGCGGCCAGCGCACCGGCGCGCAGCAGCAATGCCAGCTGGCTGGCCTCGTCGATGGAATCGAGGCCGGTGGTCTGGAAGCGCTTGCCGAAGGGCTCGCGCACCACGGCTACGCTGATGACTTCCTCGGTCTTCCGCCCACCGGGTTTCTGCTCGATGTAGACCACCGCCATGCCGTTGCCGACGTTTTCCCGGGTGAAGTCCAGCATGCGGCCGGCGCCGACACCGTCCAGGGTGACGCTGACCTGCGGCTGTCCGGTGCGCTGGTCGAATCCGCTGGATGCGCCGATGAGCTGGTCGCCGGAAACGATCAGGCGTTTCTTCAACAATACCGGCTGCCCGGTGCGGTCGAAGTAGAGCCGCGATTCGGGCGGCACACGCCCGGTTTCCATGGCGGTGAAGGGATCACTGCCCTCGTCCACTGCGCGGTACTCCAGCGTTGCCGTGGCACCGATAATCTTCTTGGCTGCGACCGTATCCTGGATGCCCGGCAGCTGCACGACGACGCGATCGGCGCCCTGCTGCTGGATGACGGGCTCGGCCACGCCCAGCTCGTTCACGCGGTTGAACAGCGTGGTGATGTTCTGCTTGAGGGCGGTCTGCTGCAGTTCAATGAGCTGCTGCTCCTGCACCGTCGCCGACAGCCCGAAATTCCCGCCCTGCTCGATCTCGCGTACGTTGAGCCCCTGCAGGCTCTGGTCGCTGCGCAGGACCTCACGGGTCCGCTCGAGGTCCTCGGCCGAGCGCAGCATGGCCACAAGGCCGTTGCCCTCGCGGCGTACCGAGATGTAACGGATGCCTTCCTCACGCAGCGCCGACCGGATGTCGTCCACGTAACGGTCGAGCTGCTGGCCGCGGGCAGTGTCCATGTCGACCTGCATCAGGAAGTGCACGCCGCCCTGCAGATCGAGGCCCAGCGTCATCGGTTTGCCGCCGAAAGCCCGCAAAAACTGCGGCGTGGCATGCGCCAGGTTGAGGGCCACCACGTACTGTTCGGCCAGCGCCTTGCGAATGGCGTCGGCCGCACGCAACTGGTCGTCGGCGTTGTTGAATCGATAGAGCAGCTTGTTGGCGATCTGCTCGCGGCTCTTGTAGCCAATCTGCTCGACCACCAGGACGTCGTCGATGCGGGTCTCCAGGTCAGCGGGGATCGAGAAACCGCGCGCCGAAGTCACCTGCACCGCCGGGTCTTCGCCAAACAGGTTGGGCAGCGCGTACACCGTACCCACCACGAGGATGATCACGATGAGCAGGTACTTCCAGGCAGGATATTGATTCATGCTTCAGACTCGAAAACAGCCGCGGCGCAGTCCCCGGGCGGAAATTACTCGGACGATTTCACCGTGCCTTTCGGCATGACGCTCGAGACCGCGTGCCTCTGTATCTTGACCACGACGTTGTCGGCCAGTTCGAGGGTGAGGAAGGTCTCGCCGACATTCAGAATCTTACCGAGCAGGCCGCCGTTGGTGACGACTTCGTCGCCCTTGGCCAGGTTGGCCACGAGCTGCCGGTGCTCCTTGGCGCGCTTCATCTGTGGGCGGATCAGCAGAAAATAGAAGATGACGAAGATGATGATGAGCGGCAGGAAGCTCATGAGGCCGCCGCCCTGGGGCGCGGCATCCTGCGCGTAAGCACTGGCGATAAGGAAGTCCATGGAAAGCCTCGAGTTTTCTTCTGTTCAGCCGATATGGGGGTTCGTCATGGCGATTCAAACCGCCGATGTCCCCCGAAATTCGGCAGGCCGGCGATTATAAAGCATAGGCGTAGCGAAACCTATGGTCGGTGTAGCGAGGAAGGGTCGCGGCAATCATTCCCAGCCGGCTTGGTATTCGGCGAGGAAAGCGCTGCTGAAGTCGGCCAGGCGGCCGGCGGCGATGGCTTCGCGCACGCCCTTCATGAGCTGCTGGTAGAAAAAGAGGTTATGCATCGTCATCAGCCGCGAGCCGAGGATCTCGTTGCAACGGTCGAGGTGGCGCAGGTAGGCGCGGGAATAACCACCGCGGCAGGCCTGGCAGCCGCATTCAGGGTCGATCGGCATCGTGTCGTCGTCGTAATGCGCATTGCGGATCTTCATGACACCCCGGCGCGTGAACAGGTGACCGTTGCGGGCGTTGCGGGTCGGCATCACGCAGTCGAACATGTCGACGCCGCGCAGCACCGAGGCGATCAGGTCTTCCGGGCGCCCCACGCCCATCAGGTAACGCGGCTTGTCATCCGGCAGCGCCGGCACCGTGAAGTCCAGGACCTCATTTCGCTCCTCGAAGGGCTCGCCGACGGCCAAGCCACCGATCGCGTAGCCATCGAAGCCGATGTCGACCAAGCCACGGGCGGATTCGTGGCGCAGGGCGTCAAAGACGCCACCCTGCACGATGCCAAACAGCGCGTTTCGGTTCCCTTCGTGGGCCTTCTTCGATCGTTCCGCCCAGCGCAATGACAATGCCATGGAATCACGGACCTCCTGCTCGGTGGCAGGATACGGCGTGCATTCGTCGAGCACCATCACGATGTCGGAGTTGAGGGCGCGCTGCACGGCCATCGACTCCTCGGGGCCCAGAAAAATGCGGTCACCGTCGACCGGCGAGGCAAACTCGACGCCGGCCTCGCTGATCGTGCGGCGCTCGGCCAGGCTGAACACCTGGAAGCCGCCGGAGTCCGTGAGAATGGGGTTGTCCCAGCGCATGAAGCCGTGCAGGCCGTCGTGCCGTTCGATCACCTCGGTGCCGGGCCGCAGCATCAGGTGGAAAGTGTTACCAAGCAGGATCTCCGAGCCCGATGCGCGTACGTCTTCGGGCGTCAGCGCCTTGACGGTGCCGTAGGTGCCGACCGGCATGAACGCTGGCGTGTGCACCACGCCGCGATCGAATTCCAGCCTTCCAAGGCGGGCCCTGCCGTCGGTCTTGTCTAGCGTGAATTTCACAGGATCAACATCGCATCGCCGTAGCTGAAGAACCGGTAGCGCTCCTCGATCGCATGCGCATAGGCAGCCTTGATGCGCTCCAGGCCGGCGAAAGCGCTTACCAGCATCAACAACGTCGACTCCGGCAGGTGGAAGTTGGTGATCATGCCATCGACCGCGCGGAATTTGTAACCGGGGTAGATGAACAAGCGGGTCTCGACATTGGATACCTCGGCCAATCCACCGTTATCGGCTGCCGTTTCGAGGCTGCGCACGGCGGTGGTGCCGACCGCGATCACGCGGCCGCCGCGGGCCTTCGTTTCCGCGAATTGACACTGCAAGGTGCGCGGCACATACATGACCTCGGCGTGCATCCGGTGGTCCTCCACGCGCTCCGCGCGGACGGGTTGGAAGGTACCGGCCCCGACGTGCAGGGTCACAAATCCGCGGGAGATTCCGCGCTCATCCAGGCGATTTAGCAGCGCTTCGTCAAAGTGCAAACCGGCGGTCGGCGCGGCGACGGCGCCGGGGTTGCGCGCGTACACGGTCTGATAGCGTTCCCGGTCATCCGGCTGGTCGGGGCGATCGATGTACGGCGGCAGCGGCACGTGCCCTGCGTTTTCCAGCAAGTCGATGAAGTCACCTCTCGGATAGTCGACGGTGTAAAAGTCGCCCTCGCGATCGCCGACAACCAGCCGGGCGTCCATGCCTTCCACTGTGAGCACGCTGCCGGGATGGGTCGGCTTGCTGGCCTTGAGCTGAACCAGCGCCCAGTCCTCCCCGATCAGCCGTTCGACCAGGATCTCGACCTTGCCGCCGGTTTCCTTGCGTGCGAACAGCCGCGCCGGTATGACCCGCGTGTCGTTGAAGACCAGCAGGTCGCCCCCGCGCAGCAAGTCCGGCAAGTCGGCGAACATCGCGTCCCGGTATTCGCCCGTTGCCCGCGACAGGCACAAGAGCCGGCTGGCCGACCGCTCCGGCAGCGGCTGCTGGGCGATCAACTCCTCCGGCAACTCGTAATTGAAATCACTGACCTTCATGGCCGGCGCATTGTAAGCGCAAACGGGTCGCGGCGAGGGCGCCGCTCCTACAAAGGGCCCGAGTCCTCGCCAGGAACTTGTAGGAGCCGCGCCTCGCGGCGATTGAAGCGCCTGGTCGCGGCGAGGGCGCCGCTCCTACAACGGGCCCAAGGCCTTGCCGAGAGGGCGCCGCTCCTACAAGGGGCGCGGGCTAGGGGTGCCCTTTTCGCGACCCTCGACGGGAGGGACCCCGGCGAGGAGCCTACAGGGATGTATTCACGGCGTGTCGCGAAAAGGGCACCCCTTCCGCGCACCTGCTGATGAACTGGGATGCAAATGGCGCAACACCTATAATCGGTCGACCGCCATGAATGAACAGAAACCAAAAGCAAACGGCCTGAGAATCGACATCCACAGCCACGTGCTGCCGCCGGCGTGGCCGGACTTCAACGAGAGATTCGGCGTCAGCGGTTTCCCGACGCTGGAGCAGGAGGACGGCCGCACCATCATCAAGCGCCATGGCAAATTCTTCCGCGAAGTGTGGCTCAACATCACCGACATCGAACTGCGCATCGCCCAATATTCCAAGCATGGCGTCAGCGTCCAGGTCATCTCGACCGTGCCGGTCATGTTCAGCTACGACCAGCACGCCGAGCATGCGTTGGCCATGTCGCAGGTGCTGAACGACCACGTCGCCGAAGAACAGGCCGCCCGCCCAAGGCAGGTCATCGCGCTTGGGACCGTGCCCATGCAGGACGCCGACACCGCGATCAGCGAACTGCGGCGGCTGAAGGAGGAGCTGAATGTGCCCGGCATCCAGATCGGTTCCAACGTCAACCAGAAAAACCTCGGGGACGAGGAGTTTTTCCCGATCTTCGAGGCTGCCGCCGACCTGGGACTCGCCATCCTGGTGCATCCCTGGCAGATGATGGGTCAGGCCGACATGCAGAAATACTGGCTGCCCTGGCTGGTCGGCATGCCCGCCGAGGTCAGCCGCGCGATCTGCTCGATGATCTTCGCCGGAGTGCTGGAGCGCCTGCCGGCGCTGCGGGTGTGCTTCGGGCACGGCGGCGGAGCCTTTCCGTTCACGATTGGCCGAATCGAGCACGGCTTCAACATGCGCCCCGACCTGGTGGCGGTCGACAACCCGGTCAATCCGCGCGAATACCTGGATCGGATCTGGGTCGATTCCGTAACCCACGACCCGAAGGCCCTTCGTTATCTGCTCGACGTCATGGGCGAGCGGCGCGTCATTTTCGGCACCGATTATCCCTTCCCTCTGGGTGAGCAGAAGCCGGGCGAAGTCGCCGCCCAACTCGACCTTCCTGAAGAAACCTTGCGGGCGCTGTTTGCCGATAATGCACTGGAGTGGCTCGGGCTGGACAAACAGGATTACCTGTGACGCAGGTTTTCACCCGGAATAAGGTCAGTTGGCACGCGGACTTCTCACGCGGCCGCTCCCTGGCCATTTCATTTGACCCCGGGGGACAGCATCCCAGCTTCTTTGCCGAAACCGGCGTTCGGTCCCGGCCGTTGCGCCGCGGCGATTTCGTCGGCGACATTTCGAGCGGCGGGAGCTGCAACGCCGAGGTCATCGAATTTTCCACCCATTCACACGGCACGCACACCGAATGCATCGGCCACATCCTTCCGGACCGTCAGGCCGTGATCGGCACCGTCGATGAGGCGCCGACGCTGATGCGCCTTTTAACCGTCCCGTTCGAGTCGCTGGACCACGGCGTGTTCATCCCGGCCTCCGCCCTCGACCCACTTCAGGGCTTCGAGGGCGGGGCGCTGGCGATCCGTACCCTGCCCAATGGGGCCGACAAGCAGTGGCGCAATTACGATGAGGCACCGCCCTTCCCGGTTCTTTCGCGAGAGGCGATGAAGAAACTGAGCGAACGTGCCCTCATGCACCTCCTGCTCGACACGCCGTCGGCCGATCAACCCGAAAGCCAGGAGCTCGAAAACCATGCCATGTGGTGGGGCCTGTATGCGCGTGAGACGCCCGGTGTCCCTAATGCCGCTGCGCGCAGCATCACCGAAATGATCTACGTCCCGGATGACATTACCGATAACGATTACTGGCTGGACCTGCAGCTCGCGCCAATCGTGTCGGACGCGGTACCCAGCCGGCCGGTCATTTATCCGGTGAGCCGACACGTATTCATCCAGGGCCAAGGGACAAAGCGTTGGACGCCCCTTCGGTGAACACGGCGCGCGAGCGGGCCCTCGCGCTGGACGCCGTCGACCCCCTTGCCGGATTCCGCGACCGCTTCTGGATTCCGCAGCGGCCGGATGGTTCTGATCAGCTCTATTTTTGCGGCAACTCGCTCGGCCTGCAGCCGAAGGCGCTGGCCGCCGAGATGGAGCAGGAACTCGAGGCCTGGAAGGACCTGGGCGTGGCCGGTCATTTCGAGGGCCGCTTCCCCTGGATGCCCTACCACGAATTCCTGCGCGAACCGCTGGCGCGCCTGACCGGCGCCTTGCCCCATGAAGTCGTCGCCATGAATTCGCTGACGGTGAACCTGCACCTGATGATGGTCAGCTTCTACCGACCGGATGGCCGTCGTCGCCGCATCGTCATCGAGCAGCAGGCCTTTCCCTCGGACCGTTACGCGGTCGCCTCGCAGATCCGTTTCCACGGCCTCGATCCTGCCGAATGCCTGGTGGAACTCGGGCCGACGGGCGCCTCAGAGGAGGGCGGCGATCGCTTTATCGACGAGGCCGATATCGAGGCCTTCCTCGCCGAGGAAGGAGACTCGGTGGCCCTGGTGCTGTGGCCGGGCGTGCAGTACGCAACAGGCCAGGTATTCGACCTCGCGCGAATTGCTGAGGCAGCGCGGACGGCCGGCGCGAATATCGGCTTCGACCTCGCCCACGGCGCCGGCAACGTGCCGTTGGCGCTGCACGATTCGGGCTGCGATTTCGCGGCCTGGTGCAGTTACAAGTATCTCAACGCCGGCGCCGGCGCGGTGGCCGGCTGTTTCGTTCACGAACGCCACAGCGGGCGCAGCGACCTGCCCCGCTTCCACGGCTGGTGGGGCCACGACCCCGACCTACGGTTCAGGATGGGCCACGATTTCGTGCCGGCTCCGGGCGCCGACGCCTGGCAGCTTTCCAATCCTCCGATCCTGGCCGTGGCGCCGCTGCGGGTGTCGCTGGAGGAATTCGAGCGGGCTGGCATGGACAGGCTGCGCCAAAAATCGCTGGCGCTGACGGGCTACCTCGCCAAGCTGATCCAGGCCGAACTCAACGAGGTGCTGGAAATCATCACGCCGCTCGAAGAGGCGCGCCGCGGCTGCCAGCTTTCGCTGCGCGTGCGGGCCGGACACGAGTCGGGCCGCGCGCTGTTCGAGCACCTCGAGCACGAGGGCGTCGTCACCGACTGGCGCGAGCCGGACGTCATCCGCGCCGCGCCGGTGCCGCTTTACAACCGCTTCGAGGACTGCTGGGGGCTGGTCGATCACATCCGCAGGTGGGCGCAATCATGAGCGGCAGGCCGGCACGCACGGTGACCATCATCGGCGCCGGCATGGCCGGCACGCTGCAGGCCGTGCTGCTGGCAAAACGCGGCCACCGAATCGAGCTTTTCGAACGCAGCCCGGATCCGCGCAAGGGCAACGCGCCGGCCGGCCGTTCGGTGAACCTCGCCCTCGGCGAGCGCGGGCGCCATGCCCTGAGAGTCGGTGGGCTGCTCGAGGAGGTCGATGCCTTCTCCATCTCGATGCGCGGGCGGATGCTCCACGACCCGCAGGGCGAAACCCGTCTCCAGCCCTATGGCAAGGACGAAAGCGAGGTCATCTACAGCGTCCACCGCGCGCGGCTCAACCACTGCCTGCTGAACGCAGCCGACGCGCTGGATGATGTGGAAATCCATTTCGACCACCGCCTCGAGGGCATTGACTGGGATCAAGGCCAGGCGATTTTTGCCGGGCCCGACGGCGGCGAGCGTCGACACGGTTTCGAGACCATGATCGGCGCCGACGGTGCCGGCTCGGCGCTGCGCCAGGCCATGCAATCAGAAACCGACTTGGGCGTGAGCGAAGAACTGCTGAACACCGGCTACAAGGAGCTCACCATCCCCGCCGCGCCGGATGGCTCGCACCCGCTCGACCCCAATGCGCTGCACATCTGGCCGCGCGGCGGTTTCATGCTGATTGGTCTCGCCAACGCCGACGGCAGTTTTACGATGACGCTGTTCCTCGACAACGAGGGCCGCGACGATATGCCGGGCTTCGACCGGCTCGGCGACTGGCCGGCGCAGCGGGCCTTCATGGAGGAGAATTTTCCCGACGCCGTTCACCTGATGCCCAGGCTTAAGACCGAATTCCGCGACAACCCGGTGGGCCTGCTCGGCACCATCCGCTGCCGCCAATGGCACCTGGGTGGCAAGGCGCTGATCATCGGCGATGCCGCGCACGCCATCGTGCCCTTCCACGGCCAGGGCGTGAACGCGGCCTTCGAGGATTGCGTGGAGCTGGTGGACTGTATCGGCGACGGTGCTCGCGCCTGGGAAGACGTGTTCGCCGATCTGCAGGCCCGCCGCCGCGACAACGCCGAGGCCATCGCTGACATGGCGCTGGAGAACTACGACATCATGCGCGAGTCGGTGCGTCACGAGGGGTTTTTGTTACGCAAGGCGCTGGAGCATGAACTGGAGCGCCGCCACCCCGGCCACTTCGTCGCCCGCTACTCTCTGGTGATGTTCCACCGCATCCCCTACGCCGAAGCCTACCGCCGCGGCGAGATCCAGGCCGGGATCCTGGACGAACTGCTGGCCGATGCCAGCAGCCTCGACGATGTCGATTACGATCTGGCTGCGGATCTGGTTAAGGAGAAACTCGAACCCTTATAGAAGCGGCTTCAACCGCGACGATCGCGGCGAGGCGCCGCTCCTACAAGCTCTTGGCAACGCCACCAAGTAAATTGGCACTGGGATGTGCCAACGCCCGAAGGGCGCGAGCCTTTGAAAACCGCGCTTTTCAATGGCGCGATGCAAGTGGGCCAGGATGGCCCATCTTGCTCATTCTTATAGAAGCGGCTTCAGCCGCGACGATCGCGGCGAGGCGCCGCTCCTACAAGCTCTTGGCAACGCCACCTAATGGTTGTAGGAGCGGCGCCCTCGCCGCGATTCGGTGCCGGTCCTACTCGCAAACCAGCGTGTCGGATAATTTAACGATAGCGTCCGTGCGCTGAATCGACTGCAGCAGCGGCGGATCGAGGACGAAATCGAGCGTCCACTGCCCGTTTGTTTCGTCGTCAAAGGTCCGAGTCACCAGTCCAACGGTATCCCAAACGACCTCCTCCGGCGTGCACACGGCGCAGAATCCGTCGAACTGCAGCAGGGGGATTTCGGTCGCGGTTGCCGACTGGTTGTCGTCGTCCGCGGCGATCACCCAGCGCGGCACGCCCCGGGCGTCGAACAGGTAATGCACCTGTGCCTGGGCCGCGTTGTAGACCAGCACCGTGGAACCGCCCAGGCCGGCGATGCCGCGGTACCAGTGACCGGTGTAACTCGGCGTTCCGCCGTTGATTTGCGGGCAGGTGTTCGGGCCGTTGGGATGCATCGGGTCGAAGCCCGACTCGCCGAACAGCGTGTAGCTCATGACCACCTGGCTGTCGGAAAGGAAGGTCATCGACACCACGCCGTTCTGCTTTTCCTGCTGCTCGGCGCCATCGTTGGTCACGCGCAGGAAGTCGGCGACCCACACGTTGCCGACCGGCGACGGACCGCTCGCGATGTACCACGTGGGCTGGCCGTCGACATCGTAGGTGTACCACACGAGGAAGCTGAAATCACCGGCGTTGTTCCACTCGGCGCCCTGGTAGATGGCCCGGTCGAAGTCCCACAGGCCCTTGTGGGGGCTCAGGCTGGAGGGATCGGACTGCAAATCGACCTGAATGGTGACCGATGAGGCCGAGTTGGCATTGTTGGAGAGCACCACGAAATACCGGCCCGGCTCGCCGAAGTCGTTGATCGCCAGGCTCGGCCCCTCGCCGTTGCCGCCGGTCACGGATGCCACGAGTTGAGCGCCGCCGGCGAGCTGATCGAAGGGCGGCGAGTTCAACGCCCCGGGATAATTCTGCCGGCGGAGCTCGAACGCCAGGTTGTTGCTTTGCTGCGCGCCCCTGCCGTCGGCGCTCACCACCATGGTGGTGACCCCTGCGGGCACGTCGATGTACATCCGCTCATGGTTCGAATTTGCGGCCAGCGCCAAGCGGTGCTCGCGCCCCGCCATCAGGGGCAGGGTCTGCGGCGCCGCGATGCCGGTGCGGTTGAAGCGCACAGGCACCACGCCGACATTGTCGGGGCTGTCGCGATCGGTGCCGATGCCCACGGCCCCCAGGAGGTACTCGCCCGGCACGGCATCGACGTTGCTCCAGCTCAATCGCAGGTCGAGAAGCTCCTGCGCGCCGACGATGCCGGGCCCGCTGACGACCAGATCGGAGCTGTCCTCGCTGCCGATCACGGCGCTGACCAGCGTTGCCGCATCGCCCTGCGCATTGTCGGTGTCCCAGTTCTGGACGATGATCCAGTAATCGCCCGGCGGCGGCGTGAAGAGGTCACACAGTTCCAGGTCGTCTGGCGACGTGCTCGAGCACAGCAGCTCCGATTCCTCGGTCATGCCGTTTTCGTTGTCGTCGCGGCCGACGAACAGATCCAGATCGTTCGAAGTAGACTCAAGGGTCATCGAGTGCAGCCACAGGGCGCCCGGCGGAACCTCGTGCCAGACCGTGAACGTGCCCGGCGGGCCGTCGTAAGGATCCTCGTTTTCAGGTTGTGGGGTTTGGGGCTCGGGCTCGGCCGCCGTCGGATCCTGGATGATCGTTTGCGTGGTGATGGTCGGGCGAACCAGCCCGCCGCTGGTGAAGGTGGCGTCCGGCAGGGCGACCAGCCCGGCAAGGCTTCTCTCGGTCCACCCGGCATTGGCGTCGCTGTTGATCGTCCATTGATCCGGCAAGGCACCGCCGTCGTAGAACAGCGCCGCCGTCAGGTATTGGTCGGGATGGCCGGCGGCGCTCAGGCGCAAGACGCCGTAAATCCATTGCCCCACGAGCATACTGCCGCGCAGGTCGAATTCGATGGCGAGATTCTGCGAGCCTCCGTTGCCCAGCACGAAGTTGCTCGGCGCCACATCGACCTCGACGCCGTTCGGGAAGTCCATGGGGGTGACCTGCCAGCTCGCCCCGCCCGTCATGTCGGTGACCCGGCGTGAAAAGTCGCAGATGCCGGCGCAGGAACTGTCGACCAGGCTGAACAGGTTGAGGTCTTTGGGCTCACCGCCGAGCACGGGGTCCGCCGATTCGAATTCGTCGGCCGAAACGTCGAGATAGAGCCCGGCATCGGCGGCCTCGCCGAGCTGCGGGCGGCCGGCGCCGCGCTCGTGCGGGGTCGCCGGCGCGCCGTTCTGGTCGCGCGCCAACTCGGGCGTGGACGTGGTCTCGAGCGCTGAAATGATCTGCGAGGGTGACCAGTTTGGGTGCAGCGACTTGAGCAGCGCGGCCGCGCCGGCCGCATGCGGCGATGACATCGAGGTGCCATTGAGAAGTGTGAAGTCCTGGCCCTCGTACCACGCCGACAGGATGTCGGTGCCCGGCGCGATCAAGTTGGGTTTAAGGATATTTTGCACCGGGGGTGCGGCGGGGCCGCGCGAACTGCCCGCGGAAAGCAGGTCGCCGTACAGCGGATCCTCGACCAGGCTGAACCCCGAGATGGCGCCCTGGTGGCCGCTGCCAAAATTGAGCCAGTTGCGAAGCTGATCGCCCGCCGCATCGCCGACATGGCTTGCCGGCAGACAATGATCGTCGGCCACGATGGATTCGCCTTCCAAATCGGTGTTTGCCAGGATGTAGCCACCGGCGCCCGCCAGCATCAGGTTCTTGCCTTTTTCGACCCTGCCGTAAGTGCCGCGGTCGCACACCACGATCTCTCCGTTAAATACGGGGTTGCCGGCCCAGGGATTGCTGAGGCCCTGGTTTTGTCCGCAGGTGGCTTGCAGTTCCGGGATTCCGGTCCCGCACAGGGGAAAGCCGTAGTCGCTGGCATGCACGATGGGCCGCACGCCGATGCCGTCGCTGAGGCTGGCGCCGACCAGGTCGGCGGGCGGTGGCGCGCTGCCGCCGCTGAGGTTCTCGACGATGCTGCCGAAGATGCGGTGGTGGGTGGCGTTGCCGACGCTCAGGATCCACGGCGCGTTTGCCGGCGAGCCGATCGAGCCCGGGTTCGGCCCCTCGTTGCCGGCGGACGTGACCACCACGATGCCCGCGGCGCGCGCATTCAGGAAGGCCGTCGGCGTGGTGCCGCCGGTCCAGGGATCGAAGGCGTTGGTGCCGATCGAGTAGTTGATGACGTCGACGCCATCCTGGATCGCCTGGTCGATGGCGTCCAGTATGGCCGAGCCCTGGCAGCCGCCGCCGTTGGGCTCCGGCGGCTCGCCGATGTAGCAAACGCGGTAGGAGACGATGTTCGCGTGCGGCGCGACCCCCGAAACGTCGACAATCTCGCTCTCTGCCAGCTGCACGGTCATCCGGTTACCGGCGGCGATGCCCGACACGTGGCTGCCGTGGCCGGAGTTGTCGCGGCCGTCTGTGTTTTCCTCGACGACGTCGGTGGTGCTCGGGTTGTCCTGCACGAAGTCGTACACGCCCACCAGCTTGTCATTGCAGTCGACGTCGTTCTGGCTGCACAGGCCGAGCTGCTGGCCATAGGGATTGACGTGGTTGTAGCCGTCGCCGCCCGGGTCGGTAAACGAGGGATGTTCCCAGTTGATGCCCGAATCGATGATGCCGACGACGATGCCTTCGGCCTGCGCGGCGCCGTGGCCGGTCTGGCCGTTCCAGATGAACGGGGCGCCGATCCACTCGGGGCCGGCGTCGGTATGCAGTTTGTGTTCGCGATCCGGCTGCACGGACTTGACCAGCGGCAGGGTGGCGACTTGCGCCGCTTCCGCCGGCGTCAGGCGTACGGCCATGCCGTTGAGGGCGTAGTGGTACCTGCGAAACGGCTGAAGCTGGCGCGACAGCATGACCGAGGCTTCCAGCTCGAAGGTGTCGTGGCGGGCATCGAGAAATTGCTTGTATTCGCGCGTCTCGGCGGCCTTGGCGTCGAGTTTGTGCCGGCCGGCCGACTTGGAAATCGCCGGCGCCATGGACTGCACGCCGCTGTCCGTCGGCACCGAAAGCGGGCCGCCGCGGTAGGCGGCAACGGCCGGGTCCTGGAGTTCGATGATATAACTGCGCTCCGCCGATCCGCCTTCGGGCGGGCGCGCGGACGCCGAAAACGGCAGGACCGCCAACACGGCAACAAGGCCTATCGCCACGCAGCGGCCGGTTTTCGCACTATGCATTCGGGTCATCACTAATCCTCGTCCTTGGGCCCCTCGACACGTGTTGCGTGCCTCATGGTGACCAACTCTTCCGCCGCAGTCGGGTGAATGCCGATGGTCGCGTCGAATTGCTCCTTGCTCAAACCGGATTTTACGGCGACCGCAAAACCCTGAATAATTTCCGGCGCATCGAGACCGACGATGTGCAGCGCGACGACCCTTCGATTTGCCTTGGCCACGATCAGCTTCATCATCGTGATTTCGTCGCGCCCCGAAAGGGTGTGCTTCAACGGCCGGAATTCCGATCGGTAGATCTCCAGGTCGCCGTAATGCAACCTCGCCTTGTCCTCGGGCAGTCCCACCGCAGCCACCGGCGGCTGCGAGAACACCGCCGAGGGCACCCACTCGTGGTCCACCGGCCGTTCCATTCCGCCGAACTGCGTGTCGGCGAAGGCGTGGGCCTCGTGGATCGCCACCGGCGTCAGATTAAGGCGCTGTGTCACGTCGCCAACCGCGAAGATGTGCGGCTGGCTGGTTCGGGACCATTCGTCCACCACGATCGAGCCATGCGGAGTCAGCTCCGCCCCGGCTTCCTCGAGCCCCATGTCGCGGACATTCGGCACGCGGCCTGTCGCATACATGACCTGATCCACCTTGAAATGCTTACCCTTGCTTGTCGTCAATTTCAGCCCGTCGCCGGTTTTCTCGATGGCGGCGATGTCGCATTCAAGGCGCAGCTCGACCCCTTTCTTGGCCATCTCGGCGGTCACGACGCGGCGCACGTCCTCATCGAAACCGCGCAACAAGGCGTCACCGCGGTAAACCAAAACGGTCTCCGCTCCGAGGCCGTTGAAGATCCCGGCAAACTCGCAGGCCACGTAGCCCCCGCCGACGATGGCGATTCGCGGCGGCAACTCCTCGAGGTCGAAGGCTTCATTCGAGGTGATGGCATGCTCGCAGCCCGGAATACTCGGCATCCATGGATGCCCGCCGGTCGCGACCAGGATCTTCTCCGCGGAGAGAGTACGATCCCCCACCTGAACGCGGTGTGAATCAAGGAAAACGCCCCGCTCGCGGAAGTGCTGAACGCCCCGGCGTTCCAGCACGTCGATATAGACCTGCTCCAGGCGCGCGATCTCGCGGTCTTTCGCTTCGATGAGGTCCGGCCAGCTGAATTCCACTGAACCCACGCGCCAGCCGTAGCCTGCCGCGTCCTCGAAGTCCTCGGCGAAATGCGAGGCATAGACCAGCAACTTCTTGGGCACGCAGCCGCGAATCACGCAGGTGCCGCCATAGCGGTATTCCTCGCAAATCCCCACTTTCGCACCATGGCCGGCCGCGATGCGCGCGGCACGCACGCCCCCCGAGCCGGCGCCGATGACGAACAGGTCAAAGTCGTAATTCGACATGAAGTCTCCGTAGGAATCCGGGCATTTTCCAGTAGTTGGTATTGGTTGTCATCAATGGCAAGGAACGGGGGCTCTTTCAAAAACACGCATGAATACATCCCTGTAGCTCTTCGCCGACATCCCGGTCGTCGAAGGTTTTTGAAAGAGCCCCCGTAGCCCTTGCCCACAATTACGTCACGGCCTTGGCCGCGACGGTCGCGGCGGGGGCGCCGCTCCTACAAGCTCTTGGCGGCGTTGCTGGAAACTTGT
>Ga0268386_10001060_pt1 | contig 18585 bp, 15 predicted proteins | sample RVTome_15_FD_200260 | JGI IMG/M metagenome (GOLD analysis project Ga0268386, IMG submission 200260) | Soil microbial communities from uranium-contaminated site in the Upper Colorado River Basin, Wyoming, United States - RVT150D86... ...
GCTGTCGTGTCCCGCCGCGGCGTTGCGCCGCTTGACAAGGGCTTGCCATTGCCGGCGCGACGCGCCTTGCGGCGAAACACGACAGCGCCGCTGAATCCATCAATATCACCTTGTCAGAGTACTAGGGCCCCGTAACCCGCGATTCACATTTGTGCGGTCGCGCCTTGAGGAACTGACAGAAGCCGGTATGCTGGCTATCATCGCGAAGACCGGCCGGACGTTGCGCGGACTGGCCGGTCAGTACCTGGGCACCTGCTGCTTGCAGCAATGAACACTTTTTCGCGCACAAGGTCAATTGCCGCGCCGCGGCTTACCGTTCCGACTTCACCCTGACCACATCCGACCATGCTGAAAGCCGACAAACCCGATACGCGGCAGGGCCGACCTGCAAGACGGCGCTACCGAAGGTGGCTCGTCCTCGCTGCGGGATTCGGCCTTGTTTTCATGCTCGCGATAACCGCGTCGCTGATCGGCGCCTATTACTACGTCGCGCCCGGGCTGCCGCAGGCGGAGACGATCCGTGAGATCCCGTTGCAGATTCCCTTGAGGATCTACAGCCGCGACGGTCGCCTGATCGACGAGATCGGGGAGCGCCGTCGCATCGTCGTGACCTACGAAGACCTGCCGAAGTACGTGGTCGACGCATTCGTCGCGGCCGAAGACCGCCGCTTTTTCGAGCATCCCGGGGTCGATTATCGCGGGATACTGCGCGCCGCGGTCAGCTTCCTGCGCTATGGCGATGCGAGCGAAGGGGGCGGCGGAAGCACCATCACGCAGCAGCTTGCGCGTGACTACTTCCTGACGCGCGACGTGCTGTTCACGCGCAAACTGCGCGAGGCCTTCCTCGCCTACAAGATCGAACAGGAATTCACCAAAGAGGAGATCATGGCCCTGTTCGTCAACAAGATGTTCTTCGGCCAGCGCGCTTACGGCGTGGCGGCCGCAGCGCAGGTGTATTACGGCAAAGGCCTGCAGAACATGACCATCGCCGAGGCCGCGACCATCGCCGGCGTCTTGCCGTCACCCTCGTACTACAACCCTGTCACCAGCCCGTCGAACGCACTGATGAGGCGTAATTACGTACTGCGCCGCATGCACGATCTCGACTTCATCAGCAGGAGCGAGCTCGAAGATGCGACGAACTACCCGATGGAGTCCCGGCTGTACGGGACCAAGAACGAACTGTCGGCGCCGTGGGTGGCGGAAATGGCGCGCAGGGAGATGCTCGAGCGTTACGGTGAAGACGCCTATTCGGCCGGCTACAAAGTCGTCACCACCATAGACTCGAAACTGCAGGCGGCGGCGAACTACGCGTTGCGGAACGGACTGCTCGAGTTCACCCGACGGCGCGGCTACCGCGGACCGATCACGAACATTTCGGATGCGGTGGAAGGGCTGCCCGACCTACTGAAGAAACCCTACGCGGAGTGGCCGGACGAGCTGAAGCTGATGCTTGCGGAATACGGCAACCCCGGTGGACTGTCGGTGGCGCTGGTGACGGCACTCGATGACAAAGCGAACAGCGCTGACGTCGTGCTGCAGGACGGACGCAGCGAGACCGTGCCGTGGCGCGGGATATCCTGGGCAAAGCCTTTCATAGACCGGGAGGCATTCGGACCGGCGCCGGAAACCGTCGCCGAGGTTCTCGCTCCGGGGGACGTGGTGTACCTGATGCCGACGACTTCGGGCTTCTTTGCCCTCGCCCAGGTTCCCGAGGCGCAGGCTGCCGTGGTTTCTCTCGATCCCATGGACGGTGCGATTACGAGTCTCGCCGGCGGCTTCGATTTTTCGACCAGCAAGTTCAATCGTGTAACGCAGGCGGCCCGCCAACCCGGCTCTTCATTCAAGCCGTTTATCTATTCCGCCGCGCTGGAGCAGGGCAATACTCCGGCGACCATCATTCTCGACGCGCCGGTCGTCATCAACTCCTCGGAACTCGAGGCAGTGTGGCGTCCGCATAACTACACCGGCCGCTTCTACGGCGAACAACGGATGCGCGAAGCGCTGGTGAATTCGATGAACCTGGCATCGGTGCGCCTGCTGCTGAACAACACCGGCATTGGCAACGCCGTGCGTCATATCGCGAAATTCGGCTTCGGCGATGCCGCGCTGCCGCGCAACGGCTCGCTCGCGCTCGGCGGCGGCAATGCGACGCCGCTCGACATGGCGCAGGGATTTTCCGTGTTTGCCAACGGCGGCTACGCGGTAAAGCCGTATGTCATCGACTCGATCAGCGGGCCGGACGGCGAAATGCTGTACCGAGCCGAGCCGTCGGTCGTGTGCCGGGAATGCGAGGGAGACTTCGACGACATAGACGGCATGCGGGCCGCGCTGACCCCGGATCAGTTCGCGGATCGCGCCGCGCGTGCCCGTGACGGCGAGGAGAGCGAAATGACGCTGGACCAGATGGCCGCCGTAGGAGAGTCGTACCGGCCGGACGCCACGGCTGCCCCCGAGCTTTTTCGCGGCATAAAGCTCGCGCCTCGGGTGATCTCCGAACAGAATGCATACCTCGTATCCGACATGATGCGAGACGTCATCAGGCGCGGAACGGGCAGGCGCGCGCAACGGGCCCTCGGGCGCAGCGACCTGTCCGGCAAGACCGGAACCTCGAACGACCGGCGTGACGCCTGGTTCGGCGGTTTCAATGCGGACCTCTCGTCGGTCGTCTGGGTCGGCTATGACGACGACCTGCCGCTGGGGCAAGGCGAAGAGGGTTCGCGGACGGCGCTGCCGGTCTGGATCGAATTCACGAGAGTCGCGTTGAAGGGGGCGCCGCAGAATGCGTTGCCGATGCCGGACGGAATCGTCAGCGTGCGCATTTCCAGGACGACCGGGTGTCCTGCCTCCGCCGCGGATCCGGCTGAAGATGTCATGTTCGAAATTTTCCGCACGGATCACGTTCCCGAATGTGACAACCCGGATAATCAATCCGATATATTCAACACCAGTTACGAGGACAACGAAGAGGAGGAGGCCGAGCCGATTTTCTGAGGCATTCAAAGCTCGCCAGCCGGCGGCACCTGCGGGAAGTTCTGAAGGGTTTTCTCAAAGCAGTCTTAGGGAGATCGGATCATGGGCAGGAAGACGACCAACGGTATAGACCGTGCAAGACACGTGCTGGCGCAGGAGGCCGCGCGCATCATCGTCGAGCAAGGGATCCAGGATTATCGCGCGGCGAAGATCAAGGCTGCTGAACGGCTGGGTATGTCGACTCGCGGGGCGCTGCCCGGCAACAGCGAAATCGAACGCGCCGTAGGCGAGCACCTGCAACTCTTCGGCAGGGAATCTCACTCGGACCTTTTACGGCTGCTGCGACGAACCGCGCTGTCGGCGATGGAATTGCTCTCCCCGTTCGGCCCGCGACTGGTGGGCCCGGTGCTGCATGGAACGGCCGCCGCGAATTCCGCGGTGAATCTGCACGTCTTCTCCGACAGCTTCGAACTCGTCGCGCTCAGGTTGCGCGAGAACCGCGTCCCTTACCGCCTGTACGAACGCCGCCTCAAAAGCCGGCGCGATCAGTCAGAAACGTTCGCAGGTGTCCGCTTCATCCACGATGAAAGTGCGATCGAGGCGACTGTGTTCCCGGTTGACGGCGTGCGACAGGCACCGATCAGTCCCATCGACGGCAAGCCGATGCGGCGCGCCGATGCGCAGGCGGTGCGGGAGCTGATCGAGGAACCATAGCCGGCTCCCCAGGCGGAATGGCACCTGTCTATAAGGGTTGTCGCGGTGCTGCGTGGCGATTGTGGCGCGTTTTCGGCATCACCGGCGGGCACCGGTGATACCTCGGATCGTCCGTTGGCCGTATGGTTAAGTGCAATTGCCCCTAGGCGGCGTTTACCTTTCCTCGGCCGGTATGTAATCCCGTTGCACGGGACCGGTATAAAGCTGGCGCGGCCTGCTGATGCGCCCGTTCGGGTCCGTGATCATCTCGCGCCAGTGAGCGACCCAGCCTACGGTGCGTGCGATGGCGAACATGACCGTGAACATCGACGTCGGAATGCCAAGCGCGCGGTAAATGATCCCTGAATAGAAGTCCACGTTCGGATACAGATTCTTCTCGATGAAGTAATCATCGCTCAGGGCAACTCGTTCGAGTTCCAGCGCAAGGTCGAAAAGCGGTGTGTCGTTGCGACCCATCTGTTTCAGGACCTTGTGGCACATTTCACGGATGATCTGCGCGCGAGGATCGAAGTTCTTGTAGACCCGGTGCCCGAACCCCATCAGACGGAAAGGGTCATCCCGGTCCCTTGCCTTCGCGACGTACTTCGGGATGTTCTTCGCATCGCCGATCTGGTTCAGCATCTTGAGCACGGCTTCGTTGGCGCCGCCGTGTGCAGGACCCCAAAGGGCAGCAATGCCGGCCGCGATTGCGGAGTAGGGGTTGGCTCCCGAGCTTCCCGCCATTCGTACGGTGGATGTCGAACAGTTCTGCTCGTGATCGGCGTGCAGCACGAACAGGAGGTCGATTGCACGGGCCGCAACTTCGTCGATCCGGTACGGCTGCGCCGGAACCGCGAAAAACATGTGCAGCAGGTTCTCGCAGTAACCCAGGTCGTTGCGTGGATAGATGAAGGGCTGCCCTGCCGTCAGCTTGTAGGCCGCGGCCGCGATCGTAGGCAACTTCGCGACAATGCGATGAGTGAACACCTCGCGGGCATCCGGGTTGTTGACGTCCATCGTGTCGTGGTAATAGGCCGACATCGAACCAACGACCGCCGACAGCATCGCCATCGGATGCGCGTCATAGCGAAAGCCGTTGAAGAATCGCAGCATTCCCTCGTTGAGCATGGTGTGCGTGCGAATCGAGGTGTCGAACCGGGACAGTTCTTCCGGGGTCGGCAGGTCGCCGTATAAAAGAAGATACGCTACCTCTATGAAACTGGAGCGTTCCGCGAGCTGTACCACCGGGTACCCACGATACAAGAGCACGCCTTCATCACCGTCGATGTAGGTGATGGAGCTTTCGCAGCTTCCGGTCGCGACAAAACCCGGATCGTAGGTGAATACACCCTGTTCGCGGTAAAGGCGGCCGATATCGATAACATCCGGACCGATGGTGCCCTTGCGGACCGGCAGTTCCATAGATGTGCCAACGGGGCCGGTCAGGGTGTACGAGTCTTTGGCCATAACTTTCCTTGCGATTGTTTCCCTGGCAATAGTCTGGGGCGATCGCCGGTGCAGCCGGACATCACCGGCGGCCCTGCCGACGGTCTGCATGGGCATCGCCAATTAGCGAATTCGATGGTGTTCCCGCGGCTCGCGACGCGGCCGGTCTCGCGCGGCCGAGCGCCTTCGTTCCGCCATGTTGCCGTAAGCAGGAAAACCGAGCAAATCAGGCGCACGAAAGCGGGTACGCGCTGCCGCTCCGAACGGCAGGTGAGCGCGCGAGGCGCGGATCACCGATCCGCGGGCAGTGGAAAGGAGGCTTACTCGCTGATGCCGTACTTGCGACGGAACTTGTCGACGCGGCCGCCCGAATCGACGATCTTCTGCTTGCCGGTGTAGAACGGATGGCACGCCGAGCATACCTCGACGTGGAGGTCGTGACCCAGGGTGGAACGGGTCGTGAATTCGTTGCCGCAGCTACAGGTGACCTTCATTTCCTTGTAGTCCGGGTGTATCTCGGCCTTCATCAATCGTCTCCGGGGATATCAATCTCGCTCACGCGGCTCGGCGCCTGGCGGGCGGGCACGGGGAAAGGGCCGCGTAGGATATAGGGAAGATAAGGCGCCCGCAAGCGGCCGCCCGGTGAGCCCGATTATCCACAAAACCTGTGGATAACTCTGTGGAACAAAATTGAGTGAATGAGCTAAGTCGGGATTTTTAAAGCTCGCGTATCAGAATGTCTATTTTATGTGCAAATTGTTAAAAGTATATTTTTCAAAAACTTGGACTCGATTCTCCACAGCCGGGCTCAATTAGCGAGCTTACTGCACGGAAAATACAGGCTCCGCTCGCCTTGTGAATAAAAAAGGCCGGTCGCTAATCGCAACGGTTTGCCTCGACCGCTGCGCGTCGCGCCGCCTGCGCGCCGTTTCGGCCCGCTGGCTTCCCCTCCGGTTTCGTCGCGGCAGGTAAAAACAGACCCTGCAGGTCGTTCAGGAAGCGCCGGCCGCGCTCCGTGGGCCGGAACGTCCCGCCGCCGCCGGTCCGGTGCGCCCCGGTCGACAGGAGCCCGAGCGAAACCGCCCGCGCGACGCCCGTGGCGACTGAGCTCCACGGGAGCCCGGTGCACTCGCAAAAGCCGGTCCTGCTGAATCCGTCCGTCAGCCTCAGCGCGTTCAACATGTACTCGAACGCGATATCCGGCGGCGACAGCCTTTGCATGCAGTCGTCGAGCAGCCCGCTCTCGATGGCCTTCATATAGGAAAGCGGGTGCGCGGGCTTGCGGTACCGCCGGACGAATCCGCTGTCGTCGGTCAGCTTGCCATGCGCGCCGGCACCGGCGGCGAGGTAGTCGCCGAACTGCCAGTAGTTGAGATTGTGGCGGCAACGGTGACCCGCCGTGGCGAATGCCGACGTCTCGTAGCGGCGGAAGCCTGCGGCCGCCAGCAGCTCATAGCCCTGCTCCTCGATCGCTGCGATGATTTCCTCGTCGGGCAGGCCGACCGGCGGCTCGGCATGAAACACCGTATTGGGTTCGAGGGTGAGCTGATACCAGGAAATGTGCTGGGGCGAGAATTCGATCGCGCGCTCGAGATCTTCCATGGCCATGCCTGGACTCTGGCCAGGCAATGCGTACATCAGGTCTACATTGATACTGTCGAAGCCCGCTTCCATCGCGTCGTGCAATGCATTCTCGATTTCGTCTGCGCCGTGAATGCGGCCGAGCCTTTCGAGGGATCCGTTGTTGAAGCTCTGCGCGCCGAGCGAGAGCCTGTTGATGCCTGCGGCACGGTAGCCAGCCAGTCGATCCCGCTCTAAGGTCCCGGGGTTCGCCTCCATCGTGATCTCTGCACCTTCCGAGAGGTTCAGGCATCGGGCAGCGGCATCGAGGAGATTTCCGATCTCTCCGGAACTGAAGAGGCTGGGCGTGCCGCCACCGAGAAACACGGTCTCCACCACCCGGTCGCCGGCCCGCGCCGCTTCCCGCCCCAGATCGTCGATGAGCGCAGCGACATAGCGCTGTTTGTCAACGGCAGCGCCGGCGGTATGCGAGTTGAAATCACAGTAGGGGCATTTACGGACGCACCACGGCAGGTGCACATACAGCGACAGAGGCAGCGTCATGCCACAGGCTCCCGGCGTCCCGCAAGCAGCAGGGCCAGGGCACGAAACGCCTGGCCGCGGTGACTGACCCTGTTCTTTTCCTCGCCGTCCATTTCCGCCGCCGTCTTTGCTGATTCCGGGTCGAAGAACACCGGGTCGTAGCCGAAACCGCCGCTACCGCGGCGGGCTTCGAGAATCCGACCGTTCCAGATGCCCTCTGCGATGAGGGGCTCCGCGTCCCCGGGAGAATCGACATAGACCGCTACGCAGCAAAAACGTGCGTCCCGGCTGCGCGCGGACGCACTGTCCAGGTCTGACAACAACTTGTCGATGTTCTCCTCGTCCGTCGCCGATCCTCCGGCGAAGCGCGCGGATCGGACTCCCGGACGGCCTCCCAGCACTGCTACCTCGAGGCCCGAATCGTCGGCAATGGCGGGAAGTCCCGTGCCTGCGGACGCGTGGAACGCCTTGATCAGAGCGTTCTCCTGAAAAGTAGAGCCGGTTTCCGGCGCGGACCGGATGCCTAACACGGATTGCGGCACCACCTCGATCTCGAGCGCCGCGAGCAGCTGCCGGATCTCGGCAATCTTGCCGCGGTTATCGCTGGCAATGACTATTTTCCGGGCTGCGGCAGTCATCCTAGTGGCCTGTAACAGCGAAATCGGGAGTGGCCTCACGAAGGGATGGTGGTGCCTGGCGCCGGTCTGGAGCGAAGCCGATAGCCGCAGCTATCGGCTGAGTGAAGACCAAGCCAGGCGCCGCCAGACCGAGCGAGACACCCCCGATTTCGCTGTTGCAGGCCACTAGTCTTGGCAGCGGGAGCCTGAGGACGCCGCGGTTTGCGCGTTGTTCTGCGCGTCGATGATCGTCAGGACGCCGCGCTGCGCGAGATCCAGCATCGAGTTCAGTTCCTCCCGGCTGAAAGCGTGGCCCTCTGCCGTCCCCTGTACCTCGATCAGGCGGCCGGCCTCGTTCATGACGACATTCATGTCCGTCTCGGCTTCCATATCCTCGGCATAGTCGAGGTCGAGGACCGGGATGCCGCGATAGATGCCGACCGAGACCGCGGCAATCTGCCCGTGCACCGGACTCGACTTCAGGAGCCGCTCCCTTACCAGGGTGTCCACGGCGAGTCGTAGCGCCACATAGGCGCCGCTGATGGCTGCCGTTCGAGTCCCGCCATCCGCCTGCAGGACGTCGCAATCCAGCGTGATGGTGCGCTCTCCCAGCCCGTCGAGATCGGTCGCCGCCCGCAGCGACCGGCCTATCAGCCGCTGAATCTCCATGGTTCGCCCGCCCTGCCTGCCACGTGCCGCTTCCCGGCCGGTGCGTGTATGCGTGGCGCGCGGCAGCATGCCGTACTCCCCGGTGACCCAGCCCCGTCCGGCGCCACGCATCCATGGCGGCACGCGCGGTTCGACGCTGGCCGTGCAAAGCACCCTTGTGTCGCCGTATTCGGCAAGAACGCTGCCTTCTGCATACCTGGTGAAACTGGTGCTGAAACGCACCGCTCTCATCTCATCGGGCGCGCGGCCGCTCGGTCGCATGTTGCTTGACTCCTTGGGGGACGCCGGATCGACGTGTCGGACATGATAACGGAGCCTCAGGATCGAGGGCGGCAAAGTCGGTCTGTTGCTTCGTCGAGCTCTGCTATTCCCCGATCCAGCGCAGGACCGTTCCGGTGGTGTTATCGCTGTATGGCGCGTTGGTGGTGAGTGCCTTGACGCTCAGCGCTTTGAGGTTCTCGGCAAGGGGCTCCTCGGCACGTGTCGCGAGGCGCGCGATCTCCCCGTCGCTGATGCCGGACCATAGACCGTCGCTGCAGGCCAGCAGAACGTCCCCGGCACGGAGCGGCTTTTTCCTCGTAATGGTCATGTCGGGCACGGGAGCGTCACCGCCGATACAGCATTCGACGAAATTGCGCATCGGGTGATCCTGCGCCTCCTCCTCCGTAATCGCACCTTCCTGGATCAGGACTTCGACGTGACTGTGATCCCTTGACCGGGAGAGCACGCGACCTTCGCGCATCTGATAGATGCGACTGTCGCCGATATGTCCCCAGTACGATCCGCCTTCCTGTATGAGGCACACCGCGCACGTTGCCCGCGGACGAAAGTCCACCGGCACATCGACTCCCAGGCGCACGACGTCATCGTGCGCCCGGGCGAGCGCCGTGTAGAGAAACCCCTGCGGATCGAATATCGGCAGCCGTGCGGAGGTAAACATGTCCTGGATGGTCTTCAATCCGGTTTCGGCGGCGCGCGCACCATCGGAATGCCCGCCCATGCCGTCGAACACCAGCATCAGCGCCGCCTCATCCGCCACAACCACGGCCGCGCGGTCCTGGTTGTCCTGCCGGTCTCCCACCGCCGAGACTTTTGCATATTCGATGCGCATGATGCTCTGTTGTTTGATTCGGTCGCTCGGTTCGTTCTGCTCACCACGAGACGCGACCGCGGTGAGCGAAGCTGCTCGCCCACGGCAATGGCGCTTCGGGTTAGAATTATTGGAGCCAACCGTCCAACGGGTCGCGCTCTACTTTCGGATGGCAGTATGAATGCAGCAAATCCATCTGTCAGTGACTGCGTCAACAAAAAGCGATATTGAAAGACGCCGGCCTGGGTTATCCCGAGACCCGGGTCTTTCGGGGATTCTGATGTTACATAGCATGACCGGGTTCGCGCGACACACCGCCGAATCGGCGCTCGGCGTTCTCACCTGTGAAATCAGGTCCGTCAACCACCGCTACTTCGACGTCCAGTTTCGCCTGCCGGAGGAGCTGCGGCCGAGGGAGGCCGAGTTGCGGCAGCTGATCGCGGGCGCGGTGCGGCGCGGCAAGATCGACTGCACCCTGCATTACCGCCGTACAAAGGGCAAACATGCGGAGCTTTCGCTGAACCAGGCGCTGGTGGACCAGATCGTGAAACGGGCAAGCGAAATTGCGGCTCAGCTTCCCGGCGCGGGTAACCTGAACGCCCTCGATGTCCTGCGGTGGCCCGGCGTCATCGAGGAGGCGGAAATCGATACGGATCCCCTGTTCGGCGAAGCGGCTGCGGCCATCGACGCGGCTCTGGACGAACTGTCAGCCATGCGCCGGAGCGAAGGCCGGCGCATTGCGGAGATGATCGACGTGCGCTGCCGAGATGCGCTGGCGATCGCCGCATCGGTTCGGCAGAGAATGCCGGAGGTGCTCGCCGCCGCCCGCGCAAAGCAGAAGGAACGTCTGGATAAACTCGACATCACCGCAGATCCGGCTCGACTGGAGACGGAGCTGGCGCTCATCGCGCAGAAACTGGACGTCGACGAGGAGCTGGACCGGCTGGTGAGCCACGTCAGCGAGATCCAGTCAGCGATCTCGAGCGACGAAGCCGTAGGCAGGCGCCTCGATTTTTTGATGCAGGAACTGAACCGCGAAGCGAACACGCTCGGCTCCAAGTCCGCGGATACCGCAACGACACGTTCCGCGGTCGAACTCAAGGTACTTATCGAACAGATGCGCGAACAGATCCAGAACGTCGAGTAACCGCGTTGCCACCCCGTTCTGCAAAGCTGTTCGTCATCGCCGCTCCGTCCGGCGCCGGCAAGACTACGTTGGTGAAGGCTCTGCTCCAGAGAAACCCGAACCTCACGTTTTCCGTCTCCTACACGACACGCGAAAAGCGCAGCAACGAAGAGGACGGGCGTGACTATTTCTTCGTAACCGGGGAAGAATTCGCGCGCCTTTACGGCGACGGCCAGCTGCTCGAATCCGCGCAGGTTTTCGACAACCGCTACGGCACCGGTCGCGCGCAAGTCGAGGCAAGCCTTGCTGAGGGACGCGACGTGATTCTCGAGATCGACTGGCAGGGCGCCCGCCAGGTGCGACAGTCGATGCCGGAATGCGAGTCGATCTTCATCCTGCCGCCATCGCTCGAAGAACTGGAACGGCGGCTGCGAAACCGCCGCACCGACAGCGAAGCCGTCATCGAAAGGCGTCTGCGCGACGCGATCGGCGACATCTCCCACTGGGACGAGTTCGACTACGTCATCATCAACGACGACCTGCGCAAGTCTGTCCTCGAACTGGAGGGCATCATCTCCGCGAACGGCAGGCAGGAAGGAAACCGCACCGATGACCCGAACATCCAGCGACGAGTAAGACTACTCCTTTCGACTGGCGCCTGAGGACCGACCACCCGGACGTTCTGCGCCATCGATCAGCGCGCGTACCACAACGTCTCAGCAAAGCCGGGGCTCGAGGGGAGGCCTTTCCAGCTCCGGCATAGCTTCGGCCTCACTCCTGCGTCCTCCAGTCGTGGATCGTCGCAAACATGGATGTTTGCGACGCGATTTTCAACCTCGTCCACTCAGCATCCTCGATGCAGTCCATTTCTGCGTGCCCCCATGGATGGGTTCACGGCCTTCCTGGCGACTGCAGGGTTGCAGGAGGTAGGGCGAAGCAGGAGCCAGAGCCGAAAAGGCCTCCCCTCGAGCCCCGGCTTTGCCTGCGATTAGCCTTGAACTCGGGGGAAACAGTCCCCAGGTTCCATCACACCCTGAACTTGCAGTAAACTGGCCGGTCTGTTTTCCCAACTGGTTTGAATTGGCCCGGCGTCCAATGACGCGGCGCCCTCAACGGAGTGACCTTTTAATGGCTCGAATTACGGTCGAAGACTGCCTCGATAACGTCGAAAATATTTTCGAAATGGTGCTGGTTGCGTCCAAGCGCGCCCGCCGCATCGCCCACGGCGCGGACACGCTGGTCGATGCCGAGAACGACAAGCCCACGGTTATTGCGCTACGTGAGATTGCGGCAGGACACATAACCCAGTCAATTCTCGACGAGGTGGAACAACCTGCAACGGATGAGTTCCTGCAGCCGGAAACCGCGGACGACATTATCCCGATGCGCGGCATTTCGATTGGCGACTGAGGGTCGCATACGACCTGAAAAGGTCATTTAGAGGACTTCGCGTTTTCCGGTCGCGGCGGCTCACCCGGCAACCGGGTATGATCGGTCATGGACTACGCTGCGACAATTCTCTCCAGGCTTCCGGGTACGTCGGTACGACGCGACCACGGTCTGCGTCGCCTGATCGAAACGCTCGAGTCCTATATGCCCCGCGAGCACATCGACCAGGTGCTGCAGGCATACGAATTCGGCGCGAGCGCGCATCAGGGACAGAAGCGCCTTAGCGGCGAAGCATTCATCTCCCACCCGGTCGCCGTCGCGCAAACCCTGGCCGACATGCGCATGGATGCGAAGGCGATCGCTGCCGCCATCCTGCACGACGTCATCGAGGATACGGCGACCCCGATCGCCGAACTTGAAGAACAGTTCGGCAGCGAGATCGCGGCGCTCGTTGATGGGGTGAGCAAACTCGATCAAATGCATTTTCACAGTCGTGCGGAAGCCCAGGCGGAAACCTTCCGCAAGATGATGCTGGCGATGATCGAGGACATTCGCGTGATCCTGGTCAAGCTTGCGGATCGCCTGCACAACATGCGCACGTTCGATGCGATGCCGCGGGAGAAGCAGGTCCGGATCGCGAAGGAAACGCTCGAGATCTACGCGCCAATTGCGAATCGCCTGGGGATAAATCACATGAAGGTCGATCTCGAGGATCTCGGGTTTCGCTACCTTTACCCGTTTCGATACCGCGTCCTCGAGAAAGCGGTCCGGCGCAGCAAGGGCAGCCAGCGGCAGATCGTCAAGAAAATCTCCGAGCGCATACGTAACGGGATGAAGGATGCGCACATCGAAGGGGAGGTTCGCGGCCGGGAAAAGCACCTCTACAGCATCTACAAGAAAATGTCGGAGAAGAAGCGCCTGCTGTCCGACGTCGTGGACGTGTACGGTTTCCGCATCATCGTGGGCGATGTAAATACCTGCTACCAGACACTGGGCCTTGTGCATGGGCTTTACAAACCGATGCCCGGGCGGTTCAAGGACTACATAGCGATCCCGCGCATCAACGGCTACCAGTCGTTGCACACTACCCTGTTCGGCCCGAAGGGCCTGCCGCTCGAAGTGCAGATCCGTACCGCTGAGATGGACCGGGTCGCCGAGTCGGGCGTCGCTGCGCACTGGGCGTACAAGGCCGTAGACAAGACGACCGCGACGCCGCAGCGGCGTGCGAGAGAGTGGCTCGCACACCTGGTCGAGATTCAGGAATCCGGGAGTTCCGAGGAGTTTCTCGAGAGCGTCAAGATCGATCTGTTCCCGGACAAGATCTACGTGTTCACGCCGCAGGGAGAGATCAAGCCCCTGCCGAAGGGCGCGACCACGGTGGACTTCGCATATGCCGTGCACACGGACGTCGGTAATCGCTGCGTGGCGGCCAAGATCGACCGCAATCTCGTTCCGCTTCGCACGCAACTGCAGAACAGCCAGACGGTGGAGATCATCACGGCGCGCGGGGCGAGGCCCAACCCGAACTGGCTGACGTTCGTCGCAACGGCGAAGGCGCGCTCCGCCATACGCCATCACATGAAAAAGATGCGCAGCAGCGAATCCGTGGATCTGGGCAAGCGCTTGCTGGATCGCTCGCTCAAGGATCTGGATTCGTCCCTGCGCAAGATCGGCAGGGTCCGGTTGCGCGAGGCACTGAAGGAGCTGGGCCTGTCCGAGCCGGCACAACTGTTCGAGCAGATCGGGCTTGGAGAACGGCTGGCGCCGCTGACGGCGAGGCTGCTGGCCGGGGCAGGCGATTCCGCGGGCGCGTCAAGGGAAGCGAGCCTGGTGATCGCTGGCACCGAAGGAGTCGTCGTCAGTTACGCGAAATGCTGTCACCCGATTCCAGGCGATGAAGTCATGGGTTACTTGAGTTCCGGTCGCGGCGTCGTAATCCACAGAAATGTATGTGGCAACCTGAGCAACTTTCGCAAACAATCCGAGAAGTGGATTGCGGTGACCTGGGAGAAGAACATCGACCGCGAGTTCTCGAGCCAGATCCACGTCGATACAGTGAACAAAACGGGAGCGCTTGCCGAAGTAGCAGCGACGATTGCGGATTCCCACTCGAATATAGAGCAGGTTTCAGTGCTGGATCGCCACGACGACTGTTCGGTGCTTACCTTCCTGCTGCAGGTCAAGGATCGCAACCACCTGGCAAGAATAATGGGCAACGTGCGCAAGATGCCGAACGTCATACGCGTAGCCAGGGCCTGTGCATAAGGAGATTCGACTTGAACAAGAAGGCCGTGCACACCGACGGCGCACCTGCGGCGATCGGTACCTACTCCCAGGCGATAAAGAGCGGCGATCTGGTATTCCTTTCGGGCCAGATTCCGCTCGATCCCGCAACCATGGAACTGAAGGGCGGCGACTTCGAGGCACGCGCCAGGCAGGTATTCGACAACCTCAAGGCCGTTGCCTTCGCGGCCGGCGGCGACCTGGACAGCATCGTGAAGGTCACCGTATACCTGACGGATCTTTCCAATTTCACAACGGTGAACGCCGTGATGGCCGACTATTTCACGGAACCGTACCCGGCGCGTGCCGCGCTGGGCGTGGCTTCGCTGCCGAAAGGCGCGGACGTGGAAGCTGAGGCGATCCTGGTTCTGTAGTTCTTGATCGCGACTGGTGCACTAAGGTGCAGGCGCTCCAGGGGAATCTCACCCGCCTTGCGGGAGTCGGCCCTGCGCTAGCCGAAAAACTCGAACGGCTCGACGTACATCGCATCGAGGATCTCCTGTTCCTCCTGCCCCTGCGCTACGAGAACCGCACCGAGCTTTTTCGACTGGGCATGCTGGCGCCCGGGATGCGCTGCCTGGCGAGTGGCAAGGTTCTGCTCGCCGAAGCCGTCTATCGCGGACGCCGCAGTCTCCTGGTGCGCCTCGGTGACGGAACCGGCCAGATCACGCTGCGCTTCTTCCACTTTTCCAGGCAACAACAGGCGCAGTTTGGTACCGGCGTGCCGGTTAGCGTCTATGGGGACGTGCGCCCCGGACCGGCGGGTCTCGAGATGGTGCATCCCGAGTATCGGATTCTGAAGGAAAACGAGAGCCCGGTGCTCGGCGACGCACTGACCCCGGTTTACCCGAGCACCGAGGGTGTGCAGCAAGCGCGATTGCGAAAGCTCACCGGCCAGGCCCTCAAACTGATGCAATCCGCGCCGCCCGAAGAACTGCTGCCGCGGGGAGTCTGCATCGAGCTCGACATGCCTTCTCTCGCGGAGGCGCTCTGCTACCTGCACCGTCCCCCGTCGGATGCCGACGTCGCGAGTATTGAAAGTGGTCGTCATCCCTGCAGAATCAGGCTGGCGTTCGAGGAATTGCTCGCGCACTACCTGAGCCTGCGTAACCTCCGGACCCGCGCGAGGCGGGAGACGGCACCGCCGCTCGATGGAGGGGATAGCGAGCTGCGCAACTTCGTGGACGGCCTCGCTTTTCGCCTTACCGTCGCGCAGGAACGGGTCATCGAAGAGATAAGCGTGGACCTCCGCCAGCCGCACCCGATGATGCGGCTGGTACAGGGTGACGTGGGCTCCGGAAAGACGGTAGTCGCGGCCGCGGCGTGCCGAAAGGCAATCGCCTGCGGCGTGCAGGCTGCGGTAATGGCACCCACCGAACTGCTGGCCGAACAGCATCTGCATAACTTCGCGGACTGGTTTCGGGATACCGATATCGGCATTGCGTGGCTCAGCGGAAGCCTTCGCTCGGCAAAAAGACGGGCGGCGCTGGAGGCGATAGGCACGGGAGCTGCACAACTGGTGGTCGGAACACACGCGCTGTTCCAGGAAGGCGTGTCGTTCGCGAAGCTCGGTCTCGTGATCATCGATGAGCAACACCGCTTCGGCGTTCACCAGCGCATGGCACTACGCGACAAGGGCATCGGCGAGACCGGCTTTCCGCACCAGCTGGTGATGACGGCCACGCCGATCCCGCGGACACTGGCGATGGCGGCCTATGCAGATCTCGACTCGTCGGTGATCGACGAGCTGCCTCCGGGACGCCGCCCGGTCCTGACCGTGGCAATGCCCGATGCGCGCCGCGGCGAGGTCGTGGATCGTGTCCGCTCCGCTTGCGCCGGCGGCCAGCAGGCATACTGGGTATGCCCGCTGATCGGCGAATCCGAGATTCTCGATTTCCAGGCCGCGGAGGCGAGCCACGAAATGTTGCAGGAGGCGCTGCCCGATCTGCGCGTCGGCCTGGTGCACGGACGCATGAAACCGGCGGAGAAGGATCGGATCATGCGCTCCTTCAAATGGGGCGAATTCCAGGTACTCGTTGCAACCACGGTAATCGAAGTGGGGGTCGACGTGCCGAACGCCAGCCTGATGATCGTCGAGAACGCGGAACGCATGGGGTTGTCGCAACTGCACCAGTTGCGCGGGCGGGTCGGCCGAGGCGCCGCGCAGAGTCATTGCGTGCTCCTGTACCGGCCGCCGCTCGGGCAGCTCGCGCGAAGCCGGCTCTCGGTACTGCGGGAAACGAACGACGGCTTCGTCGTCGCACAGCGGGATCTCGAGTTGCGCGGTCCGGGAGAACTGCTGGGCACGCGTCAGACGGGGTTGCCCCAGTATCGCGTCGCCGATCTTGTTCGCGATGCAGGCCTGATGCCGCGTGTGCGCCTCGCCGCTGAAGCCCTGCAGCGCAATCATCCGCAGAACGCCGAAGCAATCGTGCGGCGGTGGATCGGCGAGTCCGCGCGCTACGGCAAAGTCTAGCAGCCTGTCGGACTTAGGCGATCGTAACGAGACGGTGGGAAATCGAGGACAGTTTGGCGATCGTTTGAGGAGAATATCGAGACTATTTGACGAAAACGATCGCCAAAATGGACCGATTTCCCGCCGTCGCAGTAGATCAGTCCTAAGTCCGACAGGCTGCTGCATAAGGTGGATTCGATCTGGTACTTTAACCGGCGGCCCTTCGAACGAAAGCCTTGCTTTGCCTGGCATGCGACGGCTATACGAACTATGAGCAAAAACATGGCACATGCGCGTCCGGCGCCCGGCTTCGCTAACCAGCTCAGGAACTACATTCAACTGATGCGGCTCGACAGGCCGGTGGGCGTCTGGCTGCTCCTGTGGCCGACATTGTGGGCACTGTGGCTGGCGGGCGATGGCCATCCGGATGGCGGCGTCTTCATCGTCTTCTTCTTCGGCGTGATCGTGATGCGGTCGGCCGGCTGCGTGCTGAATGATTTCGCGGATCGCAAAATCGATCCGCACGTAACCCGCACGCGTGCGCGCCCGCTCGCCACCGGCGCCGTCGCGCCGATTGAAGCATTGACGCTGTTCGTTGCCCTGTCGCTGATCGCGGTGGGCCTCGCTGCCATGCTGAACCGACCGGCCCAGGTGCTGGCAATCGTCGCCGCCGGCCTGACGATCCTGTACCCGTTCATCAAGCGATTCGTGTCCATCCCCCAGTTCGTGCTCGGCGCCGCGTTCGGCTGGGCGGTCCCGATGGCGTTCGCTGCGCAAACAGGGCAGACAGAACAGCTCGCGTGGCTCGTCTTCGGCACCGCGCTGATCTGGGCAGTGATCTACGACACCTTCTACGCCATGGTCGACCGCAACGACGACCTGAAGCTCGGGGTCAAATCCACCGCCATTCTCTTCGGCGACGCAGACCTCTTCGTCATCGGCGGACTGCAGATCCTGATGCTGTTTGCGCTGCTGCTGATCGGCAAGATGGCCGAGCTCGGCGGCTGGTACCTTGCCTCCGTCGCCATCGCCGCCATCCTGATGGCCTACCACCAATGGCTCGCCCGGAACCGCGACCAGGACGGTTGCTTCCGCGCCTTCCTGCACAACCACTACATCGGCATGGCCATCTTCATTGGCATAGTCCTCGACTACACTTTTACGCCAGCGGCGCAGTAGCGTTCAGTGGTGGCTGGGGCGCTTCGACGAGGGGCGCAGGAGTATGGTCCGGGGGGGACTCCCCGCGCTCAGACAGGGGAAGCTCGCGCGGGAAGTCCCCCGGACCGTACTCCTGCTCGTGCCACGCTGTGCCGCCGAAGCAGGGGCGAGTTCAGGTCGCCGCAGCACGAGCGACCGTAAGAACACCGGCGGTCAGAGCACCCGCGTCAAGCAGCACGCGAGCAAGCTGCTGGCAAGTCTCCCCCGTGGTCATAACGTCGTCCACGATCAGGGGATGTCGACAGCGGAGCCTTCCCGAAACGGCAAATGCGCCACGAAGGTTACGCCTGCGGGCCCCCGCGTCGAGCCCCGTTTGCGGCCGCGTCCGCCGAATCCGCTTTACGTTACGCACGATTGGAAGTCCCGTTGCGCGGCTCAACGGCCTGCACAGTTCGACGGCCTGGTTGAAGCCGCGAGTCGCGTAGCGCCAGTGATGCAGCGGCACTGGAACCAGGGCATCCGCACTCTGAAAACTGTGCAGAAACTCGGCGAACAGCAACTCCGCGAATGCAGGGACATAATA
>Ga0268386_10001061_pt1 | contig 18584 bp, 15 predicted proteins | sample RVTome_15_FD_200260 | JGI IMG/M metagenome (GOLD analysis project Ga0268386, IMG submission 200260) | Soil microbial communities from uranium-contaminated site in the Upper Colorado River Basin, Wyoming, United States - RVT150D86... ...
CGAGTCCGATGGGCGCCGCTTCCTGGAGCTCACGAGCTACGCGGAGGTCGCGCTCGCGGATCCGGAAGAGGATCGCCGGCATCCCGCGTTCTCGAAGCTCTTCGTGCAGGGCCGCTACGCGACGCGGGTCGGGGCGCTGATGCTCGAGCGGCGCACGCGGGGCGACGAGCGTCCCCTCCACCTCGCGCACGCCGTCGCCACGTCCGACGCCGACGAGCGTCCGGTGGCGTGGCAGCTCGACCGCGAGGCGTTCGTCGGGCGTGGCGGAAGCGTTCGCACGCCGCGGGGCTACAAGGGGGGGCGAATTCCCGCCGCCGCCGACGAGACGTGGGCTCCGCTCGACCCGATCATCAGCCTCACGACGCGCGTGGAGCTTCCGCCTGGGCGGGAGGTGTCGGTGGCCTTCCTCACGGCCGTCGCGGATACGGCGAGCTCGGCGCTCACGGCTCTCGACGCGTACCGGTCGCCCGACCGCGCTCTGTTCGCGGTCGACCAGGCGCGGGACCGTGAGCGGGCGTTGGCGTTCGACCTGGGGCTCGCGGGCGACGTCCTGCCCACGTTCCAGCGCCTGCTCACGGCTCTGGTCTTTCCCTACCACGACCTCCGTACCGCTCCCCCGTACGATCATCGACCGAGTCCGACTCAACAGGAGCAGCTCTGGGCGGGCGGGATCTCGGGCGACCTCCCCATCGCGCTGCTGGAGACCGACGGAGAGGGCGACCCGCTGCTGGACGAGATGGTCCGGGCGCACGCCTATTGGGAGCGACACGGCGCGGCGTTCGACCTCGTGGTCGTCGGCACGCCGGAGGACGGCTACGAGCAACCGCTGAGGGGGAAGCTGGGCCGGCTCCTCACCGAGCTCGACATCGCGGATCGGCTCGGCCAGCGAGGGGGCATCCACTACCTGTCGTTCGGGCGGATGTCCCAGCGGGCGCTGGTCGCGCTGCGCGCCGCGGCGAGCATCGCCATCGTGGCGGACGGTCGCACCCTCGCGGATCACCTCACGCGCTTGGAGCGGGCGCCCCCCCAAACGCCCTCGTTCGTGCCGGTTCCGTCCCCCGAGCCGACCGAGCCGGAGATCGAGGGGATCCCGCGACCCGAGGGGCGGTTGTTCGACAACGGAGTGGGAGGCTTCGTCGAGGACGGAGCGGCCTACACGATCCACCTCGAACCGGGTGAGTCGACCGCAGCGCCCTGGTCCAACGTGCTGGCGCACGAGCGGTTCGGCTGCGTCGTCACCGAGTCCGGCGGCGGATACACCTGGGCCGAGAACTCCGGTGAGCGGCGCCTGACCGCGTGGCGGAACGATCCCGTCACGGACACGCCCAGCGAGATCGTGTACCTGCGCGACGAGGAAACCAGCGAGGTCTGGTCGCCCACCCCCGGGCCCGCGCCGGCGCCCTCGGCATACGAGGTCGTGCACCGCGCCGGGCTGACCGAGTTCCGACATCGGAGTCACGGTCTGACCCAGCGGGTTCGCATGTACACTCCGCCGGGAGAGTTGGCGAAGGTGATCGACGTGTCGCTCCACAACGAGTGGCGGCGACCCCGGAGGTTGACGGCGACCTATTACGCGGAGTGGGTCCTCGGCGTCCATCGATGGTCGACCGCGCCGCACCTGCGCACTCAGGCGTCGCGGCCCGATCGGGCCTTGTTCGCGCAGAACCTGTTCAGTCCGGCGACCGCCGGAGTCATCGCATTCCTGGGGTCCAGCGAGCCCATCCACGCGTTCACGTGCGATCGCTTCGAGTTCCTCGGCCCCGAGGGCGATTTCTCGACGCCGGCGGGGCTCGTGCGCACAGGGCTGGAGGGGCGCCGCGGACCATTCCTCGACCCGTGCGCCGCGCTCCAGGTCCACGTCGACCTCGCCGCCGGAGAATCGCGTACGGTGCGCTTCGTGCTCGGCGCGGCGGCGAGCATCGACGAGGCGCGCCGGGTGCTGACGCGTCTGCGGGACCCGACGGCGGCACAGGACGAGGGCGCGGCGACCCACCCCTGGAACGAGTTTCTCGGCCGCATCACCGTGAGCACGCCCGAGCCGTCGATGGATGTGCTGCTCAACCACTGGCTCCCTTACCAGACGGTCGCGTGCCGGCTGTGGGGTCGGACGGGGCTGTACCAGTCGAGCGGCGCGATCGGCTTCCGGGATCAGCTTCAGGACTCCCTGGCGCTGCGGGCGCAGGCGCCCCACCTGGCGCGGCATCAGATCCTCGAGGCGGCGCGCCATCAGTTCGAGGAAGGGGACGTGCTCCACTGGTGGCACCCCGACGACGACCGCGGCGTCCGCACCCGCTGCTCGGACGATCTCCTTTGGCTGCCCTTCGCCGTGGTCGAGTATCTCGACGCCACCGGAGACCGCGGGGTCCTCGACGAGGCGGTGCCGTTCCTGGAGGGGGCACCGCTCGAACCCGGCGAGGCGGAGCGCTTCGACCGCTTCGGCGTGGGCGGATCGGGGTCCCTGTACGAGCACTGCGTCGCCGCGCTCGAGCGCTCGTCGCCCAGGAGTCCCCGGGGACTTCCGTTCATCGGCAGCGGGGACTGGAACGACGCGCTCAACAGGGTCGGGCTCGAGGGACGCGGTGAAAGCGTCTGGCTCGCGTGGTTTCTCTACGCGGTGCAGACTCGCTTCGCGGCCGTCTCGGAACAGAGGGGCGATCGACGGATGGCGGATCTCCTCCGCGACGACGCCGACCGCCTGCGGCGCAGCGTCGAGGCGCACTGCTGGGATGGAGCCTGGTATCAGAGGGCGACGTTCGACGACGGCACGCCGATCGGCACCTCACGGTCGGCCGAGGGGACGATCGACTCCCTCACGCAGTCGTGGGCCGTCCTCTCGGGCGGAGCGGACCCCGAACGCCAACACGTCGCGATGACCTCGGTCTTCCGTCACCTCGTGAGCCGCGAGGACCGCCTCGTCCTGCTGTTGACGCCGCCGTTTCAGGACGCCGAGCCGGATCCCGGCTACATCCGCAGCTACCCACCGGGCGTACGAGAGAACGGAGGGCAATACACGCACGCCGCCGCGTGGGTCGGCCGCGCCTGCGCGAAAATGGGCAACGGGGACCTCGCAGAGGAGGTGTTCCGCCTCATCAACCCCGTCCTGCGCACGGGCGACGCCTCGGCGGCGAGGGCCTACCGGGTGGAGCCGTACGTCCTGGCGGGCGACGTCTACGGCGCACCACCGCACGTCGGCCGGGGCGGTTGGAGCTGGTACACGGGCTCGGCGGGGTGGGTGTACCGGTTGGGCCTGGAGGACATTCTCGGTCTGACGCCCGTTCCCGAGGGCGTCGAGATCCGACCGTGCGTCCCCCGGAGTTGGACGGAGTACGAGATGCGGGTCCGCGTCGGCGGGGGCACGACGTACCGAATCGTCGTTCGCAACCCCGAGGGAGTGCAGAGCGGCGTGGCGGCGGCCACGCTCGACGGTGAGCGTCTCGAGCGCCCGGTCGTGCACTTCGTCGACGACGGCGAGACGCACGAGGTCGACGTGCTCCTCGGCGGCGATGTCGCGGTCGGCGAAGTGCCCCGGGCCGCGATCCGGAGCCCATGGTAGGGAAGCGAGGCCCGCGCGCGCCGAACGAACGACCCGGTCCGACATGGCATGCCCTTTGCGCCCGGGGACATCGGGTTCGGGCCGTCATCGACGACGTCCAGGAGCAAATCGAATGACGATCGGAGGCAAAGACCGAGGCGACCCGGCGAAGGTCCGATCCGCGTCCGGGGGCCGATCCGCGGTGGCGGCGCGCGGCTCCCGTTTGCGCCTGGGCTCCATCCTGGGGTTCGAGATCGACATCGACCACTCGTGGTTCGTCATCCTGTTCCTGGTGTTCTGGTCGCTTTCGCGCGTGATCTTCCCCGAGCGGGCTCCGGCGCTCGGCACCGGAACGCATGCGCTCATGGGGATGGTCGCGACCGTGCTGTTCTTCGCGTCCCTGCTGGCTCACGAGCTCTCACACGCGCTCGTTTCGCGGGCCAAGTCGATCCCCGTCGAGGGCATCACGCTCTTCATCTTCGGGGGGATGGCGCGGACCACCCGCGAGCCCGACACCCCGAGAGACGAGCTTCTCATCGCCGGCGTCGGTCCCCTCATGAGCCTCGCCCTGGCAGGGCTGTTCTGGGCGCTCGGCCGAGTGGCGACGGGGGTGGGCGCGGGTCCCGCGATCGCCACCGTGGCCGACTACCTCGCGCTGATCAACTTCGCCCTCGCCGTCTTCAACATGCTGCCGGGTTTTCCGCTGGACGGCGGACGGGTCTTTCGGGCGTTGGTGTGGGGCGCGACGGGTGACCGGACGACGGCGACCCGGTGGGCGTCGAACGGCGGCCGGTGGATCGGCACGTTTCTGATGGTGCTGGGGGGGCTGCAAGCGCTCGCGGGCGCACCCTTGGGAGGGCTATGGCTCGCGTTCATCGGGTGGTTCCTGCGTAGCCTGGCGCAGATGGCCTACCAGCAGCACGTCGTGCACGACCTGCTCAGCGGCTACGTCGCCGGCGACTTCATGTCCCGCGATCCCGTCGTGATCGACGCGGGCGTCTCCCTGGAGGTGCTCGTGGCCGACCACTTCATGCGCGCGCGCTACGGCGGCTACCCTGTGGTGGACGGGGGGGTGCTCGTCGGCCTGGTGACCCTCGAGGACGTGAAGGCCGTGCCCCGGGCCCGCTGGGCGTCCGCGACCGTCGGCGACGCGATGACGCCGTTGGCGGGGTGCGTGACGCTGCCCCCCGACGCGGAGATGACCGCCGTGCTCGAGGCCATGAGTGCCGCCGGGGCCGGGGGCCGCGCCCTCGTCATGGACGGGGGCAGGCTGGCCGGGATCATCTCGGCCAGCGACATCGCCCGCTGGGTCCAGAGGGCTCAATGGATGCTGCCGATCGGTGCCCGCTCGTCCGCTCGCGGGAATCGCATCGGCTCCGGACACGGCGAACCCGGGGGGGGCGGGCGCGGGGATCATGTGGGCGTGGGGCGCCCATGACGACGTGGTCGCAAGGCGGTCGGGTCTCGCGGGCGGTGGCCATCCTCGCGGTCCTCGTGCTGAGCGGTTGCGGCGGTCGCTCACGCTCCCCGTTCCGCGCGGGCGGTGGAGACGAGACGATCCGCGTCGAGGTGCGCAACGACAACTTCCTCGACGTGACGGTCTATGTGCTACCGGACGGGGTGTCGCACCGAATCGGGGACGTGACCGGCTCGAGCTCGGCCACTCTGGACGTGCCGGCTCGTCTGATCTTCGCGGCGACGAGCCTGCGGCTCCTGGTGAACCCGATCGGGTCGCGCCAGGCCTACCTCAGCGAGGAGATCCTCGTGAGTCCCGGGGACCTGATCAGCCTACGCGTGGCGTCGCGGATCCAGATGTCGAGCTGGTCCGTGCACTAGGCGCCACGCCCACGAGGGGCCGGGACCGCGGCTGAGCATCCAAGTCCCGGTGTGGGACATTCTGTCTGGGACGCACGTCCCGGTCGCCGCCGCGGAGGGGGCCCGTCTTAGCTTAGGAGCGCCCAGGGTACGCTTCTTGATCTGTGATCGTCCGGATCTGAGCCATGGAGCCACGATGTCGACGTATGACGCACTGCTGGGGATCGCGAGGGATCTCGAGGAGTCACGTGTCCTGTCGGTCTACCTGGCGCGTGAGGAGCGGGACCCCGGACAGGCAGGCCTCTGGCGAGGACGTCTCGACGCCAGCGTCGCCGAGGCGCGCTCGCGGATCGAGGGCGGAAACGGGCAGGAGCTGGCCGACTTCGACGTAGCAGCGGGACGTGTGGCCGAGGCAGCGTCGTCATTTGGGCGGGTGTTGCCATCCCGAGGGTGGTTCGCGTGTGCGACGCGGGACGGACTCTGCCACGAGGAGCCGCTCGCGTTCTCCCCCCGGATGACGGTGCGCTGGCGACGGGGCGCTTTCCTCGCGCCGTACGTTCGCGGGCTCAAGGGAGAGCGACCCGTTCTCGTCGGCCTGGTGGACAGCAGGCGCGCGCGTCTCCTGTCCTATCGGGGCGGGCTCCTGGAGCCCATTCGCGAGCTGGACGCCGACACCGATATCCTGGACCTCTCCGACATCGGCATGAGCAAGCGTGCTGCCACCGCGAGCGGTGTGCGCGGCGAGACCCGAACGGACGCGGGGAAGGATGCCCTCGACGAGATCGCCAACCGCCTGCGCGATCGCGTCGCGGAGATCCTCGTGGACCTGGCCGGCTCCGACGGCACGGTGCTCGTGGGGGGCGCGAAGAAGGCGGCGGCATCGATGATGCGGGTGCTGGCGCCCAAGCTCACGGGGCGCCTGATGGACCTGAGCGACGTGCCCGTCGCTGCCGACGGCGCGACCCTCGTTCGCGAGGTCGAGCGCGCGGCTTCGGCGGTGACAAGTCGCAGGCAGTTCGAGCTGCTGGATCAGGCGCGGGGAACGTCGGGTCTCGGCGCGCTGGGGTGGAACGACACTCTGAGCGCGCTACGCGGCGGCGCGGTGGATACCCTGCTCCTGTCCCGCGAGCTGATCGCGATGGCTCCCGATGACACCGAGGATCTCGTGCGGCTGGCGCTCGCGCACCGCGCGGACGTGGAGGAGCTGGGAGGGGACATCGGGACCGAGCTCCACGAGAGCGCGGGTGGCGTCGCGGCCAGGTTGCGATTCCGGGCGATTCGCTAGCTGCGCCCGGGATCGCCTTTCCCGTCGATTCGCAGATCGACCAGCTCGAGCTCGATGTAGGTGTAGGAGCCGTCGGGCGGATGCCAGCGCCCCTCGCCGATCGTCATCGCCCGATGTCCCGCGAAGGTCCGGTACGCGCGGACGGGGGTGGACCAACGTTGCGGCTCGAATCCGTCGCCGTTCGGCGATGCCCGTAGCCGGTCGTCCGAGACGAAGTCGACGAGGTCGCCGGCCTCGTCGAAATGCAGAACCGCGCCCACGGTGACGTCGCCCACCGTGTAGTCTCCGCGGACGCTCCGCTCGTCGATCGCCGCCCAGCGGATCGCGGGGTCGAGCAGCCCGCCGGGCGCCATGAGCGCGACGTCGTTGAAGACCGTGACGGTCTCTGCGCCGTCGAGGTCGGAGCCGCGCGCATCGAGAATGGGCACCCGCGACAGTAGCTTCACCTCCATCGTCGCCACGCCGGCGTCGTACACGTGCAGCACGTCGACGGGAACGCCTCCGCGCTTCGCGCGCATGAGGAAGAACCGTGAGGGCCCATCGAGGAAGTTGTACTGCTCGGCGGTGAACTCCATCCACCGGTCGTCGGGGGCCGATCGGATCCGGCCGCGCCAACGGGCGGCAAAGTGGCGCGGCCTTGGTTCGCCCGCCGCGCCGGAGCCCCTCACGTACGCGCGCAGAGGATCGGGCAGGGCCGCCAGGTCGGCCTCCGTGACCACCGCGTCCGGAGCCGTGGACACCACCGCGGCGAGCCGCCGCTCCACGTCGGCCGCGTAGCGAGCGCGTAAACTGCCCGGGCCCTCCGACGCGAATCCGTAGAAGACCCCGATCAGGATCAGAACGTTCGCGATGGTGCCGAATCTGGCATCTCCCCATGCGAATCCGATCGCGGTCTGCGAGAGAGCCACGGCGACGAGACCGCCCATCCACCACGTACGCGGGGACACCGTCAACCATGCGGCAGTCACGAGGAACGCCACGCCGGCCCCGAGCCAGAGGACGCCGAGCGGCCGCGAGATCGCGTTCGAGAGCTGGGGTGGCTGGGCCAGCGCGAACGCGTGCGCGAACCCCATGAAGTGGATGAGGCCGTGGACCACGAGCAACCCCAGAAATGCCCAGCGCACGATCGAGCTCCGATCCGGAGAACCGATCACCGTCCCTCCAGGGGCCGGCGGTCGGTTCGGTCAGCGCGACGATGAAACGTGTGCCTTTGCGACGCGGGGCGCTGTCGGTGGGTGTGGAGCGCCTCGTGTGGGGAGAGGTTCGACGCGTGGCGTCGGAAGGGACGCCCACGCGTCCTCGCCGGTTCCCCCGCGTGCATTGGGTCGCGTACCTTCAGGGTGCCCCTATTCTTGCCTCGAGGTCCGACCGAACATGACCCCTGACGTCGCCTCCGTCCTCCGCCGACGGGCCCTCAAGGCTCTCGTCCTGGCCGCGGCGCTCGCACCCCCCTCCGCGGCCGCGCAAGAGCCGGCCCGCGACCCGCCCACAGCCACCGAGGGCCAGGACTTCCGGGTGTACGGACGGTGGGGAGCCGCGTCCTCGGTCTCGGAGATCGTCGCGACGGCGATCGGGAGCGAGGTCCTGCTGGTCGGCGAGGAGCACGACGACATGCCCGGGCACGCGCTCGAGGCGATTCTGTTCGAAGCGGCGGCGATGGCCCTCGAGGCCACCGAGGCGACCGCGGGTGCCGCCGAGGCGGACGACGCACGCACCCGAGAGGTCGTGCTCTCCCTGGAGATGTTCGAGAGGGACGTCCAATACGTGCTCGACGAATACCTCGAAGACCTCATCTCCGAGTCGCACTTCCTGAGCAGCGCCCGGCCTTGGGACGACTACGACATCCGGTACCGGCCCCTGGTCGAGGCCGCCAGGCGCCTGGGCGCGCCGGTGATCGCGGCGAACGCGCCCCGGCGCTACGTGAACCGGGTCACCCGTGAAGGGCCCGCGTCGCTCGAGTCGCTCTCGGACCTCGCGCGCAGCTACCTGCCCCCGCTGCCGTATCCGGGTCCGTCGGACGCGTATCGCGAGCAGTGGAACGCCCTGATGGCGGCTGCCATGGCCGAGGTCGAGCGGGAAGCTCCAGCCGATTCGGTGCCCGACCGATCACCGAGCGCGAGCGACGGGATCCCGGACGGGGCGCCGGAGGAGGACGACGGCCGGGCCGGGGCGGAGCATTCGGTTCCCGCGAACGCGATCTACTCGCAGGCACTCTGGGACGCCTCCATGGGCCATGCGATCACATCGGCCCTGGTCGAGCACCTCGACGCCCTGGTGATCCACCTGGCGGGGTCGTTCCATGTCGCGAACGGAACGGGGATCCCCGAGCGCATCGAGGACTACCGGCCCGGAACGAGGGTCACGACGGTGGTGATGACCAAGGTGGACGATGTCGATGACTGGTCCGAGGAGGAGCACTCCGACCTGGCCGATTTCCTCGTCCTGACCCAGAAGCCGGGCGACAGCGCCCACCCCGGCGGGGGGTCGTAGCGCCCCGCGTCGGGTCCCTCACCCCCGACCCCAGAGCGGGAACGCGATTCCGAGCGTGATCGGCACCGGCCGGTACCGGATCGTCCCCGTGTCCTGCAGGAAGATCCAGCGGAGCTCGAACATGATCTGGAACAGGGAGTCGGTGCCCGTGCGCCCTCCCGCCAGGACGCTGTAGCCGAACAGGGTGCTGCGCTCCCCGGAGCCGCCCGAGGTCGCGACGGTATCGCGATAGCCGATGCCGCCCCCGAGGTAGAGTCCGCCCTCCCTGCCGCCGGACACGACCGCGACGTCGAGCCCGTACTGATAATCCTTCGCCCCCTGGACGAAGGTCATGTCGGCGCTCGGCGCGAGCTCGACGCGACCGCTTCGCAGGACGGGGATGTGGGCGTGGGCGCCCACGACCTCGCCGTTGGAGTTCTGGTCGTACCCGAATCGCACGCCGACCGAGACGGGCGCCCACGCCGCGGTCGCCTGATTCTGACGGCCTCGTCGTAACTGGGCCTCGACGGTCGTCGGAGCAAACAGGACCGCGAGCGCGGCGACGACCAGGTAGCTGCGGAGTGTGGGGCGCATCGTGTCTGGCATCAGGAGTCGGAGGGCGTGGTGTCGAGCGCATGGGAGAGGAGTCGGTGGAAGTGGTGCGGTCCCTGCTCCCTGCGCGGACTGTAGCGTCCGCGGTCGTAGAGGCGGGAACGGACGCCGCGCTGCGCCGACTCGACGATCTCCTCGTCCTCCATCTCCACCCGGTGCAGCGCGCTTCCCGCGCCTTCATCGAGCTTGGACTCGTCGGAGACGTACGAACGGAAGATCACGCGCGTCCGGGTCGGTCCGAGTGGCAGGACGACGTTCAACGAGACGCCCCACGGATAGAAATTCAGCATGACGTTCGGGAACAGCCAGAAGTACCACGCCGCGATCCGCTTGCCGGCGTCGGGGTGACCGGGCGGCAGGTCGAACGCGGGCTCGCCGTCGCGCGCCACGCCGATCTGCACGTTCGACCACTCGAAGAGCTCGGTGGTGTACGCGTCGTAGTCCAGCTTGCCGCCGAGACTCGCCGCGTGCACGTACGGAACGTGGAAGCCCTCGAGGTAGTTGTCGCAGTACAGCGACCAGTTGGCATCGATGACGTAGTCCGCGGAGTGGGGCTCGTGGGGGCGGAAGCGTTCGGGGCGGAGCCAGTCGACCCTGTCACGTACAGGACGAATCCACTCCTCGAAGTCGCACACGGGGGCCAGGGACGAGAAGAAGAGCGGCCCCCATTCGTGGAGAGCGAGTCCGGGAAGATCGTCACTGGGCGAGGGGAAGTCCTCCGTTTCCTCGAACTCGGGCATGAAGCGCATGCGCCCGTCGAGGTCGAAGCGGCGGCCATGGTACCTGCACCGTAGGCTCAGCAGGTGCCCTTCGCCTTCGACGACCAGCGTCCCACGATGCGTGCATACGTTGCTCAGGCAGCGCGCCCGACCGTCGTCCGGCAGCGTGAGCACCAGCGGCTCGTCCACGGATCCCTCGAGCAGCGTGAACGGGATCACGTGGCCGGGCGCCTTCAGGCGCGCGACGTCGCCCACGGGTTGCCAACTCGGAACGAGCACCGACTCGACCACCCGTCGATGGACGCCGGCGTCGAAGTAGACGCGGGACGGCAGGGTCCGCGCCCTTCGGATGTCACGGTCGACGTCGAGGGGCTCCTTCATCGCGTGCCAGATCCGGTGGGGGTTCGGTCTTGGAGTCGAGGTACGATTTGGTGGTCCGTTCCGAATGCCATCGTATTTGCGGAGCGGACCACTTAGGGCCGCGGACCGCGTCGAAGCTGCGAGCGGGGCGCGGAACGTGCGCGCGCGCGCGGCGGCCCGCAATCCGTGCCCACACCCGGCGATCCAACCATCGAGCGGCGCGCCGCGTCCAAACGATACGATGAGCCCTGGATGTGCTCCACCGAGGAGGATGACGATGATGAGGAATGGACTCCGGGCAGCGGCGCTCTTCGCCGCCTACGGGACGATCGGGTTCGGCGGGGACTACGCGGCCGAGCTGCTGGCGCAGGAACCCGACGTCGACGACCTCGAGGTCCGAGTGGTGACCGAGGCCGAGCCAATCGTCGACGTGGTCGTCGACGTTCGGCCCGAGGTCTTCATCGACGTGCAGGTACGTCATTCCTCGGAGTGCTCGTATACCGAGGCTCGCGAGATGACGATTCGCGCCGACGGCCTCTCGCGCCTCGGGATCGACGCCGGCTCCGGCGAGCTGCGGGTTGAGGGACGACATGGAGTAAGCGACGTCGTCGTCACCGCGGTCGCGTGCGCCTCGGTCGAGGAGTGGCTCGACGAGCTGACCGTCACCGTCGACGAGACCGCCGACGGCATCCAGCTCATCGCCCACTATCCGGAGCGCCGGGGCTGGCGCGGACGCGACAACACCGCGCGGTTGGATCTGACCGTCCTGGTTCCGCTCGGGTTCGCCGTGGACATCGACGACTCGTCGGGCGGCATCGAGGTCACGGGCACCGGCGACCTGCGGATCGCCGATTCGTCAGGGTCGATCTCCGCGCGCGGCGTGAACGGATCGGTCAGCATCGACGATTCCTCGGGCGAAGTGGATATCGCGGACGTCTCGGGCGACGTCGACGTCGAGGACGGCTCAGGAGGCATCCGGGTCGTGGACGTCCAGGGCTCCGTCCTGCTCCGCGACGGATCCGGAGGCATCGAGGTCTCCGACGTCGATCAGGATGTGATCGTGGAGTCCGACGGCTCGGGCAGCATCGACGCGCGCCGCATCCTGGGCGACTTCGCGGTCGGCCGTGACGGCAGCGGGAGCATCCGGTACGAGGACGTCGGCGGTCTCGTGGACGTCCCCGAGGACAAGCGGCGCCGGCGCCGCGGCGGGCGCTGACCGGCTCGCTTCCTACTAGTCAGCTTGGTCGGGCGAACGGAAGAGCAGCAGCGGCATGTGGGTCCCGCGGAGCACCTTGTCCGCCGTGCTGCCGAGGACCGCGCGCCGCCACCCGCCGCGGCCGTGCGTCGCCATCGCGATCATGTCGGCGCCGACGGCCGCCGCCTCGCTCAGGACGCCGCGCCCCGGTTGGGGGTCGACGGCCACCGAGGTCGTGACGCTGCGCCCTCGCTTCCTCAGACGGTCGGCTCGCGCCTCCAGATAGTCGGCGGCGGACCGCTTCGCCTCGTCGACCGTCGCCTGGTTCATCTGAGCGGTGTAGGGGAGGTAGGCCGAGGTCTCGAACGGGAAGGGCACGATCCGCGTCAGGTGGTAGGCCGAGTCGAAGAGGTCCCCGAACTCGACGGCGTAGTGCAGGGCGCCCTCCGAGAGCTCCGATCCGTCGAGGGGCACCAGCAGCGTGCCGAAGGCGAAATCGAACGTCTCGGGTGCCTCCTCCGACCCCTCTTCAGGGCGCACCACGATGACCGGGCGCTCGCTGTGGCGGACGAAGCCGTCCGCCACGGATCCGAGCCACAAGCGAGACAGCATGCCCCGGCCGTGTGACGCCATCACCACGACGTCCGCGTCGCATCCGACGGACTCCTCGTGGATCGAGTCGACCGTATGGCCGTGGGCCAAGGAGCTCGTGACGTCGCCGCCCGCGTGGTCGGTGATCCGGTGGACGAGCGCGTCGAGGTAGTCGCGGCCCCATTCCTCGGCGGCGGACTCCCACCCCTCGTAGGCGAACGACGTGACCGGCTCGAGCACGGTCACGACGTGCACGCGCGCCTCCGCGTGCCGGGACAGCGTGAGCGCGAGAGGCAGGGCCGCCTCCGCGAAGGTCGAGCCGTCCAGCGGTACGAGTATCGTCTGGTACATGGTCTGCCTCTCAGTGGACTGGAACCGCCCGCCACGCCACCGCAGCGCTCTCGGTGCCCAGGTTCCGCGAGTGCGATCCTGGATCCTCGCGGCGCGGGTCGTCGGTGACCGTTTCCGATCAGGCGAGGCTGCCGGTCCCCTCGCCAGGATGCCGGCGACGCATACATTCTCGGGGAATCGGGCGCGATCCGGGAGTCGGGGGTGGCGCGTCGTTTGCGGTAGGGGAAGCGCCGGTGCGGGCGTGGGAGACTCTCCGGGGTCGGGCCGGACGGACCCCAGAATCCCCGCCGCATCACCTGTGCGGGGGTACCCATTGCTTTCGATCGAGGAGTACAAGGCGATCTACGACGCCGCGCCCGACGGCTATCTCGTGGTCGCCGAGAACGGGGAGATCAGGAGCGCGAACGCCCAGATCGAACCCCTTTTCGGTTGGACGGTCGAGGAGCTCGTCGGCAGGAAGGTGGAGGTACTGATCCCCGGGGCGCTGCGTTCGAGGCACCTCGCACACCGGGCCGGGTTCGCTGCCGATCCCCACAATCGGCCGATGGGCGTCGGGCTCGACCTCAAGGGCGAGCACAAGGACGGCTCGACCTTTCCGGTCGAGGTGAGCCTCAGCCCATGGCGCCAGGCCGACGGTCGGCTGTGCGTCATCTGCTCCGTGCGCGACATTACGGCGTACCGGCGCCTGAGGAACTTCTCGGAGGGCGCGCTGCTGGCTTCCGAGGACGAGCGCAAACGGATCGCGCGGGAGTTGCATGACGACACAGCGCAGAGGCTCGCGACGCTGATCCTGAGTGTCCGAGCTCTCGCCGGGACGGACGACACGGTCGAGCGCCGCCGGATGTTCGAGCAGGTGCGTGCCGAGATCGTCGACGCCGCCGAAGGGGTCAAACGAATGTCACGCGGTCTGAGGCCGCCGGAGATCGAGGAGCTCGGTCTGGTGCATGCCGTTCAAGCGCACGCGCGCAGTGTGCAGGAGGCGACCGGCTTCGTCGTTGAGACGGATCTGGACGTCGTCGATCCGTTTCTCGATCGGACCGCGAAGCTCGCGCTGTACCGCATCGTCCAGGAGGCGCTCTCCAACGCGCGCCGCCACTCGGGCGCCGAGGGGGCGATGGTGCGGCTCGGGCGCGAGGGCGGCGACGTTATCACGGAGGTCCTCGATGTCGGGAGCGGCTTCGCGCGCCCGGGTGGTCCCGTGGGCGACGACAGCGGCCTCGGACTAGTGGGCATGCACGAGCGCGCGGTGATGATCGGCGGGCGGCTCGTTATCGATGCCAAGCCGGGGCGGGGAACGCGGGTGAGGCTTTCGGTGCCGGTGAGGGAGGGGTCCGATGGCTGATCCCATCCGTGTCCTGCTGGTCGACGACCACGCGATGTTCCGCGCCGGGATCAAGGCGCTTCTCGAATCCGAGGGACGGGTCGAGGTCGTCGGGGAAGCGTCGTCCGGCGACGAAGCCGTCGACCGCGTCCGGGAGCTCAAGCCCGACGTCGTCGTCATGGACCTCGCGATGCCCGGCTCCAACGGGCTCGAAGCCACGCGCCGGATCTCGGCGCTCGACCTGAGCGCGGCCGTGCTCGTCCTCACCGTGCACGCCGAGGAGGAGTACCTGGTTCCGGTCGTCGAGGCCGGCGCGAGTGGATACCTGACCAAGACCAGCGCCGACACCGACCTCATCGAGGCGATCCGGGTCGTCGCGCGGGGCCAGGTCTTCCTGCCGCCGTCGGCGGCCACGCTTCTCCTCCGCCGCTACAAGGAAGCGGAGTCCGAGGATGCGGCCGGCCTGAACGACCTCAGCTCGCGTGAGCAGGAGGTACTGGCGCTCACCGCGGAAGGGTTCAGCTCGCGCGAGATCGGCCAGAAGCTCTTCATCAGCCCCAAGACGGTCGACACGTACCGCTCGCGCATCATGGACAAGCTGGGCCTGAGCCATCGGAGCGAGCTCGTGCGCTTCGCCCTCCGCGTCGGGCTGCTGAAGGAGATCTCCAGCGGGTCTTGACCCCGGCCCTCCTCTGGTTTAGTCTGGACTAAATCGCGAATTAGTCTTCCCTAAATCCCTGGAGCGCCCGGCGATGGCGACTCGGACGGTTCCGCTCCTCCTGCTGGCCACCGTTGCGGGGTGCGATCTGCTGACTCCGGGCGCGCCGGCCGAGGAGGACGTCCTCGACGGCACGATCGCGGGCATGACCGCCTCGCAGGTCCGCCAACACCTCGCCGGTGACGAGGAGTTCGCCCGGCGTTTTTCGGTCAGCGACGGGCTGGGCCCCGTCTTCGTGGCGACGTCGTGCGAGCAGTGCCACGTCGGCGACGGCAAGGGCCACCCCGCGTTCAACCTGACGCGCTTTGGCCGGGCGGCCAGCGCTGGGTTCGACCCGATGGTCGAGGACGGCGGGCCCCAGCTCCAGCACCGGTCGATCCCGGGCTACCCGGCCGAGACGCTTCCCGAGGGCGTCACCGGCGTATCGGCGTTCACCCCCCCGGCCGTCACGGGGCTCGGTTTCCTCGACGCCGTCGACGACGCGACGCTCATCGCGCTCGCCGATCCGAGCGACGCGGACGGGGACGGGGTCTCCGGCCGGCTTCAGCTCCACGAGCCCTCGGAGCTGATCGAGACCGTGCTCGCGCTCGAGGCGCGCGGCTCTCCCGAGCCAGGAGCCCGGGGCACGCTCGTGGACGGCGGCTACATCGGCCGGTTTGGGAAGAAGGCACTCACCGTCAACCTCCTGCACCAGACGGTCGGCGCCTATCACCAGGACATGGGCATCACGTCGGACCTCATCCCCGAAGACCTGTTCAACCCACGGGCGGGCAGTCGCGCCGCCGACGGCGCGGCCGACCCGGAGACGTCGAGCGCCACCGTCGCCAACGTGGTCTTTTACCTGAAGACGCTGCGGGCGCCGTCGCGCCGCGACGTCGGGGAGCCGGACGTCCTGGAGGGCGAGCGGCTCTTCGAGCAGATCGGCTGCGCGGGCTGTCACCTGCCGACCCTGGTCACCGGCGCCTCCGAGCTCGAGGTGCTCGACCGCGTGGAGTTCCACCCCTACACCGACCTCCTCCTCCACGACATGGGTCCGGAGCTGGACGACGGCTACACGGAGGGACGTGCTTCCACGTCGGAGTGGCGAACGGCCCCCCTCTGGGGGATCGGGATCCAGGAGCGCTTCCAGGGAGGCCGCGCCTTCTACCTGCACGACGGCCGCGCCGGCACGCTGCCGGAAGCCATCGGACACCACGGCGGAGAGGGTGCCGCGTCCCGCGACGCTTTCGAGGCGCTGACGCCCGAGGATCAGGCCCGGCTAGTTCGCTTCCTCCGATCCCTGTGATAGCGATGAGACGACGCGACTTCGTACGGCGCCTGCCGGTCGTGACGACGGGTCTCGCGATTGGGATGGCCTCGGTACCCCTGACCGCTTGCGCCGGGGCGCCCTATCTCGTGCCCCGCGTGCGACCGGGCGGCCTGGTGGTTCCGGCGTCGGCGCTCGCGGCCTCGGAGTTCGCCTTCGTCCAGGCCCCGGGCATGGACCGACCGGTGTTCCTGCACCGCGATGGCCGCGGGGAGCTCGTCGCCGTGTTGGCGTCCTGCACCCATCAGGGATGCCAGCCGGAGCCGGTCGGCGAGCGGCTCGTGTGTCCCTGTCACGGCAGCGAGTTTTCCTTCACGGGGGCGCTCCTCCAGGGACCCGCGGACCGACCCCTCGAACGGTTCGAGGTATCGGAGGTCGATGGAGAGATCGTCGTGTGGACCTCGAGGGACAGGCGATGAGGCGGCTCGCGCGGTCCCCGGCTCCGGGCATGCTCGCGGCGGCCGTCCTGCTTCTCGGCGCCGCCGCGCCCGTCGTCGGCCAGGTGGACTCCACGCTCGCTCAGGAGGGGATCTACGACCGCCCGTTCATCGCCTCGGCGTCCACCACCTCCATCGGCGGCTATGTCGAGGGCAACACCAACTACTTCGTCGAGGAGGGCGTCACCGACGGCTTCTCGATGGAGCTGCGACGCTTCAACGTCTTCCTCTTCTCTCAGGTGTCGCAGCGCGTACGCTTCCTGGCCGAGCTCGAGTTCGAGCACGGGACCGAGGAGATCGCGCTCGAAACGGCGCTGGTCGACGTCCGGCTCCGGCCGGCGCTGGTGCTGCGGGGCGGGATCATCCTGCCGCCGATCGGCTATCTCAACCAGAACCACGACAGCCCGCGCTGGGACTTCGTGGAGCGGCCCCTCGTCACCACCGAAATCATCCCGTCGACCCTGTCGGAGGTCGGTTTCGGCGCGTACGGCAGGGTCGCAACGGGATCGCTGATCCTCTCCTATGATGCGTACCTGAGCAACGGACTCGGCGAGGGAGTGCTGGCCAACGAGACGGGTCGAACGCACATCCCGGCTGGCAAGGGTGAAGGGCTCTTTGCGGAGGACAACAACGGGTCACCCGCGCTGTCGGCCCGCGTCGCCGTCCGGGACCCCGATGTCGGCGAGGTCGGCGTCTCGTACTACGGGGGCTACTACAACACCTTCCGGGTCGAGGGGATCGATGTCGACGACCGCCGGTGGCTCGGGATCGCCGCGTTCGACTTCGGGGGTCGGGTGGGCGCTGCCGAGGTACGGGGTGAGCTCGCGCTCGCGTCGGTCGACGTTCCTCCCGGCATGGTCGAGCTCTTCGGGAGCGGGCAGTGGGGTGGGCACCTCGACGTGATCGTTCCCGTTTGGCGCCCCGGGCTTCCGGGATACCCGGACGCGGTGGTCGCGGCGGGGATGCGGCTGGAGAAGGTCGACTTCAACACGGGCTCGTTCGCGTCGACAGGAGCCGGCATCGGAGACGAGGTCACCGCCGTGGTCCCGACGGCCAGCTTTCGCCCGACCCGCGGCACCGTCCTCCGCCTGAACTACCGCTTTCAATGGACGCGGGACTTCCCCGGCAACCGAGCGGCGCGGGGGGCGGGTCTCCAGATCGGCTTCGCCACCTACTTCTGAAGCAGGTTCAGCTTCTGAAGCAGGTTCAGCCCCCTTCCTCCTGCTCCTGCACTTCGATCGCGTCCGCGACGGCTTCGCGGCAGGCGCCGATCAGGTCCGAGAGACGGAACGGCCTTCTCAGCGTGCGCTTCCGACCCGCCGTGGTCCAGGGATGGAAGTAGACCGGCTCGGGTACCTCCTCGGCCACCGCGATCACCGGCAGGTCGGGGAACTCGCGTTCCAGAGCGGCGAGGACGTCCAGCGCCCGCTGGACGTCCTCGAAGGACGGCGGGTCCGAGACCAGGAGGTCGACCGCGCGGTTGCGGAGCACATGGGTCGCCTCCGCCTCGTCGCGCGCCGCGACGACCTCGAAGCCCTCCCAGCCGAGGGCCTCGATCAGCATGTCACGTAGCTCCGGATGGTTCTCGACCACGAGCACGACGATCGGTGTGGTCATGACGCGCTCGCGCGGAAGGCTGCCAGGGGTCGATCGGGGAGGGTCAACAGGTCGCTGAAGAACTACAGCGGGCCGCGTTGGGGATGCCACGGCCCCAGATCCTAGGCGGAGCGACGACGCCATAGCCTAAGCTACGGCTAGACATCTGAGGTAGTCCGTCAAGGTGTGCGGTGTTTGTTCGGGTTGCCATGGCGGTCAGGCTGCGACGGGGAGTTCGAGTCGCTCGATGAGCGGGGAGCCACGCTCGCGTAGAGCG
>Ga0268386_10001062_pt1 | contig 18576 bp, 17 predicted proteins | sample RVTome_15_FD_200260 | JGI IMG/M metagenome (GOLD analysis project Ga0268386, IMG submission 200260) | Soil microbial communities from uranium-contaminated site in the Upper Colorado River Basin, Wyoming, United States - RVT150D86... ...
ACAGTAAAATACTCCCATGTTGCTGGTAATTATTCCAGGGCAGGATAAAACTAGCGGTATCCTGACCGGCCTCCCGGAAAAACGCCCATTGGTTAACCAGATGGGTGGCGGTATCCACATAGACCAGGTAGCGATTTTGAGGTGTGACCCCAACATCCCTGAAAGTCAGCTGCAGCACATGTGAAGGGGAACCCTGTTGATTTTCTTCCATGCCCATATGCTTCAGCGTTACACCAGAGTCCTTTAGCTTAAAAGGCATTACCAGCCAATAGGAATCGTTAATCCAGATCCGCCTGGCCCGGTCCAGTTCCTGGGCCAGGGAATCGGGATGTACTACTTCCTGCCTGTCCTTGAAAGCGCTGCCCGATCCATCATATATGTTGACCAGGTAAACCGTGCTGTCGGGAAAATCGATACGGACCTGACCGTTGTGCTTGTCCCAAACCAAACGGCGGGAGCCAAAGAAATCCCAGGCCAAATACCGGGTTTGATCCCAGGCTTGTCGACCACCCATGGCTTCCATAACCTGGTCTGCCACCTCGATGGCTTCGGCATCTGAATTGACCATATCAAACCCTTCTGCCGCCGGGTTGGCATCCATCGCTTCACTTTCAGAAGCTTCTGCCAACTGGTCCCGGTTAGGCTGGCAGCAGAGCAGTAGCACTGCAGATAGCAGGGATACTGTTGATTTTAAAAGCCGGATCATGAGAATATTTCTGTTTAAAATCATATTTAATTTAATAATAATACAAAATAATTCTGTTAACAGCAAGAATACAGCATACAGCATACAGCATACAGGAAACAGCATACAGGGTTTCTGCTAGCTTATCCTACTCCAATTTAAGCTGGATTTCTTTTGATTTGCAATTTGTTGACGAATATTCTCATTTCCCGGTTGATCCAAACCAGGGTCAGCTTCCAGTATTGAACTTGCTTTTTCACGGGCTACCCGCAATAATTTACCGTCCTGGGCCAGGTCTGCGATCATCAGGTCCAATACACCGCTTTGCTGGGTTCCCATCAGGTCTCCCGGACCTCTCAATTTGAGGTCGACATCGGCAATCTCGAACCCGTCATTGGTACGCTCCAGGGTCTGGATCCGGGTTCTTCCTTCCCTGCTGATCTTTACATCTGTCATGAGGATGCAATAGCTTTGATCAGCTCCCCTGCCTACCCGGCCCCTCAGTTGGTGCAGCTGGGCCAGACCAAAGCGTTCGGAGTTCTCTATTACCATCACCGTGGCGTTGGGTACGTTAACCCCCACTTCAATAACCGTGGTGGCTACCATGATCCGGGTTTCGCCTTTAACAAATCGTCGCATCTCATAGTCCTTGTCCTTTGATTTCATTTTCCCGTGTACAATGCTTACCGGAACTTGTGGAAACGCCCTGGTGATGCTGTCATAGCCATCTTCCAGGTGCTTGAGATCCATTTTTGCCGACTCCTCGATCAAGGGATAAACGAAATATATTTGCCTGCCGGCAGCAAGTTGTTTCTTTATAAAGCCAAAAACTTTCAGACGATTCTGATCATAACGATGTACGGTCTCTACCGGTTTTCTGCCCGGAGGCAGTTCATCGATCACTGAAACATCCAGGTCTCCATAAAGTGTCATGGCCAGGGTCCTGGGTATAGGGGTAGCCGTCATCACCAGTACGTGTGGGAAAAAGTCCTTATTTTTACTCCATAGCTTGGCTCTTTGGGCAACGCCAAAACGGTGTTGTTCATCAATCACCGCCAGGCCCAGACTTTTAAATTGTACCTGGTCTTCCAGCAAGGCGTGAGTCCCCACCAGTATCTGGAGCTTGCCTGTTTCCAGTCGCTGATGTAGTTGCTTACGGACGCTCTTTTTGGTGGACCCTGTAAGAATTTCAATCTCAATGCCCATCTTTTTGGCATAGGATTGCAAGCCGCGGAAATGCTGCTCGGCCAGGATCTCTGTGGGGGCCATCAAGGCTGCCTGTGATTCGGCCCCCACCACTGCCAGCATGCAGATAAATGCCACAATGGTTTTACCGCTGCCCACATCGCCCTGCAACAACCGGTTCATTTGTCTGCCGGATTTCATATCACCATAAATTTCCCGGATTACCCTTTTCTGAGCGTCGGTCAGTTCAAAAGGCAGATGTTGGTGGTAAAATTCATTGATCAATAAGGTTTCACTATAGACTTTCCCCTTAAACTTATCTACCCTGGACTGTTTGAGCTTCAACAGACGAAGCTGTATATAGAACAACTCTTCAAACTTCAGTCGCAGCCGTGCCTGGCTTAGCTTTCGGTTATTCTCCGGGAAATGAATATTGCGCAGCGCCTCGGATTTTGAGATCAATCCAAGTTCTTTCATCAGGGTGTCTGGCAACGATTCGGTGATGTAAGGATAAGCCGACAGTAACAACTGCTTCTGCAGTTTGCCGATGGCCCTGCTATCCAGGAAACGGCGTTTAAGATTTTCGGTGGTATGATATACCGGTTGAAGGTATCCCGGCCCCTGGTGACCGGTGGTTAAGACCTCAATCTCAGGATGGGCCATATTGATCTTGCTTCCATAGCGAGTTGGCTTACCAAATGCGGTGTACGGAACTCCGGTCTGCAGTTTCCTCAACACCCAATTTATACCTTTAAACCATATAAGCTCAACAATCCCGGTATCATCCTTTAACTGGGCTACCAGCCGTCTTTTTGCTCCGACCCCCATGGTTTCAATTTTACCCAGGGTGCCTTTGATCTGTACATTGGACAATTGATCATTTAGCTCGGATACTGTATAGAACCTGGTGCGATCTTCATACCGGAAGGGGTAAAATTGGATCAGGTCCCCGTAGGTAAAAATGCCCAGCTCTTTATTGAGCAAGGCAGACTTTTGGGGCCCTGTACCTTTCAGAAACTCTATCCGGGTATCAAAAAACCCCTTCATTAAATATTAAAATGGAATTTTTCAACTTTCCTTCCAGTGCAGTGTGTTTAACATATGAATAATGTCCACCTTTATAAAATCGATGATAGGCTGAAGGCTATCGTTTTTGGTGGCGGTAGGAAAGTATAAAGCACCTCTTAAAAAGTGTTCGGTACTATCAGTGGAAAAGAACTGGAATTGACTGGGTACTTCACCACTTAATTCCGACACGACTGCAGTACGTCCGGTTGGGGTTTTTAGAATGCTTTCGTCGATTGCATAAGCTTTTATTTGATGTTTGCTGGTCAGTTTATAGGTATCATCAAGCAACTCCCTTAATTTTTGCTGGTCCTGATCCAGACGTTTATAGGTAAGTTGAACATCTGCGCCCAGTTCCTGATAGACCAGGTGGATCCAAAATGGTTCGGACATCCAGGATGTATCGGGTTCGATGCGGGCATGTTTGGAATACTCAAATTGATAGGGATAGGAATCTGCTATGGGCTGGTAGCTGTGATTTGGCAGTTCTATCCGGTTATAGCCTTTGGGCTTGGGAACGTAAACAGTTTCCTTACAGGAAAACCACCATAAAACCGATACCATCAAAACCAAAATACATTTTCTCATCAGTTATTGACCGGGTTGAGGGTTGAGTACTGAAGTGTTATGATAGGCGCGGACTCGTTTTATTCGCTTGTTATCAACTGATACCACTGTAAAAACGAAGTGGTGGAAAGAGATTTTTTCACCAACCCGGGGGAGTTTCGAATGCAGTTCAAGTAACAGACCACCCAGACTCTCACTTTCTCCTTTTACACCGGCAAATATATTCACATCTGCTCCCACAATTTTACAAAAATCGTTCAGGGACGTTCTGCCTTCAAAGATATACGTATTATCATCCAGTTTATTATAGGGCACGCCATCGTCATCGAATTCATCATTGATCTCCCCAACGATTTCTTCAATAACATCTTCCATGGTTATCAGGCCAGAAGTACCTCCATACTCGTCCACCACGATGGCCATGTGTACCCGTTTCTCCTGGAAATCCTTCAGTAAGGAATCAACTTTCTTGTTTTCTGGAATAAAAAATCCGGGTCGAAGAAGTTTCTGCCATTTAAAGCTCTCTTCCTCTTCGATATGGGATAGCAGGTCTTTGATATAAAGTATGCCTTCAATCTTGTCGATGGTTTCATGGTAAACCGGAATACGTGAATGTCCGCTCTTATTAACTTTGTTCAGTAGTTCATGGAAATCAGTTTCTGTATCAACAGCGGTAATCTCCATGCGTGAACGCATCACCTGTTTGACCGACAGGGTTCCAAAATTAACGATTCCTTTTAGTATGCCCTTTTCTTTATCTGTGGTTTCCTGGGCAGTAGTCAATTCCAATGCCTGATGAATATCATCAACAGAAAGATTATATCCCTTCCGCTCGATCCGGGACTCTATCACATTACTGATTGCCATCAATACCATCGAAACCGGTCTAAACAATGTCGAACAAAATGACAACAACCCGGAGGTTAATTTGGCAAAACCTACGCTGTTCTGGTTAGCATAAACTTTAGGGACCACTTCCCCAAAAAAGACAATAGCGGCGGATGCTGCCATAGTCAGTGAAACCAGTACAATTCCCCCGGTAGTATTGGAACCCACTATCCTCCATACTATGAAAGTAGACAGGGTAATAAAAGCCACGTTCACCAGGTTATTGACAATTAAGATGGTAGCCAGCAGCCGTTTTGGGTGCTCAATCAACTTTCCAATGCTTTTCTCTTTTTTATTCGATGAATTCATGCACCGTAACACGTCCTCTTTGGTAAGCGAAAAGAAAGCCACTTCAGAACCGGAGATAAGCGCTGACAGCAGCAGGAGAAGTATCAGCAAAACTCCGTAAAACGTGAAGTACAGGAATTCTGAGGTGATGATTTGAGCCAACAAGTACAATTCCGGAAAAGGATCGTCAGCAGATATTTCCAAGGCACATCAATTTGTTGAACATCAGAATGGCAAATCGTCCGAATCATCACCGACAGCAGTAATGTTCTCGGATGCGGGAGCCGTTTCTTCCGCGGTAATAGTTGATAATGGTGCGGTCGCCCCTTCTGACGGACGACCGCCCAACATAGTCATATTGTCTGCTATTACCTCGGTAGTATATCGGGTATTCCCCTCCTGGTCCTGCCAGGACCTGGTTCTTAGTTTTCCTTCTATGTAAACCTGATTCCCCTTTTTAAGATATTTCTCACTGATTTCGGCCAGACCTCTCCAAAGCACCACATTATGCCATTCTGTAGTCTGTCTTCTTTCTCCGGTATTTCGGTCGCGATACGTTTCAGTAGTAGCCAGGGGAAAATTGGCTACCATTACCCCGCTCTCCAAATGCCTCACTTCTGGATCTTTACCTAGATTTCCTACTAATATCACTTTATTTACACCTGTCATAAGCTTTCAAAAAATTTGCCGTGAAAGTAATTGATTAATCTAAATTTAACTAAAATATATCGGCCTTCAAATAATTGTCAATCAAAATAGGCTTTGGCAACTCATGTACCTCGTCAATATTAAATTCCTTCAATTCAAAGGCCTGTTTCCAGCGCCAGAAGGTCTGTTCGTCATTCGTTTCCACCAGCAGGAAACAAGCGATAATTTGTTGGTGGGTCAGTTTATGCCGGTAAACTTCAGAGGGGGCTCCCACCTGTATCTGATCCATCCAGGTCCTATTGGGAATCTTGCCTGCCAATAACTCCATAGGGTCTGTTTGGTGACCAAATTCAACCAGCATGAAATCGTACAATCCCTGCCAAATATCCTTCTTCTCCCTTTTCTTCAACAATATGTTAGCTCCTGACTTTATTACGTAATAGTAGAAGTATCGGTCTCTGACAGCGTTCTTTTTCGATTTGAACGGATACAAATGCTGGGTTCCGTCTATATAGGCCTGGCAACAGGCTGCAAAGGGACAGCTGTTACATTTGGGTTTTCTTGGTGTACAGTGTAGTGCCCCAAACTCCATGATAGCCTGGTTAAATTGGTCAGGGGCCGATCCCTCCATTAACCTTGAACAGATATTTTTAAATACTTTCCTGGATTTAGGCATTGCAATGTCATCCCTAATACCAAACAGGCGGGACAATACCCGAAATACGTTGCCGTCGATCACGGGGGTTGCCTGCCCAAAGGCAAAGGAAGCAATGGCCGAAGCAGTATAGTCACCGATACCCGGAAGTTTAACAAGTTCACTGTACCCCTCAGGAAACCTTCCACTATATTTTTCCATGATACTCCTGGCACAACGAAGTAGATTGCGGGCCCTGGAATAATAACCAAGCCCCTGCCAGAGCCTTAATACCTGCTGTTCACCGGCCCGGGCCAGGTCTGATACTTCCGGGAAGTTCTCACAAAAAGAATGGTAATAAGACAATCCCTGATCTACCCGTGTTTGCTGAAGGATTACTTCTGACAGCCAGATCCTGTAGGGGTCCCGGGTTCTTCGCCAGGGCAGATCACGCTGCTGCTGCTGATACCATGCAATAAGTGTTGAATTGAATGAAGAGGGTTCCAAATTACTCCAAATGAGAAAGTTATATCCCGTGGTTTACAATATTTTACATTTAATTGCTTTTAAAATTAGGCGGGACAATTTACCTTTGTCATCCCAAAATTAATGGGTCATTCAATATTTTAAACATTTTTTTCACTTAAATCTAAAGCAGTGACTAAAGCAGATGTTATAGCTGAAATAGCTGAAAAAACAGGAATTGACAAGGCAGATGTAAGCACTACTGTTGAAGCCTTTTTTAGTGTGGTTAAAAATTCCATGGCTAAGGGAGAAAATATATACGTTAGAGGTTTTGGAAGTTTTGTAAATAAGAAGCGCGCCCGGAAAATAGCCCGGAACATTTCGCGCAATACCGCTATAATTATAGATGAACACTATATTCCAAGTTTCAAACCTTCTAAGGTGTTTATTGAGAAAATTAAGAGTAGCGATAAGGTTAAATCCTTAAACCCATAACTACTTTCGGGTTCCCCTTGTTATGTGGTTATCCAAACTGATCGTAACGGTTGTAGCGCTGGCGCTGGTTGTTGTACTGTATTTGCTTCCGAAGGTAGTGGTGGATAATGAACAGCAGGAAAATGCTGAATCAATCGGGGATCCACCAAATTCTGAGATTTCGGAAGCACATGAAAGACCACTGTCAGAGGATGAACGATCCACAGTAAGAAAATTAAAAGAAGGATTTAATACTCGCGAAAATCCAGAAAAAAGTGCTATCTTTGCGGACTCATTGGCGGGCTTGTTCACAGAGTTGAATTTTCTGGACAGCGCGGCCCACTACTACGGGGTGGCAGCTGACATCGAGCCGGTCGTGAAACGGTGTTTGAAGGCGGGAGAAAGTTATTTCGAGGCTTACAGCTACGCTGTGGAGTCGCAAAAGCAACAGCGGCTGGGAGAAAAAGCGCGTGAATACTTTAACCTCGCCCTGGATCGGGATCCGGGTCTATACGATGTTAAAGCCAAAGTCGCTTTAACTTACCTTCCACACCAGCCGATGCAGGCGGTTTTATTGCTGCGGGAGGTGGTGAATGAAGACCCTGATAATGAACTGGGCCTGTACAATCTGGGGTTACTTTCCCTTCAATCACAGCAATTTGATAATGCGGTATCAAGGTTCGAAGTATTAACCGGCAACTTTCCGGACCATTTGGAAGGACAGTTTTACCTGGGAGTTAGTTATTTCGAAAACGGGGATAAGGACAAAGCCCGCCAGCAGTTTGAGCTGGTCAAAGCTATGGATCCCGACCCGGAAGTCCTGACCACCGTAGATGAGTACTTAGAGAAACTGAAATAATCAATGTTAATCCCCCGCTATGGCGGGGTTAAAAAATAAATTATGCCTTGCGGTAAAAAAAGAAAAAGACATAAGATCGCAACTCATAAAAGGAAGAAGCGACTGAGAAAGAATCGACATAAGAAAAAGTAATAGTTTGATCATTGCTTTTTCTTGCTATTGCATCTGTTTAAATATATAAAACTGTAAAGTCTTGAGTAACGATTTAGTCATCAACTCAACTCAGAACGGATGTCGAATAGCTCTTTTAAAAGATAAAAACCTGGTTGAATTCCATTATGACGAAAGCGGCAATCAATTCACGGTTGGAGACATCTACCTGGGCACAGTAAAGAAGGTAGTTCCCGGCTTAAATGCAGCTTTTATTGATATTGGATACGAAAAGGATGCTTTCTTACACTATTTGGACCTGGGTCCTAAAGTGAGTTCATTAAACAAGTACACCAAATACGTACAAAAGAACAAAAATGCATCTACAAAACTCGATAGGTTTAAGATACTGCCAGATATTAATAAACTTGGCAAAATCGATCAGGTTCTTACCCGAAACCAGCAGATACTGGTACAAGTTGTAAAAGAACCGATCTCTACAAAAGGGCCTCGATTATCCTGTGAGTTATCCATTGCAGGAAGATACCTCATACTGGTACCATTTTCCAACACAGTAAGTATCAGTAAGAAAATTGCCGATGGTGCTGAACGAAAGCGCCTGGAGCGGTTATTGTCTTCCATTAAACCGGAAAACTTCGGAATCATTATTCGCACAGTGGCTTCCGGCAAAGAAGTGGCTGCGCTGGACAGGGACCTGAGAAACCTGATGCGAAGCTGGAACGAAGGAATTAATAATTTAAAAACTGCCAGTCCCCGGACCAAGATTATCGGTGAAATGAACCGGGCATCTTCTATACTCAGGGATGTAATGAACGAATCATTCGATTCAATAGTTACAGACGACCCGAAGATCTACAACGATGTCAAGCAATTCATGGATAAAATCGCTCCTGAAAAATCAAAGATCGTTAAGCAGTATGGCAACAAGGAAAAGATCTTCGAAAGGTATGGGATTGAAAAGCAGTTAAAATCTTTGTTCGGTCAAACTGTTAGCGTTGCCGGTGGAGGATACCTGGTCATAGAGCATACTGAAGCCCTGCATGTTATTGATGTTAATAGCGGGAATAAGTCCAATGCGGAAACCGACCAGGAAACCACCGCTCTGACCGTTAACCTGCACGCTGCCAAGGAAATTGCCCGGCAATTGCGTTTGCGCGATATGGGAGGGATCATCGTGATCGATTTCATTGACATGAAGAAAACGGAGAACAAAAGGCTCCTTTTCAAGAAAATTAAAGAATTCATGCAGGACGATCGATCTAAGTTTACCATTCTGCCGCTTACAAAATTCGGTCTGATGCAAATAACCCGTCAACGCGTGCGCCCGGAACTTAACATAACCACCATGGAGACCTGTCCCACCTGCAGTGGCAGCGGTAAGATCAATGCTTCTATACTGGTATCGGACCAGGTGGAGGAAAACCTGGAACACCTGATAATGAAGCAAAATGAAAAAGGCATCACCTTAACCGTCCATCCCTACCTTTATGCTTATTTTACCAAAGGGATCATAAATCAAAGAATGAAGTGGTTTTTTAAGTATACCCAGTGGATTGGGGTAGAGCAGGACTCATCGCTAGCCATCACAGATTTTAGATTCCTGAATAAAGAGGGTGAGGGGATTCAGATTACCTCGAATGCGGGACTTGTATGAAGCTGATTAGGGGCCAATTCTCTTTCAGAACTGCGCTGGCTTATTTTTACTTAATGTTGATGACCTGGATTTCTTCCTGCAATACCAACGATCAGGAAGTACCGGTAGTAGATGGTATTGAGGTTGAAATCGATATCAAACGCTGGGATCATGAGATATTTGAGTTAACCACTAAGGAACAGGTTGCCGGTTTTCTGCGGGAAAATCCAATGTATAACCATCATTTCCTGCAGGCAGACCAGTATCCACACGACAGCCTGGTGGTCAATTACCTGAATGCGTTTGTCAGTAATCCTGCCAGTAAAGTACTGCAGCAGGAGATCAGTTCGGTATTCGGGAAACTCGAACCATTAAAAGGTGATCTGGAAAAAGCCTTCAGGTACTTGTTGTATTACTATCCTGAAACCACCATTCCGAAAGTCTATACTGCAGTATCCGGTTTTGCCGGGAACGATCTCTTTGTTTCTGACAGTGTCATTATCATTGGATTAGATTATTATCTGGGTGAGCAGGCTACTCATCGTCCACTGGAATTTCCACAGTATATATTAAAAAGATACCGTCAGGAATATATAGTTCCTTCCATCTTTTTACTATGGTCATCCGGTCTGAATAAGACTGAAATGGAGGATAAAACCATGCTGGCAGAAATGGTTTACTACGGAAAGGCCTATCATTTTACCAGGCAGATCCTTCCGTTTAAACCCGACAGTTTGCTGATCGGCTATTCTGGTGCAGAAATAGTTGAGGTGAATCAGCACCAGGATGTGATCTGGGCCCATTTTATTGAGAAACAACTGTTGTATGAGACCAGCCATTTTACCAAAAAAAAATATATGGACGAAAGACCTAAGACCCTGGAAATAGGTAACAAATGTCCAGGAAGAATCGGAGAGTGGTTGGGATGGCAAATAGTTGAAAAATATACTAATGAACAGCAGATCAGCCTCCCCGATTTGATGGAAATATCTGATGCCAGACAGATATTTACGCAGTCAAATTATAAACCTCAGGTTCTCTGACCGGCTCTACTCCCACTTTCATCAATACTTTCAGTAACGTCTCAATCGCCTGGTCCCGGGAAAAGAAGGTTTCAGCCAGTAATCTGGAATTATTCTGTAACTCCAGCAGTCTATTCTTATCGAGTACCAGCGGGTTAAGTAATTCTGTTAGCATTTGAGGCTTCTTGGGGTCTACATAATATCCAATTTGATGCTGTAATGTAATGTCCTTTAACCAACCCCTAAAATTGACCACTATCAGTTTTCCGGCAGCCAGGCCATCGAAAAATTTATTGGGGCTTCCGGTGGCCAGCACGGGTACATCAGCATAGGAAACATATACAATATCAGTCACATTCAGTATCTTTCTTAATTCGGAACGGTTCCGGTAGCTGAGGAATTCGAGGTTAGTAAGTTTGTACCGGTTTGCCATTTTTTTAAGCTTGTTTAACTCCGAACCGTAAGCAACAATCAGGAAATGCAGCTTACGGTTACAGCCTGCATACCTGGCAGCCTCTACCAGATACTCCAGATGATTGGCTTTGCCGGCAGCTCCGAAGTAGGTGACTACCAGCTTATCGGCTACCCCAAATTTTGATTCCAGATGGGGCTGCTTAGGCCCTAATTCAAAGTACCGGCAGTCAGACATATTAGGAATGGTGGTAATCGAAGCCCCGGGAGATGTTTTTAACATATTGTTCTTAATTCCCGGGGAAAGCGCCACCAGGTGGTCGGCATTTTGATAAATATTTTTTTCAAACCGCCGCAGATGCTTTATCAACCAGTCTGATTTGATCACACCCATTTGTACGGGAGCTTCCGGCCACAGATCACCTACTTCAAAGATGTAGGGTATGTTACGCCGGCTCTTAAGCCTGCGGGCCACCCAGCCCACTGTCAGGGGTGTAGAAATGGCGTAGCAAAGATCTACCTGTTTTAGTTCCAGTGCTTTCAGGTAAGCCAGCCAGGCAAACTTCATAAATGCTGTGATGCGAGCGGTAAATCCCAGTTTATTGTCGTAATAAACCGGAAGATAATGTACTTTGAATCCGCTGATCTCTTTTGAAACCGGGTCCTTACCATGATGTGAAGTGATCACTTCAACCTGATATCCGCTGGACTCCAGTCCCCGGGCCAGGTAATAAGACCTCAACGGGCCCCCGGTTTGGGGGGTGTTGAAATACTGATGAACAATCAGAATCTTCATCCCTCGAATTACCTAAATGCCGGTACATTTTTCAAGGAAATTCCATGCTTTATTCCAAACACAGAACCCTGAACATACGGCTTTAGGATAAAATCGGATGATGGGATTTCGAATAATCAAGAATTGCCTGTATGGTTTCTTCATTGGGAACTTTCCGGACCTGGTCCAGCTGTTCCTTGATACTTATTAGCTGCAGATACTGATCCAGCAAATCAGCATGAACAAGCATAGCTTCTTCTAATTGTCTGTTCTCAACCGGATTGGTTTCCTTATACAGGTAACGAAGTACATCATTGGGGGTAAATGTTTTGGTCATAGGCGATATTGTATTTCTTCATTTTTTTCCTCAAGTTGATCAAAGCATACCGCATCCGCCCTAAAGCTGTATTGATACTCACATGAGTAGCATCCGCTATCTCCTGGAAACTCATTTCCATATAATGTCGCATGATCAATACTTCCTTTTGTGAGGGAGGCAACTCCTGAATAAGCATTTTTAGTTTTTCATGGGTGTCTCTCACGATCTGCCTTGATTCAATTGACTCCTCTGAAAATGCCATATTATTAAATACGTTGCTGCCATCCTCCATAATGATAGTTGGATACCGCTTGGCCTTTCTAAAGTAGTCAATAGCCAGATTATGCGCTATTCGAAGTATCCAGGGAAGAAACTTCCCCTCTTCGTTATATTTACCGGATTTAATGGTATTGATGACTTTGATAAATGTCTCTTGCATTAGATCCTCTGCCACATAATTGTCTTTTACAATTAAATAAATGGTCGTGAAAACCCGGGACTTGTGACGGTTTAACAATTCCGCAAAGGCCACCTCGTTACCAGTTTTGTAAAGTGATATCAGTTTGCTATCACTTAATGAATTCTGCATCATTTCATAACCTGTTTAGTAACGTAGAAGTCTATGCCATATTGTTATATTGGGAAGGTTAAATTTTAACTTTTAGATCAAAAACAATTTTAAATGTAGAAAAATAGCAGTTAATCTGCAAAATTTTCTTAACCGTGTGGTCAGCTAATGCCTGTCGGCAGGTTATTGAGCATGGGAAATAGTTACAACACTGTACACCATGCGCAATTACCAAACCAAAATTACTTTGAATATATCAATAATATCCGATTCGGTTTGTCATACAAGTTACAGTTGTATGATTTGATGTGAGATTGTAAAATTTTTACCACCTGTAGTATCTTTGCGGCTATGCCTGTTTTAGCCCCGGTTCCAATCCCTGAAATTGATAAACTTGATCCTAAGGAATTTATTATAATCAAAGGTGCCAGGGTAAACAACCTGAAATCTTTGTCCGTTGCTGTTCCCAGAAACAGGCTGGTGGTAATTACCGGTTTATCCGGTTCAGGAAAATCATCACTGGCTTTTGATACCTTGTTCGCAGAGGGACAAAGGATGTATGTAGAGAGCTTAAGTTCTTATGCCCGACAGTTTCTGGGCAGAATGGAAAAACCGCAGGTGGATTATATTAAAGGGATATCCCCGGCTATTGCCATTGAACAAAAAGCCAATACCCGCAATCCACGTTCCACAGTGGGAACCACCACCGAGATTTACGATTATTTAAAACTGCTGTTTGCCAGGATTGGAAAGACTTACTCCCCTGTTAGCGGAGAACTGGTGACCAGGGATACTGTCTCAGATGTTGTCGATGTAATTACTGATCTGCCGGCGGGCAGGCGCTTTATGATCGCAACTCCATTGATCAGTGAAAACGGACGTACGCTGGAGGAAGAGTTAAGCATATTGCTGCAAAAAGGCTACACCAGGTTGATCGTGGACGGGCGTACGGACTCCATTGAGAACCTGCTATCGGAGGCGGCGTCTTCATCCTTTGACGAAATTGACATTCTAATAGACCGGGGAATAAAAGGTGCGGATCAGACAGATCATGAAGAGGAAGAATACCGCTGGGCGGATTCCGTACAAACTGCTTTTTTTGAAGGCCATGGTACCTGCAAGATCATTTTGGATGATCAGTCCTTTCAGGTATTCTCTGATAAATTTGAAAGAGACGGATTGACCTTCCAGGAACCAACAATAAACCTGTTCAGCTTCAATAACCCCTTCGGTGCATGTAAACGGTGCGAAGGATTCGGAAAGATACTGGGCATAGATGCGGACCTGGTATTTCCCGATAAGGAACTGTCTGTTTATGATGGCGCCGTGGCGCCATGGCGCAGTGAGACCATGAAAAAATGGCTCAAACCTCTGCTGGAGCAAGCATTGGATTGGGGGTTCCCCATCCACAGATCCCTTAACCAGCTTTCCCCTGAACAGATTAATCTATTATGGGAAGGAAAAAGCCTGTTTAAAGGGTTAAACAGGTTCTTTGACCACCTGGAATCCAGGAGTCATAAAATTCAGTACCGGGTATTACTGTCCCGGTACCGGGGTCGCACTACATGTCCTGATTGCCGTGGTAGCAGGCTTAGGAAGGATGCCGGATATGTAAAGATCAGCGGTAGATCGATAACCGATCTGGTATTGATGTCCGTGGAAAATGTGCTTCCGTTCTTCGAGAATCTTCAGCTGGAGCAACACGACTTATTGGTCGCCAAACGAATCTTACAGGAAATAACCAATCGTCTGGGATATCTTTACAAAGTAGGTCTTGGATATCTGACTCTCAACCGGTTGACATCCACCTTGTCCGGAGGTGAATACCAGAGGATCAGACTGGCCACCTCTTTGGGAAGCGCCCTGGTAGGGTCTATGTACATACTCGATGAACCTAGTATTGGCCTGCATCCCAGGGACACTGGTCGATTGATCGAAGTATTGAAATCACTAAGAAATCTGGGAAATTCAGTGATCATTGTCGAGCATGAAGAAGAAGTGATGAGAGAAGCTGATTATTTGATTGATATTGGCCCGGACGCAGGTTCCCATGGGGGAGAGCTGGTATTTTGCGGAAGCCTGGATCAACTGAATGCAGCGGTCGATTCACATACAGCCCGGTTTTTGAACGGTCTGGATACTATTGCTGTTCCGGCTAGCAGAAGAAAATGGAAAGACAGTATTCTTCTGCAAGGAGCCAGGGCCAATAACCTGAAGAATATTGCGGTCAGGTTTCCTCTGGATACCCTCACCGTAGTTACCGGGGTAAGCGGCTCCGGGAAGAGCACACTGGTAACTGAAATCTTATACCCCTCCCTTTGCCGGGCGTTGGACCTGCCGGCCGGGATCCCCGGCGCTTTCGACCGGCTGACCGGTGATTTGACCAAGATTACCCAGGTAGAGATGATTGACCAGAACCCTATCGGCAAATCTTCGCGATCGAACCCGGTCACCTATGTAAAAGCATATGATAGCATCCGTCAGCTATTTGCAAATCAGGGACTTGCTCAGCAACGTAATTACCAGCCAGCCTTGTTTTCCTTTAATGTTGAAGGGGGACGTTGTGAGGAGTGTATGGGAGAAGGGAAAGTAAGGATTGAAATGCAATTCATGGCGGATATTTTGCTTACCTGTGAGAGTTGCCAGGGAAAGAGATTTAAAGATGAAATACTTGAAATTGAATACCAGGGTAAGAATATTGCGGATGTCCTGGGATTGACTGTGGATGATAGCCTTGACTTTTTTAAAGAGCATACGGCCATTGTCCGGAAACTTCAGCCGTTACAGGATGTAGGCTTAGGCTATATTACACTGGGTCAGTCCTCTAACTCATTGAGCGGTGGAGAAGCTCAAAGGGTAAAGCTGGCAAGTTTCCTGGGACGAAGCAACTCTGACTTACAACAACACACAGTTTTTATTTTCGATGAGCCTACCACCGGACTCCATTTTCACGATATCAGGAAGTTGCTTTCGGCATTAAATGATTTGATAGAACAAGGTAATACCATTATAGTTATCGAACATAACCTGGAAGTTGTTAAATGTGCCGATTGGGTAATTGATCTGGGTCCGGAGGGAGGTGAAAACGGAGGTTATCTTTGCTTCAACGGGACTCCGGAAGAATTGATTGAACAGGACAGTAATCATACCGCCCGATATTTGAATCCTAAATTATCACTTTAGGTATTGAATAAAACTATATTTAAGCAACCATTTTAAAGTATGAGAGATCAAATCGTGGCTGGTAACTGGAAGATGAACAAGGATCTTAAACAGGCTATCGCACTGGTATCGGAGATCCGGGATCTGATGTCCAGACAACCACCTAAAGCAGACCGGGTAATATTGGCCCCGCCCTTTGTGTATCTGTCCAATTTGGAGGGTGCGGTGTCAAAAACGAAAAGATTGTATCTGTCGGCGCAGAATTGCCATCAGGAATTGTCAGGGGCCTATACCGGGGAGGTCTCAGCTGCCATGTTAAAATCATTGGACGTGGATTATGTGATTTTGGGACATAGTGAAAGAAGGGAGTATTTTAAGGAATCAAATGAACTGCTGGCCTCAAAGGTACGGGCTGCCCTGGATCAGAAATTAATTCCTATATTCTGTTGCGGTGAATCTTTATCGGTCAGGGAATCCAATCAACAGCAAGCATTTGTCAACAACCAGTTGACAGAGAGCCTGTTCAAACTACCATCCGACCTTTTCGGAAAACTGGTAATTGCCTATGAACCAATCTGGGCTATCGGGACCGGCAAAACAGCTTCTGCGGAACAGGCTCAGGAAATGCATGCTTCAATCAGACAGCATATTGCCGGCCAATATGGAGAGGAAATTGCCGGCAAAATTTCCATACTTTATGGGGGCAGCTGTAATCCATCCAATGCCGCTGAAATATTCGCAGGTGAGGACGTCGATGGTGGATTGATAGGAGGAGCCAGCCTGAATGCCAGTGACTTCCTGGCCATAGCCAATAGCCTGTGAATCGGTTTTAAATCCAATGAATGTAATGTTGATCAGTAAATGAGGTGGGTTTCTTCGGTGACGAATTTTAGCTTTATACTCATGTTGATGGGTGTAAGTGGCAATGTTGTGTATGCACAGGGATTTGATGTGTGCCAGCTCTACGGGGTAGTCTACATAACTGAAGATCCGGATGAAGCCAATTTTAAGGTTTTTATTGAAGATTCCGAAGCATTTGCCGATCTGGTGGTATTTCAGGAAGAAAACCGACTGATGGCGGATCAGCCTGGTATCTGGTATATTTCGGATACACCGGCGTTTTCAGATTTCTCTATTTTTATCGAGCGGAGACGCGGTATGGCAGATTTCGCAATATTCTATACTGACATCCTTTCGTTCGCAGGATGTAATAATTAATGGACTTCATTGAAATAAACATTCGTTGTCAGGAAGAATTAAAAGACCTGTTGACCGCAGAATTGTTCCAACTGGGGTACGAGAGCTTCCTTGAGACCGGGGATGGTTTTAAAGCATATCAGCCTTTGAAAAATCATAACCCGGCGATATTGGATCAATTATTTGAGCGATATGCACTTTCCTGTGGTTTTAAATCGAAGAAACTGACTGACAGAAATTGGAATGAACTGTGGGAGAAAACCTTTGAACCCATCGAAATTGATGATAAATGCAGGATACGGGCCAGTTTTCACCGTACCGGGAATACATTTCCCTTTGAAATTGTCATCGACCCCAAAATGGCATTTGGGACAGGACATCATGAAACCACCCGACAGGTAATCCGGCGCCAGCTTGAGATCGATCATTCAGCCAAAAGTGTCCTGGACGTGGGTTGTGGCACTGGAATATTGAGTATTCTTGCAGAGATGAAAGGAGCAGCCAGAGTGATGGCGCTGGACAATGATCCCTATGCAGTCAGCAATGCTGTTGATAATAAAGTGTTGAACAGTTGCCGGAAAATCATCGTTAAAGAAGGAACGGTAAATGATTTATCCGGGGATAGCAGATTTGACCTCATCCTGGCAAATATCAACAAGAATGTCTTACTAACGGAAATTCCCTGGTATCAGGATCATTTGGTACAGAATGGGATATTATTATTAAGCGGGTTTTATACCTTTGATTTGCCCGTCATCGTTAAGGAATGTGAGGCTTCCGGGCTTCAGGTAATAAATCAGACCTCTGAAAATCAATGGGCTTGTTTACTGCTGAAAAAAACTGAAAAGCAATGAGATCTCGATTACTTCTTTTTTGGGTCTTACTTTTTTTGCCTGTTTTCCTGAAAGCACAGAAACTTCAGTTTTCCAACGATCCTTTGCTGTTTGGAAAGGAATTCGCCGCAGAGTTACAGAACCGGGGTACACCTCAACTGGGTATTGATTTTGAAACAGCCTGGAATAGCAGGATATCGCCCGGGCAAAAGAAAAAATTGGTGGAGACTTTTCCTGCGATGCAGGAGAAAGGCTTTAAACTGGATCCGCATTTGCAGCGGATGGCCGGGCTGATTGTGGTAGCCGCTGATCACCATGATATCAGCAGTGAAGCGTTTGATAACTTTATTTCAACCCTGCATTCTGCAGCCCGGTTTCAAAATAATAAAGGCATACTGGCATTCCTGGAAACCACTGGGTTGCTGCTTGAAAAACGGGCTCTTTTTTCATCCAATTACAATTCACTCATAGTGGATGGGGGGACTATCGATTTCGAATACTTCGAAATTTTATCAATTGATCCGCTTGAGGACGAGGTCTCACCACCTGAAGAAACAACGGAACCGGAGGAAACCAGTGAGCAGGAGGATGACTGGGTTAGTGATTGGGAAAGCGAAGAGGAAGACTGGGATACGAATTGGGAGGACCCAGAGCCTTCGGCGGCGGAGGCCAAAGCCCTGATACTGAGTGCTGAAGAGCCGCAAATCCCTCTGGAAGGAGCAGTGATCAAGGTCAACATGGGCAATCTGACATTTGTGACCCGGAATGACTCTGTGTCTTTGCAAGG
>Ga0268386_10001063_pt1 | contig 18567 bp, 19 predicted proteins | sample RVTome_15_FD_200260 | JGI IMG/M metagenome (GOLD analysis project Ga0268386, IMG submission 200260) | Soil microbial communities from uranium-contaminated site in the Upper Colorado River Basin, Wyoming, United States - RVT150D86... ...
CCCTCATCCAGACGGACTTCGGCAACTTCGTCGACATCCCCGCCAGCGTGCGCGTGCTGCACGCGCCGGCGACCGGCGAGTACGACTACCGGACCCGGACGTCGTTCACGGGCGACGAGGGACAGGAACTCGAGCACTGGGGTGGCTCGCTCACGCTCGACTGGGACGTGAGTGACCCATTGCGCATCAAGTCCATCACGTCCTATCGGGAGCTGCAGCCGGAGCTCTACATCGACATCGATGCGACCGAGTTCGAGCTCGGTGACGTCTTTGTCGGCATCGACCAGGACCAGCTCTCGCAGGAATTTCAGTTCCTCTACGACGCGGGCGGACGCGTGAGCGCGGTGTTCGGACTGTATTACCTCGAGGAGAACATCGCCTCGACGCAGGAGGCGTACGCGGACGACCTGTTCACGTGGACACCGGCGCCGGCGCTGGTGCTGCCGATCACGTTCCTGCGCACGGTCGCCGACGAGCTCGAAACCACGAACTATGCGGCGTTCGCTGACGTGACCTTTGCCGTGACGGACCGGCTGTCGGCTGCGGCCGGCGTGCGCTACACGAAGGAGGAGAAGGATTATTTCAGGACGACGTCGACGTTCTTCGGCGTGCCGCTGTCGAGCCTGGACGGCACGTTTGCGTTCAACGATGACGACTCGTGGGAGGCGTGGACCCCGAGCTTCTCGCTCGACTACCAGATCACCCCCGACAACCTGATCTACGGCCGCGTCGCCCGGGGCTTCAAGGGCGGCGGCTTCAATGGCCGGGCGAACGCCGCGGCCGACACGAGCTCGTTCGACCCCGAATACGTCTGGACCTACGAGATCGGTGCGAAGAACCAGTACTACGACGGCCGGCTGACGGTGAACGCCGCCGCGTTCTACAGCGACTACACCGACTTCCAGGCGCGCGTTGGCGGCGACGATCCCGGCAGCTTCCCCGTGATCAACGCGGGCGAGATGGAAATCTACGGCGCCGAGCTCGAGCTTTCGGCACTGGCGACCGAGGCGTGGGACCTGCGTGCATCGGTCGGCTACCTGTCGGCGGACTACAAGGAATTCGTCGACTGCCGGCCACAATATCTGCCGGACTGCGATCACTCAAACGAGGAACCGCCCTTCGCCCCGGAATGGACGCTCGGGCTGGCGACGGGCTACACGTGGACGTTCGGCGGGGGATCGACGCTGCGCATCGGCGTCGATGGCAGCTTCAAGTCGGAGCACTATCTGAGTGTCGACAATCGCGACGCGCTGAAGCAGGACGACTTCTGGGTCCTGAATGCGCTCGCGATGTTGCGCGGTGCCACGGGCGGCTGGTGGGTATCGCTCGGCGGGAAGAATCTGACCGATGAGGTCTACAAGACCGACGGGCAGGAATTCTCGAACGTCGGCAACATCCAGACCGCGTACTACGGGGATCCGCGAACGTATTCGGTCTCGGTCGGCTTCGGGTTCTGATCCGATCGAGTCGCAGACGGCGGGTGTTGTGCACCCGCGCGACGTCGCCACTCCGCGGTGCTGACATGGCCTGGTTCGATGCTCCACAGCCGCTGCTCCCCGAGCGTCTCGCGCTGAACGCGAGATGGCTCGGCGACAAGACCGCGCTCGTCGACGGCGACCGTGCACGCACGTGGCGCGAGTTCGATGCCGCAACGTCCCGAGTCGCCCGCGCCCTGGCAGCGAGCGGCATCGGCCGCGGCAGTCGGGTCGTCGTGCTGATGTCGAACAGCCTCGAGATGGTCGAAGTGATGTTAGGCACGCTGCGTGCGGGCGCCTGCGTCGTCCCGCTCAATGTGGCCGTGGCAGACGCGGCCGTCGGTGCGATGATCCGCGATTGCGGCGCGCAGGCCGTGTTTGCATCGCGTGAGCACTGTGGGCGCGTCGATGCGCTGTCTGGCGCGGGGCCCGGGCTGCCCGAACTCGTCCGCATCGGGCTCGACCCGCCAGTGAGTTCGAGCCGCGAGCCTTGGATCGACTACGAGGCATTCCGCGACGGCCAGAAGGCGGAGGCCTTCCTCGCCGATCTCGCTGCCGAGGACGAGTGCAACATCATCTACAGTTCCGGCACGACGGGGCTTCCAAAAGGTATCGTGCATACGCATCAGCGGCGTCTCGATTGGGCACTCGATCTCGCGATTGCACTGCGTTACCACTCAGGGGCGGTCACGCTGTGCTCGCTCGGGCTGTACTCGAACATCAGCTGGGTCGGCATGCTGTGCACGTTCGTCGCAGGGGGCACGATCGTCGTGATGCCGGCGTTCAGCGCGGCGGCAACGCTCGCGACGATCGAACGTCGCCAGATCACTCACGGCGCGATGGTGCCGGTGCAGTTACAGCGTCTGCTCGACGATCCCGCGTTCGCCGGGTGCGACGTGAGCTCGCTCGAGACGGTGATGTGCTGTGGCTCTCCGCTCGGGGTCGCATTGAAGCAGCGGGCGATGACTGCGTTCGGCTGCCAGCTGATCGAGCTGTACGGTCTGACCGAAGGCGTGGTCACGACGCTCGCGCCGGAGGATGTCGCGCGCAAGCCCGACTCGGTAGGCAAGCCGATGCCGGGCACGGATCTGCGGATCCTGCGCGACGACGACAGCGCGGCCGCGACGAATGAGGCGGGCGAGATCGTGAGTCGGGGACGTATCGTGATGGCCGGTTATCACAATCGGCACGATGCCAATGCAGAGGCGACCTGGGTCGACGAGCAAGGACGCAAGTGGCTGCGCACCGGCGACATCGGTCGCCTCGACGACGAGGGATTCCTGTACATCGTCGACCGCAAGAAGGACATGATTCTCTCGGGCGGACAGAACATCTATCCGGCCGACATCGAGGCCGTGGTGAGCAGCCATCCCGAGGTGGCCGAGGTGGCCGTCATCGGCGTGCCGAGCCGCAGCTGGGGGGAAACGCCGCTGGCCGTCGTGGTGACCCGGGAGGGTGCGCAGATCGAGCCGGACGACCTGCGCGAGTGGACGAACGCTCGGGTCGGTCGCCAGCAGCGTGTGGCGGCGGTGGTGTTGCGGGACAGCCTGCCGCGCAATCCGAATGGCAAGATCCTGAAGCGCGAGTTGCGCAGGGAATATGCCTCGCAGCAGCCTTGAGCCCGGTGTTCGACCGGCCAGCACCCACGGGACCCCTGTGATGTCTTACGAAGAATGTTTCTACGAGTCCCTCGACGGCCTGACGCTCCACTACCGCCGGTATGCCAAGCGCGGCCCTGCGACGGCGGGACCGGCTGTGCTGTGCCTGCCCGGCCTGAACCGCAACTGCCGCGACTTCGAGGAGCTTGCGCCGCGACTCGCCGCGCGACACGTCGTGCTCGCACCCGACCTTCGCGGTCGCGGACGGTCCGAGCGCGATCCGCAATGGAGCCGCTATCAGCCGGCCACCTACCTGGTAGACCTCTGGACGCTGCTCGCCCGGGAGGGCCTCGATCGCATCGCGGTCATTGGCACGTCACTCGGCGGTCTTCTTGCGATGATGATGGCGGCGACCCGCCCGGCGGCAGTCTGCGGCATCGTGCTGAACGACATCGGCCCGGAGCTCGATCCGGCCGGCGTCGCGCGAATTGCGCAATATACGGGACGGCTGCCGGTGGTCGCGGATTGGGACGACGCGGTCGCGCAGAGCCGCATGATCTATGGTGTGGGATTGCCTCACTTGACCGATGAGCAGTGGCTCGGGTTCACGCGGCGGGCGTATCGAGAAGATGCATCGGGTCGCCCGGCCCTCGAGGCGGACCCGATGATCGGCGAGGCGGTGCGCTCGGCCCCCGGTGCCGCAGCGCCGGACCTGTGGCCATTGTGGGCGGCCCTGGCCCCGACTCCGGTGCTGGCAATCCGCGGCTCGATTTCGGACATCCTGATGCGATCGACGTTGGAGCGCATGGCTGCCGAGAAGCCCGACCTGGTCCGGCTCGAAATCGAGAACCGCGGCCATGCGCCGTTGCTCGACGAGACAGACGCGGTTGCCGCGATCGAAGAGTTTCTGGTCGGCCTGGATTGATTGTCGGCGGTCCGCCCGCAACTCAGGCTGCGCGCCGCGACGAGCGCAGCTCCATCACTCAACGATTATGTTCAATACCGCTTGCAGTCGCGCAGGTCATCTGGCTCTTTCAACGGTCGGCTGAGGCTCGGGGAGTCGCTCGACGAGATTCGTACTGCGACATGAGAACACCGCTTCATGACGCTGATTGCGCAGCACGTACTGATAGATCACGACGCCACGGCGCGGATTCGAGCGCGAGATGCGTTTGTCGAGGCACTTCGATGTTGCGCGCAGCACGTCGCCGGGACGGACCGCCACCGGAAACCGCACGTCGTCCCACGCGACACCGCAGATCCAGGCGATATCGTGTGCGATTTGATGATCGAGTTGCCGCCAGACGGCCATCGTGTAGATGCCCGAAGCGATCACATCGCCGAACACCGACCGTTTGGCGGCTTCGGGATCGGCATGGAAGTACTGCGGGTCGTAGTGCCGCGCGAACTCGATGATCGTCTCGCGCTCGATCAGGAACGTGCCGGATTCGGCCGTTTCGCCTTCGGTCAGATCTTCGAAATACCGCATTTCCCGATCGATTTGTGAGAGGGTGCAACCGCGCGCGGTCCACCGGGTTTAGGATGCTGAGTAACCGCGAGCGACGCAGCCAACTCATGAAATACCTGACGTCAAGGCAGATCCGGACGAGGCTGTCCATCGCCGTCGCACTGCTCTGGTGCGCCACGCTCGCCGGATTCGCCGGCGGCTGGTGGTGGCCGATGGATCTGCTGTCGAGCTTCCATCCGCATTATGCCGCGGCTTTCCTTGCCGGCGCGCTGCTGATGCTCGCAACGCGACGCTGGCTGCTCGTCGCAGCGGCGCTCGGCGGGTTCGTGCTGAACGCGTCGGTGCTCGCCGGTCCGTTCAGTGCCGCGCAAGCGAGCCATCGCGAGCTCGCTGCGAATGCGCGCCCGTTGCGAGTCGTAACGCTGAACGTCTGGTTCCGCAACCACGATTACGATCGTGTCGCCCGTTATCTCGAAGCGACGCAGGCCGACGTTGTGATCCTGCAGGAGGTCGATGCCGCACAGGCTCTTGAGATCGGCGCGCGCCTCGACGAGTACCCTTACCGCTTCGTGGAAGCGGCCCGCGTGCGCCACGGCGCCGCGATTCTGAGCCGGCATCCGCTCGGCGCCACCCAGGCGGTGCGCTTGACGCCGGAGGGCGTCACCGTCGCCCGGGCGCGCCTCGAGGTTCGTGGTCAGCCGGTGACGGTGATCGGAGCGCACCTGCATTGGCCGGTCGGACCGCGGGACTCCAGATTGCGCAATGACGAGCTCGCGGCGCTCGGGCGGCTGGCCGCCGACGTCGAGGGCCCGCTCGTGATCGCTGGTGATCTCAATATCACGCCTTTCTCGCCGTGGTTCGCAAAGTTCCTCGGCGAGTCGGGCCTGGCGGATTGCAGCGGCGGAGCCGCGCTGCCTGGCAGCTGGCCCGCGTGGTTCGGCCCCGCCGCGATCCGCATCGATCACTGCCTGATGTCCACGCACTTCGCGCCCCTCGCGACCCGTCGCGGCGCCCGCGTCGGCTCGGATCATGCGCCGCTCGTCAACGACCTCGCGCTCGCGGTCAGATTGGCCCGGCACTAGACACGGCGAGCCGCCAGCGTGCGTGCAACGGGTTCAAACCGGCTTCTGATCGCGTATGCGGACTCGCGGCCTGCGCCGGCTGCGTCAGCGCGAACCCGTACGTCACCACTTCAACGCCAATTTGCGCGAACATCCATCAGGCCGGCTCGAACCGCTCAGCCTCCGGGGACGGGAATCCCGCACAGCACTCGCGCAGCCAGTCACGAAAATGCGCGACCTTAGGCAACTCGAGATGATGCGGGGGAGCGACGAAGAAATACGCTGCTTGTTGCCGCACGCTCTGATGCATCGGACGAACCAGTCGGCCCGCGGCGAGATCCGCCGCCACCAGTGACCAGCGCGTCAGCGCGAGTCCCTGTCCGGCTTCGGCGGCGGTCAGCACCGCCATCGCATCCCCGAGGACCGGACCCCGCTCCGCGCGCGTCGTGTCGCCGCCGACCCGGCGAATCCAGTCGGTCCAGGGTTCGGTTGCACTGTGCAGCAGCGGGTAGCGGCCGAGGTCCGCCAGCGTCTCGATGGCGCCGAAGCGCTCGAACACAGCCGGGCTGCAGACCGGGAAAGCCCAGTCATCGAGCAATTTTTCGGCAGCGAGCCCGGCCCAGTTCCCGAGGCCGTAACGCACGGCGGCGTGAAAATCGGTCTGCATGAAATCGACGAGCTCCTGGCTCGCATTGAAACGGAGGTCGATCGCGGGGTGCCGACCGTAGAAATCGCCGAGCCGCGGCAGAAGCCACTTCTGCAGAAAGGCTCCGAGCAGGGACACGTTCAAGAGCCCACTCGTACGGTCCCGGCGCACGCTGTCGACCGCCCGGCTGCATTCGTCCAGCCCGCGCTGCACTCCCGGCAGCAGGCGCGCACCCTGCGGGGTGAGTCGCACCGAGCGGCTGTTCCGATGGAACAGCGGCGTCTCCAGATACTCCTCGAGCAACTTGATCTGAGCGCTGACGGCCGCCGGTGTAACCTGCAGCGACGCCGCGGCTTCCGTGAAGCTGAGGCGGCTGGCGACGGCCTCGAAAACCCGAAGAGCGTTCAGCGGCAGCCGCTCTTTGTCCATCTGAACCCTCAAATTTTTATGAAGTGGATGGGGCTGAGGTCGCAATAGACTTTACGTGAGATCAAGGGAAACTTGAAGGTTGCGCGTGGGCTATCGTGGAGGAGGCGCCATGACCGATGTACTCGAGGGACTCGAGATCGCGCCGGCGAAACCCGAGGACGTCGGTCTCGTGCTGACGATGATCCGGGAGCTTGCGCAGTTCGAGCGGCTGCTCGATCAGGTCGTGGCTACCGAAGCCGGGCTGCGCGAAGCGCTCTTCTCTGAGCGTCCTCAGGCTGAGGTCCTGATCGCTCGGGCGGCCGCGGCGCCCGTGGGCTTTGCGCTCTACTTTCACACGTTTTCGACGTTTCTCGGGCAACCCGGCCTGTACCTCGAGGATCTCTATGTGCGGCCGGATTTCCGCGGCCAGGGCGTTGGCGCAGCCCTGCTGCAACATCTGGCGCGAGTCGCGGTGACCCGCCACTGCGGGCGTTTCGAGTGGGCGGTGCTCGACTGGAACCAGCGAGCGATCGATTTCTACACGCACCTTGGCGCGCAGCCGCTTGCTGACTGGACGACCTTCCGCGTCACGGGAGATGCGCTGCTACGTCTCGCAGACGCTACCGTTCAGCCGTGACCCTGGCGCAGTGCCGGCTCCCCTTCGGCGGTCACAGGCAGCAGCGATCCGCCGACGAGGCGGTAACTGCGCCGCTCGCGAGCGGTCGGGCAGCACAGCGGGTCTTCGGGGCCGTGCGTGATCAGATCGACCCCGATCACGCCATCCTCGAGGCTCAGCGCCTCCACGTCAGTCCGATCGCCCAGCGACGCCGACGCGATGTGCTTCGGTCCGGCATCCGTCGCAAGCACCGCGACCAGCTCGAAGAATACGCCGCTCCCGCCCGGATCCGTTTCGAGTACGGCAGCGGCGTCCTCGACGCCATCGCCATCCAGGTCACCGAAGGCGACGTGCTCGGTCAGCAGGACCAGCGTGACGGTGGCCGATTCCGGCGCAGGCGGTTCCTGGTAGACGCCATCGAGGAGCGTGATCGAGCCAGGACCTGAGAATTCACTGCGATAGGTCAGTCCCTCGAGATCCTTGCGCGTCACTGCGTGCGCCGTGGCCGCAGGGGCCGCCTCTTGCGGGGCCGGCGGCTCGCGCGATTCCGGCGCGTCGCGGCCGCAACCCGCTGCGACCGTCATCGCGAGCGCGGGCAGGATCGCCACCCACTGCCTCGGGAGAGCTGCTGCTGTCGTCATTTGGAGTCGCTTCTGCGGTCGGAACGAGGCGTTGCGGAGCGTACACTAAGCGCGTTCGCATAGCGCGCTCGTGCGCCGCTCCGTACCCCGCGGAGCGGAGGCCTGCGACCCACGTTGGCACCCTTGCAGTTCGAGCCGTGACCGCGGAGCTCGCGCCTGCAACGCTGTTGTCGGTCATCCGCTTGGCGAACCGGACGTGGTTGCACCGATCAACATCACGATGATCGAAACGAAACATACCTTCATCCTGGAGTCTGCCCGCTGGCTGGCGAGTGGTGAGTTCACAGGCCAGTCCGGGGAAGCGAGTGTCGTGGCCGGCGAGGCCGTGATCAGCCACGAACGCAAACTGTGGCGCAATACCGGGCACATGCGCGTGGCCGGCGAGGCCCCGGTCGAATACACGAACGTGTACGAGATCGTGCCGTTTCCGCACGGCAGTGCGTGGACTTGCTGGACGTCGCACAACCCGGCACTCGGGCGGCTGATCGGCCGGTTCGTGCTGATGAGCGACACGATCATGTCCATCTTCGAATCCGAGGACGGCACGTATCACGGGTCCGAGGCGATGCTGCAGATCGACCCCGATGCCTATCAATGTCGTGGGGCACTGTTGCGCGGCGGAGTGCTCGTCTCCCACTGGGCGGTCGCATTGACACGCAAATCGTAGTGCGTTGTGTGCGCCGATGGCCGTGCGCGCTGAATCTGAGCGCGCGTCGCGGGCGAAAGACCGGTGGTTTGACGGGAAGCCGCCATGTTGCGCCTGATTCTCCTCACGCTCGCCCTCGTACTCGGCACGGGATGTCAGAGCATGCCCGAGCTCCCCCCGCTCGATCCGGTCGACCACGTAGACCTGTCGCGATTCATGGGTGACTGGTACGTCATTGCGCACATCCCCACCTTTCTCGAGAAAGAAGCGCATAACGCCGTCGAGTCCTATGAGCTCGGGGAGGACGGCACGATCCCGACGACCTTCACGTTTCGCAAAGGCGGCTTCGACGGCGAGATGAAGCGGATGACCCCGACCGGCTACGTCACCGACGATCCGTCGAACGCCGTCTGGGGCATGCAGTTCATCTGGCCGATCAAGGCCGAGTACCTGATCATCTACCTGAATGACGACTACACTCAGGCTGTGATTGGCAGAAACAAGCGGGACTACGTCTGGATCATGGCTCGAGCCTCCGAGATGCCGGAGGCTGATTATCGGCGGCTGGTCGCGTGGCTTGGCGAGCAGGGCTACGATACGAGCAAGATTCAGCACGTCCCGCAGCAGTGGCATTGAGAGCGACGCGCGTTCCCGCGATCCTTGGAGTCGTGATTGCGTGCGGCGCGCTTCATGCGTGTGCGCACCGGGCGCCGTCGGCGCCGTCGGCCGCAGCGCCCGGCCCCGGCCCGCCACCGATCGTGCTTCCCGACATCGAGGCTCCGCCGATCGACGCCGAGCGGGTGAGCTTCGATGCGCAGTTGATCGATCTGTCGTTCACGATCGATGCATCGAACGACGCTGCGGTCGTGCGGGTGAGCTTTACGGAACGTGAGCATGCCAGGGAGCAGCAACGGACAGGTCTCCTCACCGTCGCGCCCAGCCGGCCCATGACACCGGAGTCGGATCAGGTGTTGGTGCAGGACGCGGACCCGGTCGAGTCCAACGAGCTGCTGCTCGCTGCTGTCAATGGCGCCGAGCCTTTGCAACTCGACGCGCTGCCGGCCGCCGAGCTGGCGGAGGGTTACACGCTCGTGCTACGTGCGTGCCCGGCGCGCATCGATTTCGGCAGCGGCGCGGGTGTGCGACATCTCGCAGCGTATACGGACGATCACGCGCCCCTTTCGGATCGCGACCTGTACTACGTCTTCGAGGGCCTGACGCGCGACGGGCGCTACCACGTGCGGCTGCGACTGCCCGTGTCTGCCCGGGCGCTGCCCGACGATCCGGAGCCGACGACGTTGGAAAGTTCGCTCGAGTTCGCCGCCGATACCGATGCCTATCTGGCACGGACCTATGATCTGCTCGAGAGCGCGGACGCGGGCGCGTTTGAGCCGACACTCGAGCGTCTCGATGCGTTCGTCCGCTCGATCGAGCTCAGATGATGCGCTGCGACATGCCTGACCTCCGAGCGTTCGCACGGGACGCGGTACACTCGTCGCGCAACGTGTCGCGCCGGCGAAAGCGCGACCGCCTTTTCATCAACCATCAAGCAGGGAGCAAGCCATGTCGGTAGCCAGAGTCACCGAAATCAGTTCGACCTCGAAAACCAGCTTCGAAGACGCGATCACCTCGGGCATCAAGCGCGCGACGCAGACCTTGAAAAACGTCACGCAAGCCTGGGTTGCCGATCAGGAAGTCGACATCGCGAAAGGCAAGATCGTCGCGTACAAGGTGCGCATGAAGGTCACCTTCGTGCTCGAAGACTCGAAGTAGGCTCTACGACACGGTCCCGGAGCGCACGTCCGGGACCCGTGTCTCGAGCGGGCCTGTGCAACTCGAGCGTCGTACAGGGCTGTTCGGGACACGCGAGAACCACCCCCAGGCGTGGGCCGTTTACGATAGCCGGTCGTTGCCTTCCTTGTGAGAGAACGCACGTGAAGCTCCTCTCGATCCAGATTCTGGCCGGACTACTGCTGCTGCAAGCATCTGCGCGCGCCGAGGAGTCTCCGGTCGATAGCGTGACGGCGACTGAGGTGTACAGCCAGATGCGCGACGGAGACGTCGATCTGGTGCTGCTCGATGTCCGCACCCCGGAAGAATTTGCCGCAGGCCATGTGCCGTCGGCTCGCAATGTGCCTCACGATCGAGTCATCGACCGCCCTGCTGAGCTCGCGGAGTTCCGCGATCGGGAGGTGGTCGTGTACTGCCGCTCCGGACGGCGAGCCGCTGCAGCGATCGAGGCGTTGCGTGCCGCCGGCGTAGAGCGTGTGCGTCACCTCGACGGCGACATGCCGGGTTGGGAGGCGGCGCAGTTGCCCGTCGAGACGCCGCCCTCCGCCGAGACTTCGCCGGCGAAGCCGCTATGAGCGCGCGGCGCGTTGTGCTCGTTCGCGTTGCGCACGTCGCGCTCCTGCTCACGGGCGCGCTCGCCGCCGCCGCGCACGCGTCGGCACCCCTCGTATTCACGGACGTGAACGTCGTTGCGATGACGGATGAGCGCGTCCTCAACGAGCAGGACGTCGTGATCGAAGACGGCCGCATCCTCCGGCTCGGCGATGCGGCCCCGGCATCCCGCCCCGCCAATGCGGTCGTGATCGATGGTCGCAACCGTTACCTGATGCCGGGCATTGCGGAGATGCATGCGCACGTGCCAGGACCCGATCGGCGCGAGTTCGCCGAGGACGTTCTGCTGCTGTTCGTGGCCCACGGCGTCACGACGATTCGCGGCATGCTCGGGCACCCATGGCACCTGGAACTGCGCGAGCGGATCGCTGACGGCGAGGTGATCGGTCCGCGTCTTTACACCGCCGGGCCATCGTTCAACGGCAATACCGTGCCCGACGTCGCGACCGCGGTGCGCATGGTCCGTGAACAGCACGCCGCCGGTTACGATTTCCTGAAACTGCATCCGGGTCTCACCGTCGCAACCTTCGATGCGATCGCGGCAACGGCTCGCGAAGTCGGCATCCCGTTCGAAGGCCATGTTTCGGAGGCCGTCGGGCTCGTGCATGCGCTCGAGCGCGGGCAGCGGGCGATCGATCATCTCGACGGCTACGTGCATGCACTCGCGAAGGACCAGTGCGCCCGCACGCGTGCAGCGGGATTCTTCGGCATCGGACTCACGCCCTGCATCGATGCCGAGCGGATTCCGCAGCTCGTAGCTGCCACGCGGCGTGCGGGCACAGCAATCGTGCCCACGCAGGTCCTGCTCGAACAATGGGCCCGGCCGCCGACCGAGGCGGAACTGCGCTCCCGCGAGGCCGTCAAGTACCTGCCGGAGCGGCTCATCGAACGCTGGCTCGAGGCGCGCGCGGGATTTCTCGGACTGGAAGGGCTGCGGACCGAAGACGCTCGCGCATTCATCGACGTGCGACGTCGGCTGATCCGCGAGCTCGATCAGGCCGGCGTCGCGATTCTGCTCGGGTCGGATGCGCCGCAAGTGTTCAACGTCCCGGGAGCGTCCGCGATCGCCGAGCTCGAGCTGTACGTCGCTGCAGGGCTGACGCCTCATCGCGCGCTGCTGACGGCCACCGCAAAGCCCGCCGAGTATTTCAGGGCCGGCGACCGATTCGGCAGCGTCGCGGTTGGACGCGAGGCTGATCTGTTGTTGCTCGCAGCGAATCCGCTCGAGGACGTGCGCGCGTTGCATCGCCTCGAGGGCGTGATGTTGCGCGGGCAATGGCTGCCGCGTGCGGAGCTCGACCGGCGTCTCTCCGAGCTGGCCCGCCGGCAGGCTCGATGATGGAGGGCGCAGGAGTGTCACGCGTGCTGCCACGCCAGGTGGGGATGGTTACTGGCACGGTCTACATCGTCGACCTGCAGGGGGTCGACCCGACACCGATTTACGAGGCGATCCGCGACTTCTTTCCGGAGGGCGCCAAGCCGGCTTCGACGATCGTCGGCGTTTCGGCGCTCGCGCTGCCGGGGCTCAAGGTCGAGGTCGATGCGACGGCGGTCATCGATCCCGCGGCTCACGAATCGCGTCGCACGGATTCGCCGCAGTCACGATAGTTTACGGTCCAAGCGCAGCGACGAGATCGTCGATCAGATCATCGACGTGCTCGAGCCCCACCGCCAGACGCAGCAGGTTCGGCGGTGTGCGCGTGTGTGGTCCTTCGATCGATGCGCGATGTTCGATCAGGCTCTCGACACCGCCCAGACTCGTCGCCTGCGTGAACAACCTCGTGCGACCGGCGACCCCGAGTGCGTCGGTTGCGTCGCCGATGACGAGAATGGACACGACCGCGCCGTATCCGCCAGGCATCTGCCGCTGCGCCAGCTCGTGGCCGGGGTGGCTCTCGAGTCCCGGGTAATACACGTGCTCGACCCGTGGGTGAGCGCACAGAAATTCCGCGAGTCGCGCCGCATTGGCCGTTTGCGCGCGCACACGATGAGGCAATGTCGCGAGGCTGCGCGCGAGCAGCCAGCAATCGAAGGGTGACGGCACGGCGCCCGAGACGCTCTGATACGTTCGCAGGCGCGACTCGAGATCCGGATCGGCACGGACGACGACGGCGCCGCCGGTCAGGTCGCTGTGACCTCCGAAATACTTCGTCGAACTGTGCATCACGAGATCGGCGCCGAGCGCAAGCGGACGCTGCAGCACCGGAGTCGCGAACGTGTTGTCGCAACACACGAGCGCGCCTGCTGCGCGCGCCTGAGCGCTCAGACGTTCGATGTCACTCAGCTTCAACGTCGGATTGGACGGTGTCTCGATCCACAAGAGCTTCGTGCCGCGAGCTTCGAGCGCAGAGCGAAACTGCGCATCGTCACTCGTGTCGACGAACGCGACCTCGACACCCCAGGCAGCGACGATCTCGCGCAGCTGTCGTGCAGTACCGTGGTAGCAGTCGATTGAACTCAGGATCCGCTCGCCGGGGCGGAGCAATGAGAACACCGCCAGCGAGGCCGCCGATCCGGAGGCGAACGCGTGGGCGCTGCGGCCCCCCTCCAGAGTCGCGATGCACTGCTCGATCTGGCGCCGGTTCGGGTTGCCCGAGCGCGAGTAGTCGTAGCCGCGCGAGTAGCTCCCGCCGGGATCGCGTTCGAAATTCGTCGAGAGATGAATGGCGGGCGTGACAGCGCCGGTGCCGGCGTCGGTCGTGCGTCCGCTGTGAATCGCCAGGGTTTCGATCTTCATCGGGGTCCATCTGCCTCAGTCGCGTCTCGCTGCAGGGATGTCGATGCCGCACGTACGTCGTCGACGTGGGTCGCGCTGCCGTCGATGGCTGTGCGCAGCGACCTCTGCAGGGTATCGCCTCGTAAATGCACTGACTCGCCGTCGGGCTCGATCCCGAGCGCACGATACAACGCACCGACGTCCGGGAACTGACGCGACCCGGCGTACTGCCAGTACAGCGGCTCGAGGAACTCCGTGCCCGCGAGCTCATCGAGCTTGCGGAACAACTGCTCCCCTCGCCAGAGTCTCCCCGGCTCGAGACAGCAGCGGCTCAACCGGTCGAGCACGACGTCGAGTCCGCCGGTCGAGCCCGGATGCCGGCGCAGTTCGATGTCCGCTTCGAGTGCCAGGGCCGCGCCGCTCCAGTACACGCGCATCAGATTGCCGCCGTACCTCTCGCGGGTCGCTTCCGCGAGCGTGAGCTCTGCGTTCGTCGCCTGGCGACCACGATTGAAACCCGCCCATAACTTCGACCAGGCGTCTGCCGGCGTCAGCATGCCGGCGCGGGCGCGCAGCAGGTTCTGGTAATAGCTCGCGATGCCCTCGGACACCCAGGCATCGTTGCGGCTGACGTACGGCAGCAGCAGGTGCGCGAACTCGTGCACGGCGGTCCAGTCCGCACGGTAGTCGGCCAGCGATCGATCCGGATTAACGACGAACAACACGGCAGGTGATCCGCCGCGCAGCACCTGCCCCCACGGCACGGCGCTGCGCGATTGCCGTGAAGCCAGCACGAGCACCTGAGTCTCCGGCTGAGGCCAGCGACCGTACAAGCCGCCTACTGCCCCCGCGGCTTCGGCGAGCCAGGTCTGAAACCGATGATCTGGGTAGTCGCCCAGTTCACCGACCAGCGCCACGCGCAGTCGACCCCCCTTCACGGGCAAGTCGAAGCGCTCGAGTCGCCCGATCGCGACCTGGTCATCCCAGCTCGCTGGTGCATCCGTCAGCCGATAGCTGTGTGCCTTTCCCGGAAGCTCGGGCCAGGGGGCGGAGATCTCGAAATCCGCCGGCAGCGCAAAGCGCAGTTCGACCTGAGCCTGAGGCTCGCTAGGCCGCCAGAGAAAGAGACTCGAGGGCGCGAGGACCGCACCACCCCATCGGCGGACGCTCGCCCATTGATCCTGTGATGCCTCGAGCCGTACCCGGTACTCGACGCAGTCCCCCGCTTCGGCGTCGCTGAGATTCAGCGTACGACCCGACGATCTGAGGACACGTCGCTCACCGCCACGCACCAGCACCGCCCGCTCGAGCAATTGCGACGCGCGTCGGCTGGCCCCCCGCAGCGATTGCGGCGGCGTGTCCGCAAAGCACGCGCGCACGTCGAGTCGCGTCAGGGCCGCATCCGCCCCGACCGTATACGTCGCGGTCGCCGCCCAGGCGAGAGGTCCCGTGAGCGTGAGCACGGCGCTGGCGGCCAGCCATTGCGGGCGACGGCGAACCGGGTTGTAAGCAGGCACGAACGATCCCGTGTGAGCGACCAGTGGATTCGTCGATGGTACGGCAGACGGTTCGCGATGAGCGGCGGGTTTGGCGGCGGCGGTGTTCAGGGGAAGGCAGGTCGAAGGCCCTTGTCAGGCAGCCGCAGTGGAGCCGTCCGTGGCTGGACCTCGGCAACAACCTGCTAGGCTTGCGCTCCTTCGGCCACGACGGAGCGGTGCATGTCGATGCAGGGTGAACGGATCGATCTGAGGTCCGATACCGTGACACTGCCGGGACCCGGGATGCGCGAGGCGATGGCCCGCGCCGATGTGGGCGATGATCAGTTCGGTGAGGATCCGAGCGTCAATCTGCTGCAGGAACGAGTGGCCGAACTGCTCGGCAAGGAAGCGGCACTGTGGATGCCGACCGGCACGATGGTGAATCAGGTCGCGCTGCGCACGCTGACGCAGCGTGGCGATGATGTGGTCGTGAGCCGCGAGAGCCACGCTGTTTGGCACGAGACCGGCGCCTCCGCTGCCAACTCGGGCGTGCAGTTCACCGAGATCGGCTCGCGCGGAACCTTCACTGCCGCAGAGCTCGCTGCGGCCATCAAACCGCGCGGTCACATCACCCTGCCTCCCACGACCCTCGTCGAAATCGAGAACACGCACAACCGCGCCGGCGGGATCGTGTTTCCCCAGCACGAGGTCGAGACCATCTGTGCTGCCGCCCGCGAACGGAACGTCACGAGCTATCTCGACGGTGCGCGGCTCTGGAACGCGGCCGTGGCCAGCGGCCGCCGGCCGGCCGAGCTCGCCGCGCCGTGCGACGTGGTCGGCGTCTGCCTGTCGAAGGGACTCGGCGCTCCAGGGGGATCGCTGCTCGCCGGCACGCGGCCGGTGATCGAGCGGGCCGTGCGGCAACGACGCATGCTTGGCGGCGCGATGCGGCAGGCCGGCATACTCGCGGCGGCCGGTCTCTACGCGCTCGAGCACCAGTACGAGCGACTCGCTGAGGATCACGCCAATGCTCGCCTGATCGGCGAGCGTCTCACGGCGACGGGCCGGGTCCGCATCGAGCTCGACAGCCTCGTGACCAACATCATCGTGTTTCACCTCGCGCCCGGCGCGCCGGATGCCGCGACAGTCGTCGAGCGTGCTCGCGAGCGCGGAGTACTGGTCTTCGCGTTCGGGGCACGCACGGTCAGGGCCGTGACGCATCTCAACGTGAGTTGCGGGCAGTGCGAGCGCGCCGCGGACGTGCTCGCGGCCGCCGTGAGTTGAAAGTCAAGACGCAGTGCGGCGTTGACGCCGCAGATATCGTCGGCGATCGTGAGGTCAGACTCAGACCGTGAGACCCAATCTCCGCGTGTCCCGCATCGTCTACTCCACCGATATTGGCCGCCGCTGTCCGCAGTGCCAGCGGCCGATTGCAGAGTGCGTCTGCAAGGATCGCGCGCGCTCTGCGTCGCGCGGCGCGGGTCAGGTCCGCGTCGGCCGCGAAACGAAAGGGCGCAAGGGTAAAGGCGTTACCGTGGTGACGGGTCTGCCATTGGCGGCCGCTCAGCTTGAGGAGCTTGCCAAGCAGTTGAAGAAGCGCTGCGGTTCCGGTGGCACCGTGCGTGAGGGAGTCATCGAGGTTCAAGGCGACCATCGCGATCTGCTCGTCGCCGAACTCGAACGCCTGGGATTTCCAGCCAAGCGGGCGGGGGGCTGATGTCGTACGTCTCGCACCTGGAAGGTGCCATCGACGCGGCCGTATTGCCGGCGCGCACGTTGCAGACTCTGCACGTGGGCCGCCCGATCTGGGTTCGCTATGACCTCGATGCCGTGCGCGATCGCGTCGACCGCGACGCGATTGCGACGCGAGCGGCGACGCTTTGGCGTTACCACGAGCTACTGCCTGCCGAGGATCCGGACCACGTCGTGACACTGGGCGAGGGTATGACGCCGCTGCTTGAATGCCCGCGGCTCGGTGCGGCGCTCGGCCTCGAACGCCTGCTCGTCAAGGACGATTCGCAGATGCCGACCGGCTCGTTCAAGGATCGCGGTCAGACGGTCGCGATCACGATGGCGAAATTTTTCGGTCAGCGGCGGGTCGCGATTCCGACCGCCGGCAATGCCGGCGGTTCGATGGCTGCCTACGCCGCCCGCGCCGGTCTCGAGGCATGGGTGTTCATGCCCGAGGACACCCCTCAGATCAATCAGCTCGAGGCGCTGCAAACGGGTGCGCGAGCTTTCCTCGTCGATGGCCTGATCAACGACTGCGCACAGATCGTCGCGGCCGGGCGTGAGCCGATGGGCTGGTTCGACCTCTCGACGCTGAAAGAGCCGTACCGGATCGAGGGCAAGAAGACACTCGGTCTCGAGCTCGCGGAGCAGCTCGGGTGGCAGGCGCCGGACGTCGTGATCTACCCGACCGGGGGCGGGACCGGGCTGATCGGCATCTGGAAGGCCTTTCAGGAATTGGCGGCACTCGGGTGGATCGAGTCCGCAACCATGCCGCGCATGGTGGCTGTGCAATCGGAAGGTTGTGCGCCGATCGTGCGCGCGTACGACCGGGGCGAGCGTTTCGCGGAACCATTCGCCGGGGCCTCGACCATTGCAAGCGGCTTACGCGTGCCGGTGGCGGTCGGCGATTTCATGATTCTCGATGCGGTGCGGGCGAGTGCGGGTACCGCGATAGCCGTGGACGAGGCGTCGATACTCGAGGGGATGCGCCTTGCGGCCCGGTGCGAGGGCCTCGTGATCTGCCCTGAGACCGCAGTCTGCCTGGGTGCGGCTGAACGATTGCGCGGCAGCGGCTGGCTTGCTCCCGACGCGCGCGTGGTCATCTGCAACTGCGGCAGCGGCCGCAAATATCCGCACCTGATGACGGCGGCTTTGCCACGGCTCAGCTCCGCAGAACCCTGCGACTGGGATCGCCTGCTGCAAGGTCCCGGGCCCTGACGGAGCCAGACGGTCGCGGCGGCTCGGCGTCGCGTGGTGATCCGGCAAACAGTGCTATCCTCAGCCGCCGCAGACAGACGATTTTCAGGGAGTCGGGCCATGTCCGTGACGGTCAAATTCGAACTCAGCGATCGGGACGTCGAGCACTTCGTCGCGATGGCGCGCGAGGCACAGCAGGTCGTCGCAGGGGGCGACGAACAGGCGATTGTGGCCGGGGCGCGCAAGCTGTTCGATGCGGCGCGGTCAGCAGAGCTGCCGGATTTCATCTCCAGTCGGCTGGAGAAACTCGGCGAGCTGGCCGACATGTTGACGGACTCCGAGTGGCAGCTGTCCGGGGAAAATCGACAGCGCGTGCTGAGCGCGCTTGCTTATTTCTCGAATCCGGAGGATCTGATTCCGGACCGTGTGCCCGGCATCGGTTTCCTCGACGACGCGATCATGGCCGAACTCGTCGTGCAGGAG
>Ga0268386_10001064_pt1 | contig 18563 bp, 13 predicted proteins | sample RVTome_15_FD_200260 | JGI IMG/M metagenome (GOLD analysis project Ga0268386, IMG submission 200260) | Soil microbial communities from uranium-contaminated site in the Upper Colorado River Basin, Wyoming, United States - RVT150D86... ...
CGACCTGAAGCCGACGGTGGAGCCCGGCACCTTCACGGTGTTCGTCGGCGGCAATTCACAGGACCTGATCGAAACGAGGCTGGAAGTGGTGGCGCCGTGAAAAATCGGATCGCGCGGCCCGGATGCGCGCTGGGCCTGGCGCTGCTGGCCCTGATCACGGGTCCGGGCGCCGCGGCACGCGAGGAGAAGCCGCGCAACGTGATCTTCATCCTGAGCGACGATCACCGCTACGACTTCATGGGCTTCATGCCCGGCGCGCCGGCTTGGCTCGAAACGCCGAACCTGGATCGCATGGCTGCCGGCGGCGCGCTCCTCGAGAACGCCTTCGTGACCACCTCGCTGTGCTCGCCCAGTCGCGCCTCGATCCTGACTGGCCAGTACGCGCACCGCCACCAGATCGTGGACAACGATTCGCCCATTCCGGACGGCACCGTGTTCTTTCCCGGGTTCCTGCAGGCGGCCGGTTACCGGACCGCCTTCATCGGCAAGTGGCACATGGGCAACGTCAGCGACGTGCCGCAGCCGGGCTTCGACTACTGGGTCAGCTTCAGCGGCCAGGGCGTGTATTTCGACCCGCTGCTGAACGTCAACGGCAAGCGCGAGCAGGTGAAGGGCTACACCACCGACCTCCTGACCGATCACGCCATCACCTGGCTCGAACAGCAGCGAAAGAAAGAGCCGGACCAGCCGTTCTTCCTGTACCTGTCGCACAAGGCCGTGCACGCCGAGTTCGAGGCGGCGCCGGGTGACAAGGGCCGTTACGCCGGCAAGCCGATCCCCTACCCCGCGACGATGGCCCAGACCGAGGCCAACGAACGCGGCAAGCCCGACTGGCTGCGCGCCCAGCGCAACAGTTGGCACGGCGTGGACTACCTGTACGAGGGCGCGCTCGAGTTCGACGATTTCTACCGCGCCTACGCCGAGACCCTGCTGGGCCTCGACGAGGGCATCGGGCGGGTGCTGGACTGGCTCGAAAAAACCGGGCTGGATGAAACGACGCTGGTGATGTACATGGGCGACAACGGCTTCCAGCTTGGTGAGCACGGCCTGATCGACAAGCGCACCGCCTACGAAGCGTCCATCCGGGTGCCGATGCTGGCCTACGCCCCCGGGCTCATCGAGCCCGGCTCGGTGATCACGCCGATGGTCCGCAACATCGACATCGCGCCGACCGTCCTCGAGTTGGCCGACGCACATTCGACGATCAAGATGGACGGCCGCTCGTTCCTGCCGCTGCTGCACGGCGAACCGGCGAATTGGCCGCTCGAGATGCTGTACGAATACTTCTGGGAATACCCCTTCCCGCACACCCCCACGACGTTCGCGCTGCGCGACCAGCGGTACAAGTACATTTTTTACTACGGCCTGTGGGATACGGCCGAGCTCTACGATCTCGAGACCGATCCCCAGGAGCGCCACAACCTGATTGACGTACCGGCCGAGCAGGAGCGCGCGAAAGAGATGAGAGCGCGGATGTGGGATCTGCGCGAGCAGACCGGCGGCATGACGATCCCGCTCAAGCGGCCGGGCGACTGGCAGGCCAAGGAACGCGGCCCCGAACGATGACGAAGCATCGGCTTGGAGTCGCGCTCGTCATGCTCGCCCCGGCCTCGCTCGGCGGCGGGCTGACCGCGGCGCCTCGAGACGCCGGGCCGCCGGCGCCGCCGCCGGGCATGGTCGTGCCGGCCGGGATGGTATACGTTCCCGGCGGCGTCACCCATATCGGCTCGGAGCGCGGCGCGCCCGATGAGCAGCCGGTGTTCGCGGTCCGCGTCAAGCCCTTCTTCATGGACATTCATCCCGTCACCGTCGCTGAGTTTCGCAAGTTCGTCGAGGCCACTGGCTACGTCACCGACGCCGAGCGCCTTGGCGACGCGGGCGTCTATGATCCCGCCACCGGCGGCTGGCGGCTGGTGCCCGGCGCCGATTGGCGCCGGCCGATGGGACCCGACGCACCGCCGGCAGCCGACGACCATCCGGTCACCCAGGTGTCATGGAACGACGCGATGGCCTCTGCGCGTTGGGCCGGCAAGCGGCTGCCGACGGAAATGGAATGGGAGCACGCCGCCCGCAACGCCCGCGACGACCGCCGCCTCTATCCCTGGGGCGACGAAATGACCGGAGGCGGGCGCTACCGCGCCAACACCTGGCAGGGGTCGTATCCCGGCGGCAACACCGGCGCCGACGGCTATCTTTACACCTCGCCGGTCGGCGCCTTCGGCGCCACGCCCCTGGGTCTCGTGGACATGGGCGGCAACGTGTGGGAATGGACCGCCGACTGGTATCGGCCCTACGCCGAGCGCGGACAGCCCTTCACGCCCGATGCAGTCTCTGAAAAGGTCCAGCGCGGCGGGTCATTCCTGTGCCATCCGCTGTGGCACTGGGGCTTTCGCTCCGCCGCCCGCAGTCATTCGACGCCGGAGACCGCGCTCTTTCACGTCGGTTTCCGGCTGGTGCAGGACCTGAAGGCGGCCTCCAACCGCACCGCCGCCGGTCCGGGCTTTGATCGCGCGGAGTGACGATGAATTTACAGGATTTACGGTGATCTTCGGGATTCAGCCGCGATGGCGTGCTACCAGCCAAGTGCCGAGCGCGGCCACGCCGATCGCCGCGAGCGCGATACCAAGCCAACTTGGCCTCATCGTGCGATCAGGCGCTTGTTGGCCTGCCGGTCGCCCGGCCGCTTGAGCGGGATGGTCCTGCCGCCGGTCTGTCGGGGCAGATCCCGCATCCGCGACTTCATCGCTGCCGGCCGCTTGAGCGGGATGGTCCTGCCGCCGGTCTGCCGGGGCAGGTCCCGTATCCGCGACTTCAACGCGGCTTCCTGCCCCGGCCGCTTGAGCGGGATCGTCCTGCCCTGCCGGGGCAGATTCCGCATCCGCGCCTTCATCGCTGCTTCCGCGAGTTTCTGCCCCGTCCGGGGGCCGGGCGTCGGAAACCACCACGTCGGTGTCGCCCAGCCCGCGCTCCATACCGGCCACCGCAACCACCGCGTAAGGCTGGCGGTCGTCCTTGCCCATCACGAAATCCGCCACCGAGCCGAAGGCGCTGCCGTCGGCGTTGAAAACGGTCTGCCCGAGCGTGGGCTCCGGCGTCTCGGCCGCAAGATCCACCACCGCGTAAAGCCGGTAGTCGGATTCGCCGATCACGATATCCGACACCGAGCCGAGCCGGCCGCCGGAGGCATCCGTAACCGTCTGCCCGACGAATTTCTCGGCTTCCATCCGCATCGTCTCGGACGTGCGAGGCAGATCGGGGCCGGATTCAGCCGGGGATTCAGCCGGGGATTCAGCCGGGTCGGTGAAAACCGCTGGCGACGCTGCCAATGCTGCGATCAGACCCAGTGAGGTCCACAGATTGCGCTGTTTCATCGCTGCGCACCTCTGAAAGGATCAGACAGGGAAGCTTCTCACAAAGTTTCAACGTGCGTCCCGCGTGACACGGTAGCAATGTCGGCTCCTCAGCAGAAATTATGGATGATCGCTGCGGCGCTTCTATGCCTGCCGGCGGCACTGCCGGTGCAGGCCGGAAGCGCTGTCGGAATCGCCTCGCCCGGCAAGGTGCTGACCGTCGATTTAGAGCTCGACGGCGACGGCCGGCTGGCTTATCGCGTCAGCCGCTCCGGCGAGCCGGTGATCGCGCCGTCCAGACTCGGTTTCCTGCTGCGCGACGGCGGCAAACTCGAGCGCAATCTGGCGCTGATCTCTCACCGTAGCCGCAGCGTTGATGAAAGCTGGGAGCAGCCCTGGGGCGAGAGCCGTTTCGTCCGCAACCACTACAACGAGCTGCGCGCGCGCTTCACCGAGACCGTTGATCCGAAGCGCTCGTTCGACGTGGTATTCCGCGTCTACGACGACGGCCTCGGTTTCCGCTACGAGTTTCCCGGGCAACCGAATTTGCACGACGCGATCATTGACGACGAGCTGACCGAGTTCGCGGTCGCGCCGCGCGCCACGGCCTGGTGGATCCCGGCCGGCGAGCGGAACCGCTACGAATACCTGTACCGCCGCACGCCGCTGACCGAGGTCCCCCAGGCCCACACGCCGCTGACGCTCCGCACCGACGAGGGCCTGCACATCGCTTTTCACGAGGCGGCCCTGGTGGACTATTCGAGCCTGTGGCTGCGGCACGTCGGGGACCAGCGCTTGCGCACGCAGCTCGCGCCGGCCTCGGAAGGCTGGAAGGTGCGCCGCACCGTGCCGTTCCACACCCCGTGGCGCACGCTCACGATCGCCGACACCGCCGGCGGCGTGTACGAATCGAACCTGATCCTCAATCTCAACGAGCCCAACGCGCTCGGCGACGTGAGCTGGGTAAAGCCGTCGAAGTACATCGGCATCTGGTGGTCGCTGCACCTGGGCAAGGAATCCTGGAGTCCCGGGCCGCGTCACGGCGCCACCACCGCCAACGCCAGGCGCTATATTGACTTCGCCGCCGAGCACGGCTTCCGCGGGGTGCTGGTCGAGGGCTGGAATCGCGGCTGGGACAAGCGTTGGTTCGGCAACGGCTCGGTCTTCGACTTCACCCGCGCCACGCCCGATTTCGATCTCGAGGCAGTGGCGGCTTACGCCCGCAAGGAGAGGGTACACCTCGTCGGCCACCACGAAACCGGCTGCGCGGTCAGCCATTACGAGCGCCAGCTCGGCGCCGCGCTGGACCTGGATGCGCGCCTGGGCATCGACGTGATCAAGACCGGCTATGTCTGCGATGCCGGCCAGGTTCAGCGCCAGGACCAGCCGGACGCGCCCATGCGGCGCGAATGGCACGACGGCCAGTGGATGTCGCGCCATCATCTCAAGGTCGTCCTTGAGGCGGCCAGGCGCCGCATCGCCGTCATCACCCACGAGCCGATCAAGGACACCGGCCTGCGCCGCACCTATCCCAACTGGCTCGCGAACGAGGGCGCGCGCGGCATGGAGTACAACGCCTGGGGCGAGCCGCCGAACCCGCCCGAGCATGCCGTCAACCTGGTCTTCACCCGCATGCTAGCGGGACCGATGGATTACACGCCGGGCGTGCTCAGCCTCAAAGGCAAAAACGACCGGCCGATCCCGAGCACGCTCGCCCGGCAGCTCGCCCTCTGCGTGGTGCTCTACAGCCCCGTCCAGATGGCGGCCGACCTGCCGGAAAACAATGAAAAGCACCGCGAGGCGTTCCGGTTCATCGAGGACGTCGTGACCGATTGGTCGGAGACGGAGGTGCTCAACGGTGAAATCGGCGATTACGTGACCATCGCCCGCAAAGACCGCCGCAGCGAGGACTGGTACCTGGGCAGCATCACCGACGAGCACGGCCGGCAGCTGAACGTGCCGCTGTCGTTTCTCGATCCGGGCCGGATTTATCTCGCCGAGATCTACCGCGACGGCGACAAAGCGCACTGGCGCGACAATCCCTTCGACTTCGTGCGCGAAAACCGCGAGCTCACCGCCGCCGACACCTTGACGCTGCGTCTCGCGCCCGGCGGTGGGGAAGCGATCCGTTTCACGCCGCGGATGGCTGAGGCGGGCGAGTGAACGGCGTTGAGCGTCGTTATCAGGATCGGGTTCTTCTCCAGCGCGGCGGTGACGTTCTTCACGGAGTTCTTCCGGTCAAGTGCGAGTCCTGCCAGGCGGAGAAGCTCGTCGGACACTAACGGCAGTGCCAGACGCCCAAGCTTGAAACACAAGGCTTTGCTGTGGTGCGGCGGACGTTGCTGGACGGTGCTGAACGCAGCTGTTGGAGGCGGAATGGGAACCCCATTGCGGAAGATCCATAGAAACGGGTGCAGCGCGGACGGCCGCCAGCGCGCCGCAGTGGCCGCGGTTCAGCGTGCGGCAGCGTCGCGCGCGTCGGACCAGGCGCGGCTGACCGCCGCGAGACCCGCCGCGTCGTGCTCGTCGAAACGGCGCAGCTCCGGGCTGTCGACGTCGAGCACGCCGAGCACGCGGCCTGCGCCGTCGACGAGCGGCACGACCACCTCCGAGCGGGACGCAGCATCGCAGGCGATGTGGCCGGCGAAGGCATCCACGTCGTCCACCACGATGCTGCGCTTCTCGGCGGCCGCGGTACCGCAGACGCCGCGCCCGAGCGGGATGCGCACGCAGGCGGGGCGGCCCTGGAAGGGGCCGACCACCAGCTCGCCGCCGGTGAGGAAGTAAAAGCCCGCCCAGTTGATCCGGGGCAGCGCGTGGAACACCAGAGCCGCCACGTTGGCCGCATTCGCCACGGCGTCGGGCTCGCCGGCGACGAGCGCGCGGGCCTGGCCGGCCAGCTCCCGGTAGAAGGCGTCCTTGTCGTCGTAATCGAGTTCTGGAACGACGTGCATGGCGGACTCCGTGCTTTCAGGCGCGCGCATGCGCGAAGGCGAGAACCTCGTCGATGCTGCCTGCCCCCGCCAGCACCATCACCAGTCGGTCGAACCCCAGCGCGACGCCGGAGCAATCCGGGAGCCCCGCATCGAGCGCCGCCAGGAAGCGTCCATCGACGGGAGGTGCCGGAAGGGCGCGCGCCCGCCGCCTCGCCAGGTCCGCGGCGAAGCGCGCCGCCTGCTCCTCCGCGTCGGTCAGCTCACGAAACCCGTTTGCCAGCTCCATCCCGCCGAGGAACAGCTCGAAGCGCTCCGCGACGGGCGGGTCGCCCGGACGGATGCGGGCCAGGGCGGCGTGGCTGGCGGGAAAATCGTACAGGAACACCGGCGCGGCCGGATCGAGCGCCGGCTCCACGACCGCGGCCATCAGAAGGTCGAGGCAGGCGTTCGGGTCGGCCTCGAGGCCGTCCGGCACATCGACGCCGGCCGCGGTCAGCGGCCGCAGCAGGTCTGCCGGGTCTGCAGCAAAGGGATCGACACCCGCGTACAGGCGCAACGCGTCGCGCCAGCTCAGGCGCTGCGCGGCGCCGAGCTCGCACAGACCGTCGGCCAGCGCGCGCACGCACGCCTCCACTTCGTCCATGAGCGCCTGCATCGACCAGCCGACGCGGTACCACTCCAGCAGCGTGAACTCCGGGTTGTGCCGCCGTCCCGACTCTGCACCGCGGAACACGCGGCAAAGCTGCCAGATGTCGCCGCATCCGGCGGCGAGCAGGCGCTTCATCGGGAATTCGGGCGACGTGTGCAGCCAGCCCAGGATCTCGCCGCCGGGGCGGCACGCCCGCAGGCTTTCCAGGTGCGGATCGGTCGCGGCGCCCGCCGAGACCTGCGGCGTCTCCACTTCGAGCAGCCCGCGCACCCGGAAGAACGCCCGCAGCCGCTCCAGCAGCCTCGCGCGGAGCCTCAGGGTCTCCAGCGAGGCCGTCGGGCGCCAGTCCGGCTCAGTCCTTGACGCGGGAAACGTACGCACCGCTGCGCGTGTCGACGCGGATGACCTCGCCCTCTTCGATGAACAGCGGCACGCGCACGATGGCCCCCGTTTCCAGCTTGGCCGGCTTCTGGCCGCCGGTCGCCGTGTCGCCGCGCACGCCGGGATCCGTCTCCACGATCCGCAGCTCGACGAAGTTCGGCGGGCTCACCTGCAGCGGCTGGTTGTTCCAGAGGGTGACCTGGCAAAGGTCCTGCTCCTTCAGCCAGTCTTTCGAGTCGCCGACGACGAGTGCGTCGGCCGCGTACTGCTCGAAGGAATCCGGCACCATGAAATGCCAGAACTCGCCGTCGAAATACAGATACTGCATGTCGGTATCGACGACGTCGGCCGCCTCGACCGTGTCCCCGGACTTGAACGTTTTCTCGATGACGCGACCGTTCTTGAGGTTGCGCACCTTTACCCGGCTGAACGCCTGGCCCTTGCCCGGCTTTACGAACTCGTTCTCGACGATTGCGAACGGATCGCCGTCGAGAAGTATCTTCAGGCCGGAACGGAACTCGTTGGTACTATAGCTGGCCATGGACTCACCGGCAGATGGGCTGAGGGCGCCTGGCGCCCCTGGAAAGCGCGGCATGATAGCGCCCGCCCGCGGTGCGCGTCACTTCGAGTCCTGGCGCCACGCCCTGGCCGCAGCCGTGACCGATCCGGACGAGCTGCTCGCGCTGCTCGGGCTTGACCGCGCGCTCGCGCCGGCCGCCCGGCGCGCGGCACGCCGCTTCGGGCTCAAGGTGCCGCGCGGCTATGTCGCGCGCATGCGCCGCGGCGACCCCGCGGACCCGCTGCTGCGCCAGGTGCTGCCGCTCGATGAGGAGGAACGCGACACCCCCGGCTTCGGTGCCGATCCCGTCGGCGATCTCGCCGCGGCGACTGCGCCGGGCGTGCTGACGAAATACCGGGGCCGCGCATTGCTCATAACCACCGGCGCGTGCGCCGTGCACTGCCGTTACTGCTTCCGGCGCGAGTTCCCGTATCCCGACGTGGCGCTGACGCCCGCGCGGCTGGCGGCGGCCATCGAGTCGCTCGCGGCGGATCCAGAGCTGAAAGAGGTGATCCTTTCCGGGGGCGACCCGCTGGCGCTCCCCACCGCGCGACTCGCCGAGATTACGGCCGGGCTGGGGCGCCTGACGGGGCTCGAGAGGCTGCGCCTGCACACGCGCACGCCGATCGTGTTGCCCGAGCGGGTGGACGCGCCGCTGACGGACTGGCTCGGGCAGCTGCCGTGGCGCCGCATCGTGGTGTTGCACGCGAACCATCCACGCGAGCTCTCCCCCGAAGTCGTCGCAGCCTGCGGCAGGCTGGCCGGCGCGGGCGCAACGCTCCTGAACCAGTCGGTCCTGCTGGCCGGCGTCAATGACGACGCCGACGTGCTCGCGGAGCTGTCGGAGGCGCTGTTCGCCGCCGGCGCCCTTCCTTATTACCTGCACCTCCTCGATCGCGTGAGCGGGACGGCCCATTTCGAGGTTCCGGCCGCCCGGGCCCGGGCGCTCCACCGCGGGCTGCTGGAGCGACTGCCCGGCTACCTGGTGCCGCGCCTGGTCCGTGAGGCGCCCGGAAGCGCCTCCAAGCTGCCCGCCGGCTGGGACGGCCATTCCGCCTGAACGCGGGCCCCGCGCCCCCGCTCACCGGGACGGACGTCACGGCACGCGCCGCGCGTCATGGGCTAGAATGCCCAGCCGTTGCGTCCGCAGGGACGCGCACCAGCACCCACAGGGAGGGCAGGGCTTGAGCGAGATCGCCGCGGTCCCCGTCATCGTCCTCAGCCGTCACGAGGATCGCGCAGAAGCCCTCAACAGTGCCCTTCGGAACAAAGGTCAGCCCGCGCGCGTGATGCGGCTCGACGACGCCGGCGATCTTGCCGAGCAACTCGACCAGGGGCACTGGCGCCTCGTCGTGGTGTTTGCCGACGAGAGCGATGGCCTGCTCGGAACCGCCGGCGCGGTCGTTGCCAGCGCTGGCCGCGACATTCCCCTGGTGAGCGTCCGCGAGATGCTGGACGAGGACATCATTGCCGCGGACATGGCGCTGGGCGCCGACGACTGCGTCACGCTCGCCCAGCGCGAGCGGCTCGCCGGGGTGCTCGATCGCGAGCTGAAACTGGGTCGCCTGGAGCGCGCGCTGAAGGACGCGCTCAACACCGCCGCCCAGTACCGGGAGCAGCTGCGCCGCGTCGTGGCCGGAACGGCCGACGCACTGTCTCATGTCGCCGAGGGCATCGTGCTGGATGCGAACCATGCCTGGGCGCAGCTCTTCGGCTTCGAGGACGAAGCCTCGCTGTCGGGCTTCACGTTCATGGACCTGTTCGCACCCGAGCACCAGCCCGCGATCAAGGGCGCACTGGTTGCCTGCAGCCAGGGCCGCTGGCCAGGCCAGGCGCTCAAGGCAACGGGCGAGGCGCGCGACGGGACGCCGGTCTCCATGGAGCTGGAGTTCGAGGCGGCCAACTTCGACGGCGAGACCTGCGTGCGCGTGCGGGTGCCGGCGCGACGCGACGACGGGCACGAGCTCGAGGACAAGCTGCGCGGCGCGCTCCAGCTCGACCAGGGCACCGGCCTGTACGGCAGGCGACACTTCCTGGAACAGCTTGACGAGCGACTGAAGGCGGAGTCGCCGGCCGGCGTGCAGGCGCTCGTGGTCTTCGCGGTGGACCAGTACGACAAGCTCGAGCGGCAGGTCGGCACGCGCGCCGCGGACGTCGTCGTCGCTGGACTGGCGGACCTCCTGCGGGACGTAGTGCAGGCACGCGACCTCTACGGACGCGTCGGCGCCTCGCTGTTTGCCGCATTCGTTGGCCGCGGCAACCGGCGCGACCTCAAGGCCTGGGTGCAAAGCGTCGGGCAGAAGGTCGCCCGTACGCTCTTCGAGGCCGGCGGCAAATCGGTATCCATCTCGCTCTCCGCCGGCATCGCCATTGCGGAGCACAAGGGCCAGGAGCTCGATCTCCTCTACGGCGAGGCGCAGGAAGCGCTGTCGCGGGCCGTCGACATGGGGGGCGGACAGGTCGGCATGAGCCGCCACCACGAGGATTCGACCCGTATCGAGGAGATGGACCAGCTCTGGGTGAAGCGCATCAAGAAGGCGCTCATCGAGAACCGGTTCCGCCTCGCGCACCAGCCGATCGCCAGCCTGAGCGGCGAGGAGAAGGACCTGTTCGACCTGCTCGTGCGCATGGTCGACGAGCAGGGGGACGAGCTGTTGCCGAATCAGTTCATGCCGGCGGCGGAGCGCAATCGCCTGGTGAAGAACATCGACCGCTGGGTGATCGGCGCGGCGTTCGCATTCTGCGCCTCGCGCAATTCCGCGAAGGCGTTCGTGCGGCTGTCGCGCGACACGATGCTCGACTCCATGCTGCCGGCATGGCTGGAAACGCGCATCAAGAACACCGCTACCGATCCGACTCGCATCGTGTTCCAGGTCACCGAGGCGGCGGCCGCCAGCCACCTGAAGCAGACGCGCGACATGGCCCTGCGACTGAAGAAAACCGGCTTCGGGTTCTCCGTGGAAGGCTTTGCCGGCGGGCCCGGCACGGGACAGATCATCGGCCATCTGCCGATGGACTACCTGAAGATCGACGGCTCCCTCATGCAGGGTTTGGCCGCGGACACGAAGCTGCAGGAGCGCGTCGGCGCGATCGTGAAGGAGGCCCGCGGACGCAAGGTGCGCACGATCGCCGAGCGCGTCGAGGATGCGAACACCATGGCCGTGCTCTGGCAGCTCGGGGTGCAATACATCCAGGGCTACCAGATCCGCGAGCCGGAAGTCGTCCTCTCCGCCGGAGCCGACTGATCATGCAGCTCATCGGCATGCTGGATTCGCCGTACGTCCGGCGCGTGGCGATTTCCCTGCAGCTGCTCGGCCTGCACTTCGAGCATCGCCCGGTTTCCGTGTTTCGGACCTTCGACGAGTTCCGCCGGATCAACCCCGTCGTGAAGGCGCCCTCGCTCGTATGCGACGACGGCGAGGTCCTGATGGATTCGACGCTGATACTCGAGTATGCCGAGGCGCTCGCGGCGCCGAAGTCGCTCATGCCCCGCGGTCCCGCCGAGCGCCAGCACGCGCTCAGGATCATCGGGCTCGCGCTCGCCGGCTGCGAAAAATCGGCGCAGATCCTGTACGAGCGCACCCTCCGACCCGCCGACAAGCAGCACGAGCCGTGGCTGTCCCGCGTGACGGGTCAGCTGCTGGCGGCCTACGGCGAGCTCGAGTCCGAGCTGGCGCGCAGGCCGCTCCGGGCAGCCGCCGGCAGCATCGGCCAGCCGGCGATCACCGCCGCCGTCGCCTGGTACTTCTCCCGGGACATCCTTCCCGACCTGGTGGACCCTGCCGCGCATCCGCACCTGCAGACGCTCTCCGCGCAGGCCGAGACGCTGCCCGCCTTCCGTGCGGCACCCTACGGCCCCGGAACGTACGGCGCCGGACCCGCCGCCGCAGGCGACACGGTCTAACCGGCGACCGCTCGAGTTCGCGACCCGGCCGAAGCTGCGAACACCGCCGGCCCATGCTCTCTATCCGCTCCGGCGGCCGGGGGCGCTTCGGCGGCCGATGAGCCATTGCGCCGCCGGAGACGCCACCGGCGCGTTTCGTTCCTTTCGTTCCCGCCCACCGCTGCTACGCTTCGGACTAGGGCCGGTTCCCCACCGGCAGACTCCGGTCACGACGCATCGGGCGTCCTCAGCCAGTTCGCTCCCCGCCCGGTGCCCCTTGAGGAGAAAGAATCATGAGTGCAGTCGTACAGCCGTCGTTTCAACTGGACCCCCCGATCGCAGCGTTCCTCAGCAAACCCCGCCAGCTCCTGATCGGCGGCCGGTGGGTGCCCGCCGAGTCCGGCAAGACCTTCCCCGTCATCGACCCGGCCACGGGTCGGGAAATCGGCCGCGTCGCCGAAGGCGACAAGGCCGATATCGACAAGGCCGTAAAAGCCGCGCGCAAGGCCTTCGAAAGCGGGCCGTGGGCCGATATGTCGCCATCGGCGCGCGGCAGGCTGCTGCATCGCATCGGTGACGCGATTCTCGACAACCTGGAGGAGCTGGCCACACTCGAATCGCTGGACAACGGCAAGCCCCTTTCCGTGGCGCGCGCGGCGGACGTGCCGCTGGCCGCCGACATATTCCATTACATGTCGGGCTGGTGCACGAAGCGGCATGGCATCACCATTCCGTTCGAATGCCTGTATACGCCCGGCACCCGGTATCACGCCTATACGCGCCTGGAGCCCGTGGGGGTCGTCGGCCAGATCATCCCCTGGAATTTCCCGCTCCTGATGGCGGCCTGGAAGCTGGCACCGGCGCTGGCGACCGGCTGCACGGTCGTCCTCAAGGTCGCGGAGGAGACGCCGCTGTCCGCGTTGCGCCTCGGCGAGATTTTCCAGGAGGCGGGGCTGCCGGACGGCGTCGTCAACATCGTGACCGGCTTCGGCGAGACCGCCGGCGCGGCGCTCGCCGCGCACCCGGACGTCGACAAGATCGCCTTTACCGGCTCGACCGAGGTCGGCCGCCTGATCGTCAAGGCGGCCGCCGGCGACCTGAAGAAGGTCTCGCTGGAGTTGGGTGGAAAGTCGCCCAACATCGTCCTGGCCGACGCCGACCTCGACGTCGCCATCCCGGGCGCGGCGAGTGCCATCTTCTTCAACCATGGCCAGTGCTGCGCCGCGGGCTCGCGCCTGTTCATCGAACAGCAGGTCTTCGACCAGGTGGTCGAAGGCGTCGCGGCCGAGGCGAAGAAGATCAGGGTCGGGCCCGGGCTCGACCCCGAAACTCAGATGGGACCGCTGGTCTCCGAGACGCAGCTGACGCGGGTCTGCAGCTACCTGGAATCCGGGCTCAGGGAAGGTGCCAAGACGCTCAGCGGCGGTCGCAGGCGTGAAGGCGACGGCTATTTCCTCGAACCCACCGTACTGGTCGACACGAAGCCGGGCATGAAAGTCGTCGACGAGGAGATTTTCGGTCCAGTGGTGACCGCGATGCCGTTCTCGTCGCCGGACGACGACCTGGTGCGCCGAGCCAACGACACGATTTTCGGCCTCGCCGCCGGCGTCTGGACGCGCGACGTGAGCAAGGCCCACGAGATCGCGTCCCGGCTGAAGGCGGGGACCGTGTGGGTGAACTGCTACAACATCTTCGACGCCTCGCTGCCCTTCGGAGGATACAAGCAGTCCGGCTGGGGTCGGGAGATGGGCGAGGCGGTGCTGGCGAGTTACACGGAGACGAAAGCGGTCACCGTCCGGCTGTAGCCTCCGGATACCGCGCTCCGCGCGTTTTTGTCATCGCACCGGCCGCGGTCCCTTGCCGCGGCCGGTACGAGTCCGCGTGCGGGGATCATTCGTCGGCGGCCAGGTCGTCCACCTTACGCCAGCCGCGCGGCAGCAGCGCGCCGCGGCGGCCGCGTTCGCCAAAATACGGCTCGAGGTCGCGCGGCCGCAGCGTCATGACGCGCTTGCTCGAGGCGACGCGGAGCGCCGCCCCCGGCGGCAGGACCACGAGGCCGACCAGAGCCTCCTCGCCGGCGGCGAACCGCTTTGCGTCGATGCCGTACAGCTTGTTGCCGCGGCCGCGCGCCAGCTCCGGCACCTCGGCTGCCGGAAAGCACAGCAGCCGCCCGGCGTTGCTGGCGGCCGCGACCAGCGCGCCCTCGTCGTCCGGCACCGGCGAAGGCTTCAGCACCGATGCCCGACCGGCGACCTTCAGCACCAGCTTGCCGCTGCGATTGCGGGACACCAGGTCCTCCAGCCGCGCCACGAAGCCGTAGCCGTCGGAGGCGGCCAGCAGCCAGCGGTCCTCCGGCGCACCGATGAGGACACCGGCGAAACGCGCTCCCTCGGGCGGGTTGAGCCTGCCGGAGAGCGGTTCGCCCTGGCCGCGCGCGGATGGCAGGCCGTGCGCGGGCAGGCTGTACACGCGGCCCGTGCTGTCGAGGAACATTGCGGTCTGGTTGCTGCGGCCTCGTGCGGCCGCCAAAAAGCCGTCGCCGGAGCGATACGACAACGCGTCTGGGTCGACGTCGTGGCCCTTCGCGGCGCGCGCCCAGCCGCGCGTGGAGAGCACGATCGTGACCGGCTCCGTGGGCACCAGTGACGCCTCGTCGAGCGCCTGAGCCGCCCGACGCTCGACGATGAGCGAGCGGCGCTCGTCGCCGTGGCGCTCGGCGTCCGCCGCCAGCTCGTCCTTCACCAGCCGCTTCAGTCGCGCCTTGCTGCCGAGCGTTTTCTCCAGCGACGCACGCTCCCGGGCCAGCTCCGCCTGCTCGCCGCGAATCTTCATTTCCTCCAGCCGGGCCAGGTGCCGCAGCTTCAGCTCGAGAATGGCCTCGGCCTGTGCATCGGACAGGCCGAACGCGGCCACCAGCGCCGGCTTCGGCTCGTCCTCCCGGCGAATGAGGCGGATCACCTCGTCGATGTTGAGGTAGGCGATCAGCAGCCCGTCGAGGACATGCAGGCGCGCCTCGACCTTGTCGAGCCGGTAGCGCAGGCGCCGGGTGACCGTGTCCGTGCGGAACTGGAGCCACTCGGCAAGGAGACCCTTCAGGTCCATGACGCGCGGCCGGCCGTCGAGGCCGATCACGTTCAGGTTGACGCGCACGGTCCGTTCCAGGTCCGTCGTCGCGAACAGGTGCGCCATGAGCGCCTCGGCATCGCTCCGGCTGGAGCGCGGGACGATAACGAGCCGGGTCGGGTTCTCGTGATCCGACTCGTCCCGCAGATCCTCCACCAGCGGCAGCTTTTTCGCCCGCATCTGCGCCGCAATCTGTTCCAGCACCCGGCTGCCGGAGACCTGCCAGGGCAGCGCGGTGACGACGATGTCGCCGTCTTCCCGCTCCCAGGTCCCGCGCAGCCTGAGCGTGCCGCCACCGGTCTCGTAAATGGCGCGCAGCTCCTCGGGCGGCGTGATGATCTCGCCGCCGGTCGGAAAGTCCGGACCCGGCACGGCGCGGAAAAGGTCGGCGACGGAGGACTTCGGATCGTCGAGCAGCCGTGCGCATGCCGCCGCCACCTCGCGCAGATTGTGCGGCGGAATATCCGTGGCCATGCCTACCGCGATGCCGGACGCGCCGTTCAGGAGCAGGTTCGGCAGGCGCGCCGGCAGGTGCACCGGCTCGTCCAGGGTGCCGTCGAAATTCGGCTTCCAGTCCGCGGTCCCCTGCCCCAGCTCCGCCAGCAGCACGCCGGCATACGGCGTGAGGCGCGCCTCGGTGTAGCGCATGGCGGCGAACGATTTCGGATCGTCCGAGCTGCCCCAGTTGCCCTGCCCGTCGATGATCGGATAGCGGTAGCTGAAGGCCTGGGCCATGAGCACCATGGCCTCGTAGCAGGCGGTGTCGCCGTGCGGATGGTATTTGCCCAGCACGTCGCCCACCGTGCGCGCCGATTTCTTGGGCTTTGCGCCCGCGGACAGTCCGAGCTCGCTCATCGCGTACACGATGCGGCGCTGCACCGGCTTCAGCCCGTCCGCCACGTGGGGCAGCGCGCGGTCGAGGATGACGTACATGGAATAGTCCAGGTACGCCTTTTCCGTGAAGGTTTTCAGGGGCAGTCGCTCGATGCCCTCGAAATTCAGCTCGGGCTGCTTCACGCGCGGCTCACCGCGTCATTCCCAGATCCAGGGGCAGGGACGCCGGGCGTTCCAGGGGGCCCGCCCGCGACAGTCCGAGGCGCCCCGCCACCTCGCGCTCCATGTCGAGCAGGAACTGCTTGCGGGCCAGCCCGCCGCCGTAGCCACCCAGCCGGCCGTCCTCGTTCACGACGCGATGGCAGGGGATGACGATCGCGATCCGGTTCTGGCCATTGGCGCGGCCGATCGCGCGGGCGCCGCCGGGCCGCCCCAGCTCGCGCGCGAGCGCCACGTAGGAGCGCGTCTCGCCGTAGGGGATGCGCAGCAGCGCGTCCCACACCGCGCGCTGGAACTCGCTGCCCGGAAAATCCAGCGGCACGTCGAAGCGCGTGCCGCTGCCGTCGAAGTAGGCCGCCAGTCCGCGCTCGAGCGCATCGAGATGCACGTTGCGCCCCGGCACGAGGCGCGCGCGAAGCCGCGTCGCCAACGTCTCGAGCTGCGCTTCGAGCATGCGCCGGTCGGTGAACTCGAGCAGGCAGGCGCCGCGCTCCGTGGCCCCGGCGACCATCGCCCCGAGCGGCGTCTCGATCATGGACATCAGCATCACTTGCACCTCATCGTGTCGGCCCGGCGGCGCGCCGAACGCGCGCGCGAACGCGGCCCGGTAGCCGCTGTGCGATTCGTAGCCGCTCCCGGCAACGGCGTCGTCCACCGACGCCCCCACCCGCAGGCTCTCGAGCGATGCCGCCAGCCTGCGGCTGCGGCACCAGGCGGCGAAGGTCATGCCGTAGCGCCGCTGAAAATAGCGCCGCGCCGCCGCCGGATCCACGCCCCGCGCCCGCAGGTCGCGGGCGCGGATGCGCTCGTGCGGCGCGGCATCCACCCGCGCCAGCAGGCCGCGGACCCACCCGGGGGCGGCCTCCCCCGGCTCCAGCGGGCGGCAGCGCAGGCAGGCGCGAAAGCCGGCGAACAGTGCTTCCGCCGGCGTGCGGAAGAAGCGCATGTTGCGCGCCAGCGGCTTGCGGGCCGGGCAGGTCGGGCGGCAGAAAATCCCGGTCGTGCGCACGCCCACGTAGAACAACCCGTCCCATTCCGGGTCCCGCTCCAGGACGGCGCGTTCCAGCTCGTTGCGCGGAGGAAGCTCTTGCATGGCCATAGGCTATGCAGTGCGGGCATCGCCCGCCACCGAAAAAGTGACAGGCATTTTGCGCGCCGTCCTCAGACCTCGACCTCGGCGAGGTTGCCCTTCGACTGCAGCCAGTCGCGCCGCTCGGAGGCGCGCTTCTTCGCCAGCAGCATGGCCATCAGTTCCTCGGTCCGGTCGCCGTCGGCCACCGTGAGTTGCACGAGCCGGCGCGTTTCCGGCGCCATGGTCGTCTCGCGCAGCTGCGTGGCGCTCATCTCGCCGAGGCCCTTGAAGCGCGTGACCGTGACCTTTCCCTTCAGCTTCTCCGCCTCGATGCGATGCAGGAGCCCGCGGCGCTCGGCGTCGTCGAGCGCGTAGAACACCTGCTTGCCGACGTCGACGCGATACAGCGGCGGCATGGCCACGTGGACGTGCCCGGCCGCGACCAGCTCGTGGAAATGGCGCACGAACAGCGCGCACAGCAGCGTGGCAATGTGCATGCCGTCGGAATCGGCGTCGGCGAGGATGCAGACCTTGTGGTAGCGCAGGCCGGAGATCTTGCCGGAGCCGGGATCCACGCCCAGTGCGACGCTGATGTTGTGCACCTCCTGGGAGGCGAGTACCTCCCCCGGGTCCACCTCCCAGGTGTTCAGGATCTTGCCCCTGAGCGGCATCACCGCCTGGAACTCGCGGTCGCGCGCCTGCTTGGCGGAGCCGCCCGCCGAATCGCCTTCCACGAGGAACAGCTCGGTGCGCTCCGGATCCTGCGACGTGCAGTCGGCCAGCTTGCCGGGCAGCGCCGGGCCGCTCACGATGCGCTTCCGCACGACCTTGCGGCTCGCCTTCAGCCGGCTGGCCGCATTCGCGATGGCGAGCTGCGCGATCGCCTCGCCCGCCTCGGTGTGCTGGGACAGCCACAACGCCAGCGAGTCCTTGACGGTGCCGGAAACGAACGCGGCACACTCGCGCGAGGACAGCCGCTCCTTCGTCTGGCCGGAGAACTGTGGATCGTCGAGCTTGACGGACAGCACATACGACACCTGCAGCCACACGTCCTCGGGCGTCAGCCGCACACCGCGGGGCAGCAGGCTCCTGAACTCGCAGAATTCGCGCAGCGCCTCGGTCAGCCCCGCGCGGAAGCCGTTCACGTGCGTGCCGCCCTGCGGGGTCGGAATGAGGTTGACGTAACTCTCGCCGACCGGGTCGCCGCCGTCGGGCAGCCAGGCGAGCGCCCAGGCCGCGGCCTCCGTGCCTCCCTCCACCGAGGCGGTGAACGGCTCGGCGGGAATGGCGGTTGCGCCGGCCAGCGCCTCGCGCAGGTAGTCGCCGAGGCCGCCGGTGTATTCCCAGGTGTCGGTCTCGCCACTGGCCTCCTGGTGCAGCGTGACCTTCAGCCCCGGGCACAGCACCGCCTTCGCGCGCAACAGGTGCTTCAGGCGCGGCAGCGAGAACTTCGGCGAATCGAAGTACTTCTCGTCCGGCCAGAAGCGCAGCGTCGTGCCGGTGTTGGAACGGCCGACCGTGCCGACGACGTCGAGCTCGCCGCGCTTGTCGCCGCCG
>Ga0268386_10001065_pt1 | contig 18533 bp, 17 predicted proteins | sample RVTome_15_FD_200260 | JGI IMG/M metagenome (GOLD analysis project Ga0268386, IMG submission 200260) | Soil microbial communities from uranium-contaminated site in the Upper Colorado River Basin, Wyoming, United States - RVT150D86... ...
CGTTGAAGACTCGTTCGAATCGATGCACCTCGAGCGCCTCGACGAGCGCGGTGATTCCGTCGACCGGCTGCGCATCGACGCCCCGGGCGCGCAGCGCCGTAAGTACGTTGCGGCCCGAGTCGAGCGACACCTCGCGTTCTGACGACGTGCCGCCCATCAGCACTGCGACGCGGCCGAAACGGCTCGGATCGAGAATGCGCTCGTGCGACGTCATGAGGATCTCCGCAAACGGCGTACGCCGCTTTCGAGCTGTTGGCCGAGCGTCGCTGCAATCGCCCCGATACTGCCGGCGCCCATCGTCAACACGACGTCGCCGGGTGCGACGATGCGCGCGAGCACGGTCGCGAGCTTCTCGATACGCGGCACGAACAGCGGCTCGACCCGGCCGTGCGAGCGAACGGCGCGACAGATGGCCTTGCCATCGGCACCTGCGATCGGCGCCTCACCGGCGGCATAGACTTCCGCGACCAGCAGCGCATCGGCCTCCGCGAGCACGCGCGCGAAGTCATCGAGCAGGTCGTGGGTGCGCGTGTAGCGATGGGGCTGAAACGCCAGCACGACGCGTCTGCCAGGCCATCCCTGGCGTACGGCCTCGAGCGTGGCTGCGATCTCGGTCGGATGATGACCGTAGTCATCGACCAGCGTGACGACGCCTCCCGCGACCTCGACGTCGCCGTAATTCTGCAAACGTCGATCGATGCCCTGAAATTCGCCGAGGGCACGCTGAATGGCGTCGTCGGCCACGTCGAGGTCCGTCGCGACCGCAATCGCCGCGAGTGCGTTCAGCACGTTGTGCCGACCCGGCAGATTCAGCGTGATCGACAGCGGTGCACTGCGGCCCGCCCGCACCACGTCGAACGATGAGCGCGGCCCTTCGCGGCGTACGTGGACCGCACGGACATCTGCCGCGGCTTCGATTCCATAGGTCACGCTGGGACGACCGACGTGCCGCAGCATCGCGGCGAGGACTGGATCGTCCGCGCACAACACCGCGAGCCCGTAGAACGGCAGGTTGTGCAGGAAATCGACGAAGCTCTGTTTCAATCGCTCGAAATCACCGTCATGGGTTCCGAGATGATCGGCATCCACGTTGGTGACGATTGCAATCATCGGCTGCAAATGCATGAACGAGGCATCGCTCTCGTCGGCTTCTGCGACCAGATACCGTCCCGTGCCGAGGCGTGCGTTCGTGCCCGCACTTTTCAGACGGCCGCCGATCACGAAGGTCGGATCGAGGCCTGCTTCGGCGAGGATGCTCGCGACCATGCTCGTCGTCGTGGTTTTGCCGTGCGTGCCCGCAATGGCGATGCCGAAGCGGAATCGCATCAGTTCGGCCAGCATTTCGGCGCGTTGCACGACCGGCACGCGACGCTCGCGGGCTGCCAGGAGCTCCGGATTGTCGGCGCGCACGGCGCTCGAGACGACGACGACGTCTGCAGCCGCGACGTGCGCGGCGTCGTGACCGATCATCACGCGCGCGCCGAGTGTCACGAGCCGATCCGTGACGGCATTCGCCTTCAGATCGGAGCCTTGCACGTCATAGCCGAGGTTCAGCAGCACTTCGGCGATGCCGCCCATGCCGCTGCCGCCGATGCCGACCAGATGAATGCGGTGGATGCGTCGCATGCGCTCTGTCATCGCGCCGCCTCCAGACACGCGTCGGCGAGACGCGCGGCAGCATCTGTGACCGCGAGGGCGCGCGCCCGCGCAGCCATCATCACGAGCCGATCACGCCCTCCCTCGATCAGGCTGCGCAGCTCAGCTGAAAGACGCTCCGCCGTGAACTCATGCTCCGCAATCAGAACCGCAGCCTCGGCTCGCACGAGGAACTCGGCATTGCGGGTCTGGTGGTCGTCGACGGCCGCGGCGAACGGCACGAAGATCGCCGGCAATCCCGCGGCCGCGAGCTCGGATACGGTGAGCGCGCCGGAACGGCACACGATCAGATCGGCTCCGCCATAGGCTTCGGCCATGTTTTCGATGAAGGGCTCGAGTGACGCCTCCACGGCGTGCGTCGCGTAGGCCGCGCGGGTCGCATCGAGATGCCGGGCGCCGGTCTGATGTCGCACCTCCGGACGCAGCTCCGCAGGCAATGCGGCGAGCGCCGCCGGGACCACCAGATTCAGCTTCAACGCACCCTGGCTGCCACCCATCACGAGGAGTCTCAGCGGTCCGTGTCGTTCGGCAAATCGAATCTGGGGGGGCGCGAGCAACGCGATCTCAGGCCGCACGGGATTACCGATGCGCTCGGCGCCGACGGTCCGCGGAAAGCTTCCGGGGAAAGCCTCGAACACGCGATCTGCGAGGCGCGCGAGCGCACGGTTCGTGAGTCCCGCGACGGCGTTCTGCTCGTGAATCAGCAGCGGACGACGCGTCAGCCACGCCGCAATGCCACCGGGTCCTGAAACGAAGCCGCCGGCGCCCAGCACGACGTCCGGTCGGCGTCGACGCATGACCGCGAGGCTCTGCAGAATGGCCTTGGCAAGGCGGTACGGCGCCGCGAACCAGCTCGCGAGGCCCTTACCGCGCAGTCCACTGACACTGATCCACTCGATCGGAATGCCATGCGGCGGCACGAGGCGCGCTTCGAGACCGCGGGGCGTGCCGAGCCAGATCACCTCACACCCGCGGGCACGCAGCTCGCGCGCACCGGCGAGCGCCGGAAACACGTGACCGCCGGTGCCGCCTGCCATCACGAGCACAGTGCGCGCGCTCATGATCGTCGCTCCCGTTTCAGCACGGCCGAGCGACCGCTGACACTCGCTTCGTGATAGATCCGCATCACGATCCCGAGCCAGCCGAGCGTCACGAGCAAACTCGAGCCCCCGTACGACAGCAGCGGCAGGGTCAGTCCCTTCGTCGGCAGGATGCCCATGTTCACGCCGATGTTGATCGACGTCTGCAGGCCGAGCCAGATGCCGAACGCGGCAGCGACGAACGCCTGATAGGCGAGACCCGCCGCCGCCGCGAGGCGTGCCACCTGGAAGGCGCGTCCGGCGAGCACGATGTAGAGCGCCAGCAGCGCGACGACACCCATCAGCCCGAGCTCTTCGGCCAGCACCGCAAAGACGAAATCGGTGTGCGCCTCCGGCAGGTAGAAGAGCTTCTGCACGCTCGCGCCCAGGCCGACGCCGGTCAGTTCTCCGCGGCCGATCGCGATCAGCGATTGCGTGAGTTGGAAGCCGGAATTGAAAGGGTCAGCCCAGGGGTCGAGGAATGCGACGAGCCGCTGCATCCGGTACGCCGAAGTCACCGCGAGGATCGCCATGCCGCCGGCAGCGAGCACGACCAGCGCGAAGAAGTGGCGCAGTTTGACGCCCGCCAGGAACAGCAGACCCAGGCCGGTCGCGACCAGCACGGTGGCGGCTCCGAAATCGGGTTCGGCGAGCAGCAGGCCCGCGGCACCGAGCAGCAACGCGAGCGGCTTCAGAAAACCGTTCAGGCTTTCGCGCAGTTCCGCCTGGCGCCGCACGACGTAACTCGCGAGATACATGAGCAGCAGCACACGGGCCAACTCGGAGACCTGGAAGCTGATCAGTCCGAACCGGATCCAGCGACGGCTGCCGTTCACCTCATGTCCGACCCCCGGCACGAGCACGAGCACGAGTCCGATGAAGGCGACGAGCAGCAGCACGAACGAGCATCGCTCCCAGAGGCTCGTCGGTATGTTGATCGCGAGCGTAGCCGCCGTAATGCCGACCCCCGTGTAGAGGAGCTGCCGTTCGAGATAGAAAAATGGATCGCCGAGCGTCCGGTCCGCCACCGAGATCGATGCTGACGTGACCATCACGAGACCGATTGCGAGCAGACCGCCGGCGGCGAGCAGCAACACCGGATCGAGCTCGAGGCGGCGTGAACGACCCTGCAGTCGGGCATATCCGACGCTCGCCGCGCTCATCTCGCGAGCTCCCGTACCGCTGTCGCGAACACCTCGCCGCGATGCGCGTAGTCACGGAACATGTCGAGACTTGCGCACGCGGGCGACAACAGCACCGTGTCACCGGGCAGTGCGATGCGCGCGGCCCGTCGCACCGCATCGGGCATGTCTTCAGCTCGTTCGCTGGGACATGCCGTCGCGAGCGCTGCGCCGAGTCTGCCGGCGTCACGCCCGAGCAGCACGGCGCGCCGCACCTTGCCTGCGAACGCGTCTGCGAGCGGCGTGAAGTCCTGCTCCTTGCCATCACCTCCCGCGATCACGATCAGGGGACCGCGCAGGCCCTCCACAGCAGCGATCGTGGCGCCGACATTCGTGCCCTTCGAATCGTCGATGTAGCGCACGCCGGCCACGTCGGCGATCCACTGGGTGCGGTGGGGCAGTCCAGTGAACTCGCACAACGCTGCCACGCTCGGCTCGAGCTCGAGACCTGCACCTTCGGCCAGCGCGAGCGCCGCCAGTGCGTTCGCTGCGTTGTGCAGCCCGGACAACCGCAGCTCGCCGAGCTTGGCGACCCGCCGCGACTCGCGATAGAGCACGGTGTCGCTGCGCTCATGCAGCGTGCGATAGGTCGCCTGCGCGTCGGACTGCAGCGAGAAGCCAATCACGCGCTGGCCGGCGCGTGGCATCACGCGCACGAGCGGATCATCCAGATTGACGACCGCACAACGAGCGCCAGCATAGATCTGCGCTTTCGACGCCGCGTACCCCTCGAGCGAGTCATAGCGGTCCAGATGATCGGGCGTCACGTTCAGGACGACCGCCGCGCAAGGTGCGAGTGAGCGCGTCGTGTCGAGCTGGAAGCTCGACAGCTCGAGCACGTAAAGATCAGGCTCCGGCGCCTGCAACAATTCGAGGGCGGGCGGACCGAGATTGCCACCGGCAAGCACGCGACGCCCGGCGCGCGCGGCCATCGCTGCGACCAGACTTGCAACGGTGCTCTTGCCGTTCGTGCCGGTGACGCCCACCACTGGCGCATGCACGGCGCGCGCAAAAAGCTCGATATCGCCGCTGACCGGCAGCCCGCGTGCGAGCGCCTGCGCAATGATCGGTTCGCGCAATGACACTCCGGGCGAAACGATGACCTCGTCGGCGGCATCGAGGACGGTGAGATCGAATCCGCCGAGGCGTGCGATCACTTCCGGTGCAACCTGCGCCAGCGACGCACGGCCCGGTGGATCCTGCCGACTGTCGGTCACTGTCACGGCGACACCCGCACGCTGCAAGTGGGCAATCACCGCGATGCCGGTGCGACCGAGGCCGATCACCGCGGCACGCCGGACCGGTCGCCGGTGGCTGTCGCTGCGTGCAGGATCACGGTCGGGCACGGCCATTCCTCAGCGCAACTTCAGCGTCGCGAGTCCGATGAGGACGAGCACGACGGTGATGATCCAGAACCGCACGATGACTTTCGGCTCGGCCCAGCCCTTGAGCTCGAAATGGTGGTGGATCGGTGCCATCCGAAAGATGCGCCGTCCCGTCAATCTGTAGGAGACGACCTGCAGCATCACCGAGACGGTCTCCATCACGAAGACCCCGCCCATCACGAACAGCACGATTTCCTGGCGCACGACGAGCGCGACGACACCGAGCGCGGCGCCCAACGCAAGTGCGCCGATGTCGCCCATGAACACCTGTGCCGGATACGTGTTGAACCACAGGAAACCGAGACCCGCACCGACCAGCGTCGCGCAGAAGACGAGCACCTCGCCGGCGCCTGCGACGTACGGAATGGCGAGGTAGTTCGAAAACACCACGTTGCCGGTCACGTACGCGAACACACCGAGTGCACCACCGACCAGCACCGCGGGCATGATCGCGAGACCATCGAGGCCGTCGGTCAGGTTGACCGCGTTGCTCGAACCGACCACGACGAAATACGCGAGCACGACGTACAGCGCGCCGAGCGGCAGCGCGACGTCCTTGAAAAAGGGCACGTGCAAGGCGGTCTCGACGGGACTCTTGGCCGTGACGTACAGGGCCACCGCACAACCGAGGCCTGCCACCGACTGCCAGAAATACTTGTACCGCGCGATCAGCCCGCGCGAATCGCCGACGATCAGTTTCAGGTAATCGTCCCAGAAACCGATCAGCCCGAATGCGAGCGTCGTTGCGAGCACGATCCACACGAAGCGGTTGCCAAGATCGGCCCAGAGCACGGTCGAGATCGCGATAGCGACCAGGATCATCGCGCCGCCCATCGTCGGCGTGCCCGCCTTCGGCAGGTGCGACTCCGGTCCGAAGTCCCGCACACGCTGGCCGATCTGCCGCGCCGTCAGCTTGCGGATCATCCAGGGGCCGACCAGAAACGAGAACACCAGCGCTGTCAGTGCGGCGAGGATCGCCCGCAGCGTCAGATAGCTGAAGACGTTGAAGCCCGAGTACAGCGGCACGAGATGTTGAGTCAGATAGAGCAGCACTTTCTCGAACTCTTCGCTTCAGACTCGACCGTCAGTGCCCGTTGGCTGCGGATGCCGGATCACCGCCGGCCAGTGCGGCGACCACGCGCTCGAGCCGATTCACGCGGGATCCTTTGATCAGCACCGTCGTCCCGGCCTGGAGCTCGGCCCGCAACGCTGCGATCAGGTCGTCTACGGTTGCGAACCACTCGGCGTCCGGGCCGAATGCCGCAACGGCCGCCCGACTCATCTCACCGACCGCGAGCAGCCGCGAGACACCGCTCGCACGCGCGTGCCTGCCGATCTCTTCGTGAAGCGCGCGGGACTGCGGTCCGAGCTCAGCCATTTCCCCGAGCACGAGCCAATGCGTCCCTTCGAGCGCCGCCAGCGCGTCGAGCCCCGCGCGGACCGAGCTCGGGTTCGCGTTGTAGGAATCGTCGATCAGGAACGCGTCGCGCAGCGCCGGCTTCAGTTCCAGCCGGCCGCTGACCGCGTGCGCAGCCGCAAAGCCGGCGCGAAGGGCATCGAGGTCCGCGCCCGCGGCCCATGCTGCTGCGGCTGCACCGAGCGCATTACGCAGGTTGTGACGGCCGGCAAGATGCAACGTGACCTCGGCCTCGCCGATCGGCGTCACGACGACGCAATGCGTCCTGAAGCCCGCGGTGACCGCCTGCACCGAGAGGTCGCGGGCACTGAAATCCGCGGCTGCCTCGAGACCGAAAGTCACGACCCGTGCGGCGGCGGTGAGCCCACGCCAGTACGGCGCGTACGCATCGTCGGCATTGATCACGGCCGTGCCCTGCGCGCCGAGAGCCGCGTACAACTCCCCCTTGCCCTGCGCTACGCCGTCGAGGTTCCCGAAACCCTCGAGATGGGCCGCAGCGGCATTCGTGACGATCCCGACCGTTGGTGCAGCCAGCTCAGCGAGCGCGGCGATCTCGCCGATGTGATTCGCGCCCATCTCGATCACGGCGGTCACGTGCCGACGTGCGAGCTGGAGCAGCGTGAGCGGGACGCCGATGTGATTGTTCAGATTGCCGCGGGTGACATGGCAGGGCCCGAGCGGCGCCAGCATCGCGCCGATCAGCTCTTTGGTCGTCGTCTTGCCGTTGCTGCCGGTGATGCCGACCAACGGGATCTCGAATTGCTGCCGCCACGCTGCAGCGTAGGTCGCGAGGGCCTCGAGTGGATCTGGCACGACGAGCTGCGGCAGCGAACCCGGCACTTCCCGCGCCACGACGGCAGCGACGGCACCGCGCTCGCGCGCCACGTCGACGTACGCGTGTCCGTCGTGGTTCGGACCGGTCAGCGCAACGAACAGGCTTCCCGGCGCAAGCGTGCGGCTATCGGTACTGACGTCGCCAAACGCTGCGTTCGCACCGACGAGTCGCGCGCCCGTGAGTCCGGCGAATTCGCTGAGCGTGCGCTTCATTGCCGCCCGGCAGCCAGCGCGTCGCGCACGATGGCTCGATCCGACAGCGCGCGGATCTCGCGGCCGACGATCTGATAGTCCTCATGGCCCTTGCCAGCGATCAGCACCGCATCGACCGGACCTGCCTGGGCGAGCGTCGTGCGTATTGCGCGTTCACGGTCGTGCTCGATCCGGGCCGCCTGCGGCCTCTGCATGCCGCTGCGAATCGCCGCAACGATCCGTTGCGGCTCTTCGGAACGCGGATTGTCATCCGTCAGCACGATGACGTCCGCGCCGTCCTCGGCGATCGCACCCATCATCGGCCGCTTGCCTCGATCGCGGTCGCCGCCGCAGCCGAACACGCAGTAGAGCTGGCCTCCCGCATGACGACGCAGCGCCTTCAGCGCCTTGCGTAGTGCATCAGGCGTATGCGCGTAGTCGACGACGACCAACGGTCGTCCTGCGGCGGCGCCAAAGGTCTCCATACGCCCTGGAGGCGCAATGCATTGCGCGAGGGCGGCCACCGCCTCACCGAGCGGCATGCCCCAGCTGGTCAGCACCGCAAGCGCAACGAGCAGGTTGTCCGCGTTGAAGTCACCGATCAGCCGCGAGCGGATCACGCCGGACCCGAGACTGCTGGCAAAGTGCAACTCGAGTCCCGCTCGACGCGGGCGCACCTCGCGCGCATGGAAGAAATGTTCGCCCATGGCCTCGGTGCGGCGCGGGTCCGTCCATACGGCCGTCACGGCGACGTGATCGGCTACCCGCCCTGCCAGCTCGCGACCGAACGGATCGTCCACATTGATCACGCACTGCTCGAGCCCTGGCCGGGCGAACAAGCGAGCCTTCGCAGCTCCATAGGCGTCGAGCGTGCCGTGATAATCGAGGTGATCCCGCGTCAGATTCGTGAACACGGCCGTGTGAAACCGCACGCCAGCGACGCGCTCCTGATCGAGCGCATGCGAGGAGACTTCCATGCCGACGTGCCGATAACCGTGGTCGCGCAGCGAGGCGAGCTGACGGTGCACGGTGACGCAATCGGGTGTCGTGTGCGTGACCCTCCGCAGATCGTCGACGGCCCCGACGCCGAGTGTGCCGCTGTAAGCGCCACGCCAGTCTTCCCCCGACAGCGCTGCAGCAACCAGATGCGCGCAGGTCGTCTTGCCGTTTGTGCCGGTGATGCCGGCGATGCGCAGCTCGGCGGAGGGATGTGCGAAAAACCGATCGGCCAGCATGCCGGTATGAAGTCGCAGCGCTGGCATCGCGAACGCGACAAGGCTGGCCGGCAACTCGGGTTGCTCGAAGCCACGCGCGGGTTCCCACAGCATGGCTCGCGCGCCGCGCGTCGCCGCCTCCGCGGCATGCGCCACGCCGTGGCCGGACAGTCCGGGCACAGCGAGGAACAGAGCGCCGGGTGTCACCTCGCGACTGTCGGCCGTCAGGTCGAAGACTTCGATGCCGCGTGGCACCGCAAGCGGCAGGCCCGCGAGCAGGTCGGCAAGATCGACTCCGGTTGCCATCGGCGATTCTCGACTTGCGAGCGCGTCACTCGCCCGCATGGGTCTGCACCAGCGTCGCTTCCGGCACCGCATCCAGTCCGTCGGGCGCGATGCCCATCAGTCGCAGCGCACCTGCCATGACGTCGGCGAAGACCGGCGCCGCGACGTCCCCGCCGTAATACTGGCGGCCCCCGGGCTCATCGATGATGACGACGGCAGCGAGCCGCGGTCGACTCGCCGGCACGACGCCTCCGAACACAGCGAGATATTTGTCCGTCGAGTACCCGCCGCCGGACGCCTTCCAGGCCGTGCCGGTCTTGCCGGCAACTCGATAGCCGAGCAATGCAGCACGACTGCCCGTGCCGCCGCCGGACACGACGTGCTCCATCATCGCGACGAGGTCACGTGCAACGTCGCGATCGAGCACGCGCTCGCCCGTGACCGGCGGCTCGATGCGCCGCATCGTCAGCGGCCGCCGCAGGCCGCCCGAAGCCAGCACGGCATACGCCTGAGCGAGCTGCAGTGGCGTCACCGACAGCCCGTAGCCGTAGGACATCGTCGCCTGGCCGATCGGTCGCCATTGCGAATAGTGATTCAACAGGCCCGCGGACTCGCCCGGAAAGCCGCTGCCTGTGACCTTGCCGAAGCCGAGCGCATCGAGCGTGTTCCACATCATCTGCGGCTCGAGCGTCAACGCGAGCTTGGCCATTGCCACGTTGCTCGATTTCGCGATCACGGTCGTAAGCGGAATCGCGCCGAGATTGTGTTTGTCCTGGATCGTCTTGATGCCGACCCGCATCATCCCCGGTGCGGTATCGATGATGCTGTCGGAGCTGTATCGGCCCGTCGCGAGACCCGCGGCGACGACGAACGGCTTGATGCTCGAACCCGGCTCGAAGATGTCGGTCGCGGCCCGGTTGCGATAGCGCGCCGCCTTCAGCTGCTCCCGATCGTTCGGGTTGAAGGCCGGCTGGTTGACCATCGCGAGGACTTCGCCGGTCTCGACATCGATCATCACGAGCGAGCCCGACTTGGCGTTGTGCTTCTGGATCGCGGCCTTGAGTTCCCGGTATGCGAGGTATTGAATGCGCAGATCCATGCTGGCGATGAGATCCGCGCCGGGGCGCGGCGCGCGGATGCTTTCGATGTCTTCGACCGTGCGACCGAGCCGGTCCTGGATCACCCGTTTGGCGCCCGGCTCACCGCCGAGGGAATGATCGAAGGCGAGCTCCAGACCCTCCTGCCCGACGTCGTCGACGCTGGTGAAGCCGATCACGTGGCCCGTGACTTCGCCCGCCGGGTAGTAGCGCCGGTATTCGCGCAGCAGGTAGACGCCAGGGATGCCGAGCGCTTCGACCTGTGCGGCGTCCGAAGGCCGCATGTGGCGCACCAGATAGACGAATTCGCGATCGAGATTGCTCGTGACCCGTCGTGTGAGCCATTGCAGATCGCGATTCAGCGCCTCGGCCAGCTTCGGCAGCTCATCAGCGGCCTGCGTCAGCTCGCGAGGATTCGCCCAGACGGTGTCGACCGGCGTGCTGACGGCGAGAGGTTCGCCGTGGCGGTCGAGGATGCTGCCGCGGTGCGCGGACAACTTCGCGATGCGGGTGTAGCGCGCGTCGCCCTGGCCTTCCAGGAATCCGTCGTCGAGCACCTGCAGATCGACGGCGCGGGCCGCGAGTCCGACGGCGCCGAGCACGAACAGCACCAGCACGACGCGCAGGCGCCCAGTGAACTGCTCGAGCGCGAAGCCCTTGCGATCCCGCCTCGTCATGGCTCGACGATCCGGATTTCGGCCGGCTTCGGATTGATCATCTTGAGCTCGTCGCGCGCCACCTGCTCGACCCGGCCGTGCATCGCCCAGGTGCTCTGCTCGAGCTTGAGCTGACCCCACTCGATATCGAGACGGTCGCGCTCGTCATTCAGCCCCTGCAGCTCGATGAAGCGATTGCGCGCTTCATGCTTCGACCACACGACCGCGAATGCCGACGTGACAGCGCAGAGGGCAAGCAGCGGCACTGCGATGCGGATCAGACCGTTCATGCGGCGAGCCGTTCGGCCGTGCGCAGCACCGCGCTGCGCCCGCGTGGATTGCGCGCAATCTCCGCGGGCGTCGGCCGAACAGCGCGGCCGATGCGTCGGAGCCTCGGCCGGGCATGTGCCGGCATATCGGGCAATCCGGCCCACATCGGATCGCCCTGCGATTCGCGCTGGATGAAACGCTTCACGAGGCCGTCTTCCAGCGAATGAAAACTGATCACGCACAAGCGTCCGCATGCCGCGAGCAACCCAACACTCTGCGTCAGGCCCGCGTCGAGCTCGGTGAGTTCGCCGTTCACGTGGATGCGGATGGCCTGGAACGTGCGCGTGGCTGGGTGCTTGCCCGGCTCGCGCGTCGGCACGGCACGCGCCACGAGGTCCGCAAGCTCGAGCGTGCCCGTGATCGCGCGCTCGCGTCGGGCGCCGACGATCGCGCGGGCGATGCGCCGCGCAAATCGCTCCTCGCCGTACTCCTTGATCACGCGCGCGATTTCGGCTTCCGGAGCCCGCGCAATCCAGTCCGCCGCGGTTGGGCCACTGCCCGGATCCATGCGCATGTCGAGCGGCCCGTCCTGGAGGAAGCTGAATCCCCGCGCGGAATCATCGAGCTGCGGTGAAGACACCCCGAGGTCGAACAGCACGCCCTCTACCCCCTGATCCAAGCCCGTTGCGGCCGCTAGCGCTGCGATCCGCCCGAAAGTTCCCCTGACCAACGCGAGCCGCGGCTCCCCGGCGAAGCGCTGCTGTGCCGCAGCCAGCGCTTGCGGGTCCCGGTCGATCGCCAGCAATCGGCCCGCGGGCCCGAGTCGCTCGAGAATCGCGGCCGAGTGGCCTCCGCGGCCGTAGGTGCAGTCGATGTAGCGACCCCCGGGCTGCACGTTCAGGCCTGCCAGGACCTCCTCGAGAAGTACCGGCGTATGCGAGCGCACGCCGCGCGGCCTAGAGCGACAGCGACTCGAGCTCCGCCGGGAGCTCCTCGGCCGTTTCGTCGACGGACAGCCACGCCTCGCGACGCTCGTTCCAGTGGTTCTCGTCCCAGAGCTCGAAGCGGCCGCCCTGGCCGATCAACATCGCCTGCCGCTCGAGGCCCGCGTACTCGCGCAGCTTCGGCGGCACGAGGACCCGCCCGTGCGAGTCGAGCTCGAGATCCGTCGCATGGCCGACCATCAGCCGCTGCAGCCGCCTGGCGCTCGCGTGCAGCGTCGGCAGCCGCATCAGCTTGCGCTCGATCTCTTCCCACTCGGGTAACGGATAGATCAGCAGGCATCGATCGGCCCGATCCACCGTGATCACGAGCCGCCCGTCACTGCGTTCAACGATGCGTTCGCGGTACCGGGCGGGCATTGCGAGTCGACCCTTCGCATCGAGCGTGACCTTGTTGGCGCCGCGAAACACTTTTGGCTCCGACGGGACCGGCGGGAGCTCATTTCTCCCCCCTCGGCCCATTTCATCCCACTTTCTCCCACCTCGCGCGACTATAGGGAGCGCTTGCCCCGCAAGTCAACGAAAATGCAAAGAATTTCTGTGTGTCGACAGCCACTTAGCGGAGGTGGGAGTCGCCATATGGCGACAGGCCAAATCGCCTCGCATCCAAATCAGGGGCTTAAGTCGTTTTCCTTCCATCCGTATGAGGAAATGCCGTTCACGCCGCCCGCCGCCGGCGGGGTCTGAACCACGGTCTACACGGGGGGCGTGCGCAGATCAGGACGAAGGGCGGGCCAAAAAGGGCGCGCTCGGGCTGAATCGTGGCGAGCGATCGCAGCGGGGGGGGGGGGGGGCGGGAGAGAAAAAAGGAGTCGGCCGATAAGCCGGGTTCTGTCGAGGGCAGTCATTCCTCTGGGATGCACGTCACCGCGCATCTCTAGCGACCTACCCGGGAGCTCGCGCGGGCCACGCGTCGCGGCTGCGAGAGCCGCTCGCTCCCCTATTTGGTCTTGCTCCAGGTGGGGTTTGCCGTGCCGCCGTGTGTTGCCACCGGCGCGGTGCGCTCTTACCGCACCCTTTCACCCTTGCCGTCGCGCGCCTCGCGGCACGCGCTTGGGCGGTCTACTCTCTGTTGCACTTTCCGTGGGCTCGCGCCCCCCAGGCGTTACCTGGCACCTCGCCCATGGAGCCCGGACTTTCCTCCACGCCCAAGGGCGCAGCGACTGCCTGGCCGACTCCGAACGGCCATGGTGTCGGGCGGGAGCGCGCGATGCAAGCCCGTCACTCGTCCCCCAGCTTTCTCGTAATCCGAGTGGCCATCTCGTAGAGACGTGCCCGCGGCAGGCCGGTAATCCTGGCGGCGAGTTTCGCGGCCTGTGCGGGTGGCAACTCCCGCGCGAGGATGCCGACGATCTGCTCGACGTCGGGCGCGGCCGTCGACTCCTGTTCCACAGCGCCCTGGATGACAAGGACGATCTCGCCGCGTGACATGTTCGGATCGTTCGCAGCCGCCTGCGCAAGCTCGTGAAGACCTCCGCGGTACACCGACTCGAAGGCTTTGGTGAGCTCGCGCGCAACGCAGGCTCGCCGCTCCGCACCAAACACGGCACTGAGGTCGGCCAGCACTGCGGCGAGACGATGGGGCGCTTCGTAGAACACGAGCGTCCGCTGCTCCGACCGCAACTGCTCGAGACGCGCACGTCGCGGCTGGCGGCGACTCGGCAGAAAGCCCTCGAACGTGAAGCGGTCCGTGGCGAGACCGGACACCGTGAGGGCCACGATCGCAGCGCACGGACCCGGCACCGCCACGACGGTGATGCCCCGGGCAATCGCAGCGCGCACCAGCTCATAGCCCGGGTCGCTGATCAGCGGCGTGCCCGCATCGGCCACGACGGCGATCGTCTCACCGTCTGCGAGACGCGACACCAGTCGTGCGGCGCGCGCCTGCTCGTTATGTTCGTGCAACGACACGAGCGGCCGCGTGATATCCAAACGCTTCAGCAGCAGGCCCGTGTGCCGCGTGTCTTCCGCGGCTATCAGATCGGCTCGTGAGAGCACGACCTGTGCGCGCGACGACAGATCCTCGAGATTGCCTATCGGCGTCGCCACGAGGAACAAAGTGCCCGATGGGAGCGGCGGCGCACTCATGATGAGGCCTCTCTATAATGACGACTTTGGCAGGCTTCCCGGCCGTCGCGCGGTCGCCGAGCATGCTGCTGCGGAGATTCTCGATGCAAGCACGCCAGGGCAGGCAGGCACCCGTTGCGATCATGCTTCTTCTGCTCGCCGTGCTGTACGGTTGTGCGCCGGCCCCGACGCGGGCGCCGCCGCCTGCGGCCCCGGAGCAACTCGTGATGGAAGCCCAACGTGCCGCGAGCGCGGGCGATCATCAGACCGCCTCTGCGCGTTACGAGGCCGCTGCACGAGCTTCGCCGGGCGACTTGCGCGACCGCTTGTTGTTGCGGGCCGCCTATGCGGCGCTCGATGCCGGCAACGTCGAACGCGCGGCGACGCTGCTTGGCGAAGTGACCGGGGCGCTGCCCTCTGCCGACTTTTCGTTGCGCGCCAGAGTGGCGGCGCGGATCGCGCTGGCGTCGCGGCGGCCCGAACGCGCGCTGGCCGAGCTCGATCGCATTCCCCGACCGATCCCACGCGAGGATGCCGCAGAGATTCTCGCGTTGCGGGCCGAGGCGCAGTTTGCATTGGCTCGCCCCGTCGACGGCCTCAGAACCTTGCAGGAACGCGAACGGTTCCTGCTCGAACGTGAGCAGCTCGCGCAGAATCGCGAGTTGATCTGGAGCGGCCTGAAGGCGAGCGCAGCAGCCGGTGCCGATTTCCGGATTCCCCTCGACGCAGATACCGTCACGGCCGGATGGCTCGCGCTCGGCAGCGCGGCTCAGGCAGCGGAGCGCAATCCCTTCGTCGCCGCGAATACGTTCGCGGACTGGCGTGCGCGCTATCCGGGCCATCCGGGCAACAGCCTGCTCGCCGAACAGATTCTGCCGGAGCTGTCCATCGGTCTCGACTACCCCGCGCAGATCGCACTCGTGTTGCCGTTATCGGGTCGGCAGCGCGCTTCCGGCAGCGCCGTCCGCGACGGCTTCATGACCGCGCTGCTCGAACAGGCTCCGGAGGCGCGGCCGCTGCTGCGGGTGTATGACTCCGCTGCCATCGGTGCCAACACCGCCTATCGCCGCGCGCTCGCCGATGGCGCGCAGTTCGTCGTGGGACCGCTGCTGAAGGACGAAGTGGCGTCGCTCGCGGAATCCGGCGACGTTGCGACCCAGACGCTCGCACTCAACAAGCTCGCGGACGGCGTCGTCGCGCCGGGGATGATGTACCAGTTCGCGCTGGATCCGGAGAGCGAGGCGCGGCAGGTCGCACGCCGGGCGATCGCAGACGGTCGGCGTCGTGCGATCGCGCTGGCGCCCGACAGCGACTGGGGTCGTCGCGTGCACGATGCGTTCGCGGCGGAGTTCTACGCACTTGGCGGCGTAGTCGCCGGCTCGAGCTTCTTCGATCCGGCGACGCGCGACTATTCCGAGCCGATTACGAGCGTGCTGCTGATCGACGAGAGTCGTGCACGACTCAATCGGTTGATCAGTGCGCTCGGAACGCGGCTCGAGTTCGAGCCACGCCGCCGGTCGGACGTCGAATTCGTGTTCGTGGCAGCGCAACCCGCGCAGGGCCGATCGCTGCGTCCCGCATTGCGATTCCATCTGACCGACGATCTGCCCGTCTACGCGACGTCGGATATTTTCGACCCGGACTCGACCGGTAATGCGGACCTCGACGGGATCGTGTTTCCCGACATGCCGTGGATCCTGTCCGACGATGAGACGACCGTGCGACTGCGTTCGACGATTGCGACGCTCTGGCCTGCGCAGTCGGGAGCGCGCGGCAGGCTCTATGCGTTCGGCTTCGATGCCTATCGGTTGATTCCGCTGCTGCGCAGCCAGCGCCCGGCGAATGCGGCGCCGGTGGCCGGTATGACGGGCACTTTGTCGGTCGATGCGAGTGGCCTGATCACGCGTGAGCTCGTCTGGGCGCGGGTCGTGAACGGACGCGCACGCCCGGCAGCAGCGGTCGATCTCGAGTTCGCAGCGTCGCCCTGAAAATGGCGCGCACGGACCTGCGCGCAGCCGGTGATCGCGGCGAAGCGACCGCACTCGCCCATCTCGCCCGTCACGGGCTCGAGTTGCTGATCCGCAATTACCAGTGTCGACTCGGCGAGATCGACCTCGTGATGCTCGACCGGGACGTGCTGGTTCTGGTCGAGGTGCGCTTCCGTTCGCGCGGGACCCATGGGGGTGCGCTCGCTTCAGTCGGACCGCGCAAGCAACGACGCCTGATCGGCGCCGCGCGCCATCTGCTGATGCGGCGGCCGGAGCTCGCCCGCCTGCCGGCCCGCTTCGATGTCGTCGCACTCGAACCCGATGACGTTGCGGGGACGCGCGTCGAGTGGATACGTGACGCCTTTCAGCTACCCTCGGGCTGAGCGAGCGGTGCTGCCTATTTGACGACTTTCAGATGACCGCGACGCGGCGTTTCGCTGTCGGGCTCCGGCGGTGCGGGCACCGGCGGTTCTGGTGGCGGATCGCTTTCCGCAAACACCATGCCTTGGCCGGTCTCGCGGGCATACACACCGAGCACCGCTCCTACGGGCACGCTGACGTCACGCGTGACGCCGCCGAACCGAGCACGAAACTGCACGACGTCGTTGCCGAGCTGCAGATTGCTCGTCGCCGTATGACTCACGTTCAGGATGATCTTGCCATCGCGTATGTAGGATTCCGGAACCTGGACACCCTCGACGGTGGCATCTACGACGATATGCGGAGTCTGCGCATTGTCGGTGATCCACTCGTGCATGGCCCGCAGCAGATACGGGCGGCGCGAGGTCACCGTGGGGCCATCCGTCACCGCACCACGTCCGGAAGCACAGCCATCATGGCCGCATCTCCCGTTCGAGTTCGGACAGACTCTGGAAGAAGGCCGGGCGGGAGAACACGAGGTTGCCGTAGCGCTCGATCGGCTGCGCCTGGGCGGGCAGGTCGATGCCCCAGTGCGGCAGGCGCCACAGGATCGGCGCGATCGTCGCGTCGACGAGCGAGAAGTCGTCCGACAGGAAATACGTGCGTGCCCGGAACACGTCGGCGCTCGCGAGCACGCTGTCGCGCAGCACCTTGCGGGCACGCTGGCCGGTACGTCGATCGCCGTCGCTCTCGATCTCGTTCACGAGCTCGTACCAGTCCTTTTCGACCCGAAACAACGCGAGACGGAACTGGGCACGCGTGACCGGATCGACCGGCATCAGCGGCGGATGCGGGAAGCGCTCGTCGAGGTACTCGATGATCACGCGCGAGTCGTAAAGCACGAGGTCGCGGTCGACCAGCGTCGGAGCGCTGTGGTAGGGGTTCAGGTCGAGCAGATCCTCGGGCAGATGCGACGCATCCACGTCGATGATCTCGACGGTGATGCCTTTCTCCGCGAGCACGAGTCGGGTCCTGTGACTCCAGGGATCATCCGGCCTCGAGAAGAGCGTCATCACTGCCGCATCACCTCGCACCCCCGACCGCCGGTCGCGCAAGACGCAGCCTGCGCACGGCGGGACTTCACTTGACGTCCTTCCAGTACTCGCGCTTCAGCAGCCAGGCGAACAGGAAGAACACGAACAGGAACGTGATCACGCGCAGGCCGAGTCGCTGGCGCTCGAGCTGCATCGGCTCACCGATGTAGTCGAGGAAGTTTACGGTGTCGCGCACGAAATGATCGTAATCCTCGGGCGAGAGCTGCCCGGGGTCGACCAGCTCGAATCCGGCCAAACGCTTGTGCATGTTGCCCTCGGCGTCGGTCTCTCCCTCGTACAGCGCCTTCTGAAAGCCCTGCATCTGCCAGAGCACGTGCGGCATCGCAGTCCCCGGCAGCGCGAGGTTGTTCACGCCGGTCGGCCGGCTCGGATCGAGATAGAACGTGCGCAGGAAAGTGTACAGGTAATCCGTACCACGGCTGCGCGCAATCAACGAGAGATCGGGAGGCTGTACGCCGAACCACCGCTGCGCGTCCGCCGGCGCCAGCGCGATCTGCATCGTGTCGAACGGTCGCTCGCCCGTGAACATCAGGTTTTCGATCAGCTGTTCCTCGGTGAGACGGAGGTCCTGCGCGAGACGGTTGTAACGAACGTACTTGGCGGAATGACAGCCGAGACAGTAATTCACGAAGTTGCGCGCGCCCCGCTGCAGCGAGGCGATGTTGCTGACGTCGTTGTTCGCCGGCTCGAGCAATGCTCCCTCCCCGGCGGCCCAGGCACCGGGCGCAACGAGCAC
>Ga0268386_10001066_pt1 | contig 18524 bp, 15 predicted proteins | sample RVTome_15_FD_200260 | JGI IMG/M metagenome (GOLD analysis project Ga0268386, IMG submission 200260) | Soil microbial communities from uranium-contaminated site in the Upper Colorado River Basin, Wyoming, United States - RVT150D86... ...
TATTCCCCGATGCGGATCTTGAGCATGCCATCAGCGGGATCATGTACGGGATCTTCAGCTCCACCGGTCAAAGCTGTATCGCGGGTTCTCGGCTTTTCGTTGCGAGAGCGCTGTACCGCGAGTTCATCGACCGGCTGGTGGCGCGCACGAAGGAACTGAAAGTGGGTTTGCCGATGGATCCTGGTACGCAGGTCGCACCGATGATTTCGCGCGAGCAGCGGGACAGCGTGGCTCGGTACGTCGATAGGGCCAGGAGCGAGGGTGCCCGTGTGCTGTGTGGTGGGCGTGCGCCCGAAGGATCGCCGTATACCAAAGGGGCGTTCTACCTTCCGACCATCCTGGATGGTCTCGACAACAGGGCAACCGTCTGCCAGGAGGAGATCTTCGGGCCCGTGCTGGTCGCCCTGCCGTTCGACGACGAGGACGATCTCGTCACGCAGGCCAACGATACGGTCTTCGGTCTCGCGGCCGGCATCTGGACCACGGATTACAAGCGCGCGTATCGCATCGCTCGACGGCTCGACGCAGGAACGATCTGGGTCAACACCTACAAGCAGCTCAGTATTTCGACGCCCTTCGGAGGATTCAAGGAGAGTGGTGTGGGCCGCGAGAAGGGTCGCGACGGGCTTCGAGCCTATATGCAGCAGAAGAGTCTGTACTGGGGTCTGAACGATGAACCGCTACCATGGGGAGCGATTCGTTGAGTGGGTCGCATTCCACCATCGACCGAGTGAGAGACGTGTCCGATGACACGCTCGAGGACGTGGTTGACAGCGCTGGTTCGGTCACAAAGAATGCGGTTTTATTAATAAAACCGCGTATCAACATGAAGAGCATTAACCACGATCGCTACTTCGTTCCCGGTCTCGCCCGTGGTCTCGAGGTGCTGCGGCTCTTTTCCAGCGAACGGCGCATCCTCAGCATCACCGATGTCGCCAAAGAACTCGGCATTTCACGTTCCTCGGCCTTCCGTCTGATGTACACACTGGAGTACCTCGGATTCCTGCAAAAGACCGAGGAAGGCAAGAAGTACCGCTTGGGCCTCAAGGTTCTGAGTCTCGGCTTCGCTTACCTCGGCAGTCTCGATTTGATTGATGCGGCGCGCCCCGCGCTCGAGGCGCTGCGCGACGAGTTGGGCGTGTCGACACATGTCGTCGTTCGGGATGGCATCGAGGTGGTGTATGTAGCGCGCTACGCAGCTCGCGGGCACATCACGAGCAACGTGCAGGTCGGTAAGCGTCTGCCGGCACACGCGACCGTGTTAGGACAGGTGCTTCTGTCAGGTCTGACGGATCAGGAAATTGCTGCCCTATATCGTGGGAGGAAATTGAAAAGTCATACGGATCGCACCCCCACGACAATCGATGCGCTCCTAAAGCGCGCCCACGCGGCGCGGCAGCATGGGTACCTCACGAGCTGGGGCTACTTCGAGAAGAGTCTTGCCAGTATTGCCGCTGCGATTCACGACGATTCGGGCGCAACGATTGCTGCAATGAACATCACGTGTCCGATCGACCAATTCAAACGCGATGACTTTGAGAGTCGCATCGCGCAGCGAGTTCTCGAAACGGCGGGAGATATCTCGGAAATACTCGGTTATCGAAAGTGATCGAGACTGGCGTCCAATGGTGTCGGGTCATCGTCCCGCCGTACGCAGCTCGCGCCGCGTAGCAGGAAGCGATGACTCGCGCTGCGATGGGTGTTACTGAGTCCTCGCCGCGATACGTCGGCTGGCGGGTTCTGGCGGCAGCGGTGGTGGGCATGGCGCTGAGCCCGGGCCCGCTCTTCTGGGGCTCGCTCGGGATCTTCGTCGCGCCCTTGCAATCCGAGTTCGGCTGGAATCGCGCTGCGATCATGTTCGCGCTGCTGGGCGTGACGATCGTGTCCATTCCAGCGATGCCACTGGTCGGACGTCTGATCGACAAATGGGGAGTGCGCCGAGTTCTGCTGCCGTCGATCATGTGTCTCGCGCTGCTGCTCGCTTCGGTTCCACTCGTCGTCGTCAGTCTCTTCACGCTGTATGCCGTATTTTTCACGGCCGGTTTTCTGACCGTAGGAACGCAGAGTGTCTCCTACGTGCGGGTCATTTCTGCCTGGTTCGATCGACGGCGCGGCCTGGCAATAGGGATTACCGCGTCCGGCCTTGGACTCGGTTACGCGGTCGTGCCGGGCGTTGTCCAATGGGCGACAGAAATGTCGGGCTGGCGGGCCGGCTACCTCGTTCTCGCGGCTCTGGTGCTCTTCATCTCGCTGCCGCTCATGGCGCTGTTCATTCGCGACGAGCCTGCGGCTCAAGGGTCCGGAAGCCTAACGCGAGCGCCGCCGGTCGACGGCCTGTCCCTCGCAGCAGCGATGCGGACAAGAGAATTCTGGCTGATCGCGATCGGTATCTGCATCGTCGCGACCGTGTTCAACGCGATGCTCCCGAGCATGGTGCCACTGCTGACTGACCGAGGCACTCCTACGCGGGATGCGGTTCTTGCGGTTTCGGTCATGGGCATCGCAATGACGATCAGTCGTGTCCTCGTCGGCTACCTCATCGATGTGATCTTCGCGCCGCTCGTGGCATTCGTCGTGTTCGCGCTCGCGGCAGGCGGGATCGCGATACTCGCACTCGGCGCGAGCGCGCAAATGGCCATCGTCGCGGCGTTCCTGATCGGGGTCGGCTTCGGCGCCGAAACCGATCTGATGGGATTTCTCGTGAGTCGCTACTTCGGGCTGCGAGCGTTCGGGCAGATCTACGGCCTCATGTTGTCGGCGTTTCTGATCGGCACGGGCCTGGGCCCGTACCTGCTGAATCTGGCGAACGATCTGCATGGCAGCTACAACCTTGCGCTCTGGATCGGTGGCGCGATGGGCTTGCTGGCGGCGGCCGGCTTTCTGCTGCTTAGGCGTTATGAGCTCCAGATCCCCGAGATCGCGCCGGCTACCGTCTCACCGAACAGTTGACCTGCAGGCCCCGCTCTGAAATGATGTTTGCGATAAGGAAACGTGTTCCATATGCAAAACCTAAGGAAGCACTGAGAGTGCAAGAGGTTGCGCTGAAAGACACGTCCCGTGGAATGACACGATGAACTTTAATCCGCACCGCCGGCCGCGGGATCCCGCGCCTGCACGGTCTGGCGAGGGCCTCATCGAGCAGCCGGACGATTGCTTCTACAACATGCCGTGGCAGACCCGCGAGCGTGAGCCAACCGATTACGAGCTCGAACTCGCGGCGGCTCTCAGTGCCCTATTCGAACAGGGCCAGCATGAGCTCGCGGACATCGTCGCGGGACTGGGTGCATCGAGTGTTCGTATGCCCACGGGCGAGCCATGGACCGAGGAGTCCTTTGTCGCCGAGATCCGACGCCTCGGCAGGTAGCGAGTCGCCACGGACCGGAACGCATCCTTCGATTGAGGAACGCGACATCGGGAGCAATCAGTGACCCAGACTCACCGCATCGATGAGGCATTGCAGGAACGCCTGGCATGCGGCCTTCTTAACTACTGGTACCCGGTATTGCCGAGTTGGGCGGTCACGACCCGGCCTGCGGGCATCACCCGCCTCGGGCAGAACGTTGTCGTCTGGCGGGCACCGGACGGTGAGGTTCATGCGCTGGAGGATCGCTGCCCCCATCGCGGCGCCCGTCTGTCCATGGGCTGGAACCTGGGCGATCGCATTGCATGCTGGTATCACGGCGTCCAGGTCACTGCGGAGGGTGTGGTCGCCGAGGTACCGGCAGTTGAACGATGCCCGATGGTCGGCGAGAAGCTGGTCAAGCGATATCCAACCCGAGAGATCCAGGGCGCCGTCTTTCTGTATTTCGGTGACGAGCTCAACGAGATGCCGGTACCGCTCGAGGTTCCGGAGCAGTTATCGAATTCCGACGTCTATGAAGCCATCCTCTGTGTGGCGAAATGGAAGTGCAACTACCGGCTCGCGATAGACAATGTCATGGATCCTATGCACGGCACTTATCTGCATGCGGATTCGCATTCCATGGCATGCGGCGACAAGCAAGCGCAGATGGGTTCGCGCACCACCGACACGGGCTTCATCTTCGAGAAGAAACAACAGCGTGGGGTGAACTTCGACTGGGTCGAGTGGGGCGAGTCTGGTGCGATGTGGATGCGCCTTGAGATCCCGTACGGGAAGAGTGCAGGTCCGGGCGGCGACTTCGGCATCATCGGCATGGTTTGTCCTGTCGATGCCGCGCATACGATGGCGTTCTTCTGGCGCTACCGCAGGGTCACCGGCTGGCAACGGGACCTGTGGCGGTTCATGTATCGCACGAAGCTGGAGAAGCTCCATTGGGAGGTTCTCGAGCAGGATCGCAGGATTCTCGAAAACCTCGCGCCGAACTCCACCCAGCACGAGTTTCTGTACCAGCACGACGTGGGTCTCGGCCGCGCTCGCCGGATCCTCGAGCACAAGGCCAGGCTGCAGCTCGAGGCTGTCGCCGCGCACAAGCCGGGCGCCGGACCGATGAACTCGGCGTCCGCGTGAATCGGGTGCAGCTGTGACAGCCAGGCTCCTCTCGGGTAAGCGTGTTGTCATCACGGGCGCGGCGCGCGGGCTGGGCAAAGCGATGGCCGAGGCCGTGGCCGAGCAGGGCGCCCATGTAGTCGTCACCGACATTCTGGAGGAGGAGGGTCGCGAGACGGCGAGGGAGCTCGCCCTCGCCGGCGGAGAGGCACGATTCGTCCACATGGATCTCGCCGAACCTGACTCGATCCGCGCCGCGATCGAAGCTGCCGCGGAGGCTCTGGGCGGCATCGATGGCCTCGTGAACAACGGCGCTATCGCCACCGGCATCGGCGGCAAAGACATGCACGAGATCGATATCGACGTCTGGGATCGGGTCATGCAGGTGAACGTCCGCGGCGCCTGGCTCACGACGTGCGCCGCCAGGCCTCATCTCGTGGAGTCCGGCGCTGGCCGGGTCGTCAATATCGCCTCCGATACAGCATTGTGGGGCGCGCCGAAGCTGATGCACTACGTGGCGAGCAAAGGCGCGATCATCGCCATGACGCGTTCCATGGCGCGCGAGCTCGGGGAGCATGACATTGCAGTCAACGCGATCGCGCCCGGGCTGACCATCGTCAAAGCCACGGAACATGTGCCGAAAGAGCGGCACGAGTTGTACGTCCGCGGACGCGCCATCAGGCGCGAGCAGTTTCCCCGCGACATCACCGGGGCCGTTGTTTTTCTATTGTCTGACGCAGCGGCATTCATTACCGGCCAGCTCCTGCCCGTGAACGGCGGCTTTACGATGTGATGCAACTGGAGCATGCGAAAATGGACGTTGATCCGCACGACTTCACCAACGAGGCGCTTTTCAAAGGCGCCAGATTGGACGACGCCTTCGGGCAGATGATCGAATCGAGAATCGCTCGATTCGAAACCCGCAGGTACGACTGGGATGCGCTCAAGTTCCAGGCGGACTTCAATCCGATCTACCGCCGTGCACAGGTGCGGTATCTGGGCACCGGCGCCGCCGGCGTGAAGTCGGACATGAACGTCGTCCCCGCCGAACACTTCACCTTGTCTACGATGTGCCTGCCTGCGGGCTGTGAGGGTCCACTTCACGTTCACCACGACGTTGAGGAAGTGTTCTTCGTCCTGAGGGGGCGCATCAAGCTCTTCCTCGAGCAGGACGACAAGCGCTACACGACGTGCCTGGTCGATCGGGACCTGGTCTCCATTCCGCCGGGCGTGTACCGCGGTCTGAATAATGTCGGTCAGGAGGAAGCATTGATGCTCGTCATGCTCGCCTCGCCGGAGCCGACGCTTCCGACCTATCCCGACTATCACCCGCTTGCCAAGCTGAAACGCGGGTGACGGTGCGCGGGATCACCATGACTGACCTGATGCACCGGCTCGATCTCTTTCCGTTACAGACATTACGAGCACGATCTGGCGCGATCACTTTCAGGGCCGCCGGGGCCGGCTACCCGGTCGTCCTGCTCCATGGCATCGGATCCGGGTCGGCATCGTGGCTCAACCAGTATGAAAGGCTGGGCTCGCACCTACGCGTGGTGGCCTGGGATGCACCTGGTTACGGCGGATCCGCAGTTCTCGAACGAGACTGCCCTACCGCCCGGGATTATGCAGTGGCTCTGCAGTGCTTCATCGAAGCGCTGGGCCTCGACTGCTTCCATCTCGTAGGTCATTCACTAGGAGCCATCATGGCCGCCGCTTACTGTCGACACTTCGACGAGGGCCAAGTGCGATCCTTGACGTTAGCCGATCCTGCGATTGGGTACGAACGTCAGCCGGAAGAAGTGCGGCGGCGCAAGACGACCGAACGCATTGAGACGATGAACCACCTGGGCCCGAAACGACTCGCCCGATCGCGCGCGCCGAATCTGCTGTCATCGAACACGTCACCGGCCGCCCTAAGGCTGGTCGAGTACAGCATGGCGCGATTGCGCCCGGAAGGCTACATCCAGGCAGTGCGGATGCTCGAGAGTGCGTGCTTGCTCGACGACGCCATCGGGGTCGAGTTGCCCGTGCTCGTCATCTGTGGAACCGAGGATCGCATCACTCCGCCGGCGATGGCGCTCGAAGTGATGCAGGCGTACGCAGGTGCGCGGTACGTGGCCATCCCGCACGCGGGGCATGCCTCTTACGTCGAGCAGCCGCAGATGTTCTGCGAGGCGTTGGGAGGCTTCCTTCGAACCTGCGCCGTCAGCCATTCGGCGGTCGCCGGCGAGCGCAGCTGATGTCTGCCGAGCCCGGGATGAGTCTCGATTCGTGTGTGGCCGTCGTCACCGGCGGAACGTCGGGAATCGGTCTGGCCACGGTAAGGCTGTTGCTCACGTGTGGGTCCCGCGTCGCTCTGTGCGGCCGCTCGGAAGAACGGGTCCAAGCTGTCGTGGAGGAGCTTGCTGAGAGCGCGTCGCGCGACAGGGTTCTCGGCCTGGCCTGCGACGTGCTGAGCAAAACGCAGGTCGAGTCCTTCGCTCAGGCGGTGACATCGCGATTCGGCGACACCGATGTGCTGATCAACAATGCGGGCCAGTCGAGAGTCTCCACTTTCGAGTCGACCACGGATGAAGCCTGGCGCGAAGAGCTCGATCTCAAGTTCTTCAGCATCATCTATCCCGTGAGGGCGTTCCTTCCACATCTGGAGCGATCTCCTCGTGCGTCAATCGTGTGTGTCAACTCCCTGCTCGCAGTTCAGCCTGAACCGCACATGGTGGCGACCTCCGCTGCGCGCGCGGGCGTTCTCAATCTGGCCAAGTCGCTGGCGGTCGAGCTCGCGCCGAAACGGATTCGCGTCAATTCGGTGCTGCTTGGAACACTCGATTCCGGCCAGTGGCGGCGGCGATTCAAGGAGCGCGCGCCAACCGACGTGTCGTTCGAAGCATGGCTCGACCAGCTCGCGCGGGAGAAGCGGATTCCACTCGGGCGATTCGGGCATCCGGAGGAAGCCGCTCAGGCCATCGTCTATCTGGCTTCACCCCTCTCCTCGTACACGACTGGCGCTGCGCTGGATGTCTCCGGCGGCGTTGCGCGACACATCTAGCCAGGCACGGAGGTCTCCACATTGACAAGGTCTGACAGTGTCATCACCGGCCTCGACCGGATCACATACGGAATCGCCGACTTGCCGGAAGGTCGCCGTTTCTTCTCGGACTGGGGATTGCGGCTGGTGCACGACGACGCAGACAGAGTGGTGTTCGAAACCGCCGAGTCAGCCCAGATCGTGCTGCGCCCGATGGACGCCAAGGACCTTCCGCCAGCGATCGAGGAGGGGCCTACCGTGCGTGAGGTCGTATGGGGTGTGGATACCGCCGCGCAGCTCAAATATCTGGCGGAACGACTCGAAGCGGCGACGACCGTGGAGGGATGGACCGACGGAAGACTCCAATGCCGTGATCCCGTGGGCTTGTCGCTCGGGTTCCAGATGACGAACAGACGCCGCGCCAGGGTCGTCGGAGCAGCCACGAACGCATATGGCCGGATCAGTCGGGTCAACGAGCCAAGCCCGCTATATGAGCGCGCTCACCCGGTGCGCCTGTCTCATATCGTGTTGTCAACGAACGCGATCGAGGAACACGTTGCGTTCTACCGCGACGTCCTCGGATTTCATCTCTCGGATAGTTATCCGGGGGACGGCTACTTTCTGCGATGCCAGGCCGAGGGTGGCCACCATGATCTGTTTCTGCTGCGCAACGCATCGGAGGGTCCGGCTCTCAACCATGTTTCCTTCATGGTGCGGGACATCTATGAAGTGTTCGGAGGCGGTCTTCACATGAGCCGCTGCGGCTGGCAGACGGCCGTAGGGCCGGGCAGGCATCCCATCTCATCGGCGATCTTCTGGTACATGAAGAGCCCTTGTGGCGCACTGGTGGAATATTACGCCGACGAAGACTACGTGACGGCCGAGTGGCAGCCGCGGGAACTGGAGCGCAGCGCCGAGAACTTCGCGGAATGGGCGATCACGGGCGGCATCGACAGCACGACTCGGAAGCAAAAGAAGATATGACCCGGACTGAATGCGGATCAGGACGACCAGCTATCCGCCAATAGCGTCGCGCGGGTTGCAACCCGCTGTTGGATGCCGGCCGTCGCATTGCCACAAGACTGCAGGCCTTCAACGGTTCCGTTCGCCATGGAGTCAGTGCGATCTGTCGAAGGTAGAGATTCGAAACGACACAGGTCGGCGACAGTCACTGCATGCCCGAAGGGGCGGGAGGCAACCAGTCGAACTCGAAGCTCTCGACATCGGTTCCACGGTCAGATGGGGCGACATGCGTCCGACTTGCCGACGGCTACGGCGCGCAAGCAGATGGCCGGTCAAAGACGGAGATCAGTCAGCGAAATTCGTTGACCAGTCTTCTGCGAAAGCAGCGCGAGCTCGATCAGCTGGATGACCTTCAATGCCTGTTCCGGGGGAACGGGATTCGGTGCCCCGTTCACGATGCAGTCGGCGAGCGACTGATAGTAACGCTGATAGGCACCAGCGTCGGTCGGCACTCGCTCGTCGCCTCCCTCCGGATCATGCAACGTCCCGAACGACTCCGGGCTCTCCTCCGCCCACTTGCTCCCGACGGGCTCGAGCCCGGCCTTGAGGCGGTCTTCCTGTGGATCGAGTCCTTCCTTGATGAACGAGTATCGGTCGCCGTGAATGCTGAATCGCGTTCCAGGCCGCGCAGTCAACATGCTGGCGTGGAGAATGACCTGCAGCGGGGCGTAATCGAGCACCAGATGCATGTAGTCATCCACCTCCGCGCCCCGCCGCTGCGACAACACTTGAGCCGCGACGGAACGGGGCGCGCCGAAGAGAATCAGGGCCTGATCGATCAGGTGAGAACCCAGGTCATACAGGATCCCCGATCCGGGCAGTGGCGCTTCGCGCCAGCGCGGCCGCGGCTCGGGGCGAAATCGGTCGAAGTGACTTTCGTAGTGGAAGACCTGCCCCAGCACCCCTTGCTGCAATAACCTCGTGACGGTCAGAAAATCGCCATCCCAGCGCCGGTTGTGATACACGCTGAGGACGAGGTTCTCTCTGCGCGCAAGTGCGATCAGCTCACGGCCTTCGTCCGCAGTATTGACGAACGGCTTCTCCAGCACCACGTGCTTGCGCGCCACCAGGGCTGTCCGGGCGAGAGCGAAATGCTCGGTGTTGGGCGCTGTGATGACGACGAGATCGACCTGATCGTCGAGCAGCTCGCTCATGGAGCGGCGATGACGCGCACCAGGAAGCAGCGTCTGCGCCAATTCAGCCTGCCGACTCATCACTGCAGTCACCCGATAGGGTTCGAGACTCTTGAGAAACGGCAGATGGAAGGTCCTTGCCGAGTATCCCAGGCCGACGATCCCTACTTTAATCGCCATGTTTCATCACTCTGCAATTACGTGGCTATCTCAGAGCGTCACTCGTCGTATGACAGGCCGAAACCTTGCTGGAACAGTGTCCGGGCGAAGTCGTGCGGTGCGTCTTCCTTCTGCATCTCGACGGATGCCTGATCAGCCGGCAGATCGAAAGGTAACTTGCCTCGCGGACGGGCAGCGCCAGTCAGAATGTCCCATACGGCGGCGTCATCCGATCCGAAGGTTGCGAGCACGGCTGACACGTCCTCTATGAACTCGGAGAGGACCGCCGGGCGCTCCATGCCGATCAGGACGACGACCGGTTTTCCCGAGCGCACGGCCACGTGCACGCGTTGCAGGTCGTCGAAATTGTCGGCACCTGCGTACACGAGCGCACCCTCATGCGTCTCGGCAAAGAAGCTCTCGCCCGATTTGTTGATGACGTAGGGTGCGTTGATCTTGACAATCACGACGTCCGCATCGACCGCGGTTGGAACAACCCGCCGGTGCGGCGGCGCGGAGAATCCCGAAACGTGTAGGCGTGCGTCGCGCGCCAGAGGAAGCACATCATGCTCGTTCTCGAGGAGAACGACGGCCCTGCGCTGAGCGGCCTCGCCTGCGGCACGATATTCAGCGGAGTTGACGATGGTTGCCGCCGCATCCGGATCGACGTACGGATTCTCGAAGAGGCCGATTGAGAACATCGGCGTGAGCAACCGGAACATCGACTGATCGAGACGCGCGGCGGTCACGCGGCCCGCTTCTGCAAGCACGATAACGTGGGCAGGATCGTGCTCGCCGCCGAACTGGTCGACACCCGCGGCGATCATCCTGGCCTGCTGCTCCCGCTTTGAAAGCGACTCGACGCCCCAAGGCATGGCGTGCAGCCATTCACTGAGCACGATTCCATCAAAGCCGAGTCTCTCTCGCAGCAAGTCGGTCACGATGGCCCGTGAAAAGTTCATCCCGACAGTGTCGATGCCCTCGGCAATGGCATAACCTGGCATGACTGCCGCGGTCCCCGCCGCAATGCCGGCTCGAAAGGGCTGGAGGTGATATTCCATCATGCCTGCGGGGTAGATCTGGTACTTGCCGTACGGATTGTGCGGATCGAATCCGCCGCTGACAGGACCATTGCCCGGGAAATGCTTCACGACGGTGAGCACGCTCTCCGGCCCCAATCTGTCCCCTTGGACGCCGCGGACATAGGCCGCGACCAGTGTCGCGGCCAGGTCAGCATCCTCACCGAATGTGCCGGGGATACGGTACCAGCGCGGCTCCGTCGCGAGATCCGCCATGGGGTTGATAAGCATTCGAAAACCCAGCGCGCGATATTCGGCCGCGACGATTCGCCCGAACCTTTCGACGAGATCTGGATCCCCGATAGCCGCGAGGCCGACCTGATCAGGCCAGCTGGAAGTAATCTTCACGCGATCGGGCGGTGGGAGCGCACCGCCCGGGAGGCGGTTAGTAGTATGAACTGGGTCGGCGGTCAGCATGACCGGAATGCCTAATCGAGAACCTTCCGCGATCTCTTGAAGCGCATTCGCCCAACGCGCGGCGTCACCAGGCTTCCCGCCAGGGGTGGTGCTGATCCAGCGCACATGTTTGCGGAGGATGAGGTCGCGCGGAGATGGTTTGTCCGCGCGATCAAAGCCAGGGACACCGGGAACGTTGACAGGCGACTTCATTGCTCCGGGTGGAAGCGGCGCAAGCTCATCCAGCACGACACCCCCGGCTCCGAGGAAGCCGGAATTGGCTGCATGCATCATCATCCCCGCCTTTTCTTCGGGGGTCATGCGACCCACCAGATCGGCGGCACGACGCTCGGGAGACAAGCGCCAGTCCTCATAGGCCTCGAGCGTCCCGTTTCGATTGAGGTCTTTGAAGCGCAGGTCGGCTCGATCGAGAATCGCCGCCCCTCTGGCGACAATTTCCGGCTGACGGGTGTCATGCGGGGCAGGCGTCGAGACGTCTCCGGCGATAACAGGCCTCGTCAGAGCGCAACTCGCTGTCACGGCGATTGCCAGCGTGGCGATTCGAATATCGAGTGTTACCGACGTCACAACACATCTCCTTCAAGTTTCTCCCGCTAGGGAAGCGCGCCTCTCGTGGACCCAAATTGGATCGTCCGCTGTCGGCAAACGGATCGATCGTTTGACATCCAAGCAGCAATGGGATACGGTTTATATACCATACAGTGTTTTATATAGCAAACTTTAATGTGCTGAGAAGGCCACTGGGGAGAGGCAGTCACATGACGATCAACTTCCGCAATTCTGCTATCAGCTCCGTGGGCGTTGGGATCATGGCCGCGACACTGGTCTCAGAGGCCGATGCACAGGATCAGCCGCTGATCGAGGAAGTCGTCGTCACTGCGGAGAAACGCGAGGCATCGGTCCAGGACGTGCCCATCTCGATATCTGCAATTTCGGGCGACGCGCTGGAGGCGTTGAATGCGCGCAATGTCGACAGCTTGCCGATGGTCGTGCCGAACATGTCGATCGGCTACCGCGCCAACAACATCGTGCTCAATTTGCGGGGTGTGGAGACCAACATAGCGTTCAACGAGGTGGCGAATCCGGCCGTTGCCTTCAACATCGATGGCGTATATCTCTCCTCGGTGCGGGGCGGTGCTGACTTGTTTCACGACCTAGAGCGAGTCGAGGTATTGCGCGGTCCGCAAGGCACGCTGGCCGGTCGAAATTCGACGGCTGGGAGTATCAATCTGGTGACCCGCCGACCGCATTACGATTTCGAAGCGAGTGCTGAAGTCGAAGTCGGTGATTTCGATCATGTGGGTACCAAGGGTGTCATCAATCTGCCGCTCGTCGAGGATCGGGTGGCCCTGCGGGCGTCGTTCGTGACCCTGGAGCATGATGGTTATCTCATCAACAACCGGGTCAATCCTGAAATCGAGAACGCGGACGACGCAGACAACCTGGCCGTACGGGCGAGCGTGCTGTTCGACGCAACTGAGGATCTGTCGATACTTCTGAAGGGCTATTACCAAGAGTTCAAGGGAGTCGGACCACAGTTCGTTCCCTTCCTCGTCCCGGAAGAGTCGGCCCAAACGACCTGGGCAGGTCTGTTGCCCAGCTTCGGTTTTCAGCTTCCGGTGGTCAGTCCCGAGGATCCGTCAGATCCTCGAGTCGTCTCGCTGGATACGCAGCCGGTTAATGATGTCGAGGTATCGGGAGTTACCGCTGAGCTCACCTGGGATCTGAATGCCGTGGGTCTCACCTATATCGGGAACTATCACAAGGACGATAACAAGAACTCGCTTCAGGACCTCGACGGCATGTTTGCGGTCAGCGATGCGAGCTCTCCGGCCGGCCCCGGTGTATTCCTCAAGGAGGAATTCGGACCCTATTCACACAAAGTCGAGCAGACCAGCCACGAACTACGGTTGAGCTCGAACGCTAACGGCTCCCCGCTCGACTGGGTTACGGGCCTCTACTATTTCGATCAGGAGCAGGACGCTGGTCGGTTGATCCTCCTGGTCGGAGATCTCGGAATATATCCGGGTCCGGGCTTCGCCATTCACCCGTTTGACGTACCGATCACGGAGGAGTCCTTGGCGGCATATGGTGACGTGAAGTATCGTCTTACTGACGAGTGGGAACTCACGGCAGGGGTCCGCTATACGGACGATGAACAGACCAAGTTCCTCACACGCAACATCATCTCGCAAGGAAATGTTGTAAATACCATCATGGAGCCCGAGGATTCGCCGTTCGCCGCTGCGTCCTCGGAAGCACAGTCGGACAACGTCGATTGGCGCGCGGGGCTCACGTGGTACCGCACCGACGATTCAATGGTGTACGCCACGATCTCAACGGGCTACAAAGGAGCTGGCGCCGATACGCTACTCGGCCCCTTTGAGGAAGAAACTGTAACAGCCTATGAGATCGGCACAAAGAATACAGTCTTGGACGGTCGCCTCCGCTTGAACGCAGCCGTGTTCTTCAACGACTATGACGGAATTCAGATTGGCTCCGTCCGCACCAGGCCCAACGGCACTACGGGTGTTGTGACGGAGGTGATGCCGGCAGAGGTCTTCGGTTTCGAAATCGAGGGGATTGCTCGGTTGGGTGACGCAACCAGCCTCAGCTTCGCGCTTGGTCACTTGGACAGCGAGATCGGCGACTTCATGACCTGTGATCAAATACTGAACAACTGCACCGGGGATAATTTCCTAGCGAATGCCACAAACATTCAGGGAAACAGGCTTCCCAAATCGCCTGAGTGGACTCTGAGCCTCGGTGCCGAGCATGTGTTTTCCTTGGGCAGTCTCGGGAGTCTTACGCCGCGCGTACAGTTCCGGTTTACCGACGATCAGTACCTGAGCCAGTTCAATCAGTTCTACGATGCCGAAGGGAGCTACACGCGAACGAATCTGTACCTCACTTACGACTCGCCCGAGGAACGTTTCTTTGCGCAGGCATATGTGAACAACGTGGAAGATGAAGATGTGCGCAATCAGATTCTGCTAGGTCTCGTTACCTTCGCGCATGCACAATATGACGCCCCACGAACATGGGGGGTACGCCTTGGCCTTCGATTCGACTGAGGTGGTTAAGGCAGCAGTGTCCGGCGGCGAGAGATCCCTGCTCCGGACCGGGAACCTAGCGCGCCCCCGCTACCAAATTGGAAGTTATTGATTTTAATAGAACTCGAATTTGCGGCGGCTGCAAGCAGAACGCCGGCACTATTTCCAGCCGCGCATAGACCGCGGCTCCTTCCTGACGAACCATCACGTGGCTACCGAGTAGCTCCCGGATGAGGGCGCGAGCCTCCGGCCGCTCAGAAGACTCGGTCAGCGTGGTATTCAGCTCGCGTACAGCCTCACGATAGAGCTTCGCGCCGTGAGGAAGGATACGGAAAATGTCGGCACTCGCTTTGCGCTCCTGGTGGGTGCGAATTATCAATCATGCGGCGGTGGGCAGCTCGTAGAGGCCGCGGCAGTGGCTTCGCCAGACCATCGATTCGAGCGCAACGTCCGATTTGGCTGAAGGGACGGGCGTCCGTCCAGCGAGCGATCGATGAGTTCGCGCGCGATTGTAATAGTCTTTGAAGTCGTCGAGCTTCCGCTCGAGGTCTGTGGTCCAGAACGGCACGTGGTCTAAGAATTCGCGACGAATCGTGCCGATCAGTCGCTCCACGAACGGATGAGAAAGTGGAACACCGGGGACTGTCTTGATTTCGTTGGTATCGAGCAGCCGGAGGTTCGCCTTCCAGCGATGGAAGGCGAATAGAGGATCGTGATCGCTACTGAGGCGAGCGGTAAGGGCCCGGCGTCAGCGATTGAACGTGCGGCAGACGCTTGGGCCATGCAGCACACCGGCATGGACGGCAAAGCCAACAATCCGCCGCGTAAATTGATCAATGACGACCATGACCCAATGGGTTCGCAGAATCAGTGATTCGCATCGGAAGAGGTCCACCGACCACAAACTGTCTTTGGCATGCCCGAGGAAGGTCAGCCAGGATGGGCCTTGCCCGCGAGGACCCGGACGATAGTGCTTGGCCAACACTCGCCGGACCACGTTCTTGTCGATTTCGACATCAAGGACGAGAGATAGCTGTTGCGCGATTCGTTGGTAGCCAAAGCTTGGATTTCGGTGCTTCATCTCGCAGATCGCCGCGACCAGTTCCTGTGAAGGACCTTTCGGTCCAGGTTTGCCGCGGCGCTTCGGCGCAAAGAGCAGGCGGTACTTCCGTCTGATCAGCGCTCGGCGAAAGCTCATGATCGTCGAGGGCTTCAGCACGATTGCGGCTCGTGCCAGCCGGGCAGGGCGTATTGCAGAGGTGAGAAGGCCGGCGATGATTCTGTCTGACGGCCGCAGGTTCGGGACGCGATGTCTCGAGCGATTGAGAATCAACCGCTGGTGCCTGACGAGCAGCATCTCTGCCACGAGGGAGCGCGTGCCACGCGGACCGAGCAGTCGCAACAGCGTCCAAATCAGATGAAGGATGAGGGCTCGCAACGTCACGCATGCGAGCCAGGGTAATGCCCTCGTCCGGGATCGCAAGACTTGGATTTCGCAGGCAACTGCGGTACGCGCTACCAATTCGCACCCCACAGGTAGACGAACAACAGAGGCCCAGGATGACCAGGCCGATCGCACGTGATGCGATGTATCGGAGGCGCGTCTTCGATTCGGAGGTCATCGAACTGTGTGTCCGCTGGTACATCACCTACCGCCTGTCCTACCGCGATCTCGTGGAGATTATGGCCGAGCGCGGCATCCAGGTTGCCCACACAACGATCCTTCGGTGGGTGCTTCGATATGTCCCCGAGTACGAGAAGCTGGAACCGCCTTGCCCGATCGGTCGGCACATCGTGGCGGGTGGACGAGACCTACGTTTCAATTCGTGGCCGATGGCACTATCTGTACCGCGCAGTCGACAAACACGGCAAGACGGTCGACTTCCTGCTGCGTCGTGACCGTGGCATTGCGGCCGCGCAGGCTTTCTTTCGCAAGGCGCTCATCTCAGTAGCTCCACGCGTGCCTCGAAAGATCGCGCTCGATGGCCACGTTCCGAGCCGGCGCGCGCTCTGGTTGCTTCGGCATGAGCATCCGTGCTGGCGCAACGTGACGGTACGAACGAACCGATACCTGAACAATGTCATTGAGCAGGACCACCGAGCCATCAAGCGACGCTGCGCGTCGATGGCGGGCTTCAAGTCATTCGCGAACGCCTCGATCGCGATCGCAGCCATTGAGCTTGCCCACCGCATTCGCAAGCGACAGTTCATCTTGGGTCGGAATCGTCCACGCCGCGGATGGTCTCTAAAGCACGAGTGGGCAATCGCTCTGGCATAGAAGACGTCCGGCAGCGAATCTCGCGCCTGGATCGCAAGACCGTGGATGCACCAGAACCCTCGATTAAAGGGTTGCGTCCCCTTTAAGGCGCGAAGGAATTTTCTCGGCCACGCGTCTATCCCAAGGGCACTCCGTAACCCCAGGAGGCGCGGTCATGTCTGGTCAATCCACGATTCGCAATATTTTGCTGCTGCTTGCCCTGTTTCTGGCGCCGATTCCGGCAAGCGCCAACGAGAACGGCAAATTCGAACTCGGAGTACAGCTGGGGACGATGCTCGGAGACGGCGTACCCGCCAACGACATGCCGGGATTCGGTATCTATGGCCTGTATCGCCTGAATGACCGGTGGTCCGTAGGGCTCGGCGTCGACCGCACGGAGTTCGACTACGAGGAACCCGCGCGGCTGCTCGGCCTGCCGCTGGATCCCGACGATCCGCCGGTCGATCCCAAGGCCGAAATGACGATCTTCAGCGCCTTGGTCGAGCGATCGTTTGAATCGTCGCGGGCGGGCAGGGAATGGTTCCTGGGGGCGGCGGTCGGCGTCGCCGATACCGACGTGCCGGACGTCACCGGCCCGACGGCAACGGGCACATTCGAGATCAACTCGGAGGTTGACCGGGAAGTCATCGTGTCGCTGCGAGGCGGCATCCGTCAGCAATTCGGCGAGCGCTGGTTCGCCACGTTCACGCTGCGCGCCGAAGAACATTTCGCCGCCTGGGAGCTGGAAGACCGGATCTCCGGCGCAACCGCCAGACATGATGACTACTTCACTTATGGCGGTTACATTGGCATCGGCTACCGGTTTTAGCCCCTTGTCGGAGTGAGTGAAAAGGGGACGCAACCCTTTATGCGAATCCGCGGCCTTGGAACCGGTGGGCGTGGAAAAGGGTTGCGCTCCCTTTAACGTCCTTTAACGGGATCCTCTAGATCGGGCCGTAGCCGAGCAGTCGCCGGCCGAGCTCCCAGGCCACCAACAGCACCATCGCCGCCAGCGCGTACCAGCCGACGGTGAATGCTTGCCGCCGCGCGGGCACGTAGTTCGAGCCGATGTGGATGTACACGTGCACGATGGGGCTCACGACGAATACCGCCGCGGCGATCCGCGTGTTGGGTGCGAATTACCAATCACGCGGCCTTAGGCAGCTCGTAGAGGCCGCGGCAGTGGCTTCTCCATACAATCGAGTCGGCGCAACTTTCAATTCGGTCGAAGGGATGGGCGTTTGTCCAGCGAGCGATCGATGAGTCCGGGCCCTGCTGTAATAGTCTTTGAAGTCGGCGAGCTTCCGCTCAAGGTCTGTGCATGTCCAGAACGGCACGTGGTCTAAGAATTCGCGACGAATCGTCCCGATCAGTCGCTCCACGAAAGGATGGGACAGTGGAACGTCGGACACCGTTTTGATCTCTTCAACGTCGAGTACTCGGAGGTTGGCCTTCCAGCGATGAAACTCGAAGAGCGGATCATGGTCGGAGCTGAGCGACATCGGAACGGCGCCGTCCTGCGCCACGATGCTTGCGAACATGCGACACACGGCAGCGCCATTAAGAACGCCGGGATGGACAGCGAAGCCGACGATGCGCCGCGTAAACTGATCCATGACGACCATGACCTAATGGGTTCTCAGAATCAGTGATTCGCATCGGAAGAGGTCGACCGACCACAAACTGTCTTTGGCATGCCCGAGGAAGGTCAGCCAGGATGGGCCTTGGCCACGTGGACTCGGACGATAGTGCCTGGAGAGCACTCGGCGGACGACGTCCTTGTCGATCTCGACATCGAGGACGAGAGATAGCTGTTGCGCGATGCGTTGGTAGCCGAAGCTCGGATTTCGGTGCTTCATCTCGCAGATCGCCGCGATCAGTTCCTGTGAAGGGCCTTTCGGTCCAGGTTT
>Ga0268386_10001067_pt1 | contig 18524 bp, 12 predicted proteins | sample RVTome_15_FD_200260 | JGI IMG/M metagenome (GOLD analysis project Ga0268386, IMG submission 200260) | Soil microbial communities from uranium-contaminated site in the Upper Colorado River Basin, Wyoming, United States - RVT150D86... ...
ATCGAAATTGCACAAGGGATAGTAGAATTCCCGACAGCAGGAGCGAAACGATGAACAAACGTCACCACGGCGTGGCTGCGGCCGCTGTCCTGATCCTGGGCGTCGGAGCCGCAGGCATCACGCAGGCAACCACGTGCATGGACGAACTCGACCGCTTCGAACGCAGACTCCACGACTCGACCCTCGCGTCGACGGATCCGGATGCGTTCCAGGCGCTCGTCCGACAAGCCGGGGAGACGGCGGAACTGCGCGACGAGGAACAATGCCTGCAGGATGTCGCGGAACTCAACCAGGCTCTGCCTGAAGATGCCGGCGCGCAGCCGGCAACTCGCGAAAGCACCGATTCCGGCACCCGCGCGGCACAGGACCAACCGAGCAGGCCGAAAGCGCCGGTGTTGATGATTGCCGGGAGCGGCGGTGAGAGCAGCCTGGACGAGCCTGCGGAAGCCGGCGGTGAAGACAACGAGAACGACCCCTCTTCCGACGAAGATGGAGAGAACCTGCGTCACTAAAGAGCAACCTCAAAGAAGGCCGCGCGGCATCGATCGAGCAAGAGGCATCAACATGAAGCGGACCGGCAAGATATTCCTCGGCGTCGTACTGGCTGTGCTGCTGTTGATCGGAGGCGCTTTCTACTACGTCAGCGCCAATCTGAACGGCATCGTTGCCCGGGTCATCGAGGAAAAAGGCTCTGAAGCAACACAGTCTGAGGTCCGCGTCGGCGGCGTCGAGATCGATATCCGAGGAGGAGCCGGCCGCATTGCCAACCTGAGCGTGGCGAATCCGGAACCATTTTCGGATGACCCGGCGATTTCCTTCGGCGAATTCCAGATCCGGATGGATCCGATGGCGGTCACATCCGATCCGATCGTAATCGGCGAGATCTCCGTCAGTGGCGCCGAGATACTGATGGAGCAGACGAGCGACGGCAACAACCTGCGCGCACTTCAGGAGGCTTTGGGACGGCAAGCGACCGGCGAGTCGGACGCGCAAGGTCCGGAAGTCATCATCGAGCGGTTTACGCTCGGAGAATCGCGGGTCCAGGTCCGCGTGCCGCAACTGGATGAAAGCCGCATGGTAACGATTCCCGGAATCGTCGTTTCCGACATCGGTCGCGCCAGTAACGGCGCAACCGCATCCGAGGTAGCGCGGCAGGTCCTGGAGCCGGTCATTCGACGCTCGCTGGAATCCGGCGCCGCCGCGGGCGTCGAAGATGCGGTTCGCGGAAAAATCGACGAGACGAAGGAGCGGGTGACGGAAGAGCTGCGTGATCGCCTGGGCGCTCCCGGCGACGACACCGACAATCCCTGAATCGAGCGCTGTGGAGCCCGCCCCGCGGGCGGCATTTGTTTCGAGTTCTTAAAGTTGCCCGTGGCAACGCGTTCCACGATCTCGCCGCATCCGATGCGTGCGCCGGAATTGCCCGACGGCTGCGACTCGAAATCGTCCTGGTCGGAATGTACTGCTCGAGAAGAGCAGTCGCCCGCCAAACAGGTGTTCGACGGTCAGCGAGCCATTGTAAACATTGCAGGTGTTGTAATTATTTCACCCGCGGCGCCAGGCCGGCACGGGTATCCCTGCGCGCATGGCTGATCACCTTCCCCCGCTGGCTCAGGATCGACCTCAACATCGGATAATCTATCGGCTTGGTGAGATGCCGGTCGAACCCGGCTTCGGCGGCGCGGCGTTGATCCTCGACACTCCCATATCCGGTCAGCGCGATGAACAGCGTATCGGAAAAACTCGGATCCGACCGCAACAAACGTGCGATTTCATAGCCGTTACTGTCGGGTAGCCCGATGTCGAGGATTACCGTATCCGGACGCTGCGTCCTTGCCTGGATCAATCCGGAACGCCCATCCGGGCAGACCGTCACGCGATGCCCGTCGGCAGCCAGCAGCGCCTTGAGAGTCGCGCCGCCGTCAATGTCATCCTCGACCACGAGTACACGTTGAGGTTTCGGCGCGGGACTGCGCCGGGTACACCGTTCGGCGGCGCGATTCTTTGCGGAGTAGTTTTTCAGTCTGGGGAGGTACACCGTGAACTCCGAACCCTTTCCGGTACCCGCGCTCGACACCGTGATCCTTCCCTCGTGCATATGCACGAGCCCCTGCACGACGGTCAGGCCGATCCCCAGTCCTCCCCTGGTGTCCCGGTTCGTGCGAGCGGCCTGGGAGAACAGGTGAAAAACGCTGTCGAGCATGTGCCGCGGGATCCCGATTCCCTGATCGCGCACTGACACCGCGACGTCGTCCCCGGCATTCCACGCGCGTACCGTAATCTCCTCGTGGTCATCGCTGAACTTGTCTGCATTGTGGATGAGGTTCAGGAAGACCTGCTTGATACGCAGCCGGTCTCCCTTTATGGGAAGTTCGTCGTCCGGCATTTCCAGCAGAACGTCACACTGCATTGAACCGGCCTTACACTGATCGTAAACGATCTCTTCGAGCAGCCCGCGCAGGCTGAACCCTTCGAGCTTCAGGGAAATCTTGCCCTGTGTTACACGGGCGACGTCGAGGAGATCGTCGAGCAGCCTGCTCAGGTCTTTCGTTTGGCGATCGATGATATCCCGGCTGTTGGCGAGGCAGGGATCCTCGATCTCCGCCATATTCATGAGTTGAACGGCATTGCGCACAGCGCTGAGCGGGTTGCGGAGTTCATGACTCAACGTCGCAAGAAACTCGTCGCGAAGGCGCAGTTCCGTATGCAGATTTAGCATGAGGTCCCTGACCTGGTACTGGCGCCGGCGCGCCCCGAGCGCCGAGCGCAGGGTGCTCGCGAGGCTGACGATAACGACCGGGCGCGACAGAAAGGTCACTTTGTAGTTTTCCAACCGCCTTAGCAGGTGCTCGCGTTTGTACAGGTCAAGATCGATATTCGCTGCGACGATCATGGGAATCGACGACCACGACGGCTGGTTGTCGAACACCTCGATGAGGCATTCGAGTGACGGATCCCATAGCACTTCTTCCGTGATCAGCAACGCGCCGACGCCCTGCGGCAACTCGAGACAGAGATCGGCCAGGTCGCCGCACACGTGCGCCTTCATGTCGAGCTGGCTGAGGACGCGCTGGGCCATTACGCCGTCTGAACCGATCGGCGCCAGGATCAGAACTCGTTCTTCGTTGGGCGTCAGCGCAGACGAGATCATCGATGTCTCACAGGAGCTGTGTCTCGTGCCCGCGGAACGCGGGTACACCGGTCAGTACGCCGTGGAACTTCCTGAGCGGCTCGCCGATCCGCAATCCATCGGAACCGATGTGGCATTCGCGGATACTTCGTTCATGCTGTCCTAGCCGTTTTTTGACGACGGAAATGGCCTTGCGCACTTCCCCTGCCGCCTCGAAGAACCGCATGAGCAGGATCGTGTCGATCAGGTAACTGACGTCCACAGGGGATTCCAGGTCGGATCCGAGTATGCCGTGTTGCGTCACGATCAGGAGAGACAGCACGTTCCGAGCGGCAAGATACTTCAACAGCTCAAAAAGATGCACCTCCATGAAGCGAGACTCGGGCATCACCTGCATGTAGCCGCTGAGACTGTCGATAACGATGATCCGGGCGTCGCGATCCTCGACGGAAACCCGCACCATGTGACAGAACTCGCCCGGGGACACACTCGTGGGATCGACCGTGACAGTCTGGATCAGGTCCTTTTCGACGTAGTCGCTCAACGGCATGTTCATGCCATGCCAGCGCATCCGGCACGACCTGTCGGTTTCGTCGAACAGGAACATCGAAGTGCTCTCGCCGCACTTCGCCGCCGCGAGCGCAAACTGGGCAGCTATGGTGGATTTCCCCGTACCCGCGGACCCGATGATCATCGTGGACGAACCACTTTCCAGGCCGCCCCCGCACAGGACGTCGAGTTCCGGCAAGCCGCTCTTGATGAGGTGGAAACCGCGTTCGGCGTCGCCCGTGTCCGCCAACAGCCTGGGAAAAACCACCAGGCCGCCCGTTGTGAGCTTCGCGTCATGTCTGCCGCTGACCGGATTTGCGCCACGCAGCTTGTTCACGGCAATACATCGTCGCACCGCTCCGTACTGACTGTCGCTGTACTCCAGTAGGATGATCCCATGCGCGAACGTCTCGAGATGGTCGGGCTGGTCGCGGCCGGTCAGCAGGTTGTTCAGCAGCAATACGGTACAGTTGATCTCCGTCAGGACCGCGCGCAACAATCGCATCTGCCGCAACAGGATCAGCGGGTCGCGCGCAAGCAGGCGGATGTCCGCGAGGGAGTCCACGACAACCCGCGCGGGTTTCGCCTGCCGGATCGCCCCGATGATCTTGGAAATCAGATCCGTGAGTTCCACTTCACCGGGGTGGAACAGCGTGTACTGGTCGTTGCTCTCTTCCGCGTTTACCGATGACTGGGGCGCGAACATGACGATGCCGTCCAGCACCCAGCCGTGCGATTCCGCGACCTGAAGCATCTCCTCGTGCGTCTCGGCGAGCGTGACGTAGAGGGTACTCTGCTCCGCGCGCACGCCTCCGAGCGCGAACTGCAGCCCGAGGGTCGTCTTGCCGCTGCCGGTGGGTCCGTGAACGAGGTAGATACGGCGCGCCGGAAATCCTCCCCCGAGCAGGTAATCCAGACCCGGAACCCCCGAACTCACCAGCTCCTGCGGCATTACGGCGCAGCCTCGCGAAACGCGCCGGGCTTCGAGAGAGAACCGGGCATCAGTGGGACCCCGGAGCAGTTCTCTCCTCTCCGCCGCGGTTCTCGATCGTGGGCCGGCCCGCCTCGGACGCGTGCTGCACGGCGATGCGGCGCGATGCGACGCGTGACCGGGTTTCATCGCGCGGAATGGTAACCGTCAGAATGCCGTCGGCGAAGCGCGCGTTGACCTGGTCTTCGAGAGCGTCTTCCGGAAGGCGAAAACTCCTGTGAAACGAGCCGTAGATTCGTTCGGATCGCTGTTGCGCACCCTCGCCGGTAGTCCTCTTTCGTTCCTTCGAGCCGGATATCAGGAGCATGTCCTCCTTCATTTCCACGTTGATGTCGTTCATGGCGACGCCAGGCAGTTCAACCGTTATCTCGTACTGCTCTTCCTGCTGCTCCACGTCGACAACCGGGTTGAACGTCCATCCACCGGCTTGCTCGCTGTCCTCGTCGTAGCCGCGGAATGCATCCGTGAACAGGCGGTTCATTTCCTGGTGCAGGCGGGATACCGGCCACAGGAAGCTGCGGTCGGCCGAGCCGAACACCTCGCTCTGGAGCCAACGGGGGTTGCGGCGGGTTATCTGGTTCATGGCTCAACTCCTCTTCTGTTCGTAACGATCGGAACAGAGGGTTGTGAAGCAATTTTCGGACCAGCTCGTTGTCTCTGGCCTTCTGGAAGCCAAGGGAACCCTGCACAAGTCCTGATCAAGCGCTGTAGGAGCCCACGCCGAAGGAAATCGCGGCGGACACAATTCAGGACGCCCTCTGGACAGCGACCGCGGGCGACCCTGCAATTGCGCCTGTCGGGCGCGGAGGATAGGAGGTATCGCCGGAACGCTTAGAGTCAAGTGCCATTCTCCCTAGCTCGCCTTGCGCACCCCGCCGGCGAGCCCGAGGACGACGTTGCTGACGATTCCGAGGGCCTCGTCGAGCACTTCGTCGCTGATGGTGAGCGGCGGCAGGAATCGGATCACGTTGCCGCGCGCGCCGCAGGACAGGAGGATCACTCCCTGTTTCATCGCCTCTGCGACGACGGCTTTGGTCAGATCGGCGTCAGGACGGTCGGCGTCGCCCTCCTTTACCAGCTCAATTGCGGACATGGCACCAGTGGCCCTTACATCGCCGATGCTGCTTATCTTTGCTTGCAGCGCGCTGCCCCACGCAACGATGCGTTTGCCGATCAGATCGGCGCGCGCGCACAGCTGTTCCTTTTCGATGATGTCGAGTACCGCGAGCCCGGCGGCGCAGCCGATCGGCGGACCCCCGTACGTCGCTCCGAGACCGCCGGGCGGCACCGAATCCATGATCTCCGCCTTGCCCGTGACACCGGCAATCGGGAAGCCGCCACCCAGGCTCTTCGCCACGGTGACCAGGTCGGCTTCGATGCCCGCATGCTCGATCGCGAACATCTTTCCGGTGCGCGCGAAACCGGTCTGCACCTCGTCGGCAATAAGAAGAATACCGTGCGTGTCGCAGATGTCGCGGAGCGATCGGAGGAAATCGGCCGGAGCCGCGTAGAACCCGCCCTCACCCTGCACGGGTTCGATGATCAGCGCGGCGATGCGCGTCGGCTCGATGTCGGAACGGAACAGGTCGTCGAGCGCGCGCAGCGACTGCTCCGGCGTCTTGCCGTGATACGCGACGGGATACGGGATGTGATAGACGTCTCCGGGGAACGGCCCGAATCCCGCCTTGTATGGCGTCACTTTGCCGGTCAGCGCCATGCCCATCATGGTGCGACCGTGGAAGGCGCCGGAAAAGGAAATCACTCCGCTGCGGCGGGTGTGATACCTGGCGATCTTGATGGCGTTCTCGATCGCCTCCGCGCCGGTCGTGACGAACAGCGTTTTCTTCGGCGTTGCCCCCGGTACGAGGTCGTTGAGTCGCTCGGCGAGCTTCACGTATATCTCGTAAGGGGTTACCTGGAAGCAGGTATGCGCGAACTGCTCGAGCTGCGCGCGCACGGCCGCGAGAACCTGCGGGTGGTTGTGCCCGACATTCAGCACGGCAATGCCCGCGGCGAGGTCGATATAGCGCCTGCCTTCCACGTCCCACAGCTCCGCATTCCTCGAACGCTTCGCAAATATCCGGTGCAAGTTGCTGATTCCTCTCGGAATCGCAGCGTCGCGCCGCGCGCTCAAATCCTGGTTCGTCGTCATGCCGTGCCTTCCCGGTTCGGGTTCAAAAAAACGCGCCAATGTTAGTGCACCTCGTCGCAAATAGTCGACCATTCTCGCGGCGCCTCGCGAGAATGGTCGATTATTTACGACGGGGTACACTAGCACGCGGCCTGCCCGCCAGAGCTGGCTGTCACAGATGATGGTGCGGCTGATGGAGCGAGGATAAACCCCGCCGGGACCGCCGGGACCGCCGGAACCCAAGCCGCCTTTGCATGCGTTATGATTCGCGGCTCGCCTCACCTGGAACAAATTATGCGGGAGATGCTGCAATTCTATATTGGCGGTCGTTGGGTCGACCCTGTCGTCCCCAACACCGCCAACGTCATAAACCCTGCGACCGAGGAGGTGGCTGGACGCATCAGTCTCGGTTCGGCGGAAGACGTCGATCGGGCGGTAGTCGCGGCGAAGTCGGCATTCGACAGTTACAGCGTCACGACCCGGGAACAACGGATCGCACTCCTCGAAAATATCCTCGCAGTGTTCGCGAAGCGTCACGACGATGTGGCGCAGGCGATCATGGAGGAGATGGGCGCCCCGTGGAAGCTCGCGAGAAATGCGCAGGCGGGAAGCGGCCCGCAGCACATCAAGGCGGCGATCGACGTTCTCCGGACCTTCGAGTTCGAGGAGACGCTCGGCACGACGCGCGTGCTCAGGGAAGCCATTGGCCCGTGCGCGTTGATCACTCCCTGGAACTGGCCGATGAACCAGGTGGCCGTGAAGGTCGCGCCGGCGCTCGCCGCGGGGTGCACGATGGTACTCAAGCCGAGCGAACTGTCTCCATTCGACGCGATGATCTTTGCCGAGATCCTGGACGAAGCGGGCGTGCCGCCCGGCGTCTTCAACCTGGTAAATGGCGACGGCCAGACCGTAGGCTCGGCCCTGAGCGGCCACCCCGACATCGCAATGGTGTCGTTCACCGGGTCGACACGTGCCGGTGTCGCAGTTGCGCAGAATGCCGCGCCGACGGTCAAGCGTGTCGCGCAGGAGCTCGGCGGGAAATCGGCGAACATCATCCTTGACGATGCGGACTTCGAGAAGGCGGTGGCTCGTGGCGCCAGCGCCTGCTTCGACAACGCCGGACAGTCCTGTAACGCGCCGACGCGGATGCTGATACCGCGCAGCCGCCTCGAAGAAGCCGGCGCGATCGCCGCCAAACGTGCCGAAGCGACGACACCCGGGGACCCGCAGGATGAGTCGACGCGCATGGGGCCGGTCGTGTCCGAAACACAGTGGAAAAAGGTTCAGGACCTGATCCAGAAAGGCATGGACGAAGGAGCGACGCTTGTTGCCGGCGGCATCGGGCGACCGCAGGGGCTGAGCCGCGGCTGGTTCGTCAAACCGACGGTGTTCACGAACGTCAGGAACGACATGACGATCGCCCGCGAGGAGATCTTCGGGCCGGTCCTGTCGATCATCCCGTATGACGATGAAGACGATGCAATTCGCATCGCCAACGATACGCCTTATGGCCTCTCGGGCTATGTCACCTCGTCGGACCTCGGGCGCGCGCGGAAAGTAGCGTCGAGGCTGCGGACCGGGATGGTGCATATCAATGGCGCGCCCCTCGACGCGCTTGCGCCTTTCGGCGGCTACAAATACTCCGGCAATGGCCGCGAATGGGGCGCCCGCGGCATGGAGGAGTTTCTCGAAGTGAAGTCGATATACGGCTACGAAGCCAGGAAAGCAGGCTGACGGGCGTAGGCTGATGCCGGTTGCGGCGGCGACCAGATCTGTTTTGATCTGTTATTGAACCCGTCGTGCCGACGCCGGTCGCAACAACGGCGCACACAGCACAATGAACCGAGAGTACAACAACGCATGAATTCCGTTTTCCGCTGCATCCCGGCTGGACATGTTTTCCTGCTTGCCGCGACCGTCCTGGTGCTCGGCGGCTGCACGGAAAGCCAGCGTCCCGAGGCAACCGGCAAGGGCACTATCCGTGGAATTCACGCCGTGCCGACAGGACAGGATGCGACATTCCTGATCGAGGAGCGGTCGCTGGGGAACATTTCCTACAAGAACTCCACCGGCACGCAGGAATTCGACGACCTGACCTACAACTTCAGTTTCGACGCGCGGTTTCCAGGCGACTCCTCGCTGACGCGCATTGCGACGGAAACCCTGACGGTTGCGGCGGACATGGACTATGTGTTCGTGCTGACCGGAACCATCGCAGCGCCGTCGGTGCTCGTCTGGGAAGCGGAAGAGCGGCAATGGGAAGGCAGCGAGACCGAGTTCGAAGTGTCGGCCGGTCACCTCGCGTCCGGCTCGGGCGCCGTCGACGTCTATTTTGCGCCGCCGGGCACCGCACCGGTCGCCGGCAGCGCCCGCGGCACTCTCGAATTCGGCGAGCGCTTGCCTGCATTCGAAGCCGAGAACGGCGAATACGTGCTGACGGTGACGGCGGCGGGCGACCCGGCCGCGGTTCTCTTTAAGTCCTCGGTGCGGAACTACACCGAACGCACGAGTGTCCTTTTCACGATCCAGGACGCGGACCCGTCGATCGTCAGCGGACTCAGCGTGCGCCGCATCGAACAGGCTGGCACCTCCACCGAGGTTGGCGACCCGACGTTCCCGCCGACCCGGCGCTTTTTCAACTCGGCGTTCGGCAGCGGCAACATGGACGTCTACGTAGGCGACGATTTCACGACTCCGATTGTCAGTAACCTCGCCTACGGCGCGGTGAGCGCGGACATTCCGGTGCCGTCAGGAGCGTCCGATTACACCTATACCGCAGCGGGAAACCCCGGCGCCATCCTGCTCGAAGACGAAGAGACGGTGCCTCCGAATACGCGCGCCACGAACTTCGTGGCCGGCGAACCGGATGAGGTGGACGCGCTGACCTTCATCGATGACCGGAGGCCCGTGACCGGCTTCGGCAAGGTACGCGTGATCCAGGTGGCCACCTCTTTCGATTCCGTCGATGTCTACCTGCTGGATGCGGGTACCGATCATGAGGATACAGGCCCGAACCTTCCGCGGCTCGCGAGTAACCTGAGCAGCGGCTACTTGCACATCGAACCGGGCGACTACGAGATCTCCGTAACCGAAATCGGCGAAAAGGCGTTGCTCGCAGGCCCGGTGCCGATCACCGTGAGCGCGGGCGGCATCGTGGAGACGGCAGTCATCGACACCACGGATCCGAACCTCCTCAACGTCGTGATCTACGACTAAAGGCCGGCATCTTTTTCCGGTAGAAGCACTGTCGGAGCCCACGCCGAAGGAAAGCACAGCGAGCTCGATCACGTTAGCCGGGGGAACGCGACCGCGGGCGACCCCACCGCCATCGTTAAACATCCGCGCAGGGTCCCCGCATGGCGGGCTTCTACACGCTGACGAAAAGTCCTGTCTACAAAGCGATCGCAGCTTCCACGTATGCCGCGCGATCGTTCGCGGCCTCTTCCTGACTGATCGACTTCGCGTTGTACATCGCCTGGTCGGCGACGCTGACGAGATGCCAGAGCTCGGTACCGTGGTTCGGCATCAGTGCGATACCCACGCTCGCGGCACATTCGATTTCCTGGCCCTGGATGATATAAGCCTCGGATGCGGTCTCCACGAGGCGCTCCGCCACGTGCTTGGCGTCTTCCACCGAGACGCCCGGCAGAACGATCGCGAACTCGTCGCCGCCGAGCCTCGCCAGGATGTCCTCCGGCCGCAGGCAGAATTCCAGCCGGTGGCCGAAAGCCTTGAGCAGCGCATCGCCCGCCTGGTGACCGAAGCGGTCATTGATGGACTTGAACTGGTTCAGGTCGAGATAAAGCACCGCTCCCTGCGTGCTTCCCGCAATACTCGCGGCGGCCTCGGCCTCGAAGCCGCGCCGGTTCAGTACGCCGGTCAGCGGATCACGCAAAGCATCGGCAAGAATCTTGGCTTCGTTGCGCTTGCGCTGCGTGATATCGATCAGCGTCACCGAAAAGTCGTTACCAACCGGCTCGGCAACGATGCGGAGCCAGGCCTCGCCGTCGGCCGCTTCTATCGCCGTTTCATAGCTCACGCCCAAAGCCGGCGTCTCGCCATTCTGAAACTGTTCCGCAAGCCGGTCGGGCTCCAGCAAGTCGAGCTTCTCGAGCGGCATCCCGACCAGGGTTGCGTTGCCGCTGCCAAGGTAGCCTTCCGCCGCCCGGTTCGCGAACACGCAACGGAACTTCTGCCCTTTATCGAGCGAGTCGCGTAAGTCGCGCGAGAAGCGCAACATGCCGTTCGACGAATGTTCGATCAGGGAGCGGATCAGGTGCTCGCTATCCGCGAGCGCGCGAAGCGCCTGCATACGCTCGGTGACGTCGCGGCAAACGACTACGGACCCCTGGTCCTGCCCTGCCGGTCCGGTGAGCGGCGTGCTGTTGACCTCGTAATAGCGTTCCGACTTCATACGCAGGGTCTGGGTGGAACTGAGGCCCTTCTTTGGATCGATCGCTATTTGTGCCGCCAGCAGGTCTTTCCACAGGTCACGCCCGACGAGCTCATGCTCGCTCTTTTCGAGCAGTACCTGCGCCGGTTGATTCGCGCTGATGATGCGTTGCGCGTTGTCGAGGACGATGATCGGGTCGCGCACGTGGTCGAATAGCGTCTGGTACGCCAGCGGGCTGATCTCGAACGCGCGCACCCTCAGGGAAACCCAGTAGTAGAAAGGGAACGCAAGGGTGAGGGTCAGCGAGGTGGCTGGAAAATCGAACGACCCCGCACCGAGCAACCGAAAGCCGACATTGACGGCAAATGGCAACGCCACGCACACGAGCAGCAACCGCACGTTGCGGCGATGCGCCCGCGCAATAGTGGGTAGCCGGGCAGCCAGTGCAAGTATCGAGTAGCCCGTCAGTGCATAAACAAACGGCGCGTGCACCCGCTTGAACCAGACATGGTTGGATGCCGCGAAGCGTTCCGCCGGATTCTCACTGACCACGCTCCAGATGATCTGGTGAAACGGGTTGGTAACGATGAGCCCCGTAGTCATCAAAGGCACCACGCATAATGCACCCAGGACGAGCTTCGACGGAGGCCCGACCGTGTATTCGCGGTAGATCAGGTAAAGCACTACCGGCAAGAAGCCGCCCGCGAAAAAGCGCAGCACGAAGCCGGCGCTGTACAGGCTCGGATGACTGCTGGCGTAAGCGAAGGCGCTGCCGGCCAGCATCGTGCCCAGCAGGAACAGGAAATAGCTGACGGAGTTCGACTCCGTCGGCAGGGTCCTCCGGGAGACACGAACGGCCAGCCAAATATAGAGCAACGCAGTGAGGCCGAAGGCTGCGGTGAGCACAAGATCGAGCTGCTCGGTCATCGCGTTACTCTGGGTGACGGCAGCAGTGGGCCTTGGCGGCTGGAAAGCTGCTCAACAAACATCCGGGAAATGCTAGCGGCGTCCGAGGCCATTTGATGCGACCTGTGCCGCATTCCGGGGCTGCTGGATGCCAGCCCTGGCGCGGGGCTGTGCAACTACCCGAGGTCGGTGGCGGTGTCGGCGACCAGGCGGTCGACGACAGCTTTCAGGCAGTCTTCATGGCTGGCGCCGGCCGCTTTCGCATCGGCATACGTCGCGAGCTGCCGGTGAGCGCTGGTGCCGCGTTTCATAATGTCCCTGAGCGACGCAACCTCGCGGCTGCAGCCGAGCGCCTCGGCGTCTTCCGCGGTGAGGCCAATGAGTTCGTCGAGCAATTCGGAAAGCGGTACCACGGCGCCCTTGGCGAGGTCGATCAGTCCCTCATCGAAGCTGTAGCGCATCGCACGCCAGCGATTTTCCCGGATCAGCATCGTGGTATACATGCGCCAGCGCTGGTTCGCGAGGCGCAGGCGATACAGCATGCGCACGATGGATATCAGTAGCGCGACGATCGCAATACAATCATCGAGACGCGTGCAGACATCCATGACTCGCACTTCGATGGTGGGGAAACGGCCGCTGGGACGAAGGTCCCACCAGATCTTCGTCGAGTCCTCGATGAGCCCGGCGTTGATCAGCACATCGACGTGGCGCTGGTACTCGGCATAACTCTGAAAGCGCTCCGGGATTCCCGTGCGCGGCAGCGCGTCGAAAATGGTCAGGCGATAGCTCTTGAGTCCGGTATCGCGTCCTTCCCAGAACGGCGACGAGCAGGAGAACGCGAGCAGGTGCGGCAGGAAGTAGCTCATCTGGTTCATCAGGTCGATGCGCAGCTCTTCGTCGCTGATGCCGACGTGCACGTGCATGCCGCAGATCACGAGTCGCCGCGCGGCGCCCTGCATCTCCGCGGTGAGGGAATCGTAACGATCTTTCGGCGTCTGCTTCTGCTCGGCCCAGCGGCTAAAGGGATGAGTCGACGCCGCGATCGGCGCGAGTCCGTGGCGTCCGGCAACCTCGATGATGCCGCTGCGAAGCCGCGCCAGGTCCGCTCGCACTTCCTGCACGCTTCGGCATACTTTCGTTCCTACTTCGACCTGCGACCGGAGCAGCTCCGAGGTCACCTGCCCTCCGCAGCGCTCTTCGCACTCCCCGATCAGTGATTGGGGCGGATCGATGATCAGCGCTCGCGTCTCGCGATCGACGAGCAGATATTCTTCCTCGACGCCGATCGTGAGTTCCGGCTCCACGGGTCTCATCGTTTCTATCCCTGCTTCAAATGCCGGCGCACTGCATCCGCTGGCGGCTCGCTGGCCGCGCCGAATACTGCGGGCGGAATGCGGTCGATGATCCGGTGCAGGATCCCGGCAACCTTGCTCACGCCTTCGTCGTGGTCGATCAGGTCCTGCCGCACCTCTATTCCCACGTGCGGAAGGCCGGCGGCCTCCGCATGCTTGTCGATGGTGAAATCCTGCGGCGCGCGGCCTGAATAGGGTTCGTTGTCTCCCACCCTGAATCCGGCATCGGCCAGTGCGCCGAGCATGAGGTCGGAAATGCGCCTGTCGGCGTCCCAAAGGATGCCGAATTCCCACGGCCGCGACACGCCGTCGAGTACCGGCGTAAAGCTGTGTATCGCGATGACCGCAGGCGAGAAGCCCCTGCCCACCAGTCGTTTGATCTCAGCGTCGATCGCCCGGTGATAGGGCCAGTAGACCGCCTCGGCGCGAATGGCCTTTTGCCCGGGGGCAAGGTTGCGGTTGCCCGGAACGATGATGCCGTCACCGAATTCGAGGAATGCGCCGGGATCGAGCAGGTCGCGATTGCAGTCGACCACCAGGCGCGAGTATCCCGCGAGCACGGCCGTGACGCCGAGACTCTGCGCCAATCGCGTGGCGAGCGCCTCCGCGCCGATGTCTATCGCGAGGTGGCAGCGTCGCGCCAGTGGATCCAGCCCGAGGTCGCCGAGTGCCCGCGGAAACAGCCGGCTGGCGTGATCGCACACCAGCAACACGGGCTTTTCGGACGCGGGATTCAGTATGGAAAAAGGGGCGGGCTCGTCTGCGGCAAGGAGTTCAGAGACTTCAGGTTTCAGTACGGTGCCTTTTGGCGGCATGGTTTGCGATGTGTGAGCCGGAAAAGCGGCAAGTGTAACCTGTTTCGGGGGCGGGACGTTTCTGGTTGGATGTCGCCCGCGGGGCGGGCTCCTACAGCGGTGTATTCAAGCCGTCTCCCAGGACGATTGAAAGGGGCGCTGTAGGAGCCCGGCCGCCATGGATGGCGGGAGTGCAGATCATGCAGGAGCGGTTATCTGCCGCCCCGCGGGCGACACCTCAATAAAAAGCGTACTTCTGAACGCAAAACCTGAAACGGTCACGCCAGGCGCGACGCAGCATTTGCATCCGTGGCCCAGGGTTCGAAGGTCTGCACGGAAGTCGGGCGCGCGATGAAAAAGCCCTGCGCGAACTCGACCCCCAGGTCGCCCAGTTTGTCGAGCACCTTCTTCGATTCGACGCGCTCCGCGATCGTCGCGATGCCCATCGCCCGCCCCACTTCGTTGATCGCGCGCACCATGGTTTCGTCGACGGAATCCTCGGCGACGTTCCTGATGAACTGGCCGTCGATCTTGAGGTAGTCGACCGGCAGGTTCTTGAGATACGTGAACGACGACAGGCCGCTGCCGAAGTCGTCCAGCGAGAATTTGCACCCCAGCTTGCGCAGCGTCTGCATGAAATGAACCACCCGCGACAGGTTGGAGATCGCCGCGGTCTCCGTAATCTCGAAGCAGATCGCACCCTGGGGTAGCCGCTGCTTTGTCAGCTCCTCGATGACGAACTCGAGGAACCGGTCCTCGCTCAGCGACGTGCCTGACAGGTTGATCGCCAGCGTGAACCGCGCTTCGGTCGAGTCCTGGTTGCGGTCCGCGAGCTGCGATAGCGCTTCCCGGATGACCCAGCGGTCCAGCATCGACATCAGGTTGTAGCGTTCCGCGGCCGGGATGAACTGGTCCGGACCGACGATCTGGCCGTTCTCGCCGCGCATGCGCAGGAGCAGTTCGTAGTGTCCGCGCGCGCCCGCTCCCTTCTTGCCGATGCCGATGATCGGCTGGTAGAAGAGTTCGAAGCGGTTGTCTTCGACTGCGCTCGTAATTCGGGACACCCACTTCATTTCCTCGTGGCGCACGGACGCATCGCTGTCCTGGTACAGGTGCACCTGGTTCCTGCCCATGTCCTTCGCCGAATAGCAGGCGACGTCGGCCGAACTCATGATGCTGGCGACACTCTGGCTGTCCTTGTCGACCATGACAATGCCGATCGAGCAGCGCACGCTCGTGGCGGCGTCCTGCCAGGTGAAGCGGAATGCTTCCACGGCGCTACGAATGGCCTCCGCCACTTCGATCGCGCGTTCCTCGGTGCAACGCTCCAGCAGGATGCCGAACTCGTCCCCGCCGAGGCGCGCAAGCACGTCCGTCGAGCGTATGTTCGACTGCACGAGTTCGGAAATCTGGCGAAGCAGTTCGTCGCCCGCTGTATGGCCGAACGTATCGTTGACGACCTTGAACTGGTCGAGATCGAAGTAAAGCAGCGCGTGCGCCTGGCCGTTCTGCCCGTACGCGTTATCGAGCGCCGCGACCAGCCGGTTCTCGAATTCGCGTCGATTGATCAGCCCGGTCAGAGCATCGTGAGATGCCTGGTAGGAAAGCTGGCGGAAAAGGCGAGATTCCTTGCTAACGTCGTGGAACACCATCACTGCGCCGATGATATTGCCCATGCGGTCGCGTATCGGCGCCGCGGAGTCCTGGATCGCGATTTCGACGCCCTGCTGGTTGACCAGCACCGAGTTCTCGGCGAGCGCGATGACCCGTCCTTCCTTGAGGCAACGCAGCACGGGGTTTTCGACACTCGCGCGCGTGTGCTCATTGATGATCTTCATGATCTTGTCGATCGGCTTGCCGCGAGCATTGCGAATCTCGAGTCCCGCGAGTTCCTGCGCGACCGGATTGATGTAATCGACGCGACCCTCGGAGTCCGTCGTAATGACGCCATCGCCGATGGACTGTAGCGTCACCTGTGCGCGCTCCTTTTCCTCGAAGATCCGCGTCTCCGCGATCTTTCGTTCGGTGATATCGGTAATCGTACCTTCGTGCGCGACGACGTTGCCGCTGTCGTCATAGATCGCGCGCGAATTTTCGAGCACCACGATTTCCCGGCCGTCCTTCCGCCGCAGCCGGTACTCGAAGTTGCGCAGGTAGCCTTGAGCCTCCAGGCGGGCGAAGACCCGTTCGCGGTCGATCGGGTTGACGTACAGCATGGTCGTACGTCCCGCTCTCGTCATTTCTTCAGTGCTTTCGTAGCCGAGCATCTCGGCGAGCGCGGGGTTCACCGCGATGATATCCCCTTCACGCGACGTGATGTAAACGCCGTCGACGACGTTTTCGAAAAGTCCGCGATAACGCTCCTCGCTGCTGCGCAGCTGGTCCTCGTCACGCTGCCGTTTGACGGCGATGCCCGCCAGTCCGGCCAGGCGTCCCAGCTTGTCGAGTTCGTCCGTAGTCGGGCGGCGGGCATCGTTCAGGTAGACGTCCAGCGTCCCGATAATGTGATCCGCCGCGCCGAAGACGGGAAATGACCACGCAGCTCCAGGCCGATAGCCCGCGCTGTCCACAACGATTTCCGCCCACGCAGGATCACCGGCAACCTGCTCCGTAATTTTCTCCCGCCCCGCCAGTACCGCCGCCGCACAGGTAATACCAGTGTCCGAAACCGCCACCGCCTGCAGCCGTTCGCGGAAAGATTCCGGAAGGCTCGGCGCTTCGGCCAGGTGTATCGTCTGCCTGTCGGTGTCCAGTTGCATGATCGCCGCGCGCATGCCGTCGCCGATCTTCTCGACGCAGCGGCAGATCGACCGAAGCGTGCGATCCGCCGGCGCGCTGGAGGCAATCATTTCCAGTATCTTGTTCTGCACGAACGCGAGTTCGTCGTTTCGCTTTCGCTCCGTGATGTCGGTAATGCTGACGCGGATGAGCTTCCTGTCTCCGCTCGGCAAGCGGCTGAACCTGACTTCGCAGGGGAATTCCCTGCCGTTCGCGTTCTTGTGCAGCCATTCGAAGGTGGGGTGTCCGCCGTTTAATGCCCGGTCCACCAGGCCGCGCCGAATGCCGAACGAAGGCTGGCCGTCCGGTTGCATCTTCGGACTCAGCGCCTGGGGGCCTACGCTCAACAGCCGCGCCCGCGACAGGTTGAACAACTGGCAGGCGTTATCGTTCGCATCGCGGAAGCGGTTCGTCTCGACATCCAGCACGACGATTGCCTCGGGAGCGTTCTCGACCAGCGCCCGGTAGCGTTCCTCGTTTTCCTTGAGGGCTTTTTCCGCTTCCTTGCGGTCGGTGATGTCGCGCAGGCTGATGACGAAAATCTCGCCGTCGGCCGTGACGAGGCTGCTCGCGTGAATTTCCGCAATAAATGTCTGGCCGTCCGCACGCGCTGCCATGACCTCGCCGCCACAGAACTCGATGTGCGTGTCGTCGAGGTCGGTCATGAAGGGCTGCAGGTACTCCGCCAGCCGCTGCTTTTTCGCCGAGGGCAAAATGGTCGAGATATGCGTACCGATCAGCAGGTGTTTCGGTATGCCGAAGTAGCGGGCGCAGACCTTATTGCAGTTGCGAATGACGCCTTTGGATCCGACCGACATCAGTGCGTCGGTGACACTGTCGAAAATGACTTCGACCGGCGTCGTGGCGGTAGTCGACTGGGTCACCGATTCGGTGAGCGTCGCTTCCATCTTGTCATAATGCCGGTCTACGAGCTTGAGGAGGGCGATGAACTCCAGCTTGTCGACGCCGGCACGTTCTGTTGCATCCTTGACCTGTCGTCGGAGTTCGCGATCGATCAACTCAAAAGACCTCCTGGCCACTTCCCGAAGATGGGCTGTCCTGCCCTCCCCCACCTCGCAAGCTACCGCGAACTGTCCGGTTGGACGCATCCTCAGCAGTCTGGCGCGACGATAAATTTGTTTCAGCCAAACGTCTGTGATGCAAATCTAATAACACCCAAAACACTGGGAATATTTTCCCGGAGTGCGCGGCGCATTATGCAAAATTCCGCGCGGCGGCTTGGGTGCGTCTGCGGAATCGTTCTTTTGTGCTGCGCATGTGGGCCGCGTGGCATGCGGCTTGCATGGTTGATTCGTGCCGATTCCGGCAGGCAGCCCATCGCGGAGGTACTCATGAAATTATTCTTGCACGCACTATGTGCGCTGGCCCTGGCAACCGGCAGCGCGGGCCTGGCACAGGCGCCACAGCAGGCGCCGGCGCCGCCGCCCGCCGAACAGGAAGCGACCGACGTTTCCGAAGCCGACATGCAGAAGTTCG
>Ga0268386_10001068_pt1 | contig 18514 bp, 15 predicted proteins | sample RVTome_15_FD_200260 | JGI IMG/M metagenome (GOLD analysis project Ga0268386, IMG submission 200260) | Soil microbial communities from uranium-contaminated site in the Upper Colorado River Basin, Wyoming, United States - RVT150D86... ...
AACGTCGCGGCGGATGGCTGGCTGACAAGCAGCGACGTCCGCCACATCCTGGCCCGCCCCGGCCTGCGCCTGCCCGAGCAGGTCGCACTGGGCGTCGCCGCGCTGCTGCACCGGCTCCGACTGCTGGCGGTGCCGCCCGAGGCGCTGCGGTACCTGATGCACCCCTGGGTGGTCGACACGGCGCGGCTGCGCGCGTTGGGGTGGACGCCGGCGACGTCCCAGCGCGCCGTCCTGCACCAGTTCGTCACCGAGCACCGTCGCTGGCTGAGCCTCGGCCGGCTGCGGGTCCGCACGAACCGCCTCCTCGCGGCGGCGACTGCGGCGTGGGCGGTCGTGGTGGGCACCGCGGCCTGGCTGGCATGGCACCGGTGGGCGGCCGTCCGCGCGCACCCCGATGCGGCGCGGCGCCCGATCGGCGGTGAGTACGGTGGTGGGATGAGGCATACATCATGAGCGCCCGCGTGCACACCGCGATCACCCACGAGCCGCTGTCGGCCGATGCGGCACACAGCTTCGCCTCTGATCCGCGCGCGGGTGCGGTGGTGGTGTTCTCGGGGATCGTGCGCAACCACGCCGAGGGTCGTGAGGTCGCGGGCCTGACCTACGAGGCCTACGCGGAACAGGCGGGCACACACCTGGCGTCGCTTGCCGACGACGTCGTCGACCGGTGGCCGTCGGTGCGCGCCGTGTGGATGGTCCATCGGCTCGGCGCCCTGGCGATCGGCGAGCCCTCCGTCGTGGTCGCCGTATCGGCCGACCATCGAGGCGAGGCCTTCGCGGCGGCACGGCACGGCATCGACACGCTCAAGGCGACGGTGCCGATCTGGAAGCAGGAGCACTGGGCCGATGGCGGCACGCACTGGCCGGGGACCGACTGACATTGCGACGCCCATCCGGGCGGTGGACGACGGCCGCGTCTCCCGATCCGAGACATCGCCTGAATCGCCGATCGGGCTCTCACTCGCCCGCGCGAACTCTAACGAAATCTGACAGAGCACGACAGATGGTTGCGTGGTCGTCACTATGAGTTATGCTGTGACTACAGCGAGGTGAACGGCTCAAGCCCCCGCGGCCGTCGCCTTGCTCCGACCGTCCGGGCGAGCGCCGACGCCCGGACGGTCACTTTTTGCCCGTACACTGCGATGCCCGGGCGGCGCGGCTACCGCGCGGACGGCGTGGGCCGTGTGAGGGGCGGCGGGCGCCGTGGCGACACGTGACCGGTTTCGGCGAAGGTTGCACGGTGAGAGGGACACGCGACTTCAACCTCGCGCTGATGGGCTACGACCGCAGCCAGGTCGATGCCTTCTGCGACGAGATGGACGAGATCGTCGGCGAGCTGCGTGGACGCGCCGACGACCTCGAGCAGCAGCTCGAGCAGCTGCACCGGGCGAAGCCGATCACGGCCGAGCAGGCGTTCGCCAACGTGGCGCGCGAGACCCAGCGCATCCTCCAGGCGGCGCAGGAGGCCGGCGCGCGGATGCTGAAGGAGTCGCGCGAGCAGGCCGACAGCGAGCTCGCGCTCGCCAGGCGGGAGCGGTCCCAGATCGTCGGTGACGGGTACCGGGCACGCGACGAGATGAGCGAGCAGCTCCGCCAGCTCGACGAGTCGCGTGCCCGGCTCATCCGCCAGCTGCAGGACGCGACCGCCGAGATCGACCGCCTCGCGGGCGGGCTCGAGAAGGGCGGCCGCGAGGGCGCCGACGAGGTGTCGTCGGCGGCGCGGCGTGTGGAACGGGCGCTGACCGGGACCGACGAAGGGCGCCGGCCGTTGTCGTCGGGGGTTTCGCTCCGGGTGATCGCGGGTGACGACGACCGCCCGTCCAGGATGCGCATGACGCGTCGCGAGCCGTCGAGCAGGCGCCAGCTCGGTGCCGGTGGCGGCATCATCGCCGACAAGCGCGACCAGCTCGGGCCGCTGCGGGTCGCGCTCATCGAGCGGCTCAACGACGAGCTCGGAGCCGTCCGTGACCGCCTGCGCGAGGTGCTGCGCCGGACCAGCGACGCCGGAGGGTCGACCAGCGCCATCGCCTTCGACGACGCGGAGGTCGCGGCCATCGCCGAGGAGGGTGCGGTCCAGCTGCGCCAGGCGTTCGACCTGGGGGCGCGGGCCGCGGCGGAGCGCGACGGCCTGCAGCCCGCCACGGGGGGCAAGGAGGTCCACGCGACGCTGGGCGCCGTGCTCGACGAGCGGGTCGGTGCGCCCATCCGCGAGCTGCTCGCCGAGGGCGACCGCGCCGACGACCCCCCGTGGGTGCTCGTCGAGCGGATCGACGGCATTGTGTCGGACGCATCTGCCGCTATGGTGTCACAGATCGCCGAGACCGAACTGTCGCGGGCGTACGAACGCGGCAAGCTGGCCACATGGTCAAACGCTGACGTGGCCGCCCGACGGTGGGTCGTCGGCCCGCGAGGCCACCGGTCCGACGAGACGTGCCGCAGCAACGCCGACGCAGCGGCGGTGCCGGTCGCAGCACCGTTCCCGTCGGGCGAGCACACCCCACCGCGACGCGACGGATGCACGTGCACCACCGTCGCCGCCGACGAGGAGAGCGACCCCTGATGGAACTGTTGCAGGCTCTACGACAGCGATGGTGGCTCGTCCTTGGGATCCTTCTCATCGTCGTGCTGGCGCTGTCGACCCGCCTGGCGACCTTCTACACCGACGTGCTGTGGTTCCGCAGCATCGGCTTCGTCCGCGTCTTCTGGACGCTGCTGACCACGCAGCTCGGCCTCGGCGTCGTGGCCGGGAGCTTCACGACGGTCCTGCTCGCCGGCAACCTGCTGCTGGCCCGTCGCCTGGCTCCGCGCTACCGGATCCCGACGCCGGCCGAGGAGAGCGTCGAGCGCTACCGGGCGCTGGTGGAGCCGATCGCCCGCCCGCTGCTGCTCGTCGTCGCCGTCGTGGTCGGCGTCCTGTCGGGTCTCAACGTCGCGCCCGAGTGGCCCCGCTACGTCCTGTGGGCCAACGCCACCGAGTTCGGCCGCCAGGACCCGCAGTTCGGATTCGACCTCGGCTACTTCGTCTTCGTGCTGCCGTTCCACACCCTGGTGAACTCGTGGCTGTTCACCGCTCTGGTCATCACGGTGCTGATGACGCTGGTCGCGCACTACGTCTTCGGTGGCATCCGGCCGCAGGCGGCCGGGCAGCGCCTGACGCCCCAGGTCAACGTCCACCTGTCGGTGCTGCTCGCGGCGCTGGTCGCTGTCCGCGCCTGGGGCTTCTGGCTCGACCGCTACATGCTCAGCTACTCCGAGCGGGGCCAGGTCACCGGTCTGTCCTACACCGACGTCAACGCCCAGCTGCTCGCTCTGCAGCTGCTGACGATCATCGCGGCGATCTGCGTCGTGCTGTTCCTGGTCAACATCCGCTTCCGCGGCTGGCTGCTGCCGGCGGCCGGTGTGGGCATCCTCGTGGTCGCCGCGGTCGTGCTCGCGGGCATCTACCCGGCCATCGTCCAGCGGCTTCAGGTCGACCCACAGGAGCTGCCACGCGAGCGGCCGTTCATCGAGCGCAACCTCGAGCTGACCCGCTTCGGCTTCGGCATCGACGACGTGTCGTTCGAGGACTTCCCAGCCAACGAGCAGCTGTCCGATGACGCGATCAGTGACAACCAGGCCACGCTGCAGTCCATCCGCCTCTGGGATCCCGCGACCCTGCAGAACACCTACCAGCAGCTGCAGGAGCTGCGGCCCTATTACGATTTCCGCGACGTCGACGTCGACCGCTACACGCTCGACGATGAGCTGCAGCAGGTGATGCTGAGCGTACGCGAGGTCGCGACCAGCGACCTGCCCGCACAGGCCCGGACATGGCAGAACGAGACGCTCGTCTACACGCACGGGTACGGGGTCGTCGCCAGCGCAGTGAGCACTCGGCGCCGGGATGGCCAGCCCGTGTTCCTCATCAACAACATCCCGCCGAGCGGCGTCGAAGAGCTCGAGGTCGAGAATCCACGCATCTACATCGGTGAGGAGCCGCCGACCTACTCGATCGTCGGCACGACCGAGGACGAGCTTGACTACGACCTCGGTCAGGGTCAGCCGGTCGAACGGTTCCGCTATGACGGCGATGACGGCGTGCTCGTCGGTTCGCTCCTGCGTCGGCTGGCGTACGCCCTGCGCTTCGCCGAGCCGAACATCCTGCTGACTGGTCTGATCACCGACGAGTCGAAGATCATGTACAACCGGCGCGTCCGGGACCGCGTGCAGAACGTCGCGCCCTACCTCAAGCTCGACCATGACCCCTATCCCGTCGCGGTCGATGGCAGGGTGAAGTGGATCATCGACGCGTACACCACCAGCGACATGCTGCCCTATTCGGAGCGCACCGACCTGGCCGCGGCAACCGTGTCCGAACAGCAGCAGCTGACGCCTGTCACCACGGACAACGGCCAGATCACGCTCCAGGAGCAGGCCGTGCAGGTGCCCGGCCTGCGGGGGACGGCCAACTACATCCGCAACAGCGTCAAGGCTGTCGTCGACGCCTACGACGGCAGCGTGACGCTGTACATCGTGGACCCCGAAGACCCGGTCATACAGGCGTGGCGAAAGGTGTTCCCGGAGAGCTTCACCGACCGCGACGAGGCCTCGTCGGGGCTTCAGGCCCACTTCCGCTATCCGGAGGACATGTTCCGGGTGCAGTCGACCATGTTCGAGACCTACCACATCCAGCAGGCGGACGCGTTCTACAACAAGGACGACGCATGGGAGATCCCGGCCGACGCGCCGTTCCAGGCCAACCAGCCCGACGGCAACGACGTTCGACCCATGCGCCCCTACTACCTGCTCATGCGCCTGCCGGGTGAGGAAGCCGACGAGTTCGCGCTGATCCAGCCGTTCTCCCCGGAGCAGCGTGACAACCTGATCGGCTGGCTCGCCGGTCGCAGCGACGGAGAGCAGTACGGCCAGCTCAAGGCCTACCGCATGCCGCCGACCAAGACGGTGTTCGGTCCTGAGCAGATCCAGGCGCGCATCAACCAGGACGATGCCGTCAGCCAGCAGATCACCCTGTGGAACGAGTCGGGATCACGTGTGCGCTATGGCAACCTGCTGGTGATCCCCGTCGAGGACTCATTGCTGTACGCGCAACCATTGTTCCTGCGCGCGAACCGGTCCGACATCCCCGAGCTGCGCCGCACGGTGCTGGTGTTCGGCGATCAGGTCGTGATGGAGGACAGCCTGCAGGCTGCGCTCGAGGCGTTGTTCGGTGCCGCTGCGCCAGGTGTCGAGCTGCCGGAGGGTGCCGAGGAGCCCGTGGCTGGTGATGAGGACACGGACGATGGCGCAGGCGACCAACCGGCGACGCCGGCGCCCGGCGACCTCGGCGACCCCGCGGTCGCGGCCGCGCTGGAGCGCGCGCTCGACGCGTTCGACGCGGCCGAGCAGGCGCTCGCCGACGGCAACCTCGGCGAGTACCAGGCGCAGACGCGGGCGGCCGAACAGGCGCTGCGCGAGGTCGAGCGGCTGCTCGGTGGCGGCGCGACGGGTGCCTCGTCGGCCGGGGCCGAGCCCACCGCGGCGGCGACCGAACCGTGACCGCACGCCACTTTGCGAACAGCAGCCGACACTGCTACCGTTTTGCCCGCGAGGTGGAGCAGTTCGGTAGCTCGCCGGGCTCATAACCCGGAGGTCGCAGGTTCAAATCCTGCCCTCGCAACCAAGGCGTCGTCGCGGTCGTTGTCGTGTCCGCATCAGACGCCACCTGGCCGTGGAGGCGCTGATACGATCGTATCAGCGCCTGGTACAGACGTACCAGCATGTGCGCGGGCTGCCCGATGAGCCGCTCCGGTGTCCATGCGCGTCCCGCTTCCAAGGCTCCAGGTCGACTGCGGCCTGCCGGGATGCCGCCGGGCCGTTGATGGGCGCCACGCACGTCTCGGCCGATCGTCCTACCGCCACAACGGGTCACGCCCCGCCGAGCACCCGGTCGAGGGCGTGGTCCAGCAGGCGACGGGCGTGGTCGACGGTCACGTCCCCGGCGAGCACGCCGTTACCGAGCCCGACGATGGTCATGACCAGCAGCAACGCGTCGTCGTCGACGCGATCGTCGGAGCGCACGCGTCGGAGCTGCTCGGCGATGACCCCGGCAAGCTCCCGTCCCCGTCGGAGAGCATCCGGTGAGCGGAGCGACCCGTCAGTCAGTGCCGCGGTGCCGAAGGCGATGAACACGAGCATCGCGCGGCGACGTCGCTCGTCGACGGGCAGGAAGGCTTCGCAGATCGTCTCGAGCACCTGCCGTGGGTCGGGGTCGTCCCCGAGCTCGGTGAGCTCGGTCGCGACGAGGTCGGCGATGTCGGCGCGGACGTACGCGAGCGTGTCCCCGAGTAGCTGGTTCTTGTCGCCGAAGTAGTACTGGACGAGCCGGACCGATACTCCGGCCTGTTCGGCGATGGTTCGGAAGGTCGCGGCCTGCAAGCCGCCGGTGACGGTGACGTCCACGACGGCGTTCATGATCTGGCGCCTCCGCTCCTCGGTCTTGTCCTCGCTCATGTCGCCTCGGCTGGTTCGTGCCGGTCGATGAAGTCCAGGATCTCGGGCCAGGTTCGGTCTTCGTGGGTGAAGGGCAGGCCGTGCCCCGCGCCCTTCACGATCACGATCTCCACGTCCGGCATGAGGTCGCGGGCGCGTTCTGCGGCCTTGTGCGCGTCGTAGACCTCGCTGTGACCCGCCATGTACAGCAGAGTCGGGGTGGTCAACCGGCGCAGGTCCTCGTCGGGCAACTTCTTTGGCATCGGGAGGGCGTGCCGGAAGTTCCTGGCGCCGACGATCACCATCTCCCACCACAGGTCGGGGAACTCCACGCCGGGGGTCATGCGCTGCGCGAAGTCCTTCAGCGCGTCGGGGACACCGACCGCGGCCTTGAGGCCCGCCCAGACCATGGATCCCAGGAACCGCAGCTTCACGCGCTCGATCGTCCCGCCGGAGTCGATCGCCACCATGGAGGCCAGCCGGTCCGAGTTGCCGAGCGTTGCGTGGAATGCGACGAACCCGCCCTCCGAGAAGCCGACCACATGGGCGCGCTCGACCCCGAGCCCGTCGAGGAGTTCCCGGAACCACGCCGCCAGATCCTCGGTGCATTCGATCGGTCGTGTCTGCACGCTGCGGCCCAAGGCGCCGATCACGTCGATGACGAGGATCTGGTGTTTCTCGGTCAGGCGCTCCACGAGCGGGGCCCAGCCCACCGAGGTGCCGGCGTGCCCGTGCACCAGCACGAGTGGAGCCCCGGTGCCCTTTCCGGACCGCCGCACACGGGTCGTGCCGAAGCTCGTTTCCACGTCCAACTCCTCCGACGGCACAGGCCACAGCTCCTCAATGGCCCGGTCGTACAGGTCGAGGAACCGTTCACGCGCCTCATCGGACCGGAAACCAGCGATCTTGGCTGCCATGTCGGAACCCCTTCTCCGTCTGTTGGTACGATGGTATCAGATATCTGGTACAGACGTACCAGGATGAGCGCCAGGATGTGCGCGAGCCGCCGATGAGCCGCCCGCCGCGAGTCGCCCGATGTTCAGCACGGGGGCCCCGCACGCGCGGCCAGATGCTCACACCATGCTCACCCGAGATCGGAAACCAGCTGACACTGGTGGACCAGCGGTGACGGCGTGTGACAGAAAGTCGCTGGTCAGGGGCACTACTGGGCACCCAACGGGCATCAGTGGGCATGGCCGCTCGGGCTCATGGCCCGGGGGTCGCAGGTTCAAATCTCGCCCCTCGCAATCCGCATGACGAACGCCCCCGCCGCTGGCGGGGGCGTTCGCCGATCTGCCTGCACGTCATGTCAGTCGGACGCGTGCTCGCGCGACGGACGCTCGTGGTTGGCTGCCGCTGTGGATCCGCGGCGCCTCAGCGGGCGGGGTCAGGCACGCATGGCGTCGGGGTCAAGACCGACGTCCAGGCACCACTGCCGGTAGGCGAGGGGACTGATCTCGCTCGGCTTGATCTCGCTGCGCCCACCCCAGAAGACGTTCGTGTACTCGACGGGGATGCCGACCGCTGCCAGGTGCTCGTCGATGGCCGCCTTGTGTGCCAGCACCCGCTGCTTGTCGGTCCCGTGCGACACACCCATGATGTTCACGTTGCCGAACTCGGGGCCGCCCTCGCGCCAGTAGGCGTGGGTCATGCAGTGGTGGCGGCCGACCTCGCGGCCCGCCCGCAACTGCTCGCCCTCAGGCACCCGCCAGTGGAACAGTGCGTTGTAGCGCGTCACGCGGCTGCCGTCGCGGTGCTGCTTGTAGTGCTCGAGGAACGTCGAGAAGCGCCCGATGACCCGCCGCTCGTTGAGGGTGCCGGCGACCGCGCAGAAGTCCTCGATGGTCTCGCCCGCCTCGGCGGCGCGCGGCACCCAGATGTCCTCGCGGATCTCCTCCGGAGCGAACTCCCGTTTGAGCGCCATGAGCACGCGCCACTCGCGGTCTGTCAGGTCGACGACCTTCGTGTCCAGCACGCGGCCCGGATCCGCGGTCTTGTCGCCTGGCTCGATCGTGCGGCGTCGCACGTGACCGACGCCCAGTGCGAACAGCCTGCGTGCCGGGAGCAGCTTGTAGGCCTCCGCGCCCGCCTGGTCCTGAAGGTGGCGGCAGTGCTTGTCCATGCTGAACGGCCGCGGGACCTTCAGCGTCGTCCACAGCCGGTACTGGCTCCCCGGCGTCTCGCGGTCGGTGGTGCGCAGCACCACGTGCCCGGAGAAGGGGTCCTGTTCGAACATGACGTCGAAGGCGTCGCGCAGCCGGTCCTGCGGCACGTTCCACGCCACCAGGGCCCCCGGGGCCAGGCTGGTCGACAGCAGGGTCTGGCGCACACGGCGGATGGTGCCCGCCTCGAGCATCGCCCGGATGCGCTCGATGACCGTGCCGACCGGCGTGTCGGACGCCTCCGCGATCGCGCGCAATGGACGGCGCGTGAAGCCCTGGATGCGGTCCTCGGAGACCGCCAGGATGCGGGCGTTGACGGGGTTGTTGACGTCGGCTGGGATGGTCGCGGTGGACATGGGGCGAGTGTAGGTCGCGATGCTGCGACGGCAGGACGGGACCGATCACGGCACGGCCGTCTGTCGCTGCCTCAGGCCGCCGACGGCCCGAATCCCCGTCCCCCGCGACCGTGAGGGGGACCCGGAGTCGAACCGCAGCCGTTGGTTCCTTGGTGAGCACGGCCACACCGGGGCGTCGAGTGGTCATGCGCCTTGCTTGCGCACTGCGCCCCAAGGATCCGTGGATCTCGCCTCAGGCCCGGCCGATCAGGATCAGCAGGTCGACGCCGAGGGGGGCGGGGTCGCTGCCGATGCGCTCGACTGCCGTCGCCCTGATGCGTGCCCGGCGGTCGGCTGGCAGGGCGTCGAGGAACGCCGCGTGCTGGGCCATGCCCAGGCGCCAGTCGGCCAGCGCGTCGGGGTCGTCGAGACCCGTCTCGACCCGCACGCGGGTGACCTCGACCGCGTCGACGCCGGCTGTCCGGGCGAGGCCAGCGAGCGTACCGTCGGTCCCGACCTGTGGCTCGCTGGCATCCTTGAGGTGCCGGTACCAGCCGGGCCGTTCGTAGCCGTGCTCGTGCAGGACGGTCTCCACCACCTCCCAGGCCTGGTGGGACCTCGTGGCCTTGGGGAACGAGCTGAACAGGATCACGCCACGAGCGCGGGCCACACGGACCGCGTCGGCGAGCATCCGGTCGGGGTCGACCACGTGCGACAGCGAGCAGTTGCCCGCCACGACGTCGAAGGTGGCGTCTCGGAACGGCAGCGACCGGCCGTCGGCGCCGACGCCACGCCGTCCGCCCCCGCCGGCCCGTGCGAGCATGTCGACGGCGACGTCGGCGTCGATGCACGTCGCCCCCCGGTCGCGAGCGGCGTCGCCGAGCACACCGGTCCCTGCGCCGACGTCGAGCACCATGGCACCGTTGAGCGACGTCGGGCAGTGGTCGAGCAGCGCGACGGCGAGCTGGCCGTACACGACATCCGGTCCGGACGCCCACGCGGTCGCGGCATCGTCGTAGGCGCTGCGCGTCTCCCGCTCGAGGTCGCTCACGCCGCGATCCTTCCACGCTCGCCAGACACCGGCAACGGCGCCGCGTCAGCGTGGCGGGTGGACGTCGAGCGCAGCCAGCACCCGGTCGAACAGGCGGTGCGCGGCGTCGCGGGCGTGCGGCACGAGCCGGCGGGTCTCCCGGCGCAGCCGCTCGACATCGACGCCGCGGTCGAGCAGCTCGTCGCCCGACGATGCGATCCACTCGTCGAGGATGGCGGGTGTCACCTCGGGATGGAACTGGACGCAGAGCTGACGGTCTCGCCGCCAGGCCTGCACACCCGCTGCGGACCGCGCCAGGATCTGCGCTCCCGGCGGGGGCTGCAGCACGTCGAAGTGCCACTCGAGCCACGGTCCGCGCTCGATGATCTCTGGATCCTCGGTCTCGATCTCGTACCAGCCGACCTCCGGACGTGCGGCGCGAGCGACCGTCCCACCCAGCGCGCGGGCCAGCGCCTGGGCGCCGAAGCACACGCCGAAGATTGCCACCTCGGCCGCGGCCGCCCGGCGCAGGAGGTCGAGTTCGGCCGCCAACCACGGCACGGCGTCGTCGTAGGCGGCCTCGGCGGATCCGAGTGGCACGATCAGGTCGTGCGCACCGGGCTCGGGCAAGGTGGCGCCGTCCCACAGGTCGCACACGTCGACGGCGATGCCACGGCGCGCGGCAGCCTCGCCCAGGTACCCGGGCAGCACGTCGGACTCGTGGGAGATGAACAGCGCACGCACGGCGTCCGACGTGTGCCCGATCCAGTCGTCGGAGGTGCCCAGGCCCAGCATGGTCACTCCGGCGTCACGTATGCCGCGGTGATCCCGCCGTCGATCAGCAGCGACGCCCCGGTCATGAACGAGGAGTCGTCGGAGGCGAGGAACAGCGCCGCCCTGGCCATCTCGTCGGCCCGGCCGAACCGGCCCATCGGGATGTGGACCAGGCGCCGCTGCCGTCGCTGTGGGTCGGACAGGAGCTCGGCGAGCAGCGGCGTGTCGACCGGACCCGGGCACAGCGCGTTTGCACGGATGTTCTGGCGGGCGAACTCGGTGGCGATCTCCCGCGTCATCGACAGCACGCCGCCCTTGGCGGCCGTGTAGGCGATCTGCGGCGTCGCGGCGCCCATCCACGACACGAACGACGCGACGTTGACGATGGCCCCACCACCGGCCCGCTGCAGTGCGGGCACGCCGTACTTGCAGCACAGGAACACGCCCTTGAGGTCGACATCGACGACGCGGTCCCAGATCTGCTCGGCCGTGTCGGTGACCGACCCGTCGTCGCTGTGGAAGATCCCGGCGTTGTTGAACAGCACGTCGACCTTGCCGAAGACCTCCTCACCCTCGGCGTACAGCCGCTCGACATCGGTCGCGCTGCTCACGTCGACCTCGACGAAGTGCGCGTCGCCGCGGGCGTCGCGCACCATGTCGACGGTCTCCTTGCCCGCCTCCACATCGACGTCGGAGACCAGGATCCTGGCACCCTCTGACGAGAACAGCAGCGCCGCCGCCCGTCCGATGCCGCTGCCGGACCCCGTGATTGACGCTACCCGGCCCTCCAGGCGCATGGCTCGTGTCCTGACTGCGATTCAGCCCGCTCGCGTAAAGCTATGGGAACGATCCATTGTGTGGCGATCAGGCTGTACGTCAAGCAAGAAAGCCGCGCAGCAGCGCCGCCGTGGCGTTGACGTGGTCCTGCATGTGCTGCCGCGCCTCCTCGGGCCGCCCTGCGAGGATCGAATTGACGACGGCCGCGTGGTGGGTGTGGGAGCGCTCGATGTTGTGCGCGAGCACGGGGATGGCCTCGAGCATCTCCGCAAGCGTCATCTGCACGTCGGCGACGGCCGCGATCAGGCCGACCGATCCGGTCAGCTCGGCGATCGCCAGGTGGAGCCTGGAGTCGGCGAGCCGGTGGCTGCGCCGCGACGTCGTCGACTCGACATCGTCGAGGCGCTCCTGCAGGTATTCGCTGGCGTCGTCGTCGAGGTCGCGACGTGCCGCAGCCTCGGCCGCGCCGGGCTCCAGCACCGACCGCAGGACCAGGTGGTCCTCGAGCTCGTCGCGCAGGTCGTGGCCGTTGGAGAGCAGCGCGGTGTCGACGTGGTCGTCTGGCCGGTACGTGATGAAGGTGCCGCCGCTACGACCCCGCCGTGACTCGACGAGGCCCGCGTCGGTCAATGCCCGCAACGCCTCACGCAACGTCACACGGCTGATGCCCAGCTGTTTGGCGAGCGCCCGCTCCGGCGGCAGCCGCTCGCCGGTGGTCACCGCGCCGAGCTTGATGGCCTGCAGGATTCGCTGGATCGCCTCTTCGAAGGCGTTGCCCGACCGGACCGGTCGCAGGACCGCGTCAAGTGACGCGCCGGGGACGATCGAATGGGCGCCGGGGTCATTCGTTCCTGCTCGTTCGATGGCGGGCACGGACATCGCAATTCCTTGACATCAGTGTCATCGCCCTCAACAGTATGGTCCGTCCATAGACCATCGGAGCCGCTCAATGACGCGTGGGCGGACCTACTCCAGCTGTCCAGGGCACGGCGTAGTGCCAATGCCATAGTGCCGTGGATCGGTCCAGTTCGTCAGTTGTTCCGGGTCGGCCGGGGAACGGAACGGTTCCAGACACCTGTCGATGGCACGGTCCCACAGCAGTGATCGTGATACAGGAGACATCGCGATGACCGAGAAGTCGCAGGAACCCGCCGCTGCCAACCAGGACGAGTACCTCGCCGAACGCAAGCTGCAACGGGTCGCCGGACCGGTGCTCCTATGGGGACTCGGCGTCGGCTCGGTGATCTCCGGAGAGTTCTTCGGGTGGAACTTCGGCATGAACGCCGGAGGCTGGGGCGGCCTGCTGATCGCCACCGCGATCATGGCGACGCTGTACGCGACGATGATGATGTCGATCGCCGAGATGTCGACGGCGATGCCGGTCGCGGGCGGTCCGTACGCGTTCGCCCGTCGCGCGATGGGCCAGACCGGCGGCTACATCACCGGCCTCGCCGTCGTGATCGAATACGTGCTGGCGCCCGCGGTGATCGCCGTGGGCATCGGTGGCTACGTCGCCGACATCTCACCGGTGTTCCACCCCGACATCGTGGCGTTCGTCGCCTACCTGATCTTCGTGGCGATCAATCTGCTCGGTGTGAAGGAATCGTTGCGCACGCTGCTGGTCATCACGGTCGTCTCCGTCGCGGTGCTCATCATCTGGGGCCTGGCGATGGCACCCAACTTCAGCGTCGACAACCTCCTGAACATCCCGCCCGAGGACGGTGGCAGCCGGTTCCTGCCCTTCGGGTTCGGCGGGATCCTCGCCGCGCTGCCCGCCGCGGGCTGGTTCTACCTGGCGATCGAGGACGTGCCGCTGGCCGCCGAGGAGACCTCCGACCCGGCGCGCGACCTGCCCAAGGGCATGCTGCTGGCGATGGGATCGCTCATCGTGTTCAGCATGATCTCGCTGTTCATCGCCCCCGGTGCCGCCGGCGCGGAGGCGCTCGCCACGTCGGCCAACCCGCTGCCGCAGGCCGCGGACGAGGTGTACGGACGCGGGTGGGTCTACTGGCTGACGACGGTCGTGGGCCTCACCGGTCTGATCGCCAGCTTCTTCTCGATCATCTACGCCTACTCGCGCCAGATCTTCTCGTTGTCGCGGGCCGGCTACCTGCCCAGGTGGCTGTCGAAGACCAACAAGCGGCACACCCCGCACTGGGCGCTGATCGTGCCGGGGATCGTCGGGTTCCTGACGATCCAGATCGTGGACTTCTTCAACACGATGGGCGTGCCGGATGGTGAGGATCCGCCGATCGCCACCGGTGACCTGCTGATCCAGCTCGCCGTCTTCGCGGCGTTGATCAGCTACGTCATGATGATGGCCAGCCACTTCATCCTGCGCCGCGACGAGCCCGACATGGAACGGCCCTACCGGACGCCCGGTGCGCCCGTGACACCGGCCGTCGCACTCGGGCTGAGCGTGCTCGCGATGATCTCGAGCCTGTTCTACCAGCCGCAGGTCGTGTTCATGGTGCTGGGCGTGCTCCTCATCTACCTGCTGGGCCTGGCCTACTACTGGTTCTACAGCCGGCACCACCTGGTGGCTGACGCACCCGAGGAAGAGTTCGCCGTGATCACCGAGGCCGAGAAGGAGGTCGGGTAGCCGATGGAGCAGCCGACAGCGACAGAACTGCGCGGTGCGATCGACGTCGAGGCACTACGTGGGGAGGTCGAGGCGGGCCGCATCGACACGGTGCTGCTTGGCCTGGCCGACATGCAGGGGCGACTGCAGGGCAAGCGCCTGTCCGCCCACCACTTCCTCGGTGAGGTCGTCGAGCACGCCGCCGAGGGCTGCAACTACCTGTTGGCCGTCGATGTCGACATGAACACCGTCTCCGGCTACGAGATGTCGAGCTGGAGCACCGGCTACGGCGACTTCATGATGGTCCCCGACATGGACACGCTGCGGGTCGCGCCGTGGCTGCCGGGCACCGCGCTGGTGATGGCCGACCTGCAGTGGGAGGACGGCTCGCCGGTGGTCGCATCGCCGCGCCAGATCCTGCGGCGGCAGCTCGACCGGCTGGCGGAGCGCGGCCTCGCGGCCTACGCGGGCTCAGAGCTCGAGTTCATCGTGTTCCGCGACACCTACGAGCAGGCGTGGCGCAAGGGCTACCGCGACCTCGAGCCGGCCAACTACTACAACGTCGACTACTCGATGCTGGGCACCACGCGGGTCGAGCCGCTGCTGCGGCGGATCCGCAACGCCATGGAGGGCATGGGCATGCCCGTCGAGTCGGCCAAGGGTGAGTGCAACTACGGCCAGCACGAGATCAACTTCCGCTACAGCACCGCGCTGAAGATGGCCGACGACCACACGATCTACAAGAACGCCGCCAAGGAGATCGCGTCGCAGGAGGGCTGCTCGCTGACCTTCATGCCCAAGTTCAACGAGCTCGAAGGCAACTCGTGCCACCTGCACTTCAGCCTGCGTGGCACCGACGGCGAGCCCGTGTTCGCCGACGGCCACGACATGTCGCCCATGTTCCGCCACTTCGTCGCCGGGCAGATCGCCGCGCTGCGGGAGTTGTCGCTCTTCTACGCACCCAACATCAACAGCTACAAGCGCTACGTCGACGACAGCTTCGCCCCGACCGTCGCGGCGTGGGGCGTCGACAACCGCACCTGCGCCTTTCGGGTCGTTGGTCACGGCGCCGGCATGCGGGTCGAGAACCGGGTGCCCGGCGGTGACGTCAACCCCTACCTGGCGTTCGCGGCGATGATCGCGGCGGGGCTGCGTGGCATCGACGAGAAGTTCGAGCTCGAGGACGCGATGGCCGGCAACGCCTACGAGAGCGACAACGAGCGCATGCCCGCCACACTGCGTGATGCCGTCGAGCTGTTCTCCGCCAGCGACCTCGCGCACGACGCGTTCGGTGACGACGTGGTCGCGCACTACCGCAACATGGCCGACGTCGAGGTCGCGGCGTTCGACGAGGCGGTCACCGACTGGGAGCGCTACCGGGTCTTCGAGCGCCTCTAGGCCCCACGGTCAGGACACCGAATGGAAGCAGCGGGCCTGTTCATCGACGGTGCCCAGCGCGCGGCAGCGTCGGGTGCCACGCATCCGGTCGACGACCCATCGACGGGACAGCCGTGGCTCGAGGTCGCCCTCGGCGAGGCCGATGACGTCGATGCCGCGGTCGGCGCTGCGACGCGTGCGGCGAAGGAGTGGAGTCGGCGCCCCGCACCCGAGCGCGCCGCCGCGCTGCGTGCCGCGGCCGCGCTCGCGCGTGAGCGGCACGAGCACCTGGCACGGACCGAGTCGCGCGACGTCGGCAAGCCGATCGCCGACGCCCGGGTCGAGATGGCGTCGGTCGCCGACGTCTTCGACTTCTACGCCGGCGTCGTGCGTGGGTTCGGTGGTGAGACGCTGTCGGTCCCGGCCGGCGGGTTCGACTACACGCTGCGCCAGCCGGTGGGTGTCGTCGGCCTCATCACGCCGTGGAACTTCCCGGGCCTCATCGCCACGTGGAAGCTGGCGCCGGCGCTGGCGGCCGGCAACGCCGTCGTGCTCAAGCCCGCGCTGTTGACCCCGACGTCTGCGCTGGAGATCGCGACGATCCTGCACGACGCCGGCGTGCCGCCCGGCGTGGTCAACGTGGTCCCGGGTCGCGGCGGCACGGTCGGCGAGGCGATCGTCGGGCACGACGGCGTGCGCAAGATCGCGTTCACCGGCTCGACCGCCGTCGGGGTCGGCATCCAGGAGCGCGCGGCCGCGTCGCTCAAGCGGGTCACGCTGGAGCTCGGCGGCAAGTCGCCGAATGTCATCTTCGCCGACGCCGACCTGGAGGTCGCGGCGACGGCTGCGGTCGCCGCGGTGTTCGGCAACGCCGGGCAGGACTGCTGCGCCCGCAGCCGGATCATCGTGGAGGACAGCGTGCACGACGTCTTCGTCGAGGCGTTGGTGGCCGCCTCCGAGGACTTCCGCGTCGGCGACCCGTCCGACGCGGACACGCAGATGGGGCCGCTGATCACTGATGACCAGCGCCAGACCGCACTGGACTACCTGGCCTCGGCGCGCGACGAGGGCGCCACGGTCGCGTGCGGGGGACAGGTGCTCGACCGGCCCGGCTGGTTCATGCGGCCCGCGGTCGTCGACGACGCGACGCCCGAGATGACTGCGGTGCGCGAGGAGATCTTCGGCCCGGTCGTCACCGTGCTGACCTTCGGCGACGAGGCGGAGGCCGTCGCGATGGCCAACGACACCCCGTACGGGCTGTCCGCGTCGGTGTGGACGAACGACCTCGGTCGCGCCCACTGCATGGCTCGTGACATCGAGGCCGGCGTCGTGTCGGTCAACAGCAATTCCAGCGTGCACACGGGTGCGCCCTTCGGCGGCTGGAAGCAGTCGGGCTACGGCCGCGAGCTCGGCGTCGAGTCGCTGCGCGCCTACACCGAGGTCAAGAACGTCTACGTCGACATCGCCCGCTGACCCCGGAACGACTCGTCAACCCGGAGCGGTCCTGGTTCCCCGCTGTGCGTGGCCCCGTTCCAGTGGGGTGAGTTGCAGCGCGGGGCCGAGTTCTTCTCCCCACGGCGATTGCGCACGCGCTCCCAGGTCGTGCGTCACGTGGTCCGATCGGAGGTTGCGGGCGTCAGGGGGCCGCGGCGGGCGACGGTCGCGCCAAAGCCGGCGTACATGATCGCAACTCCACCTGTCAGCGCTACGGGCACGAGGGCGTCGAAGTCGTTGCGGACGAATGCGGACGACGAGGCTGCGACCATGACCCCCAGCGCGATCAGCAGCACCGCGGGGCGCCGCCGGCGCACTGCCGACCACACGGTCCCGGCCAGCACGATCACCGTGCCGGTCAGCGTGAGCGGCTGCAGCGCGCCGTAGGCCGGCTCGCCGGCCAGCACGTCCGCGCCCAGCGGGATCCCGCCATCGGAGGACGCCGCCGCCAGCGCGCCCGCATCGAACTGTGAGACCGCGATGGCGATCACCGCCCACAATGTCGCACCGGCGGCCAGCACCCACCACCAGCGGACGCGGCCTGGCGCCAGCAGGTGCAGCTCACCGACGGCGAGCAGAGGCACGTTGAGGAGCGCGCCGGTGAACCAGTACACGCCGTACACCGGCGCCGACCAGCCGAGCAGCAGACCGATCGCCAGCGCGACCATGCCGATCGCGTACAGGTCGAGCGACAACGACCAGGCCAGGGCGTGATGCCGCCGCCGTTGTCGGAACTGGCGGCGCAGCCGCATCGCGAAGGCGCCTGCGATGAGTGCGCCAGCCAGAGCGAGGAGGCCGGTCATCGCGGCGAGCCTAGCGTGCGCCGCCGGGCGGACGCGGTGCCGGAGCGGCTCGGCGAACCTTCGCGGAGCCACGGGACCCGGTCATCGTGGGGACGCTCGACCCCGACGGCCCAGGGCTCCTTCGATCCACACGCCGGAGCGACCGCTCCGCCGGGGCCGACTACTGTGGGGTACCTGGTCTGGGGTCCGCGCCCGATGTGGCGGCGCTGACGTGGAGGACGTATGAGCCATCTGATCGATGCCACCGAGATGTACCTGCGAACGCTCTACGAGCTCGAGGAGGAGGGCATCCGACCGATCCGCGCCAGGCTCGTCGAGCGCCTCCACCTGTCGGCGCCCGCCGTCAGTGAGACAGTCGCGCGGCTCGAGGTCGACGGGCTGATGCGCCTGCGGGAGGACAGGACGGTCGAGCTCACCGCGGAGGGTCGCGCTCGCGCCGTCAGCGTGATGCGCAAGCACCGCCTGGCCGAGCGTCTGCTTGTCGACGTCATCGGTCTGCGGTGGGACCTCGTCCACGCCGAGGCGTGCCGCTGGGAGCACGTCATCTCCGATGAGGTCGAGCAGCGCCTCGTCGATGTGCTCAACGCGCCGACGCACGACGCGCACGGCAACCCGATCCCGGGGCTGGGCCCGTCGAGCGAGCCCGACGACCTGCTGAGCCTGGCCGATGCGGCCGCCGAGGACGCGCCGGTCGTCGTTGACCGGATCTCCGA
>Ga0268386_10001070_pt1 | contig 18504 bp, 15 predicted proteins | sample RVTome_15_FD_200260 | JGI IMG/M metagenome (GOLD analysis project Ga0268386, IMG submission 200260) | Soil microbial communities from uranium-contaminated site in the Upper Colorado River Basin, Wyoming, United States - RVT150D86... ...
TCCCGCCCACGAGGTCGCGGATCTCCTTCGCGTAGTCCTCGAGCCGCCCGAGCGCTCCCGGCGCCGCCCCGCCCGTGCCCACGCCGAGGATGTGCCGGCCGCCCGACCGCTCCTGCACGGTGGCGGCAGCCATCGCGGCGAGCTTCGGTGTCCGCGCCGCCATCGGGATCACGCCGGTCCCGAGGAGTAGCCGGTCCGTCTCCCCCGCGAGCCCCGTGAGCGCCGCCAGCGTGTCGCGCGCGCCGGTCTCCGGCAGGAAGACACCTGTGTAGCCGAGGGCCTCGCCCTCCCGCGCGATCGCGGCGATGTCCTGCCACGGCAGCGGGTCGCGGATCGTGAAGCCCGTCCCCCTCGGTTGGCGCAGCTCCCCCACGGCTGGCATCGTCGCAGATGCGATGGAGCCCGTGACCTTCCTCACCGAGGACGGCGTTCGCCTTGAAGGCGAGCTCCGGATGCCCGACGACCCGCCTCGCGGATCGGCGATCATCTGTCACGCCCATCCACGGCACGGAGGAAGCAAGGACCACCCCGTCCTCTGGTCCGTGCGCAACGAGCTCGCGGGGAGGCGTGGTTTGGCCGCCCTCGTCTTCAACTTCCGCGGCACGATGGGCTCGGCAGGGACGTACGGCGGTGGCCGCGACGAGCTGCGTGACGTGCGGGCGGCGATCGGCATCGTTCGCGAGCGGGCCGAAGGCCCCACGCTCGTGTTCGGGTGGTCGTTCGGCGCAAGCGTCGCGCTCAGGGAGGCCTTCGAGGACGAACGGGTCAGCGCGCTCGCGTTGTTCGGGATCCCGCTCCGCCCGAACGATCTCGCGCTCCCGTCGCTCCCAACACCCGCTGAGCTCCGGATCTTGAAACGTCCCCTGTTGTTCCTCGGTGGGGCCAACGACGAGTACTGCCCGGCGGACGACCTCCGCGCCTATGGTGAAGGCATCGCCGAGGTCATGATCCTGGACGGCACCGATCACTATCTGTGGCGACGGGAACGCGAAGCCGCCGCGATCGTCGGCGACTTCGCCGACCGGATGCTCGGGTCGTGAACGTGTTGCTCTTTCGGAGGTCAGGTGGTCATGAAGTCCTCGGGAACCACCCCAGACCTCTGCACGGGAGTAAGCGTCACACCCGTCGTGCTCGTAGAGGATCGTGCTCTCATGTGGGGAATCGGGATCCGTACATCCTCCATAGTCGAGGCCCAATTCACCGGCGAACGGAATCCAAAACACGCAGGCACCACATTGCTGCAGTCTCCACGCTTCGCGGTATTCAGGATCGTCCATCCGACGGTGCCTCCTCCTTCGCTGCTTCGTGGTTGCGACATGCCTACTGTCGTGCCGTGCTTCCATCCACACCACCTCCAAGGCCGTCGGCGTATAGGTCGGACCGTCAGCCGCCGAGGGAGCTGGGGTCCTCGCGCTTCTCGTGGCCGTTGGTCCGAGGATCGACGTCCCGGCCGCGTCGGGGGCGCCACACCCATATGAACGGCAGGAAGAAGAACGTGCCGCCGAACAGTCCGGGCCACACGAAGATCCCGAGCACTACGAACACGACACCGACCAGCAGCCACAACCAGGGGTTTCCCCACCAGGGTCGCTCCGGCGGCTTCGGGTCTCGGAGCGGTGTGGCGAGATCCGGCTCTGCGAGCTGGGCGCGTCGGCGCAATACCTCGTGCGCCGCCGCGCGCTCGCGGAAGACCAGCAGGAAGCCCACCCCGAGCGTGATGGCCACGATGAACGGCAGCGCGACGAGGATCAGCTCGCGGAGCTCCATGATGTCTCCCTAGAGCGGAACGTGGGAGAGCACCATGATCCGGGGCTCGGTCATCTCCTCCATCGCGTACTTCAGCCCTTCACGGCCGAAGCCCGACTCCTTGGACCCGCCGTAGGGCATCTGGTCCGCCCGGAACGCGGAGACGTCGTTGACGATGATCCCTCCGACCTCGAGGGCCCGGTGCGCCTCGAACGCCCGATTGATGTCGTTGGTGAACACCCCCGCCTGCAGGCCGTACTTCGAGTCGTTCACGATCTTGAGCGCGTCCTCGAAAGTCTGGTACGGGCTGATCGTGACGACCGGTCCGAACACCTCTTCGCGGCAGACCTTCATCTCGGGGATGACGTTGGACAAGAGCGTCGGCTGGAAGAACGGCCCATCGCCCTGGCCGCCGGTGAGCACCTCGGCGCCCTGCGACACGGCCTCCTTGACCCACTCGGTGAGCCGGTCCACTTCCTGCCGCTGGATCACGGGTCCGACGTCGACGGTCGGATCGAGCGGGTCGCCGACCTTCAGGCTCGCGATCTGCTTCACGAGGCGCGCCGAGAAGTCGTCGTAGACCTCGGAGGAGACCAGCACCCGCTGCACGCTGATGCAGCTCTGCCCGGCCTGGTAGTAGCCGCCGTACGCGACCCGCTGGGCGGCGAAGTCGAGGTCGGCATCCGCGTGAACGATCACGCCGGCGTTCCCGCCGAGCTCCAGTGTCACGCGCTTCTTCGGGTCGAGGCCCTTCAGGTACCAGCCGATCTCGGCAGAGCCGGTGAACGAGATCTTGCGGTAGCGCTCGTCGCGTGCCATGCCGTCGGCGATCTTCGAGGACACCGGGAGGACCTGATACATGCCCTTGGGGAGGTCGGTCTCGGCGAAGAACTCCGCGAGCCGGAGCGAGCCGATCGGGGTGGCGCTCGCCGGCTTCACGACGATCGGCGCGCCGACGCCGAGCGAGGGCGCGACCTTGTGCGCCACCAGGTTCAGCGGGAAGTTGAACGGGGTGATGCCGAGGACGGGCCCGACGGGGAACCGCCGGATGAGGCCGACCCGGGATCCGAGGGCGGCCTCGGTGTCCAGCCGCATGAGCTCGTCGTCTCCGTGGCGGATCACTTCCGATGCCCAGCGGAACGTCGACACGGCGCGCGTCGCTTCGACGGTCGCCCACTTGAGCGGCTTGCCGCCTTCTTGGGCGATCAATTTCGCGTTCTCCTCGATCGTCTCACCGAGGCGCTTCGAGATGTGGTCGAGTGCGTCTGCGCGCGCGTGAACGGGGAGTTTCGATGACTCCTTGAACGTCTCGTGCACCGTCGCCGCGGCCTCCTCGACGTCGGCCTCCGTCGGCACGCCGATCTCCGCGACGACGCTGTCGTCGTAGGGGCTGTGGACCTCGAACGTGCCCTCGCCCGAGCGCCACTCGCCGTTCACCAGATAAGGCCTCACGGCCATGTCCTCACCGCCTTCATTTCCGGGGTGCGTTCAGTCGAGCGACACCATCACGTGCTTGATGTTCGTGTAGTCCTCGAGCGAGTACACCGACATGTCCTTGCCGTGACCGGACTGCTTGTACCCGCCGTGCGGCATCTCCGGCGTGAGCGGGATGTGGGTGTTGATCCACACGCAGCCGAACTGGAGCTTGCGCGCCATCCGGTGCGCCCGGCCCACGTCGCGGGTCCACACGGAGCTCGAGAGTCCGTAGGGCACGCCGTTCGCCCATTCGAGCGCCTGGGCCTCGTCGTCGAATCGCTGGACGGTGACGACCGGGCCGAAAACCTCCTTCTGGATGATCTCGGAGTCCTGGCCGACCTCGCTCACGATCGTGGGGGTGTACCAGTAGCCCTGCTGGTCGATGGCCTTGCCGCCGGTCAGGACCTTGCCGCCGGCCTCTTCGGCCCGCTCCACGAACCCGGTGACCCGCTCGAGCTGCTCCTTCGAGATCATCGAGCCCATCTCCGTGTCGTCCGAGAACGGGTCGCCGACCTTGATCGACTCGACCGCCGGAACCAGTTCCGCCAGGACGTTCTCGTAGGCGCCGGAGCCGACGAGGATCCGGGCGGACGCCGTGCAATCCTGGCCGGAGTTGAAGTAGCCGCCGATCTTGATGAACTCGATGACCTGCTCCATGTCCGCGTCGTCGAACACGATGAACGGCGCCTTGCCGCCGAGCTCCAGGTGCACTCGCTTCAACGTCTCGGCGGAGTTCGCGGCGATCAGCTTGCCGGTCGCCGTGTCGCCGGTGAGGGAGACGATCCCGACGTCGGCGTGCCGCACGATCGTGTCGCCGACCGGGATACCGTCGCCGGTCACGACGTTGAAGACACCGGGCGGCAGGATGTCGGCGGTGAGCTCTGCGAGCTTCAGGGCCGTCAGCGGCGTCATCTCCGAGGGCTTCAGCACGATCGTGTTCCCGGTGGCGAGCGCGGGACCGATCTTCCAGATCGCCATCATGAGCGGGTAGTTCCACGGCGCGATCAGGCCGGCGACGCCGATCGGCTCGCGGCGGACGTAGCTCGTGTGGCCGGCCATGTACTCGCCCGCAGCCCGGCCCTCCATCGTCCTCGCCGCGCCGGCGAAGAACCGGAGGTTGTCGACGATCGGCGGGATCTCCTCAGACAGCGTGACGGCGGCCGGCTTGCCGACGTTCTGCGCCTCGAGCTTCACGATCTCGTCGGCGTTCTCCTCGATCGCGTCGGCGAACTTGAGAAGCGCGAGCTGGCGATCCTTGGGCGTGGAGTCGAACCAGTCGCCCTCGAAGGCGCCCCTGGCGGCCGCGACGGCCCTGTTGGCGTCCTCCTTCGTTCCCTCCTGGACCGTGGCGAGCACCTCTCCGGTCGCGGGGTTGATCACGTCGCGGGTCTGACCGTCCGATGAGTTCACCCACTCGCCGCCGATGAACATCTGATAGGCGTCCGCCATGTCCCCTCCTTCGTCTCTGACGCAGCATGTCCCGATCCCCGACAAGCGGCGGCGCCGTCGCCGGTGAGACCGCCAGTATGCGACATCCGCCGTATACCGGGAAACCCGACCAGAGGTCGGCGGGAACAACTCCAGGGAAAGCGTCCTCGGCAGCGTGGGTCTAGTAACGGACGCGCGGATCGAGGAAGGCGTAGGCGACGTCCACCAGGATGTTGGCGGCCAGGATGAACATCGAACCGATCACGGTCACGCCCATCACCATGGGGAAGTCGTTGCTGAAGATCGAATTGACGGCGAGCTGCCCGAGCCCGGGGAGACCGAAGAGCGTCTCGGTGATGACCAGACCCGCCAGGATCGTGGCGAAGTCGATCCCGAGCATCGTCACGATCGGGGTGAGCGCCCCGCGAAGCGCGTGCTTGTAGACCACTCGGCGCTCAGAGAGTCCTTTCGCGCGAGCGGTCCGGATGTAGTCCTCGCCCGTGGTCTCGATCATGTTGCTCCGGAGCATCCTGGCGTATACGGCCGCATACCCGACCGCGACGGTGATCCAAGGGAGGATGAACTTCCCCTGGAGCGCACTGCCCCACACACTCGCGTCGATCTGGAGGCCGCTCGAGGGGGCGAGGCCGAGCTTGAACCACACGAAGTACAGCAGCAGCTGACCGAGCCAGAACACGGGGAGCGACACCCCGACGATGGCCATGATCATCGTCCACCGGGCGGTGAGCGAGCGCGGCCGAACCCCTGATGCGATGCCGAGCGGTACACCGACCACGAGCCACAGGATGGCTGCCCCGGTACCGAGGATCGCCGAGACGGGGAGCCTGCGCCAGATCTCCTCGCGCACCGGCAGGTAGTTCGAGAACGAGTAGTACACGTCCTCCGAGAGGAAGGTGTTCGGAAGAGGGATGAGGCCCTTCGCGAACCTGCCGTACTGGACGATCAGTGGCTTGTCGAGCCCGAACGCCTCCCGCGCATTCGCGATCTGCTGGGGATCAGTCCTCCTGCCCGCAGCCCGCCTGGCCGGATCTTCCGAAGGCAGCTTCACGAAGATCAGGAACGTGAGGATCGAGATGACGACCAGCACGAGGACCGAGTAGAGCAGCCGGCGCGCGATGTACCGGAGCACGGGAACAACGCTAGGAACCGCGACCCGCAAGGGCTAGCGGGTTCTTGCCGAGCCATGCCGGTTCCCTGCCGTTGCTGCCGGTTCCTTGCTGCCCCGCTCCTCAGATGCCGTCGGTGGCTCGCCGATAGTGGATGGTCCAGAGCGGCTCCCAGATGGTGCTGCCGTCGACCGAGCGTTCCCATCGCCATCGGAATCTGTCTGCCTCGATGTCGAAGAACACCATCCGCTTTTCGATCTCGCGGTCTTCCTCGGCCTCGGTCACGGAGAAGGCGAACCCTTCGGCGTGCGGTGAACCACGCAATGCCCAGTAGTTGCCTGTGGAGTCGACCCATGTCTGGCGCCATCCGTTCCGTTCGTCGAAGACACTGAGGCTCATCCCCGACCAGCGCTCGGGACGGAGGGACTCGAATCGCTCGACCACCACCAGGCCGCCGAGCTCCCTGCTGATCGCGTTCCGGCCGCCGCCCCCGTCCCAGGTGCAGGTCCAGTCGCCGAGCCAGAAGTCGAGGGATGCGGGGCCGGAAGGGGCGTCGATCGGCATCCGCCAAGTGTCGCGAACTCCGGCGAGGCACGCTTCCGGGTCCTTGCCCGCTTCGCGACCCGCGAGCGGGCTGACAACCGCGCCGGTGGGGCACGATACTCCGGGCGAGGCGGCAGCAGACGAGAAGGCCGACCGACGGAGGACCTGCCATGGACATCCCGCAGGAACGGAAGCTCGTCACCGAGATACCAGGCCCGCTTTCGCGCGAGTGGTTCGCGCGGCGCGACGCAGCCGTCCCTCGTGGCCTCGCGAACCTCCACCCGATCGTCACCGCCCGCGCGGCGGGCGCGATCGTCGAGGACGTCGACGGGAACCGGTTGATCGACTTCGCCGCCGGGATCTCGGTCCTGAACGTCGGGCACTCCGCGCCGGAGGTCGTGGCCGCGGCGCAACGTCAGCTCGAGCTCGACACCCACACGTGCTTCCACGTAACCGCGAACGAGCCCTACATCGAGCTCGCCGAGCGCTTGAACGGGCTCACACCCGGTGACCACGAGAAGAAGACGATGTTCGCGAACTCCGGCGCGGAGGCTGTCGAGAACGCGGTGAAGATCGCCCGGAAGCACACGGGGCGTTCCGGGATCGTTGTGTTCGATCACGCGTTCCACGGACGCACGCTGATGGCGATGTCGCTCACGGCGAAGGTGATGCCGTACAAGCAGGGCATGGGGCCGTTCGCGCCCGAGATCTACCGCCTGCCGCTCGCCTATCCGTATCGCTGCCCGACCGGCGGCACCGAAGAGACGTGCGCCGAGTCCTGCCTCGCGTACGCGCTCGACGAGATGCACAAGCACATCGGCGAGAAGAACATCGCCGCGATCTTGATCGAGCCGATCCAGGGTGAGGGCGGGTTCATCGTGCCGGCGCCCGGCTTCATCGCCGGTCTCGCCGAGTTCGCAGCGGAGAACGGGATCGTCTTCATCGCCGACGAGATCCAATCCGGCATGGGCCGTGCGGGCCGCTGGTTCGCGATCGAAGACGAGAACGTCGTCCCCGACATCGTCCTCAGCGCGAAATCGCTGGGAGGAGGCCTGCCGATCTCCGCCGTCACTGGTCACGCGGAGCTGATGGACAGCGTACACGTCGGCGGGCTCGGGGGCACGTACGGAGGGAACCCGGTCGCGGCGGCAGCCGCACTCGCCGTGCTGGACAAGATCGAGACCGAAGGCCTCCTGGAGCGGTCCCGATCCGTCGGCACGACGATCGAGGGACGGCTGCGCGGCTACCAGGAGCGGTTCGGCGCCGTCGGCGACGTACGGGGCCGCGGGGCGATGCGCGCGGTGGAGCTCGTCGCCGACCGCGACACCAAGGAGCCGCTCGACGGGGCGACGATGAACGCCCTGGCCCGATCCGCGCTGGAGCGCGGTGTGATCGTGCTGACCGCGGGCACGTACGGGAACGTCGTCCGGCTCCTTCCGCCCATCACGATCGACGACGGTCTCCTCGATGAAGGTCTCGACCTGCTCGAGGAAGCGTTCGCCGCAACGACCGGCTGAGACCCGTCCGAAGCGGCTTCTGCCGCCCCGAGCTCCGACCGACCTAAGATTCGCGCATGCCAGCGTGCCCGAATTGCGGGCGAAAGCCGCCGCCCGACGCCGCGTTCTGCCCGACGTGCGGAGCCGAGCTGGTCGCGCCGGAACGCGTCAGGGAGGAGCGGAAGCTCATCTCGGTGCTCTTCGTGGACCTGGTGGGCTTCACGTCGCGATCGGACAAGGCCGATCCCGAGGATGTTCGGGATACCTTGCAGGGCTTCCATGCTCGTGCGAAGCAGGAGATCGAGCGGTTCGGGGGAACCGTCGAGAAGTTCATCGGCGACGCCGTGATGGCGGTCTTCGGGGCGCCGGTCGCCCACGGGGACGATGCGGAGCGCGCCGTCCGGGCAGGGCTGCGGGTCGTGCACGCGATGGAGGACCTGAATCGAGGACGGCAAGGGAGCCCGCTCCAGGTCAGGGCGGCGGTGAACACCGGCGAGGCGGTCGTCGCGATGGGGTCCCGCCCGGAGTCGGGCGAGGCGCTCGCATTGGGCGACGTGGTGAACACCGCCTCACGACTCCAGACCTCAGCCCCCGTCGGAGGTCTCGTGGTCGGTGAGGAGACCTATCGCGCCACGCGGAACGTGATCCGCTACCAGGACTTGGAGCCGATCGACGCCAAGGGCAAGCGCGATCCTGTCGAGGCATGGCTCGCGCTGGCACCGATCGGAGCGCCGGCCGAGCGGCCGGCGACGACTGCCCCGCTGGTCGGCCGGTCGCGGGAGCTGAGCATGGTCGATTCCATCTGGGAGCGGGCGGCCGCCGAGCTCCGGCCACACCTCATCACGGTGGTGGGGCCGACCGGGATCGGGAAGTCCCGGATCGCCTCCGAGATCCTTTCGCGTGTCGAAGCCACCGGGGCGCGAGCCGTCAAGGGGCGCTGCCTTCCGTACGGCCAGACGGGCTATCGAGCGTTCTCGGAGCAGGTTCGCCAGGTGGCAGGGATCTTCGAAACGGACGCCGCGTCGGTCGCCTTGGAAAAACTGAGCGCCAGGGTCCATGAGTTGATGGCGTCGGATGAGGCGGACGAGACGGCGCGGCTCCTCGCGGCGCTGATCGGGCTGGGCTCCGGGGACGAGGTGGCCGAGGAACCCGTCCAGCTGCACTTCGCGGCTCGTCGGTTCGCCGAACAGGTCGCGCTCGAGCAGCCCACGGTGTTCGTCTTCGAGGACATCCACTGGGCCGACACCGCACAGCTCGATCTGCTCGAGTACCTCGCATCTCACGTCCGGGATGCGCCCGCGGCTTTCCTGGCGCTCGCGCGCTCTGAGCTGCTCGAGGTGAGGCCCGGCTGGGGAAGCGGCGTCCTCGGTCACACGACGATCCCGCTGGAGGCGCTGTCACCCGTCGACTCGGCTTCGATCGCGAGCTACCTCCTGTCGGGACAGGGAGACCTGTCGTCGGTCGAGCGGCTGGTGGAGATCGCCGAGGGCAACCCGCTGTTCATCGAAGAGCTCGCTGCGTCCCTCGTGGATCGAGGCCCGTCCGACGAGCTTCCCACGACGGTCCGAGCCGCGATCGCCTCACGCATCGACGCCCTTCCCGCGCAGTCCCGAGCCACCGTCCTGGCGGCGTCCGTCGTCGGCAAGCACTTCTGGCCCGGCGTGCTTCGTTCCTTCGGGGATCTCGAGGGCGTCGACGAAGCGTTGGGCGCGCTCGAATCGAGAGACCTCATCCGACGGGAACCGTCGAGTCAAGTGCAGGGCGAGGCGGAGTTCTCCTACAAGCACATCTTGATCCGTGAGGTGGCGTACGCGACCCTCGCGCGCGCGGACCGCAAACAGCGTCACGCCGCCGTCGCCCGATACATCGAGGACGTTGCCGGCGATCGCACCCGGAACCTCGCCTGGGTCCTCGCCCATCACTGGCGGGAGGCGGGAGAACCGGAACGATCCCTTCCGTACCTGATCACGGCCGCGGAGATCGCCGACGAACAGCTCGCGTTCCACCACGCCGTCGAGCTCTACAGCGCCGCGCTCGGGCTATTGGCCGAAGACGACCCGCGTCGGAAAGACGTCGCCGTGCGACGGCTGATCTCGTACACGCGGCTGTCGCATGCGGTCGTCGATGTGGGGCGCCTCCGCTGGGAGCGGGACGCCGAGCAGCCCTAGACGACGATCTCGTCGGGGTCCACGTCGCCAGCGATGATCGCGATGCTGTCGATCTGATGCCCGCCGAACGCCGCCGCGTGTGCACGGAGCCGGGTCTCATCCGGAGCGCTGTAGATGCAGAACGTGTGCACGACGCCGTCGGGGTCGATCACGACATGACTGTGATGCCACACGACGTCGTGGAACCGTTCGATCGCCATGCGCTTGGAGTTCTTCGCGAACTCCCCCAGCTCGTCTTCCGTGATCTTCGAGAAGTTCCGGTCGATGAGGAACTTAGGCATCGGACATACCTCCCACGAGGGAGGATATCCCCTTCCTTCTGGGCTGCCTAGGCCGGCGTCGTGCGGCGCGGCAGGTGGTTGCTACCTTCGTGGCCGTGAACGAGGGGCCGGGTCTGTCAGAGCGAAGGACGACGGCGCGCCGCCGCCTCACGATCGACCTCACGCCACTGCGGGTGTCTCGAGACTTCCGTCTGGTCTGGTTCGGGCTCCTGATCACGTCCGCGGGAAGCCAGTTCACGTTGGTGGCCGTGTTCGTGCAGGTGAAGGAGCTGACCGGGTCGGCGGCGGCCGTGGGGGCGACGGGGCTCGCGTATGTCGCCGGCCTGGTGGTCGGCACCCTCGCCGGCGGCGCGGTACTGGATGCCTGGGATCGTCGACGGCTCTTGATGTTCGCTCAGGTGGGTCTCGCCGCCGGCTCGACCATCTTGCTCGGGGGCGCCCTCGCGGGCGATCCGCCCCTCTGGTTGGTCTACGCGGGAATCGCGGTCCTCGCCGCGGCCAGCGCGATCGATGGACCTACCCGGTCCGCGATGACTGCGCGACTCCTCGGAGCGCCTCTGATGCCGGCCGCGCAGGCACTGAACCAGGTGGTCTGGAACACCTCGGCGATGTTGGGACCTGCGGCGGCGGGGCTGGTCGTCGCCCGGTGGGGAGTCACGGTCGCCTACGCGGTCGACCTGGCGTCGATCGGGTGCATGTTCGTGGCGGCCGCCCTGTTGCATCCGATGCCGCCGCTGGCGGGCGATCACCGCGACACCGGTCTGTCGGCGATCCGCGAGGGCTTCTCGTTCGCACGGAGGAATCGCCTCATCATGTCGACCTTCGCCATCGACCTGATCGCCATGGTCTTCGGACTTCCTCGGGCGCTCTTCCCGTTCCTCATCGTGGAGCAGTTCGAGCGCGCACCCGAGGCCATCGGCCTGCTGTTCGCAGCCCCGGCGGTGGGAGCGCTTCTAGGAGCCCTCACGAGCGGCTGGACGGGTCGGATCCGCCGCCAAGGGCTCGCGGTCATCCTCTCCGTGGCGGGATGGGGCATGGCGATCGCGGCGTTCGGGTGGGCCGGAACGCTGTGGTTCGGCCTTGCGATGCTCGCCGTCGCGGGCTGGGCCGACGTCATCAGCGCCATCTTCCGGGTGACGATCATGCAGACCGCGGCACCCGATCGCCTCCGGGGCCGGCTCTTCGGGATCCACATCCTGGTCGTGACGGGCGGACCACGACTCGGTGACGTCGAGGCCGGCCTGGTGGCTCGCCTCGTCTCGCCCACGTTCAGCGTGGTCTCGGGCGGGATCGCCTGTGTGATCGGCGCGGGACTCGTCGCGCTCGCCTACCCGGAGCTCCGCCGGGCTCGCGCCGCCCAACCCTCCTGACGTACGCTGCGCCGCGTGGCGAAGCTCACGGATGAGGAGCTCGAGGGCTTCCTTTCGAGCTCGGAGGGATGGACCTCGCAGGGCGACGCGATCGTCAAGGACTTCGCGTTCCCCGGCTTCCGCGCGGCGATCGCGTTCGTGAACCGGGTGGCGGAGCGAGCTGAGGCGGCCCGTCATCACCCGGACATCGAGGTCCACTACGACCACGTCCGGATCTCGCTCTCGACACACGACGCCGGCGGTGTGACCGACAAGGACGTCGCGGCTGCCGCAGAGATCGACGCTGCCGCCGGTCCCGACGGCGGGTAGACACGTGTCGGAGCCCGTCCGGATCGTCGAGCTGCGGGTGCTCGAAGGCCCGAACCTCTACTTCTCTCGACCGGCCATCAAGCTCACGCTGGACGTCGCCGGGTGGCTCCGCGTCGGCGACGAGAAGGTGGTCGCGATCGCGCACGCCGCAGGGATCCGAACGATCGAACCGGGCGCGCGCGGAAGCGAACAGCGCGTCCGAGCGACCGCGCGCGTGGCGGTCAAGCTGACGAGGCGGATCGCCGCCGCCGCCGGCACCGGATGGCTCGGGGTCCGCGGACGGACGGGGCCCGAGTTCGGGCACCTGATCGTCGTGTTCCCGTGGCGCCGGCGGGGGTCGGCGGAGGCGCTGGCCGGCGCGGTCGCGAGCGCGATGGCGCTCGTCCTCCGGCGCTCGCCCGAGAGGGTGATCGCGGAGCTCGCCGGCGAGGTAGCTTCGTCCGATCCCGGCCCTGCGCCCACCGTGCCGGATCCCGACGTCCCTGTGATCCAGGTGAGCGGCACGAACGGCAAGACCACCACGACTCGGCTCATCGCCCACATCGTGATGACGGCCGGCAAGCGGGTCGCGTTCTCCACTACCGACGGCGTCTACCGCAACGACCGCCGTGTGCGGGAAGGGGACTACTCGGGCTTCGCCGGCGCCGCGATCGCACTCGACCAGCATCCCGACGTCGCCGTGTTGGAGACGGCTCGGGGAGGCATCCTCCTGCGCGGCATCGGTGTGATGCACAACGACGTGGCGGTCGTGACGAACGTCTCGGCGGATCACCTTGACCTCCAGGGGATCTCCACGGTCGATCAACTGGCGGAGGTCAAAGCCACGGTGACACGTATCACGCGTCCGGACGGCTGGGTGGTGCTCAACGCGGACGATCCTCGCGTGTTGGCGATGCGCCGCGCTGCCTCGGCTCGGATCTGGCTCTTCTCGCTGGATCCACGACACCCCGCGCTCCGCGAAGCCCTCGCCGACGGCGGTCGCGCGATCACCGTCCTGGACGGGACGATCGCCTGGATGGACGGGCACGCGGTGCACCCGCTCGTCGACCTCGACCAGGTGCCCGTCACGCTCGCAGGTCTCTCTCGCATGTACACACAGAACGCGCTCGCCGCCGCCGCCGCCGCGCTCGGCGTCGGGTTCTCGTCGAGGACCGTGTCGAAAGGTCTGCGGAGCTTCGTTCTGGATCCGAAGAAGAATCCGGGGCGGACCAACCTCTTCTCCCTCGATGACCGGCTCCTCGTGCTCGACTACGCCCACAACGAGGCGGGCATGGACGGTCTGGTGGAGATCCTCCAAGGCCTCCGACCGCCGGGCCGGGAGATCTGGTTGGCCATCGGGACCGCCGGAGATCGGACCGACGACATCCTGCAGGGGTTCGCGGTGCGCGCGGCGCTCGGCGCCGACCATCTCGTGATCGCGGAGCTGCTGAAGTATCTGCGGGGACGTCCGAGGGAGGACGTGATCGCCCAGCTCCGCCAGGGAGCGGCCCGCGCGGGCCAGCATGACGTGCATGTGTATCCCGACGAGATGCGAGCACTGAGATGGATGCTCAAGGCATCCGCTCCCGGCGACGTCGTGGGGATCACGGCGCTCGCCCAGCGGGAGCAGGCGTTCCGATGGCTGCGCACCAAAGGGGCTCGGCTCCTGGGGCCTTCGGACGTTCGGAGACTCGTCAGACGCGCGAAGGTGGCAAGGAACGCCTGATCTTCGCAAGAACCTCCGATGTTCGTCCGACGGCCTCTCCCTCGTCATCCGGGCCACGTAGAACTTGGATCGGAGGGTTGGCAGTGACCTTCCGAGAGGCGCCGGGATCCCGGCTCCCGATGTGGAGGTCCCCCGATCCGCCGAGGAACAGGTCGGCGCCAACGCGCCAGGCTCACATACCAAGCAGCCCGGGAGGCCTGGGCTGGGTCGCACCTCCCGCCCAGGCCTCTCGTTCCGGGCGACGTTGACCTTCGGCGCGACCATCGCCCGGCCTGGGAGAATCGAGCTGCATGGCGTCCACACCGCACTCTGCGATGGAATCCGCGCTGGTCGTGGCCTCGAACCGAGGGCCCGTGTCCTTCGAGCGTGACGAGGACGGCAAGCTCGTTGCCCGTCGAGGATCGGGCGGTCTCGTCACGGTGCTGGGTGGGGTGCTCGAGCGGGACGACGCGACATGGGTAGCCGCAGCCGTCACGGAGGGTGACCGTGAGATCGCGCCGCGGGGTCGCAAGGTCGAGGGAGCGGCGCAGCGCGTTCGCTACGTCGACATCCCGGAGCAGGTCTATGACGGCTACTACAACGGCATCGCCAACGGCGTCCTGTGGTTCGCGCACCACTACCTGTGGGACATCGCGCGTACCCCCAGCTTCGGGGAGCAGACCGAGCAGGAGTGGGCCGACTACGTCGAAGCGAACCGTGCGTTCGCCCGGGCGCTGGCGGTGGAGGCGAAGCACGACCCCGTCTTCTTGATCCAGGACTACCACCTCACGCTCGTCCCCGGCATGCTTCGAGAGCTTGTTCCCGACGCGCGGATCCTCCACTTCTCTCACACGCCGTTCGCAGGACGCACCTACCTCCGGACCCTGCCCGACGACATGCGGCGGTCCATCCTTCGCGGCATGCTCGGCGCCGACGTCGTCGGCTTCCAGGGACGGCAGTGGGGCGAGAACTTCCTGCTCTCCGTCCGGGAGCTCGACGACGTCCACGTCGACATCCGGGCGCATCGCGCAGAGGTCGATGGTCGCGAGGTGCAGGTCAGGTCGTTCCCGGTCGCCGTCGGCGCGCAGGAGATCCGAGAAGCCGCGGCGAGCGATCGTGCGAAACGAGCCCGCGCGCAGGTCGAGAAGATCCGCGGCGACCGGAAGCTCCTCCTTCGCGTCGATCGGCTCGAGCCGTCCAAGAACATCCTGCGCGGTTTCCTCGCGTTCGAGCTGCTCCTGCAGAAGCATCCGGACTGGCGAGGTCGGGTCGTCTTCCTGGCACTGCTGAGCCCTTCCCGCGAGGAGGTGCCCGCGTATCGCGACTACGGAACCGACTGCCGTGACACGGCCGACCGGATCAACGCGGCGTTCGGGAAAGAGGACTGGAACCCGATCGTCGTGAAGCTCCAGGAGAACTTCACCTACGCCGTGGCCGCGTACGACCAGTACGACGCCATGCTCGTGAACCCGGTACACGACGGCATGAACCTCGTCGCGATGGAGGGACCCGTGCTGAACTCGCGCGGCGGTTCGTTGATCCTGTCTCGCAACGCCGGCGCCTTCGGTCGGCTGGGACGTCACGCCCTCGCGATCAATCCCTTCGACCTGTCCGAGACGGCGGAGGCGATCCACGAGGCGCTGGAGATGCCGGAGGATGAGCGGACCCGCCGGGCTCGAGGGCTCCAGCGTTCGGCGCTGGCCCACACACCGGCCACCTGGCTCGCCGGACAGCTCCGAGCGATCGACGAGGTACGGCCGCCGGCTCCTTAGGGTCCGGCTGCTTCCCGGTCGAGCTCGTCGGCGATAGCCGATAGGAGTTCGACGACCCCCCGTGGCCCGTCGACGACCACGTCGGCTGCCTCAAGGACCGTCGCGGATACCTCGGGCCCGCCCGCCGCGACCGCGCACGTCCAGAGGCCGGCCGCCCGCAGGCGACGGAGTGCCGCGAACGCGTCCAGATCACCCACATCGTCGCCCGCGAACAGGACCGCTTCCAGGTCGTCGCCCTCGACCAGGAGCTGGACGGCATCCCCCTTCCGCGGTCCGCCGACCGGCATCAGCTCGAGGATCGCCTTGCCCGGCACCACCTCCAGCCCGTTCGCTGCGGCCACGGTGATGAGTGACCCGCCCGCCGCTCGCATCGCGGCCTCCGGGTCGGCGAGGGCACGGAAGTGGACAGCCACGGCCGCGCCCTTCGGCTCGACCCGCGCGCCGAGGGCCGTCGCCACGTCCGTGATCGCGGCCAGCGCGTCGTCGTCGATCTGGGCGATCCCTTCGAGTCCGTGCGTCCCCACGACCTCGAGCCCCGGGACGTCGACCAGCGCTCGCACCTCCTCCGACCGTCGGCCGGAGATCACCGCGACCACACCGATGCGGCGTACGAGGCGTTCGAGGAGCGATGGCACGTCGGGCAGGACGCGCGCGAGCTCCGGCCGCGGCACTATCGGAGCCAGCGTCCCGTCGACGTCCAGCATGATTCCGGCCCCGCCCGCGCGGGCGGCGATCTCAGCGACGATCTCGCCGATGTGCATCGTCAACGCAGGGCGGCGCAATCGATGCACAGGACCGACCAGGGGCGCGCCTCGAGACGAGCCTCGGAGATAAGCTTCCCGCATCGATCGCAGATGCCGTATGTGCCGTCCTCGAGTTTCGCGAGCGCGCGATCGACGTCGTGCAGCATGGCTTGGAGCTCCCGCGCCGTTCCCACGAGGTTCAGCCGTTCGACGGCGGCGGTGGTCCCGTCGCCGACGCGTTTCCCGAACGACACCGACGCATCGGGGTCACGCTCCACGACCGTGACGACATCCAACTCGGCCGTCAGCTGATCACGGCGAACCCGGAGCTCCTCGGCGACTGCGCGGGTGTCCACGAGCTATCGCGTGATGCCTGAGAGATCGATCAGATCGGTGTCGCCGCCCTGGGCTTCGATCGTGCCGCTCTCGGCGGCACCCATCGCTGACGGCGTCGCGCTTCCGCGTCGCTTCTCGAGCTCCTTGTAGACCTCCGTGGCGTAGTCGACGCAGAGGACGACGACGTCGCCGGGTCGCGCACGGTCGAGCGCCTTGCGGGAGGCCTCCATCTCGTCCAGGACGATCTCGACCCTGCCGGCGCGCGCGTCGCCTTCGTTCATCGCTTCCCGTACCCCTTCCACCACGAGCTCCGCCGTCTCTCCTGGCTTGCGTCCGCGGGGGTTGCGGTCCTCTCGGACGATCACGATGTCGAAATGGCGAGCGGCGACCCTGCCCAACTGGCGCATGTCCTCGTCACGCCGGTCCCCCGCGGTCGCGACGACGCCGACGACGAGGTTGGCATCGCGCGACGCCTCCCCCGGCCGCTCGGAGCGCGCGCCGTCGGACGCAAGACGATCCACGAAGTCCCCCAGGGTCTCGAGTCCGGCCGCGTTGTGGGCGTAGTCGAGGATCACCTTGACGCCGTCCAACTCGAACACGTTCAGACGGCCGGGTGCCTGGTAGATCGAGGTCGTGAACGAGCGCAGGCCTTGCCGGATGTCGTGCAGGTGAGCGCCCCCGGCGTGGGCCGCGGCGGCCGCCGCCATCGCGTTCTGCACCATCATCCGCGCCCTGCCGTCGAAGGTCGCCGGCAGCATGTGCACGTAGGCGATAGGCGAGGATCGCCTCCCCTCCTTGAGCACCATCAGCTCGCCGAGCGGACCGTGCTCCAGCACGATGGCCTTCCGCCCTCGACGGATCCAACGGTCCACGAACTCGTGCTTCTCCTTCATCGAGAACAGGATCACCTGGCCGCCTGTGTGTCGGCGCATCTCCAGCACCAGCGGGTCATCGGCGTTCAGGACTGCCCATCCGGTTTTCGGGACGGCCTCCACGACCACTTGCTTCACGGCGGCGAGTTGCTCCAGGGTGTCTACCTCGCGGAGTCCGAGGTGATCACCCGTCACGTTCAGTACGACGCCCACGTCGTTGCGGCCGTAGCCAAGCCCCTCACGGAGGATCCCGCCGCGCGCGACCTCGAAGATGGCCATGTCGACCCGGGGGTTCTGGAGCACCATCTGCGCCGATTTCGGACCGGAGGCATCGACGCGCTTCACCAGCCGCTCGTCGATGTACACCCCGTCGGTCGAGGTCATCCCGATCTTCTTGCCGAGCCCTCGGAAGATGTGGGCGATCATCCGGGTGGTGGTGGTCTTGCCGTTGGATCCGGTGACGGCGACGATCGGGATCCGCGACGGGGTGCCCTGCGGGAACAGCGAGTCGATCACGGGTTTCGCGACGTACTGGGGCTCCCCTTCGGTGGGATGCGTATGCATCCGGAATCCCGGTGCGGCGTTCACCTCCACGATCGCGCCGCCGGTCTCGCGGACGGGCAGGGTGATGTCCGGCGCCAGGAAGTCGATCCCCGCGACGTCGAGCCCGACGACCCTCGCGGCTTCTTCGGCGATCTCGACGTTGTCCTCGTGGGCCTCCCACGTGCGATCGATGGAGATGCCTCCGGTGGACATGTTCCCGGTCGCCACCAGCACGATCCGCTCTCCCTCCGGCGGGACGTCGTCGAAGCCGAACCCCTGCGCACGTACCAGCTGCCCCGCGTTCGCGTCGATCCTGATCCTCGTGAGCACCTTCTCGTGTCCGATCCCGCGGCGGGGGTCCAGGTTCGTGATCTCGACGAGCTCGCGCACGGTGTGCTCGCCGTCGCCGATCACGTGCGCCGGCTGGCGCTCGGCGATGGCCGCCATCCGTCCGCCGATCACGAGCACCCGGTAGTCGTTCCCCTTGACGAACGTCTCGACGACGACCCGCCCGTCCCGGGACTCCTTCAGCGCTCGCTCGAATGCGGTCCGGACGGCCCTGTCCTTCGTGAGATTCAGGCCGACCCCCCGTCCGTGGTTGCCGTCCAAG
>Ga0268386_10001073_pt1 | contig 18497 bp, 9 predicted proteins | sample RVTome_15_FD_200260 | JGI IMG/M metagenome (GOLD analysis project Ga0268386, IMG submission 200260) | Soil microbial communities from uranium-contaminated site in the Upper Colorado River Basin, Wyoming, United States - RVT150D86... ...
CATCCCGTTCAGCCAGTTCATCCGCGCCACCGGCGAGGAGTTCTCGATCCTGCCGACCATCAAGGACAACATCGGCCCGCGCGTCGGTCTCGCCTGGCAGATGAACCCGAAGACTGTCGTGCGCTCGGGTTACTCCCTGATGTGGGACTCGATGGTCTCGCGGAGCCAGTACGGACAGCACCAGTTCGAGACCTGGGGATGGCCGCAGTTCTCCGGCATCGACACGGGCACGGGCCTGAACCGGGAGGGCGGTCCCATCAACAGGATCGAAGACGTCGGTGCGCTGCCGTTCGGCGTGCCCAGGGGCGACCCGTGGACCTCGGGCGGTTGGTTCAACAACCCCGACCGGAAGAACGCGTACTCCCACCAGTGGCACGTGGAGGTCCAGAGGGAGATCACCCGCAACCTGATGGTTGCGCTCGGCTACGTGGGCAGCTACAACGGCCGGCTGGAGTTCGCCGGGCGCGCGCAGTCGCCGCCGACGCCAGCCATCGCGGCGGACGGGCGGAGGCTGACGCCGGCCGAGAGGGACCAGCTCCGACCCTGGCCGCACATCCGGGGCGACTTCCGCTACGAGGACAGCATCGGCTGGGCCAACTACCACGCGCTCCAGTTCAAGGTGCAGCGCCGGTTCGCCAACGGCCTGGCGAGCAACCTCTCCTACACGTTCTCGCGGTCCAAGGACACGAGCAGCGGCTGGTTCAACACCGAAAACGGCGTTGGGTCGAACGCCGCCGCCCAGAACTTCTACGACATCGACTCAGCCTATGCCTTGTCGGGCTATGACGTCCCCCACATCCTGACCTGGGGAGGGATCTGGGAGCTTCCGGTCGGACCCAAAGAAGGCGGCTTGTCCTGGCTCGTCGGCAACTGGCAGCTCAACTGGAACCTGCTGGCCCGCTCGGGTCAGCCGATGACCATCCAGGCGAACGGGGACCCCGCCAACATCGGCTTCAGCGGCTACGCCCAGGCCGACCTGGTGGGCGATCCGAACGTGTCCGATCCCAACTCGGAGCAGTGGTTCAACACCGCCGCCTTCGCGGACCCGGTGAACAACTTCGGAAACTCCGGACGCAGCCTGTTGAGGGCGCCCGCCTACTGGATCGTGGACCTCGGGCTCCAGAAGAACATCCCGGTCGGAGCCCAGCGATCGGTTCAACTGCGAGTCGACGTGTTCAACATCTTCAACCACATCAACGACGATCCGCCGAACGTCGTTCTCGGGAACGCCAACTTCGGGCGGATCACGGGTATGTGGAGCTCTCCGCGGCAGCTCGAGATCGGGGCCCGGTTCATCTTCTAGGCCGGGCCACACGGCCTGGGTTCGCCCGCGGCGCAGCCCCTGCAAGCACGCAGGGGCTGCGCCGCGGTCTTCGTCAAGGTTCCCGTGACGGCGACGTCGCTGCCGCATGGCCCGAAACCAGGGATCCGTCCGACGTCACTCGCTGGCCGGGCTGTGGTTGAGTACCATACTCTGGTGACTCGAAGGCCTCACCGCCACCCATGCCAGCGCGCCCTCCTGGCGCTGTTCCTGAGCCTGTGCACCGTCGGCCCCGTGGCCCCGGAGGCCGCTGCCCAGGAGCCGCCGGGCGCGCAGGACGCGCCGCCGACCTTTCCGGCAGGGGTCGGGCAGGTCGTCGTCGACGTGGTTGTCATCGATCGGAAGGGCACCCCCGTGGCGGGCCTCACCGCGGACGACCTGATCGTCACCGAGGACGGCGTCCCCCAGAAGATCGTCAGCTTCGACGGCGTCGAGCTGCCGGAGGAGCCGTCGCCGGCTCCGAAGGCGGCTCCCACTCCCCGCGTCTCGACCAACGCGTCAGCCGGGACCGAACGGGGCCGCGCCTTCGTCGTCGTCTTCGACAACCTGAACATGACCCCGTTCCGGGTCCGGGACGCCAAGGGCGCGGTGGCGAGCTTCCTCGAGAACGGCGTGCGCGACGGCGACTACGTGACGCTCATCTCCACCGGGGACGCGGCGTGGTGGACGGCCCGGATGCCTCGAGGTCGCGAGCAGCTCACCGACATCGTGAAGCGCCTGGACGGGCGGCGCCAGCTAGACATGTCCTCGGAGCGCCTGAGCGACTGGGAAGCGATGCGCATCTACCTCCACCGCGATCCGGCGGTGATCGCGCGCGTGCTGCGGCGGTACGAGATGTACGGAGTGCAGCACGGAACGGGGGAGTTCGACCTCAACCAGCCGTTCTACGACAGCATCGAGAACCCCTACGTGACCTCGCGCGCGACGGACGTCTACAACCAGGCGCAGGCCCGCATCAACGGCACCCTCACCGTCCTCGAGCGCGCGCTCAACGGCCTCGCCACCGCCAAGGGCCGCAAGTCGATCATCCTGGTCTCCGAGGGCTTCATCGACGACACCAGCCTCCAGCGGTTCAAGCGAGTCTACGAAGCCTCCCGCCGCGCCAACGCCGCGGTCTATTTCCTCAACGCGCGGGGGCTCGAAGGAGTACCGAGCGCCTTCACCGCACAGTTCGGCCCTCCGCTGGACAACCAGGACATCGGCTTCGCCCTCGCGGAGTCGTTCGAGGCGGTGGGCGGCTCGGAGAACATCGCCGCCAACACCGGCGGCTTCACGGTCAAGAACACCAACGACCTCGAGGCGGGGATCCGGAGGATCGCCGACGAGACGCGGATCTTCTACCTGCTCGGGTACGTCCCCACGAACACCGCCCGCGACGGAGGGTTCCGCGAGATCAAGGTCGCCCTCCGCGACGGAAAGGGGCGGAGGGTCAGAGCCCGCAAGGGCTACTACGCCCCGTCGGACGAGGACCGAAAGGCGCCGCCTTCGCCCAAGCCGGGGGCCGACCCGGTGTTCCAGGCGGCGCTGGACTCGCCCTGGACCGAGGCCGGGATCCCGCTGCGGATGACGGCCTACGTCGGCAGCGAGAGCCTGGAGGCCAAGACCTCGGTCCAGGTGGTCACCGAGGTCGACATCGGGGGTTTGGAGCTCGAGAAGGCCCAGGAGCGCTATCAGGGACAGGTCGAGTTCCTCCTGGTGGTGGCCCACCGCGAGAGCGGCGAGTACTTCCAGTACGACCAGACCGTCGACATGAACATGCTCCCGGCGACGCACGAGCGGCTGAAGCGGACGTGGCTCCCGATCGTGCGCGACTTCGACCTGCAGCCGGGCGAGTACCAGGCGAAGATCGTCGTCCGCGCGGGCGCGACCGGGCCGGTCGGCTCGGTGATCCACGAGTTCGAGGTGCCGCCGCTCGAGCAGTTCCGGGTGTCGACGCCGATCCTCAGCGACACCAACACCGGGACCCCCGAGGGACCGCCCGAGCCCGCGCCCCTGGCGAGGCGGGAGTTCCCGCAGGGAGCGGAGCTGCTCTGCCGGTTCGACGTCTTCGGCGCGGCGCGGGACCAGGCGGGCATGCCCAGGGTGGCCCAGGGGTCGGCGGTGCGTCGCATCGACGGGGCGGTCTACGCGAGCTGGCCCGAGACCCTGATCCGGCCCACGTCGCTGGGCCAGCTCTCGCGCATGTTCGGCGTGATCCTCGACGAGGCGGCTCCGGGGGAATACGAGATGGTACTGACCTTCCGGGACGAGATCTCCGGGAAGACGCTCGAGCTGCGGGAGCCCTTCCGGGTCGTGCCCGCGGCGCCGCCGCAGTCGGCCCGGAGCCCCGGCGCCGACCGCTAGCCCCGCGGAGCCGATGAGGTTGCGTCCACCCTGCCACGTCGCGCTGTTCGCACTGCTCGCCGTGTGCGGCGCCGCGTTGCGCGCCGAGCCGGCGGCGGACCTGGGCGAGGCACGCCGCCTGATCGCGGCCGGAGCCGCCCAGGAGGCGGCGGACCTCCTCGAGAAGAGGGTGGAGGCGGCTCCGGAGGACGCCGAGGCCCATCTACTCCTGGGGACCGCGCGCGCCCTGCTCGCCCAGCGGACGGCGTCTCTCGAAGCGCTACGGCGTGCCGTGAGCCTGCGTCCCCGCTGGGCGGCGGGCCACCACGCGCTGTGCATGGGCCTCGCTCGGTTCGGCGAGACCGAGGCGGCCCAGGCGTCTTGCGAGGCCGCGCTCGAGGCCGACCCGGAGCTGGCGGCGGCACACGTCAACCTGGGCATGATCCTGGCCGCCCAGGACAGGCTGGCGGAAGCGGAGGATCATTTCACCAAGGCCCTCGCTCGCAAGGCCCAGCCGGAGGCCGAGGCCCAGACCCTGTACCTGCGGGGCCGGCTCCGGCGGCAGCGGGGGCAGGTCGAGGCGGCGCTCCGAGACCTCGAAGGAGCGGTCGGCCTGCGTCCCGACTTCGCCCCAGCGCACCTCCAGCTGGGTTTGGCACGGATCGACGGCACCGACCACGATGGAGCGGTCCGGGCGCTGCAGCGGGCGGTGGAGCTGGAGCCGGAGAGCGCCGATGCCCGCTACTACCTGGGATCGCAGCTCCTTCGCGGAGGCGACGCCCAGCGGGCGGTCCCGCATCTCAGGGTGGCGGCGGCCCACAGGCCGGACGACCGTGACGTGATCTACGCCCTGGGCCGGGCCTTGAGGGCGACCGGAGCGAGCGAGGAGGCGACGGAGCTGCTCCGCGCGCTGTCGCGGGCGAGCCGGGGCCGGGCGATCAGCGACGCCGACATCCGCGAGGCGGGACGGCTGAACAACGAAGGGATCGAGTTGGAGGAGAAGGGAGACCACGCGGGGGCCCTGGCCCGATACCAGGCCGCGGTCGAGATCCATTCGCAGGACCCGCACTTTCGCAAGAACCTCGGCCTCGCGCTGTGCAGGCTGGAGCGATGGGAGGAGGCCAAGGCGGAGCTCAGGGAGGTCCTCCGCGTCACCCCCGGGGAGCCGGACGCCCTGAAGGCCCTGTACATCGCGCTCGAGCGGGCCCCGGATACCGAACAGCGGTAGCGCCCGCCAACGGAAGCCACAGGAACAACGCGGCTCCGCGGCGACCGGCCGCGGCGCCGTCTAGGGAGACGGCTCCTCGACTTGAACGACCCGATCCGCGGGCAGCCCCTTCAGCTCCTGGACGAGACCCGAGGGCCAACGGATCTCCACGACCTGCGCGGCGGCGTCCGCGCCCAGCCCGAAGTGCAGCGGGCCGCGGCTGGAGGAGGCGTAGCCAGAGCTGGTGCTCACGTGGTCGTACCGGGCGCCGCTGCGCGTGACGACCTTGACCCGGGCGCCGACGGCGTCCCGGTTGCTTCGGGTCCCAACCAGCCGGAGCGCCAGCCAGTGGTTGCCCGGCGCGCTGCGGTTGAGCCAGACCTCGGCGGGCGCTCCCAGCGCCGAGACGACGACGTCCAGCTTCCCGTCGCCGTCCAGGTCGCCGAACCCGGCGCCGCGGTGCCTCCTCGCCGGCGCCGACGTCAGCCCCGCCTCTTCGGTGAGGGCCGCCATCCGGGCGTTTCCGAGGTTGCGGAACACGGTGTTGTGCTGGTCGACCTGCAGCCGGTCGCTCGAGGCCGGCGACTGGACATGCCCGCGGGTGACGAAGACGTCCTTCCAGCCGTCGTTGTCGAAGTCCTGGATGCCCGCCCCGTAGCCGGACATCTCGCGGGTGAGGCGCGTCAGCCCGCTACGGTAGGTGATCTCCTCGAAGGAGCCGTCTCCTTTGCCGCGGAACAACGGGAACGTCTCCTGCTCCAGCGCCACGAAGAAGACGTCCGGCAGCCCGTCGTTGTCGACGTCCCGGCAGTCCAGCCCCATCCCGGAGACGTCGTTGCCATGCTCGGGGAGGGCGATGGTGGCTTCGAAAGCGGTCTCCCGGAACCTCCCCGCGCCGAGGTTCCTGAAGAGGAAGTTCGGGATCTTGTCGTTGGTCACGAACAGGTCCGGACGCCCGTCCCCGTCGAAGTCCGCCGCGCACGCCCCCATCCCCTTGCCGACGTGCTCCCGGATCCCGCTCGCGGAGGAGACGTCGCTGAAGGTCCCGTTCCCCTCGTTGCGGAACAGGCGGTTGGGGAGGCCCCGGTAGTACCGAGGGTGGCAGTACTCGCGTCGACCCGATTCGTTGCAGACGGGTTCCTTGTCCGGACCCCAGCTCAGGTAGTTCACGACGAAGAGGTCCAGGTCTCCGTCGCCGTCGAAGTCGAACCAGGTCCCCGCGACCGCCCACAGGGGACCGTGCTCCGGATCGGGCCCACCCAGCCCCGCCGCCTGGGTGACGTCGGTGAAGGTGCCGTCACCCCGGTTCCGGTACAGCGTGCTCCGGTGGATGCCCGCCAGGAAGAGGTCGGCATGGCCGTCGTTGTCGTAGTCGCCTACGGCCACGCCCGTGTCGTAGCCGGTCCCGGCCAGGCCCGCCCTCTCGGTGGCGTCGGAGAACCCACCCCGCCCGTCGTTCTCGTAGAGCCGGTTCCAGTACTTCGGGGACGACTTCCGGAGCTCCGGCAGCTCGGCGCCGTTGGCGAAGAACAGGTCCAGGTCTCCGTCGCCGTCGAAGTCGAAGACGGCCAGGCCGCCCGCCATCGTCTCCGGGGCATACAGGTGCGGAGTCTCGGCGTTCTCGAGGACGAACGGGCTCGCCGAGTGAGAGAACAGGATCGGGGAAGGAGGCGGGGCCGGGCCGGAGGCCCCCGCGAGCAGGCCGCTGGCTGCCAGGATCGCCGGCAGTGCGGCCATCCGGCTTGCGGCCAGGGGGGCGGTCGACGCATGTCCCCTGGGAGAGAGCGACGGACCCGTCGTGGAGCGGTGGGGGGCGTTCATCGACCCTGGGGGCTGGAGTTTCCGCGGGCAACGACGAGGCATTCCGCGCCAGCCCGGTGCGCCGATTATAGCCGCTCCCCGGGTGGCCGGACCCGGACACGGGTTCGCTCCGCAGAGGTTCGCGGAACACGCTCGAGCGCAGTGGCGCTGGAAGGACCTTGAGCTAGCCTCCCCGGTAGCGTCCTCCGACCGATCAGCTGGGTTGCCTACTTGTCTGACCATTTGTTACCCTGCGCGTAACATTGGCTAAGCCTTTCCGATCCCCAACAACTGGTCGGAGACGCCACACGGTCCACGGAAGGCTGGTCATTACCAGATGTGACCTCAGGGGCCGGGCCTGCGCGGACCCTGTCGATCGCGGCAGACCGCCCGGCGGCATCGGAACCCCTGGTCGGTCCTCCCTCGACCCTTGACAAGCCATGGCACCGATGTTAGTAGTATGACCAACTGGACAACCCCATTTGGAATAGGTCAGACAACAGTGGGAGGGCGCCGCGTCCCGGTGTCCTGTCGGGACCCTGTGAAAGTGTCGCCCGAATTGCGCAAGAGCCCGGAGGAGGCCCATGAAAAGCAGCCATCCCGCCGCGGCGGCCAGGCGCGTCCCTGTAGCCCTGGCTGCCCTGGCCGTCGTTTGCTACTTGATGCCGCGGCCGCTGGCCGCTCAAGCCGTGACCGGGACCATCCTGGGAACGGTGAAGGACGCCACCGGCGCCGTCGTGCCGACGGCGAAGCTGACGCTGACGCAGCCGGCCACGGGCCAGGTGCGGACCGTGACCGCAGACGCGCACGGCGACTTCGTCGCGCCGTCGCTACCCACCGGCACCTGGTCGCTCACCGCGGAGATGGCGGGCTTCAAGACCGTCACCCTCGGCAACATCCATCTCGGCGTCGACCAGAAGGTGCGGATCGACGTGAGCCTCGAGCTGGGCGACATGACGGAGGCGATCGAGATCTCGGCCGAGACGCCGCTGGTCCAGACCTCCTCCTCCGACCTCAGCGTGACTGTCGAGGAGGAGCAGATCAAGTCCCTGCCGCTGAACGGCCGGAACTTCGTGACCCTCACGCGGACCATCCCTGGCGTCAATCGCGGCGTAGGCCCTGGAGGAGGGAACATCGATGGGGCGGGTAGCCTGGCTTGGCGAGCCTCCGCCTCTTTCTCCGCCAACGGCCAGCGCCCCCGCGACAACAACTACCTCCTGGACGGCGTGGACAACAACGAAACCTGGCTGCAGACGGTCGTGATCTTCCCGAGCGTGGACGCGCTCGCTGAGTTCAAGCTGCAGACGAGCACCTACTCGGCGGAGTTCGGACGGTCCATGGGCGGCGTCGTGAACCTCCAGATCAAGTCCGGCACGAACGATTTCCACGGCAGCGCCTTCGAGTTCCTGCGCAATGACCGCTTCGACGCCAACAACTGGTTCAACAACCGCGCCGGCCGGCCCAAGCCGGAATTCAGCCAGCACCAGTTCGGTGGCACTCTTGGGGGACCCATCGTCAAGGGCAAGACGTTCTTCTTCGCGAACTACCAGGGCATGCGGATCGCCCAGGGCCTTACCTATCTGTCCACCGTCCCCTCAGAGCTGATGCGGCAGGGCAACTTCTCCGAGATCGGCCGGCCGATTTACGACCCGCTCACCGGTCAGCCGTTCCCGGGCAACATCATCCCCCAGAACCGATGGGACCCCGCGTCCCGCAACATCCTCGACCAGTTCATCCCCGCACCCAACGCGGCCGGATCTCGAAACAGCTTCGGCCAAACCGTCAACAACTATCTGATCAACCCGAACCTTGAGCGCCAGGACAACCAGTTCGACGTGAAGATAGACCACCAGTTGAGCCAGAAGAACCAGTTCTTCGTGCGATACAGCCTCCAAAAGACCCACCGCCTCCTTCCCGCGACGATTCCCGTGGTCGGTGACGCCGGGACTACGTTCGGTAGCGGCGACGGCAGCATCAAGGCCCATAGCTTCGCCTTGAACGACACCCACAGCTTCAGCCCGAATTGGTTGAACGAGGTGCGCATCGGCTACAGCCTGATCAAGTTCGACATGACCTCGATCGGCTACGGAGAGAACCTGTCCCAGGCTGTGGGGATTCCCGGAGCCAACATCAACCAGGTCAGCTCAGCCTTCGCCCAGATCCAATTCGAGCAGGGCGGCTCGCGAAACATGGGTGGGAACGGGAACCAACCCCTGATCACGAACCTGGGCAACCTGCAGCTCTACGATAACGTGACCCACATCCGGGGCCGCCACACCTTCAAGGCAGGGGCCAGCGTGATCTTCCGCACGCGCGAGGTCCTGAACGCGGACAACATGATGGGGGCCTTCTTCTTCAACCAGAACCAGACCTCGAACTGTGCGGGCGTCGCCTCAGGATGTGCGGTGAATGCCAGCACGGGCCATGACGTCGCCAGCTTCCTCCTTGGCTTCCCGCGCCGCAAGTTCCGCGCGATGACGGATGAGGACACCTACATGGAGAGACGGCCGGAGTGGGGAGTCTACATCCAGGATGACTTCCGCGTGACCCCGAAGCTCACGCTCAACATGGGCCTTCGGTGGGACGTGTTCGTCCCCTGGGTTGAGGACGACGATCGGCAGTCGAACTTCGACCCCTCTACGGGCCGGATGGTCGTGGCTTCCGATGACGCCGTTATCAATGGCGTCCACGTCGGGCGGTACCTGCAGACCTATGCCAAGGACGACTTTGGTCCCCGGTTCGGGTTCGCCTACGACCTGAACGGCGACGGTCGGACTACCATCCGTGGCGGCTTCGGGGTCTTCTGGAATTGGGGAGTGGGGGGAACGTCCTCCTCGAAGGCCACGAATCAGCCGTTCCTCCAGACGACCGACCTCCTTGCGAGCGGGGGCGCGAGCAACCTGACGCTGTCCTCGGGCTTGCCCCCTCCTCCACCCATCGATCCCAGCTTGGCTCCGGTCGGTGCGACGCGTTCGGTGTTCGACATCAACTACCGCGACCAGCACTCCATGAACTGGAACCTCAACCTCCAGCGGCAGCTGGGCCGCGACTACATGGTCGAGCTGGCCTATGTGGGGACCCGGGGTCGGGGGCTCACCTCCAAGACCGACCTCAACCAGGCCCCGAACGTCGTGGGGGTGACGAACCAGAACATCAATCGACCTTACATCCGGCAGTCGCCCGGCCTCACGACTGTGAGCACGGCTCAGAGCCTGGGCGAGCTCGACTACCACGCGTTCCTCTTCAAGGGCATGAAGCGCTTCACGAACGGCTTCTCCGCGCTCGTATCCTACACGTTCGGCAAAGCCATCGACCTCGTATCCAACAACGACGGGCCGATCTTCACGAACATCTTCGACCCGTCCTACGATCGCGGGGTCGCGGACTACGACGTGAAGCACACCCTCGTGGCGAGCTTCCTCTACGAGTTGCCTTTTGCCCGTAAACACGTCCTCGGCGGATGGCAGGTGAACGGGATCGGCTACTGGCGGAGCGGGCTTGCCCTCAACATCACCCAATCAGGGGCCATGCAATCGACGGGGATCACCAACAACCGGCCCAATCTGGTGTCGGGCAGGACAGGTGCATCCGACGACCCTACGGTCGACCAGTGGTTCGACTCGACCGCCTTCTCGCGGACTGAGCCGACGGGCACCTTTGGCGATCTCGGTCGCAACACGCTGCGCGGCCCGGAGCTGTTCAACGTCGACATGTCGCTCGTCAAGAACACCAGGATCGGCCGATTCGACACCGAGTTGCGCATCGAGGCCTTCAACGTGCTCAATCACCCGCAGTTCGGGCCACCCGCGCGCACGTTTGGCAACGCCGACTTCGGGCGGATTACGACTATGGCGTCTCCCACGTGCCAGACCTGCGGCACTTCGGAGCGTCAGATCCAGATGGCGTTGAAAGTCAGATTCTAGGGCGGAACGAAAACGGGCGGGGACGCTGACGTCCCCGCCCGTACCTGGTGGATTCGGTCCGGGGCGGGCCCTCACGGGGCCCGCCCGTGTCGTTCCGGCCTATACTGGTGCGGTCCGAAGGACCGTACCGCCTTGAGCACCCTCGCCCTCCTCCGCTCCATCGACGACGTGCAGCAGGCGCTGCGGGAGCGCCGGTACCTGGCCTCGCGCGGCCTCGCCACGTCGGTCTACCTCGCCCTCAAGCTCCGCCGTCCGCTCTTCCTGGAGGGCGAGGCGGGAGTCGGGAAGACCGAGGTGGCCAAGGTGCTGGCCAGCCTCCTCGGAGCCGAGCTGATCCGCCTCCAGTGCTACGAGGGTCTCGACGTGCACCAGGCGGTGTACGAATGGAACTACAGCCGCCAGATGATCCACATCCGGGTGGCGGAGTCCCGCGGCGAGCGTCCGGCCGAGAAGGAGCTGTTCGGACCGGAGTTCCTGCTCCACCGTCCCCTGCTGCGGGCGCTGGACGACTCGTGTCCCACGCCGCCGGTGCTCCTGGTGGACGAGGTGGATCGGAGCGACGAGGAGTTCGAGGCGTTTCTGCTGGAGATCCTCTCGGACTACCAGGTCACCGTGCCGGAGATCGGGACCATCCGCGCCGCGCGGCCTCCGGTGGTGGTCGTGACGTCCAACCGGACCCGCGAGGTCCACGACGCGCTCAAGCGGCGCTGCCTCTACCATTGGATCGAATACCCGAGCTTCGAGGATGAGCTGGCCATCGTCCTGGCCCGGGTGCCGGAGGCTCCCGAGCGCCTGGCGCGCGAGGTGGCCGGGTTCGTCCAGGAATTGCGGCGGGCGGAGCTCTACAAGCTCCCCGGGATCGCCGAGACGCTGGACTGGACCGCAGCCCTGGTGGCCCTGGACCGCCAGGCCCTCGATCCCGGCGTGGTGCAGGACACCCTCGGCGTCGTGCTCAAGTACCAGGACGACCTGGCCAAGGTGCGCGGCACGGCCGCCAACGCCATCCTCGACCGGCTGGCGGCGCGGACGTGACGGCGCTGGTCCACAACCTGGTGCTGTTCGGCCGCGTGCTGCGGGGCCTGGGCCTGGAGGTGAACCCGGGGCGAATCAACGACGCCGTCGACGCGCTCGGCCACGTCCCGGTCGGCGCACGGGCCGACTTCCGCCACGCGCTGCGCTGCCTGCTGGTGCGCCGGAGGGAGGACCTGGGCCTCTTCGACGAGGCCTTCGACGTGTTCTGGCGGAAGCCCGCCCAGGGCTCCTCGGCCCGGGACCTGCGCGCCATGGGCGAGCGGCGTCGTGTGCGACCCCCGCGGTTCGGTCCCGCGCCCCACCGTGGCGAGCCGGTGGGACGGGATGGGCATGGGGAGAATGGGCCGCCGAAAAGGGAAGGCTGGCCGATCCTGCGCGCGACCGTCACGTACAGCCCGAGTGAGGCCCTCCGTCACAAGGACTTCGGAGCGTTGACCGCCGCAGAGGCCGCCGAGGTCGAGAAGATGGTGGGGGAGATCGCCTGGCGGCCCGGGGAAAGGCGTGGCCGGCGCGCCAAGGCGGCGCGCGGCCCCATCGTCGACCTGCGGCGGACGCTGCGCCGGAGCCTCCGCCACGGTGGGGAGGTACTGGCGTGGGAGAGCCGCCGCCGGCAGCCGCGCCCGCGTCCCCTCGTCGTGCTCGCGGACGTGAGCGGGTCCATGGAGCGCTACACGAGGATGCTCCTGCTCTTCCTCTTCGCCCTGGCCGCCGGCCTCGAGCGCCGCGCCGAGGTCTTCCTGTTCGGAACCCGTCTCACCCGAGTCACCCGCCAGATCCGTGGTCGGGACCCGGAAGGGGCCCTCCGTGAGGTTGCACGGGCAGTTCCGGACTGGTCGGGCGGTACCCGGATCGGCGAGGTCCTGGGGGCGTTCAACCGCGGCTGGGCACGGCGCGTGCTCGGGGGCGGCGCGGTCGTGCTCCTGATCAGCGACGGCTGGGACCGGGGCGATCCCGGCATCCTGAGCGCGGAGGTCGCCCGGCTGCAGCGGACCTGTCACCGCCTGGTCTGGCTGAACCCCCTCCTGGCCGCGCCCGAATACGAGCCCCTGGCGCGGGGCATGCGGGCGGCGCTCCCGTACGTGGACGACTTCCTGCCCGTGCACGACGTCGCCAGCCTGGAGGCGCTCGCGGCGCGGCTCGAGAGCCTCGGCGACCGCCGGCCGGACCGGCGGCAGCACGTCCGGGGCGTCGTGCCGGCACGGCCGGCCGGAGAGGAGCGGACCGACGAGCATGCGTGACCTGATCGATGATCTCGACCGCTGGCGCTCGCGCGGCGAGGCGGTAGCCCTGGCCACCGTCGTGGAGACGTGGGGCTCGGCCCCGCGAAGGGTCGGCGCGAAGATGGCCGTCAGCGCCGGAGGCGAGGTCGCCGGCTCCGTGAGCGGCGGCTGCGTGGAGGCGACCGTCGTCGATGCCGCCCTCGGGGTCCTCCGCCAGGGCGCCCCGCGGATGCTGCGCTTCGGCGTGGCCGACGAGGCGGCGTGGGAGGTGGGGCTCTCGTGCGGTGGGACGCTCGAGGTGTTCGTGGAGCCCCTGGCGGCGGCGGTGTACGAAGCCCTGCGCCCCGCACTAGTCGCCGGGGAAGCGGCGGCAACGGTCACGATCGTCGGAGGTCCGGCCGGCGACCTCGGACTCAAGATGCTGGTGCTGTCAGAGGGGCGCTCCGGCTCGCTCGGCGATCCCGCCCGAGACGAGGCCGGGGCGGCCGCGGCCCGGGCCGCTCTCCAGGAAGGGCGTGGGCGCCGCGTCGACCTCGGCACCGCGGGAACGCCGAACGAGGCCGTGGCCGGATTCGTGGACGTCCTGCCGGCGCCTCCCACGCTCGTGCTGGTCGGAGGCGTCCACATCGCGGTCGCACTGGCGGCCCTCGGCCACACCCTCGGTTACCGTACGGTCGTCGTGGATCCCCGTCCGGTCTTCGGAAGCGACGCGCGTTTCCCCCAGGTGGACCGACTGCTCCGGGCGTGGCCCGATGATGCCCTGGCCGGGCTGGCCCTCGACAGCTCGACCGCGGTGGCGGTGCTCACCCACGATCCGAAGCTCGACGACCCGGCGCTGAGGGCGGCGCTCCCCAGCCGGGCGTTCTACGTTGGCGCCCTCGGCAGCAAGGCCACGCAGGCGCGCCGCCGGCAGCGGCTCCTCGAAGCGGGCCTCGGCGAGGATCAGCTGGGGCGCCTCCACGCGCCGATCGGCCTCGATCTCGGAGGGCGTTCGCCCGAGGAGATCGCCCTGGCGGTGATGGCCCAGGTGGTGGCGGCGCGCAACCGGTCGCCGTTGGGCTGACCGCGTTTCTCGACCGGGGCGTTCGTCGGCGTATTCGCGGAGCCCAATACCGAGTCCATGCGGGCGGCGCCGGCTTCAGTAGCGGTGCGGAGAAGGGGCGAAGCGGAGCCGCACGCCGGCGCGGACGGAACGCGGCGGGCCCAGGGTGCGTGCGGGCGTGCGCCCGACCTCCCAGCGGGAGTCGAGGAGGTTCTCCGCGGCGACGAACCCTTCGACTCCCGCCCGGAGCGTGACCCAAGCCCGCGCGTCCAGGCTCCACGCCGGCCCGAGCTGGAGCCGGTTCTGGTCGTCTTCGAACTGCCGTGACGACCAGCGTCCCTGGGCGGCCGCCCCGCCCCTGGCCGTCTCGAAGCGAAGCCGCAAGCTCGCCTGGTGGCGGGGCACCTGCGGGATCCGGAGGCCCTCGAGCGTGGGGTCTTCGGGGAACGAGAGCACGTGGGCTCCGGCCAGCAGCCAGGCGGCGGAGACGGCGAGGCCGGCGGCCGGCCGCGCTTCCGCCTCCACCTCGGCGCCGCGGGAGCGGATGCCCCCCAGGTTCCGCCGCTGCCGCGTCACCAGGGACGGCGTGACGGTCAGGGTCACGTTGGCGACGGTATCGTCCACCTCCATCCAGAACAGGGTGGCACGGGCGGAGACGACGTTCGACGGGGCGGCCAGCACGCCGGCCTCGGCGCCCCAGAGCCGCTCCGCACCCAGGCCGGCGTTCGCGAGGGTCACCACGTTGCCGACCCGGAACGCGCGGTAGAGCTCGTTGAGGGTGGGAGCGCGGAACGCCCCGTACGCCGAGGAGGTCACGGACACACGCGACGACGCGCGGTAGAGGGCGGACACCCGTGGGCTCAGCGCGGTCTCGGCGCGGTCCGGCAGGGCCGGCGCTCCCGGGGGGCCGCTGCGGCCATCGAAGCTCACCCAGCGGTCGAGGCGGATCCCGGTGGAGAGCGACAGTCGTGACCCCACGAGGGCCGTCTCCTGGACGAACAGCCCCAGGCTTCGCTGACGGCCCCCGCCCACCGCTTGGCTGAGGCCGCCCGCGGCGAAGACGGTCTCGTCGCTCCGGCCCCGGACCTCGATCGCCTCGCCGCCCGCGAGAAGGACGTGGCTCTCGCCCAGGGGGCGCGTCCAGTGGGCCGCGATCCCGCCCCAGTCCGAAGGGACGGTCTGCTCGCGGGTCAACCGCTCCGACCGGCGATCTTCAGCGATGGCGGTGAACGACTGGTCGAAGCGCTGGTGGCCCAGGTGCGCGCGCGCGACCGCCTCGCCGCCGCCGAGCGGGCCGTCCACGCCGAGAGCCAGGGTCCTGAGCTCCGTGTCGTTGCGCTGCAGGGGGGTGCCGTTGCGGCGGTCCTCGGAATAGAGCGCGCCTCGGGCGAACACCCTCGGGGCGCCGGCGGGAGCGCGCTCGACGGTGAGGTCCAGGCTCAGGTGGCGCGAGTCGACCGGCGTGTCGACGGGCCCGGCCTCGCGCGCGTCCACCGCCGCGTAGCCCTCGGTTCCGAACGACTCCGCGGCCAGCCGCGAGACCCAGTGGCCTCGCCCACCGCGGGCGAACAACGACACGTCATGGGTCCCCTGTGACCCGTAGGAGGCTTCGCCCTCCGCCAGCGCCTCGTGGCCGGCCCGCCGGAAGACCTGGACGACGCCGGTCAGCGCCCCGCTGCCGTAGAGGGAGGACGCGCCGCCCCGGAGCACCTCCGCGCGCTCGATCGCCGCGCGGGGCACGCGCCCCCAGTACACCCACCCCCCGAACGCGTCGTTGAGCGGGATGCCGTCGTCGAGGACCACCGCCCGGCCGGCTCCGCTGCCCCCGACGCCGCGCAGGGAGGCGCCCTGGGTCGTGGGGTTGGCGGCGCGGCTGCCGGTTCGCCGGAACAGGGTGAAGCCGGGCACGTGGCGCAAGACCTCGTCGAGGGCCACGCTCGCCGACGCGAGAAGCTCCTCGCGCGAGAGCACGGCCACGCTGGCTGGGCTGTCGCCCAGGCGCTCGGCGCGCCTCGAGGCGGTGACGGTGACCTCCTCGTTGAAGCCTGCCCTTCGCAGGACGACCTCGACCGTGGGCGGCGAAGCCGAGACCGACAGGGCGCGGGCGAACGGGACGAAGCCCGAGGCACGGACGTCGAGCGTCGCTGTGGTCGGTCCGTCCCACTCGAGGGTGAAGCGGCCGTCGCGGTCCGACAGCGTCGCCACTCTCCGATCTCCCCCCGCGGCGACCACGCGGGCGTCCGCGACCGCGCCGCCAGCCGCGTCGCGGACGACGCCCTCCAGTCGAACGGGGGCGGGTTCGGCGGCAGCCGCGGCGTGCGCCCAGGCCGTGCACAGGGCGATCGCCGACGCCGTACGAAGGACCCTGATCCAGGCCGGCCACCTCGGCGGCGCTGCCGTCGGTCGAAGGAGAGAGCTCACCGGGGCCCGGTCTGCAGCATCCCGTGTAGCGTATCCGAGATCAGGTCTGACCTACGCCTCCCTGCTAGAATGCCGGAGCGTACCCACCCGCGGGCCGCAACCCGGGGGGCGTCGCGCACTTCGGGGTTGCAGACTCGCGATGAAGCTCGGCAACGTGGAGCGGGCCAGGCGCCCGCGGGGAGAGGCGAGGCCGCCGCGCAGCCTCCGGCTGAGGGCGCTCCTTCCCGACCTCTGGCTCCTGGTCAGGCCGCGTCGCCACCTCCTGGCCGCCGGTTTCGTGCTGATGGCCGTGAACCGCGTCTCCGGGCTGGTGCTCCCTGCGTCGACGAAGTTCCTGGTCGACGACGTCATCGGGAAGCAGCGGGCGGACATGCTGCTGCCGCTGGTGGGGCTGGTCGTGGCCGCGACCGCGGTGCAGGGGACGAGCTCCTTCTTCCTGACCCAGGTCCTGTCCAAGGCCGCACAGCGTCTGATCGCCGAGCTGCGCCGCAAGGTGCAGGCCCACGTCGGGCGCCTCCCGGTGGCCTTCCACGACGGCACCCGGGCGGGGAACCTCGTCTCCCGGATCATGCACGACGTGGAAGGCGTCCGGAACCTGCTCGGCACCGGACTGGTCGAGTTCCTGGGCGGCCTGCTGAGCGCCGCCATCGCCCTGCTCCTGATGGTGACGATCAGCCCGCTCCTGACCGGAGTGATGCTGGTCGCGCTGGCCGTGTTCAGCGCCGTCATCTACCGCTCGCTGGAGACGATCCGGCCCATCTTCCGCGAGAGGGGCGAGATCCAGGCGGAGGTCACCGGACGGCTGACGGAGTCGCTGGCCGGCGTGCGGGTCGTCAAGGGGTACCACGGCGAGCCACGGGAAGAGGCGGTCTTTTCCGCCGGCGTCGGACGGATCCTCGACAACGTGCTCAGGACCCTCACCGCGACCTCCCTGATGGGGCTCTCCGCCACCGTCCTCCTGGGCGTGGTGGGCTCGGCGGTCATGTACGTGGGAGCCCGGCAGATCCTCACCGGCTCGCTGACCCTGGGCGGCTTCTTCACCTACACCATGCTGCTGGGCTTCCTGGTCGCGCCGATCTTCCAGATCGTCGCGATCGGTACCCAGCTCACCGAGGCGCTGGCGGGCCTGGAACGGACCCGGGACATCCTCGGCCACCGCCCTGAAGACCAGGATCCCCGCCGCACGGTCGCGATGGGCCGCGTGCGCGGGCAGATCGAGTTCGAGGAGGTTCGCTTCGCGTACGACGCCGGCAAGACGGTGCTCGCCGGCGTGTCGCTGCGCGCCGAGCCCGGGACGGTGACGGCCCTGGTGGGACCCTCGGGGTCTGGCAAGTCCACGATCATCGGCCTCATCGCCGCCTTCCACGTCCCCGACGAAGGGCGCGTGCTGGTCGACGGGGTGGACCTCTCCACCGTGCGGCTGGGCTCCTACCGGACCCAGCTGGGCCTGGTGCTCCAGGACACGTTCCTGTTCGATGGGACGATCCGCCAGAACGTGGCATTCTCGCGGCCGGAGGCGCCCGAGGATGAGGTGCTGGCAGCCTGCCGGACGGCCAGGGTGGACGAGTTCGCCGAGGCATTCGAGAAGGGGTACGACACCGTCGTGGGGGAGCGGGGCGTGAAGCTCTCGGGGGGGCAGCGGCAGCGGGTCTCCATCGCCCGCGCGATCCTTGCCGATCCGCGCATCCTGATCCTCGACGAGGCCACGTCCAGCCTGGACTCGGAGTCCGAGGCCCTCATCCAGGAGGGACTCGCCTACCTCATGAAGGGCCGGACGACTGTCGTCATCGCGCACCGCCTCTCGACCATCCGGCGGGCCGACCAGATCCTGGTGGTGGAGGCGGGGCGTATCGTCGAGCGTGGGACGCACGTCTCCCTCTACGCGAGTGGAGGGCGCTACTTCGAGATGTACACCCGCCAGCATGGCCTCGAGTCGAACCTGTTCCTGGCGCCCGGCGAGGGGGAGGCGCCTCGGGACGGCGAGGCGGGCCCGGAGTCGGGCGCGAAGCAGCCCGTCCCGCTGGCGACGCTCCTGCCCCAGGGCGACCGGACGCTGTAACCCGGCCTCGGGACCGCCGGGGACCTGTCCCGGCGATCTGTGGCTCGCCTCCCAAGAGTGTGATTACGGCAGCGGAAGGTCGCCGCACCCGTGCCAGATCGCTGTGATGTAGGTATCGGTCTTGCGGAAGCCATAGGCACGGTGGCTGAT